>JGI12635J15846_10004823_pt1 | contig 11658 bp, 14 predicted proteins | sample BlaSpr_A8_OM2_M2_FD_15846 | JGI IMG/M metagenome (IMG submission 15846) | reverse complement strand
CCGCTGCCCGTCGAGATGATCTGCCACATCCTGGGCATCGACGGCAGCCACTACGGCCAGGCCAAGCGTTGGTCGGACGCGTTCGCCGCCGCAGCGGGCGCGGTGTTCGGCAGCCCCGCCGAGCGCAACGAGTTGATGTTGGCAACGATCAAGGAGTTCAGCACGTATTTCGTTCCCCTCATCGAGGCACGTCGCGCAGAGCCGAAGAATGACTTGGTCAGTGCGATGGTCGCGGCGATCGACAACGAGTCATTGAGCAACGTCGAAACGTTGATGGTGGCGATCACCATTATGGTGGCCGGCAACGAGACAACGACGAATCTCATCGGTAACGCCGTGGTCGAACTGCTGGCCAACCCCGACCAACTCAAGCTGTTGCTCGACGATCCTGGACTGCTGTCCAATGCGGTTGACGAAGCGAATCGATTGACCTGCCCGATCCAATTCGCCTTTCGCGAGGCGACCGAAGACAACGAGATCGCCGGCACGCCAATCCCCAAGGGCGCGATCATCGCGTTGCACATGGCCGCCGCCAACCGGGACCCGCGCCGCTTTGATGACCCCGACCGCTTCCTGATCGACCGGCCTCCTGGCAAGAACCTGGCATTCGGACACGGCATCCACTTCTGTCTGGGCGCCCACCTCGCCGGTCAGGAGGTGCGCGCCGCCATTGGCGGGTTACTTCCGTACCTCGACCGCCTCAAATTGACTGATGCTCCGCTGCAACGTAATCCAACGGCACTGCTCAACGGGTGGCAACGGGTCGAACTAGCGTGGGTGTGTTAGTGCGGGGGAAATCACAGTTGAACGTAGACGCATGACCATGTTGACGGCATCGATGCTGCTGGACCCGGCTGTCCTGCAGGACCCCTACTGCTTCTACGCGACGCTGCGGGAGCACGCGCCGGTGTGGGCGATGCCCGGCACGGACGTCGTCGCGATCAGTACGTTCGATTTGTTGTCGGAGGCCGTGGCACGGCCCAAGGACTTCTCCTCCACTATGCAATGTCTGCTCTACCGCGATGGGAATGGCCTACCTGCACGCCGTGACTTTGGTGAGGCGGCCATGCCGACACTGGCGGCAGCGGACCCTCCCGTGCACACGACGCACCGACGCGCGGTCTTCCCAGAGTTGGTGGCACGGCGCATGCGCACCCTGGAGCACGATATCCGCGCGTTATCGGAGAGCGCCGTCAAGCAGGCCATGGGCGACGACGGGTTCGACTTCATGGCGACGATCGGCAACATCGTGCCGACCACGGTCGTGGCCAGGCTAATCGGCTTTCGGGACATCGACCCCGTGCAGCTACTGGAAGCGGCGTTCGACTCCACCACGATGGTTGGCGGGACGATGTCAATGGATGAATTCAATACCCTCGTCACCCGCACCGAGACCATCGAGGCTGCGCTCGGGCTTAGTAGACGTAGTTCTCGCCGCTCGCCCGAACGGTGACGTCGCTGAGGTTGATTCCCCAGGGCTGGTCGATGACGTGTACCACCGCATTCGCCAGGTCATCAGGGGTGATCAGCCAGTACTCCACGGAGTCCACGTCCATCTGCTCGGGTCGAAGGGACCCGTTCTGGAGGTTGCTGACATTCTCGGCGAACTGGAGGCCTTTGTGGCCCACGAGGCCCATGATCGCCGTCTCGTTGACGATCCAGCTGGCGAGGTTGGTTCCGAGAACGCCGGTCGGCTTGATCGTGGTCACCTTGATTTTGCCCTGCGCCTCAACCCGCAACGAATCCGAGATCGCCGTGACTGCCGCCTTGGTCGCGCTGTAGACCCCGGAACCTTCGATCCCGCCATTGCCATAGATGGACGAGATGTTTACCACCTGTCCTCGGCCCTGCTCGATCATCTGGTCATAGACCGCCGAGATGCCGTTCACGACGCCCTTGATGTTGATGTCGATCGCCTTGTGCCATTTCTCCCAGGCCCGTTCGTGGTCGGCGAAATAGGCCAGCGGCATCACTCCGGCGTTGTTCACGAGCACGTCGATCGCGCCGAAAGTGTCGAGAGCGTGTTGCGCCGCCGCTTTGACCTGCGCCATGTCCGTCACATCCGCAACATGAGCCGTGCCTTCGAAGCCGGCCGCCCTTAGGCCATCGATGACCTCGTTGAGGCTGTCGGCGTTGATATCCACGCCGACAACCTTCGCGCCACCAGCGGCGCACTTTTCGGAGATTAGCTTGCCGAAGCCGCTACCCGCGCCGGTGACGATGATGACCTTGTCCTTCAGGTATTGCGACATACCTACCCTTCCTATCCAGAGTGAAAAACCCTCCGTCCGGCTGCCGCCAACGGTTCAGCCAACACCGCTAAACACTGCACAAGTGGTGTCTAGATTGGCAAGGTCCGACGAACACGCCCAATCCCGTCAAAGTCGCTCGGCAATTCCTGTCTGCCGTCGCTACGTCTCGACAGGAGCGAGCACCTGTAATGATCGAACGCATGTTCTGCGTATCTGCTTAAGGGCAGTCAGAAATGTCGGCTTTTTCGGTGAGTAGTTCGCGTAGTCGTGTGATTTGGTGATCCGATCACACGGAGCCCATGTACCGAGCGGGTCGCAAACACTACGGCCGAACAGACTCAGCCAGCCGTGGCGGCGACGGTCAGGCCAATGTTCGCCGCGCGGTTTGCGAGTGTGTCGTCAAACGTGGCAAGTGCGGCGCTATGGCGCTCGGCGGTGTACAGCACGCAGCAATCGGGCAGCTTGAGACCAGTCGTCGCGCGCAACTCGCCCAAACGGTGGGCCGCTTCGGCAGGTAGTTCCAGACTCCTGATTGCCAACTGTGCCAAAAGCTGGTCGAGGCGATCTGCTTGGCCCGCCCGGGAGGCGCCGACGTAAACCTCTGCAAGCGTGACGACACTGGATGCGAACGAGTCAGTCAGATGTGCCTTCAAAAGTGCCGTCGCGTCAGCATGATGCGAGTCGGCCGGCTCGAAGTGCCCGATGAGTACGCTCGCGTCAAGAATGATCACGCGGGCCAGTCTTCGCGAAGCTCGTGCAGGTAATCAGGCCCAAAGACGCCAGCCAGCGCTCCAGCCGTCGCATCGATCGACTGCTCGCGAGCGTCTTCGGCCGTCACACGATCGTGCGCCAGGGTGTTTCGGCCCAGAAGGATAAGTCGCCGCAGCAACGCTCCCGGCTTATCAGCTAGGTCAGGCCATGTTTTCGCCGCCATTTCCAAAGCGCCGGCAATATCGTCAGTTTCGGTGATGGCGTGGCGCCGGTGGCTTGTCGGCATACCAGAGTGTAACACCTTACGCAGAGGTGTCACACCGACGCGGCACGACACGGCAGGTTAAGAACCGGTACCAGTCGCGGCGCGATGCCCGTTGGCGCTTCCGACGGCCAGCAAGAAAAGTAACGGTCTAGGCTGTCGCGCCGACCCGCACGCTGCGTCGTGTTTAGGTCTTACGCTTCGTTCCTCTCTACGGCGCGGATTCTGAGCCGCTGAGTTCGAGGCGCTGAATCGGTTGGCCGGTAAGTTCACTGACGACCTCAAAATCTTTGTCGACGTGTAGCACGGTGAGCCCGACGAGCTCGGCGGTGGCGGCGATGAGCAGATCGGGGATGGAAGGCCCGCGGTGCTTGCCAGCGTCGGCTAGCAGCAGTTGTACCTCTAGAGCGCGGTCTTCGATTGCGGGGGTCAGATACTCGACAGGCATTGCGGCCAGCGGGGGCTCGCGCAAGTCACGTCGGGCGGCGGCACCGGTGCGGGCGGAGTAGCCGATCTCTAGCCGTGTGAGGTTGGTGATGTGCACAAGCCCGCGCTCGATCCTGTTGTTCCACTCGTCGACGTCGGGACTGCTAGCCACACGCACCAGGGCGGATTTGTCGATGAGCCACACCTGGGCAGTCAATCCCAGGCCCGTTCCATCACCGCGGGATCTGCGAGGTCACTGTGGGCGTTTGTGAACCTATTCCAGTCACCTGCGGTGACGGTGATTTTTGCTGTGCGGGCATCCTGTGCCAACCGCCGACGAATGTATTCGGTGCGGGAAAGTCCGAGCCGTGCGGCCAGCTGGTCCAGCGCAGCCAACACATCGTCGGGAACGTCGCGGATCAATACGTTACTCATCAGGCCTCCGCAAAGTGGCGATATCCTATGATATCACCGCATTGAGCGCTCCGGCGGCAAGGCAGCCAATGGTGCGCCGCAGCTCTAATCACGACGGTGCTGGAGGCGTCGTAGGCCGTGAGTTTGAGGCGGTTGATGGGGCCCAGCGGGCGGTGTGCGGCCAGACCGCGCCACGAGTTGTAGGACAGCACGTCCTTGCCGAACCGACTCCCGTCGGGGGAGTCCGGGTTCTGTTGCCTTATAGCGCAGTTTGGCGACGCCGATGTGGGGACTGAGTTCTTCGGACCGCGGCGCGGTCGCGTCCTTGATGGGCATCCGGGCCAGGTCGGTGCACAGCTGGGCGCGCAGCTCGAATTCGGCGTCGTTAGTGGGTGTGATCGGAGCGCGTTGTCGTGCAGGCCCGATCGGCGCTAGGTCGTTGCATGGTGGCGGGTTTGATCGCCACCGGCGCGCTTTGCGTCATACATCGCGGCGTCGGCGATTTTGATCAGATTGTCAATGACGTCACGACGCGGAACTGAGGCTTGCCGAAGCGGAATACTGGCCACACCGACGCTCGCGGTGATCCCGAAGACCGTGGATGCGATGGCGCTTCGCAGATGCTCGGCCTGTATGCGGATGCGAGCGTGGGCGATCAGGTCGGCGATCAGGAATTCCTCACCGCCGATGCGTGCGACGACCGCGTCCTGGTCGGTGTTGTCGCGGAGAACATCGGCGATGGTGATTAGGGCGCGATCTCCGACGACGTGGCCGTGTTCATCGTTGAGGTGTTTGAAGTGGTCCAGATCCACCATGGTGATCGCCAGGCACCGATCGCCCAATGGCCCGGTGTGCGCGGCTACGAGCGCGCGGGTTGCAGGATAGAACGCGCGCCGGTTCAGCAGCCCGCACAGTGGGTCGACGTCGGAGTACCTCACGTCAACGCCGAGGTTTTGCACCAGGGCGTTGGCGGCGAACGGGACGGAGCCGAGAGCGACGGCGATCTCAAGGAACGCGCACACCGCGCGCACGAGGTCCCCGGTTGTCGCGGCCAGCATGATCGTCAAGGTCAGCGCCGTCGCGGACGCGACCGCCAGATTGACGACGAGCAGACGCGCGCTGTGAAAGAACGCGATGTAGCCGCCGAGCACGGCAAACGACATGCAGCCCAGAAGACCGAACAGTCGGTCGGAGTAGCTCAGGCAGACGATTGCCGTGCAGGTCAGCACGCTGAGCGCATAACACACCGATTGGCGCTGTGTGGGCCATCGGCACGCCCAGAGCACTGCCAGCGCCATGCACACGGCCACCGCGGCCAGCGCCGTGGCGTCACCGAAGATGCGATGCGGGCCGGCGGGACTCCACGTCATGGCCAGCGTGATCGAACTGAGGGTGACCGTGCTGACCGCCATCATCGATCGAATCAGCTTCTGCAGATGTCGCGACGCCAGATATTGCGAGATCCACTCGTAATGATCCGGTCGGCGCCACCACACCGCGAGCGCGCTCACGGGCCGCGCCGTCGGTCGAGGCGATGAACCGCACATGTCCCCCGCCGAGATCGGATGCCTTCGCGCAGCCAGCCGTCCGGTCGGGGCTGCCCATGTGACACCGCATAATTTTCCGCTAGTCTCCTCCGCTTCCCAAATCGAGGCCGACCTGCGCGCGGCGCAGGGGCGCACGGTCGTCGTGCTGGGCAACGAAAGCACCGGAATTCCGCCTGATTCACTGGAGACGCTTGATGTCGCCGTCGAAATACCCGTAGAGGGGACGGGCAGTAGCCTCAATGTCGTCGTGGCGGGGTCTCCTGGTGATTTACAAGCTGGCCGGGCCTGATCTGACAGGAGGGATCTAATACTCGACATGCCGTCGCAGCATGGTTTCGTCGTGGATTAGCCTCAAAGCGCGCAAGGGCATCAGCAGCGGCATAGCAAGACGCGGGCTGTTCGCCACCAAGCGAATCGATGCCGGTGAGATCGTCGCGGTCAAAGGCGAGTTCGGCGTACATGAGTCGGACGGCGCTCCTTTTCGTCAGGCGCGCCGTCCGAAGCACCAACCACCTGGTTACCAAGCGTGCATGATGGTGCGGTGAAAGGTGGCCTCGGCGTCAGGAGGACAGTTTCTCCGCCTGACGCAAGCCCACCGCACTGTGCCCAGTTGATGGGCCTTGCTTCGCGTGGGTGCCGAGCGATCGTGCTGGGCGCCACAGCCGAGAGGAGGAATCTTTTCTTCCGGTCCGACCTTGGTCTGCCGTGGATCCGTACCTCAAGTCTACGCCTATCCAGGTAAGCAACAGAAAACGAGTTGGGCCGAGCGTTCAACGGGGCCCGACATCGACGAGCGGATCGAGGCGCGTCCGGCCCCTTTCATGTGGAAGACGATCCTGGACGCCAGGGCCCCTCCGCCGAAGACCTGGGCGCAGCGCCGACACCCCTGGTGCTTGCGCAGGTGGAGTGCTAAACCAGAAGGAGCGCAGCCAGCCGACACCCGTCGCTGTGGCGCGGTGCGGCAACCGACATGTAGGAGGTGGTTGCTGTGCTTCATCCCGATCCATTCCGTGACATCGACAGACTCGCCGCGCAGATGCTCGGTGCACCGCCCGGATCCGCCCGAGTCCCACTAGCTATGCCGATGGACCTCTACCGCTCCGGCGATCACTACGTGCTTCACGCCGACCTCCCGGGCGTGGACCCCGATTCGGTGGACGTCAGCGTTGACGGCGGCATCCTCACCGTGACGGCACAACGCAGCGAACGCACCGAACACGACGTGCAATGGCTGAGCTCCGAGCGCTTCACCGGCGGTTACATGCGTCGCCTGTCCCTCGGTCCGGACATCGACGCCGACCACATCGCCGCCACCTATCAGAACGGGGTGCTGACCGTAACCCTGCCCGTGGCGGCAAGGGCCAAGCCGCGCCACATCGAGATCACCCCTGGGGCACGTGAGGAAACAAAGCCCATCGAGCCATCCGGCCAGCACACCACGACCTAACCTCTCTTCACCCGACGGGGTGCAGGCGGCTCATGCCGTCGGGCCTTGGCAATTGGTGATGCCCATTTCGCATCGAGTGCCGCGCGTCTATCAGATCCGCGACTGCCAGCGGCGCTGGCAACGTCGAACTCGTCGCGTTCGGCATCGGTGGGTCGAAATCCATTGCGGCATGCATCGCTTCAGCGGCGGCAACGGCGGTGATCAGTTGGGTCTGGTCTTCGGCCAAATCGCCGTTACCCAGCTACTCAAGCCGGCACTGATCCGCAGCAAGGGTCGTGTGGTCAACATCGGCTCCGTTGGCGGCAAGATCGCCGTGGCCACCTATGGTCCGTACGCAGGCACGAAGTTCGAACCCGCCGGCGCATGACGTGCGCTATGTTTCTGTGGAGCAAGGGCTTACTACGTCTGTGGCAAACGGGTGTCCCCACCGAATCGAGGATCCGATGAGTGACAAGTCCGATAGGCCGGCCCGTCCACTGATCGGGTTCATGACCCGAGATAACGCACCGCAGATTATCCCGGCACCGATTGACCGGGCGTGGATGTCAGAGGTATCAGAGATGCGTAAAGGTTGGCCTAATAGGTGTTTGCCGATGCTCATCGCTAACCAGAGCGGCTGGGTGCTGCGCAATCGGTGCGCGTTCACCGCTACGTGGATCGGTCAGGAAGACGGCGTGGACGTGTCCATCGCACCCGATAAGCGCGACACCGCTCAGTTCCTGCCCGTCAGCCATTTCGGTAACGGCATCCTGACCTGGCATCTGCCGATGGTGTTTCGCACCCCGGCGGGCTATAACCTGTTGGTTCGCGGGCCGGCGAACTATCCGAAGGACGCCGTATGTCCATTAGAGGGCATAGTCGAAACTGACTGGGCAAGCGCGAGTTTCAGCATGAGCTGGAAATTCACCCGCAAACTGATGCCGGTACGATTCGAGGTCGACGAGCCGATCTGCATGATCGTCCCGCAGCGCCGAGCCGAGCTTGAAGAGTTCGCACCCGAACTCAGGCGCATCGAATCTGACGAAGATCTGCAGCGCAAGCATGAGGGTTTTCTTCGCCCACGCGACGTGGAAGGGCAGATGCGGGCAGCGGCGGCCGTCGCCGCGGGAGAGCGAGTGCAGTGGCAAGCCGACTACACGCGGGGCCGACACGTCGACGGCGAGGCTGGGACACCGGATCATCAGACTCGCCGTCATCTTCGTTCATTTGTTCAGCCACAACATGACAACCGGCAATAGGACCGCGGGGTTGGACCGCGGCCGCAAAGTGGTGGGTGTCACGTGCTGCGCAGGAGTTCGAACAGCGGGATGACCCGTCTGTCTTGGATTGGTAGTCGCCGAAGCCCGGAGCCACGGCGACGATCCTCGGAAAGATCGCCTCGCGTTCGTTGGGCTCGTCGACCCATCCGCCTACGAGCGCCTGCACGCCGGTGACACCATCAGGATCCCCAACATCGGACGCGTTTTGACGTCCGGCGAGCAGTGCGTCGCCACCGTCGACGGATCTACCAGTTCTATTACGCTGCAGCACAACCTATCTGAACGCCAAATCGAGATCCTCATGGCCGGCGGGGCCATCAACTGGCGCGATAACCACCGAACCCGATGACGCCGTGTCGCACACGCCACCCACGCTCCCACGAAAGGACAGCCATGCCTGCCGAACCCAGCCCCGTGTCCCTCACCCGCTACAGCATGGAAGGCGCGTTCGGGGAGTACCACGGCTACCTGGAAACTGAATCCGACCCCGCAAATCTTCGACAAACCACACAGCACGCGATTCCTTGGCCGAGCAAGCACGGCACGTCAGGTATCAAAGATTGTCGTTCCGACACCGCTGGGGCTGTTCGAGATGAAGATCGGATCCAGCGAGAAGGGAAAATTCCCGGTATTAAANGGATTACCTGATGNCACAACAGACGGGTCGTTGGCCGCAGTGACCGTCTCGGTGAACAGCTCCTGAGAGCTGCTGAAGACCGTAATAGTTGTTCCCGCTGGCACGGCATCGCCGACCGGAACGCTCGGGATTAGGTTTGACGGGATGGTTCCAGACAAACCACCGGAATCGATGAATGCGTCGGGAACGGCTTGGATAGGGCCGTTATTGATCTGTATCTCCAGGGTGGTGGTCTCCGGCGCTCCGGGAACCGAGACAGCGGCGGGCAGCGGGTTGGGACCGAACTCCAGCACACCTTGGGCTTCGTTTATGAGCACACCCTCATTGAGGGTGCCCGGCAACGCTGCGGTCACCGGGGTGGAGAGCGGGAACCCGTCATTTGGCCCTATACCCACAAAGGCAGGTATCGCCGAGTTCGGTAGAGCGGTTGTCACACCATTTATCGTCTCCGTTACGGAGGTGCCGACGGCAACGGTGGTCGGCGTGGTGACGATTCCATTCCCGAAATTCACCGTTGTTAGAAACGTTTCGAACTGGACGGTGTCAAAGGCATCCCTGCTATCGCCAAAAGTGACGGCGCCCGTCCCGGTGGACGCGCCGAGGCTCTGTAGATTGACGTCTTGGATTGGGACGATAACGCCAGTGGATCCGGTGTCGAGCGTCACAGGCACAGTCGGTCCGCCGCCTACGGAGATGTCTACGACCGGGCTACCGGATTGATTCACCTGCAGGAGGGTTTCGTTCGCCGGTGGAGTTTCGTTCTGTGCTTGAGGTGTACTAACGCCAGCGGCCCCGGCTTGGCCCCATAGCCGGCCGCCGAGGCCGCCAGCGCCGCCAACGCCGCCAGGCCCGCTGGCCCCGCCCGTACCGCCGTTGCCGATCAGGCCCGCGGCCCCGCCAGCGCCGCCAGCCACTCCAGCGGCGGTGCTATTGCCACCGTTACCACCGTTGCCGTACAACCATCCGCCGGTCCCGCCGGACGTTCCTACGCCTTGAGAGTTGGTGAACCCGTTCGCGCCGTTGCCGATCAGCGGGCGCCCGGTCAACTCCTGGAAGGGCCGGTTGACCAGGTTGGCCGGCGCGCTGGCCACGCTCGACAGCACCTGCCGGATGTTGACGGCCTCGGCGGCCGCATAAGAATTCGCGTCGGCCACCAGGTTGCGCGTGAACTGGTCATGAAACTCCGCCACCTGCCCGGCCAGCGCCTGATACTGCTGACCGTACCCGGCAAACAGCGCCGTCACCGCCGCCGATACCTCATCAGCGCCAGCAGCCGCAATCCCGGTGGTCGGAATAGCCGCCGCCACATGCGCCGCATGCAGCGCCGAACCGATGCCCTCCAAATCCGCTGCCGCCGACACCAAAGACTCCGGAGTCACCACCAGAACTGACACGCCGGTCCCTTCGTCGTCGATCCACGATCCACGCTCGAGGCAATATGGAGCCTAGCTGAGAAATCTGGACAGGCCCTGGATATTGGCTTCGCATCGGATTCGCAACACATCGGTCTCTGTGCCGCAACATCTTTCGGAGCTAGCGGGACGACCCGGAGCGGCGGGCGCCGACCATCCCTCGCTCGTCCAGCAGCTCGTCTATCCGCGCCGTACTCGGCGCCCGGCCGCCTTCTGCTTCACGCTGCTTCACGGCGAATCGCCAGCAGCAGCCGAAGCTCGCGTGTATCAGATCCGCGACGGAGGGCATGAGCTGCCGTATAGCAACTCGCTCAATTTCGGCGGGTTTGTGGGCGTTCGCTGACGTTCGCGAACCGCTCTAGCTTGCGAAAACCGGACACCCGCAGACGTGTCCGAACGTACTGCGGATATCTAGGGGTCAAGTGGTCGCAGGTTCAAACCTTATCAGCCCACAAGAGAATATGCAGGTAGACCGCTTATCGGTGATCCTTGACCGCCCCGGATGCGGTACCGCCAGGGGGTATGCACAGCAACAGGTACAGCAACGCCATAGGTGGCCCCAGCACAGCCACGCGTCATACGGCACATCATAGAATTCAGGGCAATGCCGACTTCGCGTTCCTTAATTGCATTATTCGCTGTAGGTTGAGTATGGAGAGCTGGAGCATGCCCGACGTCGTCACAAACAGCAGACAGTTGAGAGATCGCACATGAGTCACAAGTCACGTCGTCGCGGTGTTGTTGTCGCCCTTGGGTTGGCTGCCTGCTCCGCACTGGGCGCAGGGTGCCTCTCGGCGCCGTTAGCACCCATCGCTCTGGCCGATGGCACCGCCCGCGCCCTTGCTCCGGCTCCGCAGGTTTTCGGCCCGCAACCTCTGGAACCGCCTGTTCCGGCGCCCGCTCCGCCGCCTCCGCCGCCTGTGGCGCCCGCTCCGGTGGCTGTGGCGCCCGCTCCGGTGGCTGTGGCGCCCGCTCCGGTGGCTGTGGCGCCCGCTCCGGTGGCTGTGGCGCCCGCTCCGGTGGCTGTGGCACCCACTCCGGACCCTGCGGCGATCGTTCTGGCGCCTCCGCCGCCTGCGTTGCTCGTTGTGTCGCCTCCGCCGCCTGCGTTGCTCGTTGCGTCGCCTCCGCCGCCTGCGGCGCTCGTTGTGTCGCCTGCGCTGCCTGCGGCACCCGCTCCGCTGCCCGCGGCGCCCGCTCCGCTGCCCGCGGCGCCCGCTCCGCTGCCTGCGGCCCCCGCGGCGGCGCCCGCCGCGGCGCCGGCTGCACCTGCGGCGCCGGCTGCACCTGC
>JGI12635J15846_10004821_pt1 | contig 11659 bp, 6 predicted proteins | sample BlaSpr_A8_OM2_M2_FD_15846 | JGI IMG/M metagenome (IMG submission 15846) | reverse complement strand
AGAAACGTACTTGCTCGAGCCTAAGTAAATGCCCCGGACGGTATCGCCTTGTGCAGAGCCGTGTATCCACATGCGATCGAACACCAGATGATCGGCCGGACCATCGAACTGCAGGAGGTTGTAAATGGCAGTCGAGGATATCGGACGTGTTACTTCCAAACCGATAAACCGGTAGTGGTTGACCCCCGGAGCGAACGTGATCGGGCCTGAGCCACCACTGCCGTTGAATTCGATCTTGGCCATGACGTTTGCCGTGGACTTGCAATTCAACGGAGGCCTGCCAGCGAGAGTTGATACGCCGGCATAGCAAGGCGTGAGGCGAGTGCCTTCAGGAGGCAGGCTGGAATCAGGCGCGCTGGTGCGAACGATAATCCAGTGCGAGTCGTCGCAGCTCTTCGCCGACACCACAAAGTTGCCGCTAAACGTAGCGCCGGCCTGCAATTGGATGATATCGCCGCAGGACGCGCCAGCGAGAACCGTCTGGAGATTTTGCCCCGAAGATACCGTCCAGGTTTTTCCACCGGCGGGAGTATCTTTCAATGAGCTTTTTGCGTATTCCTTTGGGAGTTCCGCGGGACCATCGAGGTTCTTGCCGTTGGATTGCTCGGAAGACGGTGCCGAGGTAGCAGAGCGAACAGGAGAAACCTGGATCAGCGAAAGGAGCATTAGCAAAAGAATCGTGAGAGGAGGCAGAGCAAAACCCGGCGCGGCAATTCGCCCGCTGCAAGCCTTCATGCTGGCCGACTCCTTTTCACACCGAACCTAACGGACTGATAATTGCCGGGAGCGACCATTTCGAGTACGGAAAGACACACTGTCGACTGGGCGGAGTACTACTGAGCAGAAGCTTATCAGCTGGTAATTCGCGGGTCAAATGACCGCGCCACGTCCCTCCGCGCCTCAACCGCTACGGTACAATCGCTCTGCGTCCTCATCGTACGGGAACGCTAAATTCTCTTTTTAACAATCGGTGGAGAAGAAAATACGTATGGCAAGGAGTGCGTGTGGGCTTGAGGTCGCTGGTCGCATCGAATTCCGGGCTGAAGCCGCTGCTGAAGGCAATTGGCAACGCGCGTTGCCAAGCTTGGGATCTTATCCACGGCGTGGACACTTGCGGAGACGTGCCACTCGCCAGTCTGGATTTCCAGAGCCAGAACAAGACTGCCGGTCTCGAGTATCAATCTCATCATCCAAAGATTATCCGCGCCGGGCTGGCGGCACTGGAAATCCGGCCTGAAAACTTCACGTTTATGGATTTCGGTTGTGGGAAAGGCAGGGTGTTGCTGGTTGCTTCGGAATTTCCATTTCGCAGGATCGTAGGCATAGAATTCGCACCTTTACTGGCAGACACCGCGAGGAGCAATCTGAAGAGTTATCGCGGAGGCAGGCAGAGATGCACGGCGATTGAGGTCATAACAGTGGATGCAACAGAGTACGCGCTCACGCCCGAGCCCCAGGTCTTGTATTTTTACAGTCCCTTCGCGCCCAGTGTCCTGGATCAGGTTGTGCAAAACATCGAGGGGTCCCTACAGCGATCGCCGAGGGAGTTGCTAATTCTGTTTTCCGGCTCCCTGAAGATGCGAGACAGTGCCTTTGGTTCCCACCCGAAATTTGAGCGTTTGCAGCGGGGACACTACATGGATATCTACCGTTATCGCTCTTCGTGAATAAGGGCGGGTCCGACGGCAGTGTCCTAACAAACTGGTGAAGTTTGTGAGCAACCGGTTTGACACAAACGCTCAAATCCATCGTGCCATGGCCGCTCGCTGTTTCCGAAACACGTTCCTGACTCTTCCTTGCAGAGGAGGGGGCATGCGGTCAACCAGATTTCTAGCCATTTCGGCGATGCCCTCCTTCAGATTATGCCGGCGGAAGAGCGTGCGGTCCAACCGGTACCGATAAATCGGAACGACAGTTCCGCCCCATTTTCGCAGGAATGGATGTGAACCACCGAGAGAGAATCTTTTGAAATCATGACGACACGCCCACTCGATCATCCGCCAGACCAGAAGATCGTTGGGCAGCAGTTTCATGAATTCGTCGAGGGAGCAGTTGTTCGCGTATTCGATCAGGCCGCCGGGAAAGAAGCGAACACCCGCGGCGGCAATCACTTTGCCTTGATACCTGGCAAGAAATCGGCGGTGATTGCTGGGCATGTTGTGGACTTTTTCAATGGCTGCAAAACTTCGGTCGTGATGGATTTGCTTGCGATCGGTTTTCCGCCACGCGGAATAGACTTCCCAATATGCCTGCAAGTCCTCAGCCGTGGTCTCTTCAGAGACTTCGATGCCGTTTCGAATCGCAATCCGGACGTCTCTCCTTCGGTTCTTGGCAAAATGGTCGAACCGTGGTTGCATTCCAGGGCTCAGGTCAAATACGACAGCTCCTTCCAGCTCGCGGACCCTGAAGCCGTGGTGCTCAAAAGCCGGCAAGGCAGTGGAGGCCCAGCTGTAGACTGTGATCAAGTTGGCGCTTCCAGCCGCGCTGAGAAGACCCTCTGCCAAAATGTCCGTCGTTAGAACCTTGTCAGCTCTTTGATCGATGCAGACCTGCGGTCGGGACGGCAGGCCGGAAACGATCTCGTCGCCGTCGCGAAGTCCAGTCAGCACTCCAACCATCTTGGAGTCAGTGAAAGCAAGGACGGCAAAGGGATTCTGGCCCACCCAATACGGCTCAAGGAAAAACTCTGGGGTGTCGTAGTGGGCAGGAACTTCCACCCGAGTCAGGCACTCACGCCAAGCTCGCTCCAGGTCAGGTGGAGGGAATTCATGGAGGATCAGAAATCGTCGCGCAAGAGCGGAAGGCTGGGCAGGAGAATTCGTATGCCTTTCCTGTTGATCGGCTGCTGCCATCGTTGAAAGTCTCGCGGTCTTGCGCGAATTCCCGGAACTGGTTCTCAGGTCACTCGCGAACGTGTTCACAGCCAGGCTCAACAGCCGGTACCGCGGGTTGGCCCCGCATGCGAACAGAGTGGAACTCACGGATCACATGCAGTACTGATCAGTTTAACATGGTCAGCGGCGCCTACGAATCGGTCGGGTTGTGGGGTCTTACTCTATGACCCCACTACCAATCGGTCGCCGACGGCGACGGCGGCAGCGTGGTCGCTCGAACGAGGTCGCTACTCCACGCCTGCGATAGCAGAATCGATCGCCGCCACATCGGCTCCGAGGTCCTGGCCATCGCTGCCTGCGCCCTTGTAGGGGCTTGAGGGTAGCAGTTCATAGTTGCCGCCGTTGCCGCCGTTGTAGTTGACGAACTGCACGGCGCTGGCGGTGGCGGGGAAGAAATTTCCGGAGGGCCACAGGCTGGGCGGGTACGACGAGGGACTTCCAATCAGCGCATCGCTAGCGAACGAATAGGGGCTGAAGCAGGCATTGAAAGTGGTGAGAGGTTTGTCGTAATAAGCGCAGTTGGTTGCTCCACCACCCGTCGACCAGATGGGATAAATGCCGGTACTTACGATGCTGTTGGTGAAGACAAAGTTTTTCATCTGCGTGGTGACTGCGACCGTATCGCCGACCCATAACGTCGTCGTCGGGGGGAAAGCGGTTACGTGGTTGATGGTTACGTTCTGCAGGACCGGGGCGCCGGCCACCACCTCGACTTCGGCAAACAAACTGGGGCCCGCGTACTTCACACCGTCGATATCGTCGATCGTTATGTCGTGGATGCTATAGCGCTGCCCATCGAGCGGCGCGCCGTTGCCCGCCATGGCATTGGCGATCTGGAGTCCGGCCCCCACATGGCTGATGGTGCTATAGCGGACGGTCACATCCGTGACCTGGCAGATTGGGCAGAGATTAGTGTTATTGGCGCCAGACTGATTCTTTGGCGATAGCACGATGGCGAAGCCCACCTGAGAGAAACCACCCCAGGAATCCTCCATAATGTTGCTATCGAGCAAAACGCGCTGCACGTTTTTCGCTTCGAAGAGATTCTTGACAACAAATGGCTCCCCGTTTGTTCCATCCACGTATCCGGCCTGCCCTTGCATCCAAGTCAAGGGCTTGAAGAAGTGATTCTGGGTAATCTGAATATCCGCCGGGGTCGCGGTTGCCGCGCCTCCGCCGAACAGGATGTTCTCCGCTGCGGCTTCAAGGAAGTTGTCCGTGATTTTGTAAGGCCCCATCGGTCCGCTACCAATTCCACCAAGAATCGCTTGAGAATCGCCGCAGTACACGGCGCAGTGGAAATCCGTAAGGGTCGAGTCAATCACCGACACGTAGGTGGTGCTCCCGAGATCGATGCCTCGAGTGGTATCGTCCTGAGCCGTGCCGTGCAACCATACCCGGTCGAGAATAAGATTGTTGGCGGGGGCCTCGGCTGAAACCGACGACAGAGCGTTGACCAGCCCGGTTCCAGCGACGCGGGTCACCTCCAGCCCAATCAAACGATAGTGGTTCGCTCCTGAAGCGAAGAATATGGGGCCATTGTCGCCGGTTGCCAGGAGCAGCTTCGCGGTAACGTTGGTCGTGGAAGCGCACTGGAGAGCGGGACGGCCGGGCAGCGACGAGACTCCCGCGTAGCAGGGCGTAAGGCGGCTGCCTTCCGCTGGCAGCGAGGAATCGGCGGCGCTGGTGCGGACAATGATCCAATGATCGTCATCGCAACTCAGGGCGGGGAAGGTGAATGCTCCGGTGAAAGTTGCGCCCGCCTGCAGTTGAATCGTATCGCCACAGGCAGCGCTGTTCAGCGCGGTCTGCAAATTTCCTCCGGCATTGACGGTAATCGTGCTGCCGGGCGCCGGAGTGTCCGCCATCGCGGTCTGGATATAAACAAGAGGCAGTTGCGCCGGGCCATCATATCCGCTGGCTGAGCTTGAAGAAACCGCAAGGGTCAGGGCGAGCGTGGCGTTCTGTCCGGAAGAGTCAGTCACCTTGGCGGTGAAAGGAAACGATCCGACCGCAGTCGTTGTTCCCGCGATGACGCCGCTAGAGGCTTGCAGTTGCATTCCGGATGGCAAAGAGCCGGTGGTGAAACTCCACTGGTAAGGGGGCACGCCACCGGTGGCGGAAAGATAGGCTGTATAAGGTGTGCCTGAATCGGCTCCAGCAAGGCCGGCGGTCGTGATGGCCAACGCGCCCGCAGGGGTCACCGTTACCGTTGCGGCAGCGTGGGAGCTGGTGTTGGCTACACTGGTGGCCGTTATGACGACAGAAGTATTGCTTGTGACTTTGGGCGCTGTGAAGGCTCCACTGCTGGAAATGGTTCCCGCACTTGCGGACCAGGTTACGGCCGTATTGGCGGTTCCGCTGATTTGGGCGGTGAACTGCTGTTGCCCCTGAGAAGTAAGAGTCGTGCTGCTGGGCGAAATCGAAATTGTGCTGCTGGCCTTGCTGGCGGAGACGACAATGTTTGCGGGACTCGATCCGTACTCCGACCTCGGAAGATTTGAAAAGCTGTCTACGGGAAGCGCTCCAGTGTTCGCTGCCGGAAGAGTCGAGACGGAGAGCGTGAAGTTGTAAGTGCCCGCTACAAGCGGTGTGCCGGTGATGGAACCTGTGGTCGAGTTGAGAACCAGACCCGGGGGCAAACTGCCCGCGGTGATCGTGAACACATAGGGCGCGCTTCCTCCGGTGACTGAGCTCACCGCGTTGTAGGCAACACCAACTGTGGCCTGTGCCTGAGGAGGGGAAACTTTGAGCTGCCCCGACGGATTGGTGGACGTATTACTCGCGCCAGAACCGCCGCACGCGGCAATCAAGCTGGTCAGGCAGAGCAAGAGCGAGAGAAGGCAAAGATTTGCGGCCGGTTTGTGGTTCCCTTTGCAGCTTCTAGCGGTGTCCGTGTGCCGATTAAAACGCATTGAGGAAAACCTCAGAACGGAGTTTGGGGGACCGTCGTTCGAGCCCTTAGGGAGCACTGTAGAGGAAGGAAGTCAAGAAGGGCAGATCACGGGAGAACACGGCCCAGGTCACACTGGTACATTACTGACGGACGATGTCCTTCCGGGTTTGAAATTTCAAGAGTAGAAGATCGGAATTGGGAGCATCACAGTTGCGGAGCGGAAACGGCCAAGAACGTCCGGGCTCCAGACTAGATACTCCTCAGGCGGACAAAAATTCGACGCACCGTCACTCGCTTTTGCTCAGAGCCGGCACCGGAAGCAGAGTGAATACAACCTCGACGCCATGCGGTTCCAGTTCAATTTCCCGTACGCATGTCTTGCGTTCCAGGTCGTAGAGCGCGAGGTGGGAGGGTTTGTGCCGGTGGGAGTAGCCGTTTCTGATCCAGGCCACATTCTCCGCGAGCTTGGTGGAACGGACTCGGGTGAAGCCAACCCACAACCAGCGCTCGCCAATCGGAAGCATACCGCGGCACCAGCCCAGAGGCTGTCCGGGCTGTCCACTCATCTGGTTCAGGTCAATCACCTCGACCTGCGGGGTTTTCCGGTTGGCGATGACGATCTGGCCATCGACAGTGGTGAAATAGATGCGATCTCCGACGACGTAGCCATCGTGGGGGCCCTGACCCGGGATCTCGATGCGTGGACCCGGGGTGGTGAGGCAGATGGCGTCGCGCTGTTTGAAGCGTGTTACCCAGACCTCCTGGTCGATCTCAAACACATGGTTTGGGTGCGAATGGTGGGGTTTGGTGGTGGGGACCTTGCGATAGTCCGTCTGCTGCGAGAACCTGGCCCAGGGATCTTCGCCTAACACATTCCATTGGCGCACCAGATCTCCTGCCGTCGTGACCTCTACCACCATATCGAGCCCGGTGGATGCGACCAGAATCGTTCCCCGCTGTGAGGGAGAAACGTGATGGAGATCGTTGAAGCAGGGCAGAGAAACGTAGTGCAGAAGCCGAAAACTCGGAATCTCGTAGACCAACACCTCGGTGGATGTGCAAGTGTAGAGCGTGTTCCCCTGGAGCGTGGCCGACTTGAACAGAATGGCCGGCAACTCATCCGAGCATACTTCTGGCGGGGAAACGTACTCCACACGCGCACGGGATTGATTTGTTGCCGGGTTGAGTTCAACCAGGAGGGCTTGCTCGCATGATTGCCATTCCTGCAGTTTGCGGAAAACCGTGGATCTCACCCGTCCGCCAATGATGTAGAAGCTATCTGTAGGTAAAGCCGGATCGACAGCACTCGTTCCCTTCGTTTCGCTGACCGGTTTGTCCATGGTGTTGGGGTCTGGGTGTGACGCACCGCCGCGCAATGAGGAAGCTTCCTCGGCGGGTTTCAGAATGGCAGGTTCGGCATGCTCGCTAACTACAGTCAAAAGTTGTTCTCGCAAGTGTGGTCCTGAGGCCAGCAGGCCAGAAAGTAACGGATTCTTATTATTGCAGCGTAAGGGCAAGTTTTCCAGAGTACCGACGACCCCTCCGCCACTCAGCACTAAAGCTGCTCCAGCGGCGACGTCCCATTCGTTCTTTGGGGTCAAGGTAAAGGTTACATCGGCCAGTCCAGCCGCGACCAGTGCAAGTTTGTAGGCCACCGAGCCCATGGGGCGAATCTTGAAGGCAGCGTTCTCAAACGGTTTCCATTCACCGCGCTTGACCTCGCTGCGGCTGGCCAAAACCAGGGCACCCTCCAGACTGTTGCGCTGGCTGGGCTGGGAAGGTCTGCCATTGTAGGTAACGCCGGAGTCGACCGATCCCAGGAAGGTCTCGTCGGTTGCCGGATTGTAGATTCCACCAGCCACGGGATGACCGTTCTCGACGAACCCGATCGAAACACAAAACTCCGGAATTCCCTTGACGAATTCGCGGGTCCCGTCCAGAGGATCGACCACCCAGACGCGTGAGCTTTGCAAACGGATGGGATCGTCCACGCTTTCTTCCGAAAGCCAGCCTTCGCCCTCGCGCAGCAACTCTTTGCGCAGAACGGCGTCGAGGGCGCGATCGGCTTCGGTTACGGGATCGTGTCCGGCTTTGTATTCCGTTTCAATTTCTCCCGGCGTAAAGCGGGCAAAGACCAGGCGAGAGGCTGCGAGCGCGGCGTGAATGCGTTCCAGTATTTGCGTGTAGGATTTTGACGGCATGGTCACTCTTAATGTATCCAGTCAGAAGCGCTTACTGAGAACTGACAACTGAGAACTGTCTTCAAGCCATAAGCATGCGCGCGCCCGTCGCCAGCAATACGGCGCAGAGAATACGCCGTAGCCACGGTACTGGAACCCGCGTGCTCAGGTAAGAACCCAGCAGTCCGCCCGGGACCGAGCCGATCACGAGCGCTTCGACCAGGTGAAAATCGACGTTGCGTGCAAACATGTGGAGGAGACTGGTTACGCCGGTTAGAAGCAGGGCGTGGACGATGTCGGTGCCGACCATCTCTTTCGGCTGAAAACTGAAAAATAGCAGGAGCATCATCATCACGATGCTGCCAGATCCCACTGAAGTGATACCCACCAGGAAGCCCGCTACCAGGCCGATGAGCAGCATCCAAGCGAACGATTTCATCGTCGGCGGCTTGGCCGCTGCCCGATCTTCGATCTTCTTCTGGAAGAACAAGAAAGTCGGAATGCAAATCAGCAGGGCTCCCACCGCCACGGTGATGAAGTGATTGACGCCATTGCCGTGGACCCTGCGCAGGTATACCAGGTAGCTCACTCCCGCATATGAGCCAGGAGCACTGCCACAGATCAGAGCCAGAACCACTTTGCGCCGAACTGTTCCCTTGCGCAAGTGAACGATGCTGGCGCCTATCTTGGTGAGGAAGTTAAAAAGCGCGTCCGATCCCACCGCTTGCATGGGAGGCACGCCCAGCCCGAAGATGAGGATCGGGAGCAGCAGAACGCCGCCCCCGACCCCCGTCATTCCGATCAGGGTCCCAACTGCAAAACCCACCAGGCTCTTGATGAGGAGATCCATGGCTTACCCGCGGCTTAGACCGACTCCGCAGACGCACCGATGAAGCCTTCCCTCTCGAGGTGCAGGATAATTTCCTGCGCCGCCTCTTCGGGGGACAGGTCACCGGTGTTAATGGTGACTTCGGCGTCGACCGGGGCTTCGTAAGGATCCGAGATACCCGTGAATTCTTTTAGAATTCCCGCGCGCGCCTTGGCGTACAAGCCCTTGCGATCGCGTTGTTCGCAGACTTCCACCGACGTGGCGATGTGCACAAGAATGAACCCTCCGTAGGGCTCAATCATCTGCCGGACATGTTTGCGGGTTGCGTCATACGGGGCAATGGGCGCGCAAATCGCAATGCCGCCATTCTTGGTGATTTCCGATGCCACGTAGCCGATGCGCCGGATGTTGATGTCGCGGTGCTCTTTGGAGAAGCCGAGCTCGGAAGACAGATGCTTGCGCACCAAGTCACCATCCAGCATCGTGACCGGACGGCCACCGGCTTCCAGGAACTTGGTCAGCAGCACATTGGCGATGGTCGACTTGCCGGAGCCGGAAAGCCCGGTGAAGAAGATGGTCACGCCTTGCTTGTGGCGGGGCGGGAAGCTGCGGCGCAATTCCGCCACGACTTCGGGATAGGTGAACCAGGCGGGAATCTCGCGGCCTTCGTTCAGACGCTGGCGGAGTTCCGTGCCGGAAATGTTCAGCACGCGAGCTCCGTTTTTGACTTCATCGTCGGGAACGTATTTGTCCTGATCCTCGAGGTACACCATCATGTTGAAAGGCACCATGGTGACGCCGATATCGGCTTCATGTTTCTTGAAGACTTCCTGAGCCTCGTACGGACCATAGAAAGGCTTCTTCGTTGCGGGATCCGATCCCGGACCGGCGTGATCGCGGCCCACGATGAAGTGGGTGCAGCCATGATTCTTGCGGATGATCGCATGCCAGATGGCCTCGCGTGGTCCGCCCATACGCATGGCCAGCGGCAGCAACGAGAGTTTCGCTGTCGACTGCGGGAACTTTGCCAGGAGCAGTTGATAGCAGCGAACCCGAGTGTAGTAATCCACATCGCCGGGCTTGGTCATGCCCACCACGGGGTGAATCAGCAGGTTGGCCTCGACTCGCTTGGCGGCGCGGAACGCGAGTTCCACGTGGGCGCGGTGCATAGGGTTGCGAGTCTGGAAAGCGACCACGCGGCGCCAGCCCGCGCGGGCAAACTCGGCGCGCACCTCGGCCGGAGTAAAGCGCACGGTGCGGAAGTCATAGTGCGATGGAACCTGCGTCCCCTCCAGGCTTCCGCCGATGTACCAGGGGTTCGACTTGTTGATGGCGTAATCGGCGCCGGGATGGGCCGCGCTGGTACTCGCGAAAACAGCGTGGGCCTCCGCTTTGCGGTCTGGCTGCCAGATTTCTTCCACGTTTAACACTGCCAACATCACGCCTTCGGGATCGCGCAGCGCGACTTTGCTGGTGCCCGGAGTCAGTTTCTTGGCGAATTCCTCGGTTACATCCAAGGTAATGGGCATGGGCCAGAGCGTTCCATTGGCCAGCCGCAGGTTGTGGCACACGCCTTCATAGTCGGCGCGCGTCATGAAGCCGCGCAGCGGAGAAAAGCCGCCGGTAAGCAGCAGCTCAAGATCGCAAAGCTGCCGCCCAGTGAGGTCCCACGACGGCCATTCTTTGGAATGGGCTTTTAATTCGGCAATTCTTTCTGGTTGAGCGATAAGTTGAACAAGGTCTCCGCCATGCGGCGGAATGAGATGGCTGGTCGCGGCTGTCAAAGTCCTACGCCTCCTGGATTCGAAACGTTCTCTTGTCTATTACCTTTATTGTATTTGCCTGGATTGCTTCCCAGACTGCAGGGCCGTGGGGAAACCGGTTTGCAGATTCTTACGGGAGAGGAAAGCCCCGAAACGTTACTTCACAGAGTATCACTTTCGGGCAGCGCTAAGAAAGCTGGATTTGCATCCCTGCGAATAACTACAACCCAGCAATTGTAGAGCCTTCGGCACTGAAGTCTCTAGATGTAAGTGTATGAAAATACACCCGCTACGCAATAATTCGGCAGTCCGGAATCGACCTGGGACCTCCCCCTGTGAAATAAGTTGCGGAAGTGGCCAGGCCTTTTCACTTTGGCGGCAGACCGGTCACGGTTAGGACTGGCGCGTCCGCCTGAAATAACGGGACAACCGGGCCTTCAGTTGAATCCCAACGGGTTCCCGGGTCAGGACAAACCAGAGAACGCCAACCCCATAGGCCGCGATTCCCGCCAGCAGATTCAGAACGAGTTGCGGATAACGATGAGCGTAGAAGGCGCGCTGCATAAAGACCAGAACGACAATCATAGGAATACAAAGAACTACCGGATAAAAGTAGGCTTCGACCAGAAATTTGCGGACCGGAACGCCAAGTTGGCGGCAGGTGTGGCGCGGTAAAAAGAACACCGCAGTGCACAGCATCGGGACGGCCGTGCCAATCGCGTCGCCCACGATTCCCAGAGGACGGACCAGTGCGATGCTGAGAATCACGTTGGCAACGCCCTCCATGAGAACGACGTACGCCAGCGATTTATGCCGGCTCATTCCGAATAAGATCCGGTTCGAAATCGACTGCGCGTCGTAGAGCGTGGAGGAAATCAGAAGAACCACAAGAACGGTGTAACTCGATACGTAACGCGGCCCCACCCAGGCTTCGATTACCGATTTGCCCATCACCACGAGAGTGACCGTCATGGGGAACGCGACCAGAGCGCAGGCCCGGTTCCCGGAAATGAAGATCTTGCGCAGTTGCGTATAGTCCCCGGTCGCATGAAAGTGGCTGGACATCGGAGTGAAGACATTGGCCAGGCTGGCGACCG
>JGI12635J15846_10004820_pt1 | contig 11659 bp, 6 predicted proteins | sample BlaSpr_A8_OM2_M2_FD_15846 | JGI IMG/M metagenome (IMG submission 15846) | reverse complement strand
CCACGGCGGGATCGTGCACGATCAAGGCGAGCGCCGTGTCGTCGGCGGCGAGGCGGGAGAACCACAGCCAGTTCTCGCCGACGCGGCGGTAGAGGTCGCGGTACCAGGAAAGGTCGGGGCCGGGCACCCGGCGCAGCGCATAGGACTCGGGCGTCCGCTCGGGCCGCAACGCTGCGCGCGCGCGCATCTCCAGATGCGTGACCACGGTCGCGATCTTGCCGGGCGCGATCGGCGTATAGCCAGAAGAATTGAGCCGCGGCGCCTCGGTCATGGCGGCAGAATACGAAGGGCGCGCCCGCGCGCCAAGGGGGCGTCAGCGCGCCGCGCGCCCGACGCCCAGATAATGCTCGAGCGTCTTGCGGTCCGCCTTGAGCGCGGCGCTGTCGCCGGCGTGCACGATCGTGCCGCGCTCCAGAATGGCAGCGAAGTCGGTGACGCCGAGCACCTTCTGCGCGTTCTGCTCGACGAGGATGGTCGACAGGCCTTCCTCGCGGGTCAGGCGGTAGAGCGCCGCGATCAACTCCTCCACCAGGATCGGCGCCAGGCCCTCGAGCGGCTCGTCGAGGAGCAGGAGCCGCGGGTTGAGCACGAGCGCGCGGCCGACGGCCAGCATCTGCTGCTCGCCGCCGGAAAGCTGGCTGCCCAGGTTGCCTTGGCGTTCGGCCAGCCGCGGGAAGAGCTCGAAGACGCGCTCCACCGTCCAGGGACCGGGCTGGGCCACGGCCGTCATGTTCTCGAGCAAGGTGAGCGAGCGGAAGATGTTGCGCTCCTGCGGCACCCAGCCGATGCCAGCATGGGCGCGCTGGTCGGGGCGGAGTCGCGTGATGTCGTGGCCGTTCAGGTGAATCGTGCCGCCGAAGCGGCGCGTGACGCCGACGATGGAATTGACCAGCGTCGTCTTGCCCATGCCGTTGCGGCCGAGCAGCGCGAGCGAACGGCCCTCGGGGAGGGAGAGCGAGACGCCCTGCAGCACCACGGCCTCGCCGTAGCCGGCGGAAAGGTTGTCGATGGCGAGGAGATCAGGCATCGGCGCTCCGGCCGAGGACGGTTGCATCCATGACAGCCGCGAAAAAAAGTGCGGCGGCTTGTCGCCGCCGCGCCCCGTGCATGGAGATTACTTCTTCGCCGTCTTGCCCGGATCCTTCACCGCCGCGAAGGTGGCGATCTCGGTATTGTAGAGCTCGCCGTCCACTTTCTCGACCTTGCGGATATAGACGTTCTGCACGATCTCGCGGGTCTCCGGATCGATGGAGATGGGCCCGCGCGGGCTTTCCCACTTCATGCCCTTCATGGCGTTGACCAGCGCCTCGCCGTCGGTCTTGCCGCCGGTCTTCTTCAGCGCCTCGTAGATGAGATGCATGCCGTCGTAGCCGCCGAGCGAAATGAAGTTCGGCCTGAGCCCGTTGTTCGCCTTCTTGAACGCCGCGACGTAGGCCTTGTTCATCGCCGAAGGATGCGAGGCCGAGTAGAAGCCGGCGGTCACCACGCCGAGCATGGCGTCGCCCATGCCCGGCAGGTCGTTGTCGTCGGTGATGTCGCCGGGGCCGATCAGCTTGATGCCGGACTTGTCGAGACCGCGCTCGACGAATTGCCGGGCGAAGGTGCCGGCCTGTCCCGCCGGCACGAACACGAAGAGCGAGTCGGGACCAGCGTCACGGGCGCGCTGCAGGAATGGCGCGAAGTCAGGATTGGCAAGCGGCACCTTGATGGTCTCGAGAATCTGGCCGCCGCCCTTGGTATAGACCGTGGTGAACACGGCGGTCGCTTCGGCGCCGGGCGCCCAGTCTGACTGGACGATGACGACCTTCTTGCTGCCGTTCTTGAGTGCCCACTCGGCGATGATCTGCGACTGCTGCCCGAGCGTGAAGCTGGTGCGCACGTAGAAGGGGGATCGGTCGGTCACCACCGAGGTCCCCGACACCATGATCACCGTCGCGGTCTTCGATTCGGTGGCGAGCGGGGCGATGGCCATGGCGACCGGCGTGATGCCGACGCCGAGGATGTTCACCTTTTCGTTGACGATGAGCTCCTGCGCCAGGCGCTTGGCCATATCCGGGACCGCCGTGTCGTCCTTCAACACGATCTCGATCTTCTTGCCGGCGACGGTGTTGCCGTGCTGCTGGATGTAGAGATTCACTCCACCCATGATCTGCCGGCCGATCGCGGAAAGCGGTCCCGACATCGACTGAACCAGGCCGATCTTGATCGTGTCCTGGGCGGAAGCGGGTCCGCCCGCGAGCAGACCGGCCGCAAGCGCTACGCCGGCAAGAATATGTTTCGATCCCATCACCTTCCTCCTCGTTGTTTTCCGTCGCGGGCGATTTTCTGGTGTCGCCTTCTGCGATAGACTCCCGATTGTTGGGCATCCAACTACTTTCGTCAATTCTCGGTGCATGTCGCGCTGCAACCCGCATGGAGCGGCTTGACCGGTCGATTCCGGTTGACACAGTGGGGCGCTTTTTGCGGCAATAGGCGAGACTATGCGGGACATGCGAATCGGCGCGGCACTACTGGTTTTTGCGGGTGCGCTGTTGGCGCAGCCGACGGCGGTCCTGGCGCAGTCCGGGGCCGTTTCCTGCCGCAATAACGCCGGCAGCTTCGAGCGCTGGCTTGAGGCGTTCAAGCAGGAAGCCACGGCCGAGGGGGTGTCGCTTGGCACGCTCGCGGCGGCTTCGCCCTACCTGGTCTACGACCAGAGCATCGTGAACAAGGACCGCGGCCAGCGGGTGTTCGCGCAGACGTTCCTCGAGTTCTCCGGCCGCATGGTCGCGGCCTACCGGCTGGAGCGCGGCGCGAAGCTGATTCAAACCCACGCCGCCACCTTCCGCCGCATCGAGCAGCAGTACGGCGTGCCGGCGGCGCCGATCGTCGCCTTCTGGGGGCTGGAAACCGACTTCGGCGCCAACATCGGCAACCTGCCGACGCTGCGTTCGCTCGTGAGCCTCGCCTACGACTGCCGGCGGCCAGCGCTGTTCCGCAAGCAGCTCCTCGCCGCGCTCAAGATCATCCAGCGCGGCGATCTTTCGGCCGAGCAGATGATCGGCCCGTGGGCGGGCGAGCTCGGCCAGTTGCAGTTCCTGCCGGCGCATTATCTCGACTACGCGGTCGATTTCGACGGCGACGGACGGCGCGACCTTCTGAAGAGCACGCCCGACGCGCTGGCGTCGGCCGGCAATTATCTGGCGCAGATCGGCTGGCGCCGCGGCGAGCCGTGGCTGACGGAAGTGCGCGTGCCCGGCAATTTGCGCTGGGACCAGGCNGACCTCGCGATCCAGCTCCCGCGCTCGCAATGGGCACAGTGGGGGGTGACGCTCGCCGACGGGCGGTCGNTGNCGGCGGATCAATTGCCGGCGTCGCTCTTATTGCCCATGGGTCGCTTCGGGCCGGCGTTCCTCGCCTACAATAATTTCAAGACGTTCCTGGAATGGAACCAGTCGCTGGTCTACTCGACGACGGCGGCCTACTACGCCACGCGGCTCGCCGGGGCGCCCGCCATGAGCAAGGGCAGCGGTGCCATCCCGCAAATCGGCTTCGAGCAGGTGCGCGAGCTGCAGACGCTGTTGCTCCGCGCCGGCTACAAGATCGGTGAGGCGGACGGCAAGCTCGGCTTGAACACGCGCGCGGCGATCAAGCAGGCGCAGCTCAAATACGGCCTGCCGGCGGATTCCTATCCAAGCGTCGAGCTGATTGAGCGGATGCGGGCGGGGCGGTAGAGTTTTTCTCGACGGAGAATTTGGTGGAGCGCTTCAATCGCCTCCACACGGCAATCAGCCGGCCGCGGCCTGCTTTTTCGGCTCGATCCGGCCCACCACCTCGGCATAGCCGTCGATGGGTCCGGGCCGGCCCACGAAGTAGCCCTGCACCTGATCGCAGGCCTCGCGGGATAGAAAGGCGAGCTGACCTTGCGTCTCCACCCCTTCGGCGAGCACCGGCAGCGAGAGGCCGCGCGCCAAGCCGATCACGGCGCGGACAATCGTCGCGGATTGGTGATTCTTATCGACGTTGGCGATGAATGCCTTGTCGATCTTGATCTTGTCGAACGGAAACGACTGCAAGTAGGACAGCGACGAATAGCCGGTGCCGAAATCATCCATGGCGATGCGAGCGCCCAGCGACTTGATCTTGCGCAGGATCGATACGGCACGCGAGAAATCGTCGATCAGCACGTTCTCGGTGATTTCCAATTCCAGCCGGCCGGGCGCGAGCCCGGTTTGGAGCAAAGCGGAATGGATGACTGCCGGCAGATCCCCTCGCCGGAACTGCACCGGCGATAGATTGATCGCAATCTGCAACGGCCGCGGCCAGGAGGCGGCCTCGCGGCATGCCTCGCGCAGAATCCATTCGCCGAGCTCGATAATGAAGCCGCTCTCTTCGGCCACCGGAATAAAGGTGTTCGGCGGCACCATGCCGAGCGTCGGGTGCGACCAGCGCGCTAGCGCTTCGAAGCCGACGATTTCCCCGCCGATGACCGCCAGCGGCTGATAGTGCAAGGCGATCTCGCCGCGCTCGATCGCGGTCTGCAAATCCTTCTGCAGGGCGCGTCGCTCGCGCAGCCGCTTGTCCATGTCCGCCTCGAAGAAGCGGATCGATCCACGGCCGTCGGCCTTGGCCCGATAGAGCGCGGCATCAGCGTTTGCCACCAGCGCGGTCGCGTCGGCTCCGTCCGCCGGGTAGATGGCGACCCCGATGCTGAGACCCGACTCCAGGTGGTAACCCTCGATCTCCATGTGCGCGGAACCACTGGCGAGCAGACGCTCGGCAAGCTCTTCGGCGGTTTTCGGCTGCGCGCCGCCCGTCGAAATGACGATGAACTCGTCACCACCCAGCCGCGCCACGAAGGCGCCCTCGGCCGCGGCGAGCAAGCGCTGGCTCGCCTGGCGCAGGACTACGTCGCCCACCGAATGTCCAAAGACGTCGTTGATCTCCTTGAAGCGGTCGAGGTCGATGCACAGAACCGCGAAGGGCTGGCCCGACGCCGCGGCTTGCTCGAATGTCAACGCAAGCCGCTCGGTGAACGCGGCACGATTGGGCAGATCGGTGAGCGCGTCGTGGTGCGCCATGTGGGCGATGCGTTCCTGCGCACGCTTTTGCTCGGTCACATCCTCGAGAAAGCCCAACACGTACTGCGCCTCGCCGTCGGGGCCGGGAATCGCCAGTCTTTTCGACATGACAAGGCGCGCGCCGCGGCCGGGCGTCTGCAGAGTGTGCTCGTCCAGGCATACCTGTTCGCCGGAGCTGAACAGCTCATTGTCCCTTGCGACGATGAAGTCCGCGTCTTTCTTGGGAAATAGATCGTGTGCGCTCTTGCCGATCATTTGGTCGCGCGGCATGCCGAACAACTCCTCGCCTGCGCGATTGACCAGGACGTAGCGGTGCTCGCTCGCCTCCTTCACCACTAGCGCCGCCGGAACGTTCTCGATGACCGTATCGAGGAAAGTGCGGGTGCGATCCAGCTCCTTTTCGGCCTTCCGCCGCTCGGTGATGTCCTCGTGCGTCGCTATCCAGCCGCCGCCAGGCAACGGCCGGTTCACGGCGTAGATCGTACGGCCATCGGGTCCCTCGATCGCCCGCGCCCACGTCTTGCCTTCGGCGCGGGTGGCGCTGAGGTCGGCCGCATACTGTTGCAGATCGCNGGCGAAAGTGCCGCTCGCCACCCGCAACGCCAAAAGCTCTTCCAGCGTGCGGCCGACCTTTATGCTTTCGGGCGCGAGGCCGTACATCTCGACGTAGCGATGATTCCACAGGGTCAGGCGCCCGGCCGGATCGAACATGCAGAGGCCCTGCACCATGTTGTTCAGGGCCGCATCGAGGCGGACGTTCTGTTCGCGAATTTTGCTTTCGGTGTAGCGATCGGCAAATGCGGCGATCAGGCAAATTGCGAGTAGCGCCACGATCGCGCCCGCGACCGCGAGGCTAAGGGAACTCGGAGACAGAGCGAGCGGCTCGATCACCCGCGTCGGGTCGGGAACAATACTCACGGCGCCCATGGCCGTGAAGTGATGCGACACGATTGCGAGCGTCAGCAGCAGCGCCGCCGCAAGCGTACCTCGCCAATTATCGCGGCGCACCGCCATCCATAATGCCGCCGTGCCAAAAAGGACGCCAAGCGCGATAGAAATCGCGACCAAATCGAGAGCCCAGGTCACCTGACCGGGCAACTGCAAAGCCGACATCCCGAGGTAGTGCATCGACGCGACGCCGGCCCCGAGAATTCCGCCGCCGACCGCCGCGCTCCAAGGCTTCGGACCATTCACGGCGACATACAGGCCGCCGCTCGTCACCACGACCGCCGCGAGAAGCGACAGCGCCGTCAAGCCGATGCCGTAGGCGGTGGCAACGCCCGGGTCATAGGCGAGCATCGCGATGAAATGCGTCGCCCAAATTCCGCCACCGGTCGCAGCGCCGGCGGTGGCGATCCAGATGAGACGGACGCGCCCCTGCGTCGCGCGGGCGCGACCGAAAAGACTCACCGCGGCGAAACTTGCCAGAAAGCAGACCGCCGCCGCGAGAGCGACAAGTCGCCAATCGTGTTCAGTGTTGAGGCAAGTGAGAACTCGATACATGGCTCGCGGGCGCTCCGGGTGCCAAGAGCTAGCCCAACATCGCCCAGTTCCCGTTAATTGAGCCCGAAGAAATTGGCGTAAACCTCCCGTTAGCCAAAGCAATGAGGAGGATTAGCGGGGGCCGCGTCGGCGCTGCCGTTTTTTCAACGGAAATTTAGGCCTGCGGTCCGGCGGATGCCTTAGGGGTACGGTTGGTGGCGGAGGAGGGACTCGGACCCCCCGACACACGGATTATGATTGAGAAGTCAGTTGAACATCACCAAGAAATTGTACATCGCCATGCCGCACACGCCCTGGAGGGTGGCGCCCTCCTTTTGCGCCGGCAGTTCGATGAGCGTTTCCCCCGTGCGCGGCAACATTGTCCGGTAACCGAGGCTTGGGATAGTCAGCGCGAGCGTGCAATCAAAGGTCCCTAGCGTGTACACCTTGATCGTGGTCGGGAAGTTTGCTTTCGCCGCGGTTAGTCGCGGCATATAGGTTCCCTTGGCTAGAATTTCGACGATCTGCTTGCCATCCACGATGGTCACGTTCTTCGGGAGAGACGCAACCTCTCCCGCCTTATCCTGGGCCAGACCCATTCCGGCCGTGCCGACCAGGATTACAGCTGTGAGTGCGAGTCGTCTCATTTGCGCCTCCGCTAGAAATTGAACACGGGCGGGATCAGCCCGATCATTACGAAGCTATTCGTGAGATTGAGCAGCGCGAAGAGGATGACCGTCAATCCCGCCGCCTTGAAAAAGATCGGCGCCTTGGCGTGGTCGCGAATGCCGAGAGATCCGAAACTCAAGAGCGCCAGCACCGGCAGGGTTCCTAGCGCAAAGACGAACATCGTCATTGCACCGGTCCAGAAGCTCGCGGTCGAGAGCGAGTAAATCTGCATCGCTTGCGTGAATCCGCATGGGAGGAAAAAGGTGATGACCCCAGCGAGCAGAGGCGTGAAGACATGATTGACCGTCTTGATCTCCACGAGATGATTGGCGATGAAGCGCGGCAGCGTCGGCTGCAGCCGCCTCGCCCACGGCGATATATCGAGCAGGTTGATGCCGAGAATTAGCATCACCATGCCCACTGCGAAGGTCAGAACGAAGGTCTCGGCGCCCCCGAGCTGAAAGGCGGACCCCACCGCGCCGATGACCCCGCCAAGAAGGAAGAACGACACCAACCTGCCCGCATGAAAGAGCACTTGCGGCCGAATCTGATCCCCGCCCTTCGCAAAACTTGTAGACATCGACAGGACCAATCCGCCGACCACCGCCATGCAGGTCGACACCGAGGCGATCAGTCCGATGGCGAAGGCGGTGCCGTAAGTGACCTTGTCGCTGGTAATCAGATTGACGATCCCGAGCTGCTGCAACAAGACGAACAGTGCGATCACGCCCGCGGCAATCGGAGCCGCGATCCAGAAGTCCGACCAGCGTACCGGTTCGGAACGCCGTTCGACCGAGAGGGCATATCCGTGCTTCTTCACCACCCCGGTCAGTTCCTCGGCGATTTGCTCATGGCTCTTTCCGCCGAAATTGCCGCGGACGCGGACGCGCCCGGTGGGATCGGCAGCGACGTGCTCGACGTGCGGGAGGTCGCGCAATTCGGCTTCTGTCAGCGTGGCGCAGGCATCGCAATGGAAGCCGCGGGCATAAAGCGTGATTGCTCCCGCTTGCGTCGGGGCGTCGGTTGCCTGCCGGGCGGGTGGGCCGAGCCTCATTGTTCGCAGGCGCAGCGAATTGGAGACGACTGCGACACTGGAAAAGGCCATGGCGAGGCCGGCGAAGACGGGATTAAGCAGCCAGCCGAAGAACGGGAAAAGTGCCCCGGCCGCCAGCGGGATGCCGACCAGATTGAAGATGAAGGCCCAGAACAGATTCTGCTTGATCCCGCGCATGGTGAGCTTGGAGAGGCGGATCGCCTTGGCCAGCTTTGAAATGTCGCCCCGAAGCAGCGTGATTCCGGCCGCCTCGATGGCGACGTCGGTACCGGTGGCCATGGCAATGCCGACATCGGCTTGGGCCAGCGCCGGCGCGTCATTCACCCCGTCGCCAGCCATGGCGACGATCTCACCGCGCGCCTGCATCTCCTTGATCTTGGCGAGCTTGTCTTGCGGCAGCAGCTCCCCGATTGCCTCGTCGATGCCTACCTGATCCGCGATGTGTCGTGCCGTGTGCCGGTGGTCGCCCGTGAGCATCACGACCTTGATGCCAAGACGGTGCAGCTCAGTCACGGCGCTTCGTGCTTCAGGCTTGGGTGCGTCCGCCACAAGGGCCCTTCCCAGAAGCGCGCCCTGGGTTGCCAGCAGCACCGGGGTGGCCCCGCTCTTTGCCTCTTCCTCGATCGCCGTCTTATCGACGGACAGGCCAAGACTTTCCGCCAGTCTTACGCTTCCGGCGTGGTATTGAATTCCGCCGATCGTTCCTCTCAGCCCTTGGCCTTTGATGATCTCGAAATTCTCGACCCGCCGGAGAGCCAGTCCGCGAGAATTGGCATAGGCCACAATGGCGTGGGCAACCGGATGCTCGGAACGCGCTTCGAGCGACGCCAGCAGCGTGGCGAACTCTTCGTCGGAAAGCCCGCCCCGTGCCGCAAGCGCAGTGAGAACCGGCTTCCCGTGAGTAATGGTTCCGGTCTTGTCGACGACGACGGTCGTGACCTTGCAGAGCTTCTCAAGGGTCGCTGCGTCCTTGACGAGAATTCCCTCTTTCGCGCCCTTGCCGACGCCGACGATGATCGCGGTAGGCGTCGCAAGTCCCAGCGCGCAGGGGCACGCGATGACCAAGATGCCGACGAACGAAACCAGCCCGTAAGAAAGCGCCTGGGCAAAGCCCAGATACTGCGCTCCGACGATTAGCCAGACGCCGAGAGTGAGAAACGCAAGCGCCACGACCGTGGGCACGAAAACAGCGGAAATTCTGTCGGCCAATCCCTGAATCGGCGCCTTGCTCGTTTGCGCTTCCTCCACCATTGCGATGATGTGCGCGAGTAGCGTATCCGATCCGACCTTCGACGCTTCGAACGTGAACGCGCCGGAGGTATTGATCGTGCCGGCAACTACGGCATCGTCCGGGCGCTTTTCGACCGGGATCGGCTCGCCGGTTACCAGCGCCTCGTCGACGAACGAGGAACCTTCGATCACGACGCCGTCCACCGGGATTTTCGATCCTGGCTTCACGACGATAACGTCGCCAACCACTACATCCTGAATCGGGACTTCGACTTCCTTGCCTTCGCGAACAACTACCGCGACCTTCACTTGCAGATTGAAAAGCTGTTCGATCGCATCCCCGGTCCTCAGCCGGGAACGGGCTTCCAAATATCTGCCTAGCGTGATGAACGCGATCAGCACGATGGTCACGTCGTAGTATTGATGCTCCACATCAANGTACGGACGTAACGGGTCNGCNAGCGCGCCNACGATCACGCTGTATAGAAACGCCGTCCCCGTGCCGACGCCAATTAGAGAATCCATGCTCGCTCGGCCGCTGCGCAGGAAGCGATAGGCGCCGGCTAGATACGGCTTACCGGCAACGAAGAGCGTGTAGGTGGCAAAAATCGGTAGGAGATGATGGAAGAAGTTCTTCCAGGTTTCCGGTGCCACCCGCGCGACACCGAAGTACGCAAGGATGTCCCATCCCATCACGAAGATACTGAAGACGGCGAGNGGAATGACCGAGATAACAATTCGCCGCAACGCAGCCAGCTCGGCCAGTTTCTCGTCCTTCGCCGTGCGCACGGAATGGCTCGGATCGCTCTCCGGGCCCCGGATCACGAGCGAGTAACCAAGCGGCTCAATCGCTTTCGACAATCGCACGGGGTCGGTCTTCGCCTGATCGAAGGAAAGCTTCGCGGTTTCCGTACCGTAGTTCACGTCGGCGGAAATTACGCCTTCGGTCTTCTTGAAGGTCCGTTCAACGAGGCTCGCGCACGAGGCGCAGTGCATGCCTTTCAGCTTGAATGTCTGATGGATGCTCATCGACGTAATGGTTGCTTTGCAGCGTGGTTCCCGGCTGGGTGCGTTTCGATCGATACAACGAAGGAAAGGGCCGTGTCACAAGCAATCGTACAATTTATTGAGAAGTCCGCGGCGTGCATGACTTCGATCAAACCGGGAGAGGCACTTAATTCCACTTCGCGCCTGCTTTCACAGAAAAATGAACACCGCCGCCACCGCATATTGCCGGGGCGTCGGAGGCTAAAGCGAGGCTAAAAATTGATCTTCCCAGCCAGGTCATTGAAATGTTGGTAGCGGAGGAGGGACTCGAACCCCCGACACACGGATTATGATTCCGTTGCTCTAACCAGCTGAGCTACTCCGCCGCCGAGCCGTCGGGCGGCAAAGCGGCCCGAAAGCGCCGCGATATAAGGGGCGGCGACGCTTGGGTGTCAAGGACGTCTATTTCTTGCGGCCGTTTTGCGAACGCTGGTCGGCGCGCGGCGATTTGCGGCCGTTCACTTTCTGCTTCGCGGTCTTGCTCACGCGTGGGCGCACGGCGCTTGCCAGGCGCGCGTAGCGGATGAGCGAGAAATGCCCGAGCGGCGGCATGGGCCGGCGCTCCACCAGGCGGACACCGCCATGACCTGCGGCCCAGATCTCGAGCCGCGCCCAGGGAAACTCCGGCCGCCAGCCGAGGCGGCGCGCCACCGGCGCAAACGCAAGCTCGAAGCCGCGGCGGAAGCCGGTCTCGGCGCCGATGTGGTTGACCAAAATCACCTCGCCGCCCGGCTTCACCACGCGCACGAACTCGTCGAGCGTGGTTTCCGGATCGGGCACGGCGGTGATCACGTATTGCGCCACCACCACGTCGAAATAGCCGTCGGGAAACCCCAGGTGGCGCGCGTCCATCACCGCGAGGCAGTCGACGTGGTGGAGCCTCTGCTCGGCGACGCGCGTGCACGCTTTCCGCAGCATGGGCTCGGAGTAGTCGACGCCGACCACGCGGTTGCTGCGCTTGTAATCGGGGAGCGAGATGCCGGTGCCGACGCCGACGTCGAGGATGCGGCCGCCGATCTTCTCGGCGGCCTCGATCGTGGCCTTGCGGCCGGCATCGAACACCTTGCCGAAGACGAGATCATAGACCGGCGCCCAGCGGGCGTAGGCCTTGCCGACC
>JGI12635J15846_10004819_pt1 | contig 11660 bp, 6 predicted proteins | sample BlaSpr_A8_OM2_M2_FD_15846 | JGI IMG/M metagenome (IMG submission 15846) | reverse complement strand
ACGGCGGCGCCGTGATTGCCGCTCGATTGAGTGACGATGCCGTGGCGGACTTCGTCGTCGGTGAGGGAGAAGATCGCGTTCGAAGCGCCGCGAATTTTGAACGAGCCGGTCTTCTGCAGATTTTCGCACTTGAAGAAGACGTGGGCGCCGATCGTCGCGTCGAGCGATGACGAAGTCATGATTGGCGCGCGGTGAATGCGCGGTTTGATGCGCGCGTGTGCGGCTTGAATTGCTTCCCAGGTGACGGGCTGAGTTTGTGTCGCGGAGCTCATGGCAATTATTTACCGCAGTCTTGGATTGCGGGGAACAGCCATTATGGAACGGATTGCCGAGTTTCGGATTCGGCGCACTCCTGACTGAAGCTTAGTTTTCGGATTCGGTACGGAACGCGTCGCAATTCGGAACAGGTTTTACTNGCGTGTGGAAAATTGTCGCATTCATTTTCGATTTTAACGTGCGATGAACGAATTCTCACTTGACCTCGCGCGACGCTCTGCTAGTGTTGGGTTCCCCTTCCTCAAGCTTGAAAAATTCCATTTTCATTGTGACGAGGAGACCACGCCTGTATGGACGCATCCGAACGACGAGTGCTCAAACGCTACAACATTCGCACGCCGTTGCGATTTCGAATGATCAATCTGGTCGGAGGGAATAGCGATCACTTCACGGAAACGATGAACGTTTCGCGCGGAGGATTTTATTTTGCGACGTCGGCTCCGCTGAAGATTGGGATGCCGATTGAGGCGATGTTAAGGATGCCGGCGGAAGTTACGGGCGGTGAAGCGAGGATGACCAGTTGTACGGCGCGCGTGGTGCGAGTGAAAATGCAGCCGTATAAGGACGGGCGCATCGGATTTGGGATGGAGATTGAGCGCGTTCACGCGGCAGAGGTGGAAGCCTCCGCAGCAGACTGATGCTGCTGCTACTTGCCGGGGACGTTTACGATTGTTTTGGCGCTGCCGACGTTTTCGAAACGGTCGTAGGCGCGGACGGCGATCGAGTGCTCGCCAGGTGAAAGTGCTTCGGGCAATGTGAACTCGTAGCGCTCTTCGAGCGAGTCGCTGACGCTGCCGATCGGCGCGATCATCACCCAATCACCACCGTCGATGCTGTATTGCGCGCGGTCGATGCTGCTGGTTGTATCGCGCGCGGCGAATTTCAAGGCGGCAGTGCGCTGAGATGCAGACGCGTTCGAATCTTCTTTGCGCGGAGCGGCGACTACTGAGGATTCGAGACGCTCGATGGTTGGCGGCGTGTTGTCGATGACGAAGCGCTCGCTGTCGCGAGCGGTGGTCAGCGCGTCAGCGGTCGGATTGGATGGCGCGTCGCTGGCGACGATGCGCAGGTAGTAGGCGCCATCGGGCAGGGAAGTGGCGTCCCACGTGTAAAACTTTTCGGCGAGCTTGTCTTTGAGGACTTTCCACTCTTTTTCGTTTTCAGCGCGATAGAGAACGGTGTAGCGGAGATCGTCTTCGTTGTCGTCGTGCGCGGTCCAGAGGACGGACTGCGAGCCCTTTTGTTGGAAACCCTGCGGAGGCTGTTCGAACTTCGGAGACAAGCCGGATGAAATGACCACGCCGGTAGGATTCGCGGCGGGCGGATTTTTCAGCGCGACCGACGGCTGCTGGCCGGACTGTAGAGCCACGATGCCCTGTACGCGAACGTTCGGATCCTGCACTGCGATGCCGTCGATGACGGGCGCGACGTTGCGCGGAAGATAGGCGAGTGTCACCCACTCGATGCCGTCGCCGTAGCGGCCGTCATGAATGACGGCTTTCCACTGCGCGAAACGAGCGGGAGGCGCTTCGACGACGGTTGGCTTTGAATACGGGCCGTACCAGCGCGACCACTCCTTGCCGGGGTCTTCGGTGTTGCCGGAGCGGACGAAAAATTCCAGGCGCGGCTCGTTCGAAGCGGATTTTGTATTCGGGGCGGTCGGCGGCGGACTCCACCAGTCGATGCGACCCCACTTCGAAAAAAGTCCGGCGTCGAAGGAGCGCGACTCGTAGGTGCCTTCAGGCTCGTACTCGGGGCCGACGGAAAAAACTTTGCCGGGATTAGCGGTGCACAAGAAGATTTTGCCGTTGGGGCCACGCGTGATGCCGGTGATTTGCGCGGAACCCGCTTTTGCGAGTTGCGCGAAGACGCCGCGGCCATCCACGGCCAGCAGCGCGCCGTTGTTGCCGGTTCCGGCGAGCAAGCGGCCTTCGGCCGTGAGGGCAAGCGAATAGACGACGTCGTCGCGCGACGTCCAAAGTTCTTCAGGTGCGCCATCGGGTGCGATTTTGTAGATGCTGCCGGAAAGCAATGGAGGAAACGGTACGAACGGAGATTGGCCCGGCGCGCCGCCGGCGCTGATCACTCCGCCGCCGGTGATGGTTGTGGTGCCACCGGATGTCGAGATGATGGTCGATGATTGCGAGCCGGCGTGTTGCTTTTCGCCGATCGCGGCAGCGTAGACGTTGCCGTCGGGTGCGACGGCAAGCGCGGTGATTTCGCGCTTCGACGTTTCGTACAACACAAAACCCTCGGCGGCTGGTTCCTTCTCTTTGTCTTTGCGCGCGTTTGAGTTTGCGGTTTTTGTGACTCGCAGAACGCGGCCGCTGGGTTCGGTGCCGACGAGAAGATTGCCCTTAGCGTCGAACGCGAGCACGCGGATGTGCGCTTCGTCGCTGGCGTAGTAGAGCTCGCTCTTGCCGTCAGGAGAGACGGCGAAGATTTGCCCTTTGTCGCCGGTCGCTACGTAGAGAGTTCCGTCCGCGCCAAAGGCGAGATCCCAGATGTATTTCGTCTTGGGATCGAAGAAGACGGATTTCTCGCCGGTCGCCGAGACGCGATAGACCTTTCCGTCGGGCGAAGTGCCGACATAGAGATTGCCTTTGCTATCGAAGGCGATCGCTTGCGCCGCGAGATCGGTGGATTCGAATGCCTTGCTCGGCTTGCCGCTAGCGTCGAAGCGAAAAACTTTTGCGGGCGAGCCGCCGGCTGCGTATAAGACGCCTTTCGGATCGGTGCGGAGAGTCCAGAGGAACGACGCGTCGGCGTCAGCGAGCAATGTGAATTTTGGAGAGAGCTCGAGGCGCCCGTCGCTGCGGACGGTCACGCCGGTGGATGTGCCCTTGAGGAATTCTTCGTAGGTGGACTGGCGCCAGCTTCGCGTGTGCTCGGCGTTCGCGTTGGCGACGTAGATCATCGCGGCGAAAATTAGCGAGCACGTGGTCGCTACGAGGCGGAAGCGGCGGAAATTTTGGCTGGGCATCGAGATGGTCACCGAATTTGGAGGTTGAGAGACACGACGCCCGAGACCGGACCGGTCAACTGGACGGACGATTCGCTGGCGAGCGATTCGCGCAAAACTTGAACTGTTCCCGGAGCAGGACGCCCGTCGATCACGTTGATTTGCGAGAGGGGAGCGTTCGGCAGCTCCTTGTCGTCCCAAAGAATCGTGGGAGACGGCATGAAGAGGCCAACATAGAGGCGATCGTTGCGGCGCTCGCGATTGATCAGAGCAATGAGCTGATCGAGTCCCGGAGGGCCGCTGCTGCCGGAAAATTGGAAACCGCGGGAGGCGCGATTGAGCAGGTCGCCGTCAGTGACCATGACGCGCAGCATGGTGCCGCGCGCGATCTGATCGGGAACGTGGACCGTGGTTTCTTCGATGTGCGGTTCGCCGCGATACGGATGAAGGAGAACGCGCACGCGGAGATCTTCGCCAGGTGCGGCCTCGCCCTTTTCGAGCCACGCGCTGTCGATCGTGAACGATTGGCGGCCAGGGACGCTTTCGACTTTCAGCGCGACGCCTTCGACATTCGGAACTTCGTAGGTGTTCGTGAAGAGGCGATTGAAAATCGCCTGCACGCTCAGCGCGACCGGCAAGCCGTCGCCGCCGAGAAAATCTCCCGGCGCATAAGTGTTTTCGATCTGAACCGGCGCGTGACCTTTCAATCGAATCTCGCCCGAGAGATGCAGGGTCATGCCCTCGCCGTACACAGAGTTCTGGGTCAGGCCATTGAAAGTTGTGAGCGCAATGAGAAGGGGCGTCAGTTTTGGATTGTCGACGACTTCGAAGTGCAGCTTCTTGTTGCCGACGGGGGTGGCAACCGAAAGATCGAGCGGAATCATCGACGGCGGCGCGCCGAGTTTGCCGGTGACGGCTGTGAGATGGTCGCCCGTAATCGTGCCGATCGGCCCCCCAACGTTGACGATTTTGGTCGAAGCCAACGACGAAGAGAGCGTCGTGACGACACGGCTGCGCGCCATCGGCAGCGCGACATCGCCGAGGCTCAGGAACGGGTGCCCGCAGAGGTACACGCGATCGGCTTGAACTGCGGTGACGGTGCAGGCGGAGTTGATCGAGGCGTCGCCGGAAACGAGCACCATGCCCGCCATGTCACCGGCGACGAGCTTTTTGTCGTCGGCTTGCGGAGCAGCGGTGCCACCTTGTGCAGCGACGAATCCGAAGCTGGCGATTTCCGGCGCAAATTGCTGCAGCGTTGCGGTTTGAAATCCAGAGAAAACGAGCGGTGTTGCGATTGGCTCGAGTGACGAACCGGAAGGCAAGCCATTCCGCGTCGCGGTTTCGCGTGGGAGCGCAATCTGTTGCGGCTGCGATTGCGATTGAACTTGCGATGACGAATAACTGGGCGCCGGCGATTGCGTTTGCGGTTGCATAGAGGCCGAAACCGGTTGCGCGTCATTTGGTCCGGCGGGATGCAGGATGTCTTCGATCGGTGTTACGCCGCCGATGGCTTCCTTTGTGAAAACGCCCAGTTTCAGCGAAAGCGCGCCTGCGAGTTTGCCGTCGAGATAGACCGGGCTGCCGCTCATGCCGGCGACAACGCCGGTGTGCTCGACCTTCTCGCCTTTCAATTGGACCAGGATGATCGATTGCTGCGGGCCGAGGAAATTGGGCATGACGCCGATGACTTCGAGGTCGAATTTTTCGATCTGATCGCCGGCGAAAATCGTATAGGCGTAGCCCTGCATGCCGGGGCGAACCTGGCTCAACGGCAGAATGTCGTTGGATTGTGCTGAAAGAGTGGGACTTAGCGCGGCAGCGAAGGCGATCGCCAGGAGCGACGCGACGAAGCGAAGCAGGAACAACGGGTGGAAGCTTCTTGCTGGGGGGGCGGTCGACTTTGGCACGAACATGAAGGGTTCATGATACTTGCGCCAGTACGGGGACGCAATTGAACGGCCGGAGGCCGAAAAGTAGGCCATGGAGACTAGGCGTCCTAGAACTGATTTTGGGGTCCTGATGCTGGTGAAAGAGCTGCGTTTTTCGTGCGCGTCGTGTGCGCCAACATCGTGGGATCGGGTCACATGGAGAGGATGAGCGAACTGCGTCGCCGGGTTGTTCGGCGTGGTATCTTCTGCGCATGAAAACTCGCCGCGGCAAATTGGTCGGTTCGAAAATTCGTGTTTTGGCATTTGCGGCCCGTTTTGTGTCGGCGATCGCGATGGTGATCGCTGCACTTAATCCAGTCTTCGCGCAGGAAAAAGTGGCGTCGCAACTTGCGACCGGATTCGAATCGATCAAAGAGGACACATTGCGCGCCGATCTGACCTTCCTGGCGTCAGACGCGCTGCAAGGGCGAATGTCGCTACAAACCGGAGATGAAGTCGCGATTGCATGGATCGCGTCGGAATTTGCGAAGGCGGGGCTGAAGCCGGCGAATGGTGACAGCTACCTGCAGGCTGTGCCACTGGTCGAATACAGAGGCGATCGAGCGCGGTCGTATGTCGCGCTGAAACACGGTGCGGCGGCTGAGAAGCAATGGAAATTTCCGGATGCGTATGGCGCTTATCGAGCTGATGTCGATGTGACCGCGCCGGTGGTTTTTGCCGGGTATGGCATTACTGCGCCCGAGCTTCACTACGACGATTATCGCGGGATCGATGTACATGGAAAGTTCGTGCTGCTGTTCGATCACGAGCCGCAGGAGACCGACCCAAATTCGATTTTTAACGGTACGGGCAACACGCGATATGCGACAACGCGCGTGAAAGTGTTGAATGCGCAGGCCCACGGCGCCGTTGGTGTGCTGATCGTCGGCGAGCCGAATCGCAAGCATCCGTCGAATCAGGAGCGCGCGGCGCGGATTGGTGGATCGGTGACGCGAGCTGTGCCGGTTCCGTCGCAGTCGATTGCGGATGATGAGGTGCGAATACCGTCGGCGGTTGTCTCGGATGCGATTGCGGCGGAAATTTTGGCGAGCGCGGGCGCTACGCCATCGGAATTGCAATCCGACATTGATAAAGATCTGAAGACGCAATCGCGCGCGTTGGCCGATACGCAGGTGACGATTCATTTCCGTAACAGCGCCACCGCGGAAGGGAATAGCTACAACGTCGCGGGATTGCTTGAAGGCAGCGACCCGTCGCTCGCGGCTGAAACGATTTTAATTACCGCGCATCACGATCATGACGGAATGAGCGGCAGTGAAATCTGGCACGGAGCTGACGACAACGGATCGGGGACTATTGGGGTCGTCGCGCTGGCGCATGCGTTTGCGGAAAATGCGCGCGCGACAAGTGGGCAGAAGCCGAAGCGCTCGATTCTGTTTGTTGTGTTTGCGTCGGAGGAGCGTGGATTGCTGGGCGCGTTTTATATGGCGGCGCGTCCGCTGCGCCCGCTGGCGACGACGCGAGCGATGATCAACTTCGACATGATCGGGCGCAACGAGACGGAGAGCGAGCAGACGAAGGGGCTGATTGAGATCCCTTCCGACACCACAAATCGTCTGAATCTGATCGGCGCGCTTTATAGCCCTGACTACAATCGGACGGTTGTGGCGGAGAATAAATTTGTCGGGCTCGATCTGGACGATCGATTCGATCACGAAGCGGCGCTGAACGTTTTCTTTCGTAGCGATCAGTTTCCGTTTGTACTGCACAACATCCCGGCGTTCTGGTGGTTCACGGGATTTCATCCGGACTACCATCACACGACCGATACAGCGGAAAAGATCAACTACGTGAAGATGGCGAAGATCTTGAAGCTGGCGTATCTAAGCGGTTATGCGTTCGCTGACGAATCGGGGCCGCCGAAATTTGTTGAGAGTCCCGGCGCGCACGGTGTGGCGAGCGCAGGCAATTAGCGAGCAGTCTCGATTGGCCGGGATAGGTTAGAGCGAAAAATCGACTTCGATCGGCTCGATCAGCGGAATGAGCCAGCCTAACAATTTTTGATGGACTGGGTGGGCGTTGTAGCGCTCGAATGATGGGGCGTCCGCGAATTTCATCGAGCCGCCGAGTTCGTAACCCTGTCCGCGCGGCGAAATATTCAGGCCGACCCAGGATTCTTGCACTTCGCTGATCTCGTCTTTGAGCTTTCGAATTTCGGTGACGCAGTGATTTTTCTGTTCGCTGGTCACGCCATTTTTGAATCGAAACGCAAACATGTGGATGTACATGATCGAGTCGCCGCCTGTTGGAATGAAATCCGAACGCCTGTTTCATCAGAACTAAAATTGTCGCTGGCAATTTTTCGAGAGCGCGCCGCGAATGTCAACCGCGATTCGTGCGCTTTGGGAGCAGCAAACTTTCTCGCTTGACAGCGTAACGCGCGAAGAGCAGCATTCAACCGATTTAAATGGGCCTTTCCAGTCCCGGGCCTTTCTCGCGAGGAAAAACAAAACATGCTAATTCGCGCCAGGCTCGTTGCCGTTGCATCGCTGCTCTTCGCCCTGATCACGTTTCCTTCGGCCTCCCCCGCCGCCAACAACGCTTTCGTTCGCATCAATCAGCTCGGCTATCTCACTGGCTCGCCGGCTCGGGCATATCTGATGTCGAAAGGCACGGAAACGGGAGCCACATTTGAAGTGCTCAACGCGAAAGGCGTCGCGCTTTCGACTGCGCCAATCGGCGCAAGCCTCGGCGTCTGGGGCAATTTCAATGTGTTCGCGCTGGATTTCGCGCCGACTGCGGCGGGCACCTTCACGATTGAAGTGAACGGACCGATGCCGGCGACATCGCCTGCGTTTCCCGTCGGTACTGCGAAGCAGCTGTACGCGCAGGCACTCGCCAACTCGCTCTATTTTTATCAGAATGAGCGCGATGGGCAGAACTACATCCCGACGCCGCTGCGCACTGCGCCCGGCCATCTCAATGACACGTCGGCGACGCCTTACGCTGCACCGTCGTTCGACGACAACGATAGCATTCTCGGCAATCTTCAAGCCGTCGGCGCGCCTCTCGACGCGTCGGGTGGATGGTGGGACGCGGGCGATTATTTAAAATTTGTGCAGACACATTCTTACGCAGTCGCGTTGATGCTGATTGGTGTGCGCGATTTTCCGAAGCAGATGGGGGTTGCGGGGAACAGCGATTTCACTGCCGAGGCAAAGTTCGGGCTGCAGTGGCTCTCGAAAATGTGGGACGACAATAGCCAGATGTTGTACTACCAGGTCGGCATCGGCACCGACTTCGCCGACAATCCGAATCTGGTGAGCGATCACGACATCTGGCGCTTGCCGCAAGTGGACGACACGCTGGGCGGTACCGATCCGACATTGATTTACATTCGCAATCGACCCGTTTTTGAAGCGGGACCTGCGGGCTCGCCGATCAGCCCAAATCTGGCCGGCCGCCTAACTGCGGATTTCGCGGCGTGCTACCAGGTGTTCTCTGCAACGAATCCGGCGTTTGCCAATAAGTGTTTGATTTCGGCGGAGCATGTTTTTGCGCTGGCCAATACGAATCCGACCGGAAATTTGCTGACTACGGCGCCGTTCGATTTTTATCCCGAAGGCGAGTGGCGCGACGACATGGAACTTGGAGCAACGGAGCTTTATTTCGCGCTCGCTGGCGCCAGTGAACCGCTNCCGGCTGGTGCGACGCAGACGAATCCGAATTTTTATTTGAAGGCGGCGGCGCATTGGGCGAACGCATACATCACTGGTCCCAACGATGCCGCGGATACGCTCAATCTCTACGACGTTAGCGGACTCGCGCACTTCGAACTTTTCCGGGCGATCGCCGAAGCGGGGCATCCGAGCGGGCTCGAAGTTTCGCAGAAAGATCTCGTCAAAGACATCAAGAAGCAGCTGCAGAATGCGCAGACGACGGGCGCGTCCGATCCTTTCGGATTCGGATTCCCGTGGGCTGCGTATGACACGGCGACGCACGGCGCGGGGCTCTCCGTGATGGCGAAGGAGTATGCGCTGCTCACAGGATCTTCGAAATTTGAAGATCAATCGCACGAGTGGGCCGCGAATATTCTTGGCACAAATGCGTGGGGCAGCAGCTTCATCGTCGGAGACGGCGCGGTATTCCCCGACTGCATGCAACATCAGGTGGCGAACATTCTTGGCTCGACCGACGGCAGCGCGCCGATTCTGGCTGGCGCGTTGGTGGAAGGGCCGAACACGTTTGCCGCGAAGGGATTTCTCGACGGCATGGTGGTTTGCCCGGTGGACGGAGTCAACGTCTACAAAAAATTCAATGGGAATGGATCGGTCTACAAAGATGATGAACAGTCGTACAGCACTGTCGAGCCGGCGATCGATCTGACCGCGGTATCATTCTTGATGTTTTCGTGGCAGATCGCGGGACAGCCCGCGACGCTCTGCCCGACGGCGGACTTCAGTCCGTCGCTAGACCAGGCCGTGCCCGCGACTTCGAACGCGAATTGGCCGCCGCTGCGAGCGAATACGCGGCGTTACAAAGGCACGGTCGATCCCGACTAACCAAGTTGAAACTGAAAACGGAAGGGGCGCAGCTTGTTGCTGCGCCCCCTCTTTTCGCGCGACATGATCTTGTAAATGCTTATCCTCTGCGCGAGCGCTTCGTTCGAACCTGGCTCACCAATTTCGCAGATAAGGCACCGACTTCCCGCACAGCGCCTCGCCGGTCGCCTTCACAATCATCACGACTTCAACGTATTCCCCCGTGATTCCTCCACCGTTCAACGATGGATGACTTTCCATCGAAAACGACGCCGTTCCGCTCGCCGACTGCAACGTCGTCTCCGCCAGCGTCACGCCCGTGATGCGTTTCTTGTCTGCGCCCACCGGAAATCCCACCACAGCAAGCGTCGGCAACTTCACGCTCCCGCTGTAAGTAAACGGCACGGACCCCACAATCATCGTTCCGTTCTCGCGAAATTCTACATTCCCCAACGTGCATGGTGCAGTCTTCGTGTTCGCCGAGTTGTTCGAACCGGCGGTGCCGCTGGTGCTGCCGCGCGGACTCGAGGCCAAATCTGGCACGGTAATGGTCGTAGGAAGAATGACGCTTGGCAGGCTTGGGCTCGTCGCGCCATTCGTTCCAGCTGAAGGGGCACCGTTCTTGATCGCAAAATCGATCGACACGGTCGTTTCAACGTCGACCGCCAGTCCGTTCACCAAGGTCGACATATAACGACGTTGTTTCACTGCTTCGATCGCCGATTCCGCCAGGATCGGGTCACCCGATACGACCGTCGCATTCTTTACGGTGCCGTCTTTCGCGATCACGACGTCGAGGACGACCATTCCCGAAATATTGTTTCGTATGGCCTGCGCGGGGTAAATCGGAGGGACGCGTTTGATCAACTGTCCATCTTGCACGTTTGGGTTCATGCGCACAGGTGCGGGTCCGTTCGGCGTACTCGAAGTGACACCAGTTGGAGCCGAGCCGCTCGTCGCGGCTTGGCTTAGTGCCGTACCAGAATTTGTCGCTGTGCTTGCGGCGACGCCGGCACCTGAGATTGTCGGTGCAGCATTGCCCGCATTTCCAGTCGACGCGTTCTCGCCGTGCGACACGTCGCGAGACTTTTTCACTCGCGCGCTATCTCCGCGTTTGCCGCTCGATGTCGATTCGTCCGATGACGACGCGCCAATCTTGGCGTTGCCGTTCTGTTGTGACGGGGGCGCAACTGGCGCCGGCTGCGAGGCCGAGCCTTGCGACGAACTCGTCACTGCTGCTCCGCTTTCTTCGTCCGCATGCGAGTGCGGCCGCAAGTGATGCCACGACAACGCGAAGAGCAGCGCGAAAATCACAACTCCTGCTCCGACCTGCCACAAAGGAAAGGCCGTCTTTTGCGCTACCGGCTCTAAGCTTCCTTGCGATTCGCGAGTCGTCGCCGCGCGCTCGGCTTCTTTGACTTCGTGCTCTGCCGCGGTAGCCTTCTCCGCCTCGACGCGTCGCCGCTCAGCGTCGGCCTTAGCGCTCTCGATTTGCGCCAACTCGATGCGCTCTTTTTCTGCGCGCTCGCGCTCCGCTACTGCCGCTGCCTCAGCCGCTCGCGTTGCTTCGGCAAGCTCCGCCGCTTTGCGCGCAGCGTCCGCCACGATGTGCTCGCCCGAGCCCGGCACTGCCGTCGGCGTCGCAATTGCCGCGGTGCCAGTCGTACCCGCCGGCGCCAATTCGAACAGTGTTCCTTCGTGCGACCTCATATACAGCACGGGCGTCGCCCACTCCTGCCCAAACTCCTCGTTGAACAACGCCTTGCGCGACTCGCACACGGCCGCATCCACCGGATGCCCTTCGGCGATCGCGCAATAAAATTCGCGCGCAAACGTTTTCGCCGCCGCGTCGCTGATTTCGAACTGCATCGCGATCACCGCCGGCACGCGCTGCTGCAGCAAACTCTGCGCCACACCCGAAAATGGATCGCGCCGCGAACTGCGAGCGCCTTCGCACGCATTCAGCACCGCCAGCCGCAGCGATCGGTGATC
>JGI12635J15846_10004814_pt1 | contig 11665 bp, 9 predicted proteins | sample BlaSpr_A8_OM2_M2_FD_15846 | JGI IMG/M metagenome (IMG submission 15846) | reverse complement strand
GACGGTTCGTGCGCGAGCCGATGAGCGTCGTGCACGAGCTCTACGACTATTTCGGCTTATCGCTGTCGCAAGAAACAGAGTCAAAAATGCTGGCTCGAGTCCAGGCCAACCCGGAGCGAAAGCACGGCGAACACCGCTACCATCTCGAGACGTTCGGGCTCAACGAAGCAGAGATCATCGAACGATATGGCGAATATATGGCCAACTTCAACCTGATCGATCAAGCCGAGCACCGCCCGGAAGATTGCAAATGCGCATGAACGCGCAACACGGGGTTGCGCCGTGAAAGCGGCGGTGATGGTGACGAACAGCAACGCGCTCGACGCATTACAGGCTCGATTCGAAGCGCCGCGCGGCCGGACGCGCCACTGTAAGGTTCTGGTGGGACCTTGAGCAATGCCAGTCGCTTGGCGGGCAAGGTGGCCGTGGTGCTCGGCGCCTCTCGCGAGGGCAACATGGGCCAAACGATTGCCCGGAGATTCATGTCCGAGGGCGCGCAGGTGGTCGTCGCCGGCCGCTCCATCGCGGGACTGGAGCGATTCTCTCAGGCGCACTCATGTGGTTACAAAGTGTGCGACGTATCGCGCAAAAGCGACATCGAGGCTTTGCGCGATTACGCGATCGATCGCCACGGCGGATTGGACATTGCGGTCAACGGTGCGGCGACCCCCCAATATTCGCCGTTCGAAAGTACCACCGAAGCCGAGATAGACGAGATGACCTCGATCATTTTCAAGGGCGGCTTCTTCTTCATGCAGGTCATGGTCGCGGGTCTGCGGCGAGGTGGCACCATCATCAACATCTCTTCGGCGGTGGCCGACATAATGTTCGATCACCATGCAGCCTATATGGGCGCGAAGGCCGCCTTGAATCACATCACTCGCGCCGTGGCTTATGAATACGGCCGCAAGGGAATCAGGGCAAATATCCTCTCGCCCGGATTGACCCTCACGCCGATGAACCGCGAGTTCATCCGTCCGGGCGTGGTGGAGGCATTCGAGCGAGAGTACCCGTTGGGTCGCATCACCACGGTTGACGATGTCGCGAATGCTGCGGTGTTCGTCGCAAGCGATGAATGCTTCATGACCGGCCAGACCTTTCATCTTACCGGCGGACTCACATTACGCCGAAATCCCAGCGCTGCGGAAATTGAAGAGTCCATCCGGATTCACTCGGGACTCGACATGGAGAAACCATGATGGACATCAAAACATACGCTGCCAGCGACGACCGGCCTCACGCCCATGGTACGGGCCCGGACTGGCAAGAGAGCGTGTTGTTCACGTGGTTCGATGAAAAGAACGGGCTGGGGGGATTTTATCGTCTCGGCCACGAGCCGCAGCATGGCGCCGGCAACTGTTGCTTCGGGGTTTTTACGAGCGATGGCGGGCGATATCGATGGAATGTCACCGGCGAGGCGCTTCTCGCCGGCGATCGCACCGAGAACCATATGGGCTTGGGGTCCACTCGCGCCATGCTCGGCGATAGTTTGCGCCTGACCGCGGAATTTCCCGAATGCAAAGTGGACCTCGTCTTCGAGGATTACCACGCACGGTTCGATTACTTGGATTTGGTCGGTGTGGCGCGTGATGACTTCGTCGCCCACCACTATGAGGTGGCCGGCTCGATGGCGGGTCAGGTGGTGCTTGCGGGACGCCGCTATGACATCCGCGCGCAAGGCTACCGCGACCGTTCTTGGGGTAACCGGTTCTGGAATCAATTCCGAAGCGCGCGCTGGTGGCCCATCGTTTTTGGTCCCGACCTGTCGATGCAAGTCGTGCATTTGCTGTCCGCGGATGGGAAGTTCCGCCGCTATGGGTACCTCATGCGCCAGGGCGTCCCTGAGCAATTGCGCAGCTCGCGCATTGTGCTTCCGGTGGAAGACGATGCGTTTACCTACCAACGCGCGCAACTCGAACTGGAGACACGGAGCGGCGAGCGACTGTTCATCGAACATGAGGTAAGGGACGGCATCGTGCTGCAGGTGCGCGGCTTTGCGGCAGTGGAGGGCATCGGTGTCGCCAAGCTCAATGGCAGAAACGGTTTCGGCAACTTGGAGGCAAACAGCAATCCGCTGGGAGGCAACCAGGCCCCGGCATCGGTGTTCTTCGCAAATATGGACAATGGGCTGTCGCAAATGAAGTTAAGGGCGGGGTCGTAAACATCAGAGCGAGAGCACGATCTTGCCGATGTGCGCACCGCTCTTCATGTGGGCATAGGCATCCGCTACTTGATGCCAGTTCATCCTCTGTCCAATAACGGGGTGGAGGTCGTTATTGACCATCGCCCGGTTCATCGCCTCGAACATGTCGCGTGATCCGACGGCGATGCCGCGTAGAGTGGCGGATTTCGCGATCAACGGTGCCAACTCGACTCCGCCGAAAGTCATGACACCGACGACGCTCACGCAGCCTCCCATCGCAACCGATGCGATCGATTTAGGGAGACTTTCGGCGCCGCCGATGTCGACGACGTGATCGGCTCCACGCTGTTCAGTGAGTTGCATGAGGCTATTCGGCCAGTCCGGATTCGAGAGGTAATTGATGGTGCGCCAGGCACCAAGATTGCGCATGTGTTCCAGTCTTGATTCGTTCGATGAAATCGCGATTACCCGCGCGCCGGCCGCGCGCGCAAATTGGAGCGCGAACATCGACACTCCTCCGGCACCCATCACCAGAACAGTTTGGCCCATGCGCAGCGGCTTGCCCTCGAACAACGCGTTCCATGCGGTCACTGCTGCGCAGGGGAGGGTGGACGACTCCTCGTACGAAAGATGCTCCGGTACATGGACCAGGCCTGCCTCGTCCAATGCACAATATTCGGCCAGCACCCCGTCGAGGGGTCCTCCCAGCGTCATGGGAAGATCTTGCGGCGTAACGGTCCCGGAGATCCAGGTCTGAAAGAAGGCCCCGGCGACGCGGTCTCCGGGGGCAAATCGGGTCACCTCTGCACCTACTTCGACCACGTCACCCGAACCGTCTGAGAGCGGTATCATCCCGTGCGGCGGTATGGGTACGCCCAGCCGGTCTTCGGCCAACATAATATCCCGGCGATTCAGCGACGCGGCCCTCATCCTGACGAGCACTTGGCGCGGCATCGGCCGCGGCCTTTCGGTCTCTTCGATCACAAAATGATTAGTGTGTCCGTTGATTTTCAAACGACAGGCTTTCATGCGCATTCCTCCGTCAGGTACGCCGCCGCGAAATCATAGGCGAACGCGCTGGTCACACGGCCGTTTGATCGATGCAATTTGGGTATCGTCGTTGCGACTCTTTGATATTGGTATGTGATATCGACCTGGCGGATCATTCGCGCGTTGGGGGCGCGCGTGGCATCACTCGATCACGAGACTCTGTGCACATGTCTGCAGCGTTGGCTGTACACGAAGCTCGATGGCGTGCGCGAAATAGAAGTTACGTTCAAAGGCGCGGCGGAAGGCGGGTCGAGCGATACGTCATTCGTCGATGTGGGTTGGGTGAGCGGCGGCTGTCCGGTGCGTCAATCTTTCGTACTGCGGCGTGAGCCATCATCGTTTCGCGTGTATCCCGACCCCGAGCTCGGTCGACAGGTCGGCGTGCTGAATGCATTACGGGCGGAAGGTAGCGTGCCCGTGCCCGAAATCGCGTGGTTCGAGCCTGACCCCCAAATCTTGGGAACGCCTTTTTTCTTGATGGGGAAAATAACAGGTAGAACGCTTGCGACGTTTCCGTCCTACAACGCTTCCGGTTGGCTGGCCGAGGCCGCACCGCTACAGCGCGAGCGGGCGTGGATCAGTGCCGTCGAAGCACTTGCGCGCGTACACATGGTCGATGCGAAATGGTTTCCCTTTCTCGATTGCCCCTCGGATGGCGCTTCGGGACTGGATCAACAGTTGGTCTATTGGGCGCGTTATCAACATACTCAGCTCACCCAGCCGCCGCATGCAATGTTCGCCGAGGCGCAACGCTGGCTCGAGGACAATGCTCCGCGGGGAAAGCCTAGCGGGCTTTCCTGGGGGGACGCGCGGCTGGGCAATATGATTTTCCGCGACTTCGAATGCGTGGCGGTGCTCGACTGGGAGACCGCCTCCTTGGGGGGGGCGGAGGCGGATTTGGGTTGGTGGCTTTTTTATGACGAGTTCTTCAGCACGGGCCTTGGGCTCGCGAAATTGGAGGGGCTCGGCGATCGCGCAGCCACGATCGCTCTGTGGGAGAAACTGACGGGCCGGCGTGCCCGGAATCTCCTATTCTTCGACATTTTCACCGCCTACCGCGTCGCGCAAACCATCGAGCGAGTGGTCATGCTGCATGCAGCCAAGGGTACGTCGCTGCCGGTGGGTTCGGGAGACCAGAACCCCGCGATTATTGTGTTGAGGCGACTAATGGAGGGATTTTCTTGACTGCAATCGAGGCGCGCATGACACCAAATACGGCGAAGTCAATCGAGGCCAAGATCGAACAGGAAATTGGTGTGTCCGAATGGTCGAAATACCCAGGCGGTGGTTGACCGCTTCGCCGATTTGACCAATGACCACGAGCTCATTCACGCTGATCCGATCGCCGCTGGGGAGACGCCATTGGGCGGCACAGTGGCTCACGGTTTCTCGGTTCGTTCGATGATCGCGAAATTCGTCGCTGCGGCGGATTTCAAAATGAATGGAACGGTAATGGTCCTCAATTACGGATTCGAAAAGATTCGCGTGGTGTCGCCGGTGAGAACGGGAAGCCGTATGCGCGGACGGTTTACGCTGAAGAGCATGATTGAACGATCGCCGGACAATGGCCGTCAACACTGCGAGTGATCATCGAGATCGAACATGTTCCAAAACCCGCGGTGGTCGCGGACTGGCTCGGTTTGCAATTCGTCAAACTCGGAACTGGAGCCTAGCTATAGTCGAGGGAAGGCTGCTTGCCCATTCGCTATCCGGCGGCGCCACCAATCGTTCCGGCAAGTCCAATAGAATCCGAGCTCGGAAACGATACTATTTTTGTATCGGAAACCTACAATTGCGATTCGGGTGCTGCGGAGCTCTCGCGCGACCCGCTAGCTAGACTTCGATATCAAACCAGCATCGAACGCCGGCTTACATAGTATTGGCTGTCCGGTTCCGTCGGTAATACCTTGCATGAAACTATTTTTGCCGGTTGGCGGACCATCAGGAAGAATCTAATGATTAGCGCTCGTGCTGTCGGGAAGACAACGGATGATGGAATGCAGACTCCCGATGCTACGCTACACGATGAGCTGCTTGCGCGGGCCAAGAGAATCGCGCCGATCATCAGCGCCGAAGCGGTGGCTACTGAAAGCGGCGGAACGTTAGCTCCTGCGTCTGTGGCCGCATTGTGCGAGACGGAACTCTTTTGGTGCGCGGTGCCGAAAGAGGTGGGCGGGCTCGGCTGCGATCTCGTGACGACCATCGAAATCATCGAAGAGATAACCCGAGCCGACGGATCGAGCGGGTGGTCGCTGATGGCAAACGCCATCGCTACATGCCTGGCGGGGGCGTATCTCAAAGACAACGCCATAGACGTCATGTTCGGCAGCGGCAGACCCATCATAGCAGGGATGTTCGGGCCCGGCGGCAAGGCTCGCCAAGTCGCTGGCGGCTATCAGGGCGGCGGCAAGTTCGGATTCGGCAGCGGCTGCGCGCACTCGAACTGGATGGGCAGCGGGCTTATGGTGGTTGACGACAACGGTCCACGCCTATTGTCGAATGGATCGCCGGAAGTTCGCATCTGTTTCGTTCCGCGCGAGCGAGTCAATTTTCTCGGCAATTGGAGCGTCATGGGACTGGAGGGCACGGGTAGCTACGACTATGAAATTCCGGACCAATTGGTTCCCGAAGAGTTCACCTTCGAACGCACCCAGCAGGTTCAATTACGCGGTGGCACGCAATTCGCGCTCGGGTTGCTGGCGTTTGGTTGTGCGGGACACACCGCAATCGCGCTTGGCCTGATGCGGCGCGCGCTCGCGGAAATCGCGCATATATCGGTTCGGAAAAAGCGCCCCGGCACAACGGTTACCGTCGCCGAATCCGCGGTCTTCAAGCATGATTTCAGTGTTCACGAAGCGAAGTTCCAAGCCTCGCGAGGTTTTGTGCTGGAGGTATTTGGCAGCGCCGAGCAATCCGCGAAAAAAGGCCATGCGGTGACGCCCGAGCAGCGTCAGCGTTTTCGTCAAGCTGCCACTTGGGTGCATAATGTGGCCTCCGAGGTTGTCGGATTTTGTCATCTGTGGGCCGGATCGGATTCCGTTCGCCATCCGAGCCCGCTCGGTCGCTGCACCCGGGACATGAACGTCGCCACGCAGCATGTATTTGTCGATCAGGCTACCTTAGTTGATGCTGCGCCGGCGCTTCTGGAGCACTGGGCCGCAGTCTATCGATAACGGGCGCACTCTCGGCTCATCGGCCAAGGTCCGTCCTACCCTGGAGCGGGCGCGAGCAATGGTGCCTCGATGGTATTTGCGTACATTGCCGCCGGACATGCGAAACACGCGGCCACCGCTTGAGTATGAGCGCGCGCTCGGTTCGATGGATACACCGCTCGGGACTAAGGAGCCGAATCAATGCATGCAAGCTACGATCTCGTCATCCGTGGGGGCAGCATCGTGGACGGCCTTGCCGGCGACCCCTTTGTTGGCGATGTCGCGATTTCCGCCGACAGGATTGTCGCGGTTGGCAAGTTCAAAGGCGGCGGAGCCGAGGAGATCCAGGCGAACGGGTTGCTGGTGACCCCCGGTTTTGTAGACATCCATACCCATTATGACGGCCAAGTCATCTGGGAAAACCGGCTTTCCCCGTCGTCCGCCCATGGTGTGACCACGGTGCTCATGGGCAATTGCGGCGTCGGTTTTGCCCCTTGCCGTGCGCAGGACCGCCTACGCTTGATCGAGCTGATGGAGGGGGTCGAGGACATTCCAGGCGCGGTAATGGCGGAGGGCCTGACCTGGAACTGGGAGAGCTATGGTGAGTTTCTCGATGCGGTGGAGGCACGGCCGCACGATATAAATGTGGCCAGTTACCTGCCGCACTCACCGCTACGCGTCTATGTCATGGGGGAACGGGCGGTAGCGGGTGAAAGGGCCACGGATGCAGATATTGTTCGGATGGCGGAACTGACACGTGACGCGATGCGCGCCGGCGCCCTGGGCTTTTCGTCGTCGCGCACTTTATTTCATCGCAGCAAGACAGGCGACACCATCCCGACGCTAGATGCCGGCGAGGAAGAATTACTGGCGATTTCGCAGGCAATTCGGGCGAGCGGAGATGGCATTCTCCAAATTGTATCCGATTACAAGAATATGACCGACATCGAGGGAGAATTTGCGCTGCTGAAACGAGTGGCGCAAAAGGCCGGGCGCCTGTTGACGTTGCCGATCGCGCAACTGCATTCCGCGCCCGAGGCCTGGCGTGAGGTGATGGCGCGGATCGAGGCGGCCAACGCAGAAGGCATGCAAATCACGGCGCAGGTTCTACCGCGCGGCACTGGCCTCTTGTTCGGGCTGGATCTGTCCATGCACCCCTTCATCCTGTCTCCGTCCTACCAAGCGATCCAGCATCTGCCACTGGCCGAGCGGGTGGCGCGGATGCGCGATCCCGAATTGGCCGCCTGCATCATTGCAGAACCACCCCGGGGCCCCATGCATCCATTGCAAGAACCGATGCGCCGATTTGAAGGCATGTTCGAGGTCGGCGATGCGCTGGATTACGAACCGCCGCTTCATAGTTCGATTGCCGCGCGCGCGGCGCGGGCTGGCGCAACGGCGGAACAGCTCGCTTATGAACTGCTGCTGGCGCACAGCGACCAAGCGGCGCTGTACATGCCTTTCGCCAATTATGCGGCCGGAAATCTGGACACCGTGATGGAGCTCATGCGCCACAAGGATGTCGTACCGGGCTTGGGTGACGGCGGAGCTCACTATGGCGTGATCTGCGATGCCAGTTATTCCACCTTCATGCTCAGCCACTGGACGCGCGACCGCCAACGCGGCGAACGGTTCACCGTACCGCAAGTAGTCCGCGCGATGGCCTGCAGCACAGCATCGATGATTGGGCTTCACGACCGCGGAGTTCTGGCGCCGGGATACAAAGCCGATATCAATATCATCGACTATGATCGTCTGCGGCTGCATCCGCCCAAAATCGCCTTCGACCTCCCCGCTGGCGGACGGCGGCTGACCCAACGCGCCGAGGGCTATGTCGCCACCATTGTCAACGGCACCGTCGTCTATCGCGAGGGCATTGCCACCGGCGCACTGCCGGGTCGGCTAGTGCGTGGTCAACAGTCGGTGCCAACGACCCGGAAACAAAACGCGAGCGCAGATGTTTGAATTCTCGCGGGTACCGATATAACCGTTAACCGGAGATTTCACCATGGCATACGACCTCGTGATCCGTAACGGGACCGTCATCGACGGCACCGGAAAAAACGGCTTTCAAGCGGATGTTGCAATCGCTGGCGGCCGAATTGCCAAAGTCGGCAGCGTTGGCGAGACTGGGCGCGACGAAATCGACGCTAAAGATCTGCTGGTGACACCCGGTTTTGTCGATATCCACACTCACTACGACGGACAGGCGACATGGTCTAATCGGCTGTCGCCGTCGTCGGACCATGGCGTGACGACTGTTGTCATGGGCAATTGTGGCGTTGGGTTTGCACCGTGCCGGCCCGCTGATCGCGACAAGTTGATCCGACTGATGGAGGGTGTTGAGGATATACCTGGGGTGGTGATGGCAGAAGGCATCCCTTGGAAATGGGAAACGTTCCCCGAGTTCATGGATTTTCTCGGCGGCCGCGAATACGACGTTGACATTGCAACTTTTCTGCCGCACGCCCCCCTTCGTGTCTACGCAATGGGACAACGCGGCCTTGACCGCGAACCCGCCAGCGACGCCGATATGGCGCGGATGAAGCATTTAACTACCGAGGCGATCCATTCCGGCGCGCTCGGTGTTGCCACATCGCGTAGTCTGAATCACCGCAGCAGCGATCACAGTCTACTGCCTGGCGTTTCCGCGGCCGAGGGCGAGTTGATCGCACTGGGCATGGGAATCAAAGCGGGCGGCACCGGCCTTTTACAATGCATTACCGATTTCAACGAACCCGAGAGCGAGTTCGGTATGCTGCGTCGCGTGGTCGAAAGAACCCATGTGCCGGTTTCCTATTCGCTGCTGCAATTTCACCACGTTCCAGAGCGCTGGCGCCACGTTCTAGAGATGACCGAACAGGCAAACCGCGACGGGTTATGGATGAAAGGCCAGGTCTTCCCGCGGCCTGTCGGCGTGATCCTAGGGCTACGATTCAACTGGAATTTCTTTTCCCTTTGTCCGACTTACAAGGCGATTGCCGGTTTGGGCGTCGGCGCTAGGCTAAAGGCGATGTGCAGTCCTGAAACGCGCCGTCGCCTGATCGAGGAATATCCGACTCCCACCACGGAGCCGGTGGCGCAGGTCTTGTATAACCTGAAGAATATCTTCGTGATGGGCGACCAACCCAATTATGAACCCCGAGCCGGCGACAGCATTGCAGCGCAGGCCGAGGACCGGGGGCTGCGCCCCATCGACCACGCCTATGACCTGCTGGTTGCTGATGAGGGGCGTAACACGTTCTACGTCCCGGCGATTAATTTTGCGCACGGCAACCTGGGCGCGGTCTCAATCATGTTGCGCCATCAGGATACGCTGCTGGGGTTGGGCGATGGCGGCGCGCATGTTGGGCTGATCTGTGATGCCAGTGCCCCAACCTACATGCTGAAACGTTGGACCGGCGACGGCAGCAACGACACCCTGCCGTTGCCGCAGGTGATTGAGGCACTGACCTCGAGGAACGCCCGCGCTGTCAACCTGCTTGACCGCGGCGTGATTGCGCCCGGCTATCGCGCCGACATCAATTTGATTGCTCTGGCGCGAATTGACCTCGGCCGCCCGAAGGTTGTGAATGATCTGCCAAATGGCGCCGGGCGCCTGCATCAAACCGCGCACGGCTATGCTGCGACCATCGTGGCCGGCGAAATCACTTACCGAGAGAGCGAGGCGACGGGCCGGCTGCCTGGTCGGCTTGTACGCGGCGCTCGAGGGGCGCCCGCAAACTGATCATCGGTTCAAACATGAACGGATAGCGTATCGCGCGGCCGTCTGTTCACCGAATCCAATACGACGAAGCCGCACCCCCGCGACGAGCAAAATATGAGTGAGAATGCAAACGCGCCGCAGGTAAGCCAGGGGTCGGATAGACGCGCCATGACATTCTACGGCCCGCGCATGGTCGTATTGGCCTTCCTTGCCTACAACTTTGCGATCGGTCTGCATTATGGAGTGTATGGGACGCTGGTGGGGGCGCTCCAAAAGGAGTTTGGAACGACCCGCGCCTTGGCGGGGTCTGGCCTGAGCGTCATGTCGCTCGTAATGGGGCTAGTTTCACCGCTTGCGGGCCAATTGCTGCAGCGCCGATCCTTGCGATCGATCATGATCGTGGGCGCTTCGCTCAACGCGGCTGGCTTTCTGTTGCTCGCATTTGCGTCGAGCATATGGTTTGTCCTTGGCGTGTACGCACTAGTCATTGGACCGGGAGTTTGCTTGCTGGGAATCATCCCCAGCGCAACCCTGATCAGCAATTGGTACATCAGGGGTCGCGGGCGCGCTTTGGGGATCGTGAATACGCCTCTGCTGATATTTATTGTTCCACCTGTGTCCGCTCGTATTCTCGCCGCTTATGATATTCGGGTTCTGTTCGCTATTCTGTGTGCGGCCTACGTCGCATTGATCCCATGGCTGCTCCTCGTCGTGACTCGCCCCGAGCAAATCGGTCAGCGGCCGCTCGGCGCCGAGACCGCGAGGACAACGGCGCCGGTCGCTTTCCCGACTGTTCCACTCCTCGTCGTGCGCCAGATCGTAGCCATGCCGCAATTCTGGCTTCTCACATTGGCGATCGGGGTCTTGACGGCCGGCGGTACTGTGATCGGTACACACCTCGTTCCGATGGTTGTGGGGCTTGGGTTTAGCCTGCAGGCAGCGTCGATTTTGATGTCAGCCTATGGCGTATCGGCGGCGGTCGGGACTCTCCTGTTCGGCTGGCTAGCGGATCGTGTGGGAGCTAACCGCACGATCATGCTGAACGCGCTCCTGCAAATCGCACCCTGGCTGACGTTGTTTCTTGGTGTATCTCAATATCTTGTGCTGCTCGCGGCTGCATCGTCGCTTGGCCTCCTATGCGGCTCCGTGATCGTCCTGCATGGCGCTGCAATGGCCGGTCTCGTCGGACGTGCAAGCTTCAGTCGTGCCATGGGTATTAGCTATTTCATGAAAATCCCTTTCATGTTCGCGTTCGTACCGCTCGCGGGTTATATATTTGATATTACCGGCACCTATTCCAAAGCACTGCTGATCCACCTAGTTGGAGCCTGCGGGATCGGTCTGATTTATTTGTGTCTGGAATTTCGTCAGATCGCCGTGGCTCGATAACCGGGTGGGCCACCACCCGGGACGTGACCGACCCGGCGGCACCCTCCATGAATGCGCCGCCGACCATCACATCCTGGACTTCCCGGGGATCGACGCGCGCGCGTTCCATGGCATGCTGCAAGACATGCCCCGTGTAGGTTACAGGATGAGCCATGTTGAGAGATCCCCGCCAGGACTTCGCGAGCCGGTGCGGGCCGTCGATACGATAACTGCATCGGTCATGAT
>JGI12635J15846_10004807_pt1 | contig 11673 bp, 10 predicted proteins | sample BlaSpr_A8_OM2_M2_FD_15846 | JGI IMG/M metagenome (IMG submission 15846) | reverse complement strand
TTCTTGAGCCACTTGGTAATGGTGCCTTCAAATATACTTTCGCCCATCTGCGGCATTACGATGTCTACGGCCATGTCGATCTCCTCTGGAAACCAGCTGTACCTTGGACGCGCGATACCGTGTCCATCAAATCTTCATTCGTCGCGCTAATACCGCGCCAGCTCTTTGGCGGCGTCGAAAACTTTCTTGGCGTTCGGCAAAAAATATTCTTCCAGCGGCGGCGAATAGGGAACCGGAGTGTCCAGCGCGGTCACGCGCAGCAGCGGCCCGTCCAAATCACCAAAAGCTTTTTCACAAAGTATGGCCGCAATTTCACCGGCAATCCCGCCCGTTTTGGTGTCTTCATGAACCACCAGGCAGCGGTTGGTTTTCTTCACCGATTGCAGGATGGTTTCTTCATCCAGCGGCAACAGTGTGCGCAGGTCGATCACTTCCGCTTCGATGCCTTCTTTGGCCAGAGCCTCCGCCGCCTCCATCGAAGTATGCATCATGGCTGCGTAGGAAATAATGGTCAGATGCTTGCCCGGTCGACGCACGATGGCCTTGCCAATGGGCACGGTGTAATCGCCGGCGGGGAGTTCTTCCTTGATGCGGCGATACAGATACTTATGCTCGAAAAACAGCACCGGATTATTGTCGCGTATCGCCGCTTTTAAAAGGCCTTTGGCGTCGTAGGGTGTCGACGGATAGATAACCTTTAATCCCGGCGTATGCACGAAATACATTTCCGGATTCGCGGAATGGAATGGCCCGCCGTGCACTCCGCCGCCCGACGGCCCTCGAACTACAATAGGCGCAGGCGCGTTCCAAAGATAATGCCCCTTGGCCACAAAATTCGTCAGTTGATTGAAGCAGCAAGCAATGAAATCTATAAATTGCATCTCGGCGATCGGCCGCAGTCCGAGATAACTCATGCCGCAAGCCGCGCCGATGATGGCGCTCTCGCTGATGGGCGTGTCGATGACCCGCTCCCAGCCAAAGCGTTGTAGCAGCCCCTCGCTGGTTTTGAATGCCCCTCCATACACGCCCACATCCTCGCCGAGCAGCACGACCGCAGGGTCACGCTCCATCTCTTCAAACATGGCCTGCTTGATGGCTTCGAGAAACGTGACGGGTGCGGAGCCTGCAGTCTCCGCCGCTCCGTTTACTTTCGGCTTGTCCGCTACCTCTGTGTGGGAACCGGCCATGGCTATCTCCTTTTCCCTGCCGAAGCTGGTGCTGGCTTCTTTGCGACGCGGGACGCCCCCGCGTGAGACGCCAATGCTTGCGCAGCTCCTTTGCGTGAAGCGCCATTCTTCGCGGCGGACGACGCGTGCGTCTTGCTTTTCCCGTTCGAATCGGCAACTTTTTTTACTACCGTTTTAGCCGGAGTTTTCGGCGCCAGTTTGCTTTCGTTTTCGCCCAGTTCCGGCGAAGCTGGCGTGGTATCCCCAAAATGGATAGGCGCATTCTTACCCGCCGATCCTTTACCTTCCCCAAATCCTTCCACCGACCAAACCGCCGCGATGCTCGACCTGGGCGGCGTGACTTCGGCTTTCGATCTTTCCCATTTGGGCGCGATTTTGTGGCACTCGTCGCCGGTGCAGTACACACCCTCATTGGCAAACTCCGCCGGCGGCATGGGCGAGTTTTCCGCGAAGTCGCGCTCCTTGGTCAGCAACGTCTCGATGCGCTCGTCGATTTCCTTTTTGCTCTTGGCGTCCAACAATTTTTCGCTGGCCAAAAACTTTTCGTACAAAACAATGGGATCGCGCGCCTTCCAGTATTCAAACATCTGTTTCGGCACGTATTCCGCGGGATCATGCTGCGCGTGTCCGCGCATGCGCATCGATTTCGCTTCGATCAAAATGGGGCCTTCGCCCGCTCGCGCGCGATCTACCGCTTCCTTGGTGGTGGTGTATACCGCGACCACGTCGTTGCCATCCACGATGTAACTCGCAATGCCGTATGACTTGGCGCGATCAGCCAGGTCCTTCACCGGCACTTGCCGTTTCACCGGCGTGGAATATGCCCACTGATTATTTTCCAGGATCAAAACGAATGGCGCCTTTTGTGACGCCGCGAAATTCAGCCCTTCGTGAAAAACTCCCGTGGAGCTTCCCCCGTCACCGATCCACGTCATGGCCACGATCTTCTGACCCAGGTAACGGCCCGCCATGGCCACACCGGTCATCACCGGAATTAAATCCCCAAGCATGGAAATTGGCGAAACGATGTGCAAGTTCTCCAGGTCGCCAAAATGGCTGGTGCCGTCCTTACCGCGCGTCGGCGAAGTGTACTTGGCCATGTGCTGCGTAAAAATATCCCGCGGAGGAACACCTTTAACCAACAGCGCCCCGATATTGCGAATCATGGGCGCCAGCCAGTCTTTCTTTTCCAGCGCGTACGCCGTGCCTACCGAAATGGCTTCCTGGCCCTCGCTCGAATACAGACCGCCCACAATTTTGTTCTGGCGGAAAAGCTTCACCATGGTGTCTTCCACGGCGCGGTTCAAGCGCATGTAGTAATACAGATCCAGATATTGCTGCCGCGTCAGTTCTTTCTTCATCCGCGCTCCCTGCCGGCCACACTGATCAAGTATTACGATACGATTTCGACTGCTTGCGCACGCGCCGAATTACCTTCGCCACTAAGTTCCTGCGTCTGCAACTGCGCGAGCAAATCGTCACGAAACGTTTCGCGCATCTCCAGCCCAAACACTTCGCCGAAGTTTCGTACCACTGGCTGCACCGCTTCCTTACGTGTTACGGCGCGCTCGAGAAGCTTCTCGAGCGAAGTGGCTTTGCGCCCGGTAATCCCACAAGGCACGATCAAGTCAAAATAGCGCAAGTCCGTCGATACGTTGTAAGCAAAGCCGTGGGACGTGACCCACCGGCTGATATGCACGCCGATGGCTCCAAGTTTTTCCTCCGTGACGCCCAGCGCATTCGAATCATTCGTGCCGCGTACCCAAATACCAGTTTTTCCGGTTACGCGCTCGGCGCTAATTCCAAACTCCGCCGTCGCCCGAATCATCACTTCTTCCAGCATGCGTACGTACCACACCACGTCTTTGCGAATCGTGCTCAAATTTAAGATCGGGTATCCAACCAGTTGGCCCGGCCCGTGATAGGTAATGTCCCCGCCGCGATCAGAAGAATGAAACTCCACGCTCTTTTGCCGCAAGACTTGTTCGGACGCCAACAGATGTTCGCGTTTTCCGTTGCGGCCTAAAGTAATCACGTGAGGATGCTCGCAAAGGAGTAGAACATCCTCTATCGCGCCGATTTTCCGCGCTGCCACCAGGCGCTTCTGTAGCTCCCACGCTTCCGCGTAACCTATCAATCCCACATCGACTATGTAGCAACTGTTCATTACGCGTTTTTTACCATCAAATTCATTCAACCGGCTTAAACAATCACTTAAACGTTGATCTGTAATCCACGTACCGATGCGAATGCGTCGCCCATGCCTTCCCACACCGTGGGATGCGCGTGCATCATGTTCATCATATCGTCGATGGTGCCTTCCAGATGCAGCACCGCCGCAGCCTCCGACAGAATCTCTGTCGCCAGTGGCCCGATAATGTGGATGCCCAACACTTCACCAAATTTCTCTTCTGACACAACCTTAATAAATCCGCCGTGATTTCCAAGAATGGTGGCCTTGCTGTTTCCCACAAACGGGAATTTGCCGGTTTTTACCGCATGCCCCGCATCGCGCGCTTGTTTCTCCGTCAATCCAATCGAGCCAATCTGCGGTTCGCAATATGTGGCGTTAGGAACGCGTGTCTTCTCAATCGCATGGGTTGGTTTTCCGGCAATGTGCGTGACCGCTACAATTCCTTCCATCATTGCCGCGTGCGCCAGCTGCGGCAGGCCAGCAACGATATCTCCGATGGCGTACAAACCTTTTTCTTCTGTTTCCATGTGTGGACCGACCAGTACAAACCCTCGATCCATCTTGGCCTTCGATTTTTCTAGCCCGCAATTCTCCGTCATGGGCTTGCGTCCGACCGCGAGCAAAAGTTTTTCCGCCTGCAAGGTCTGCTTCTTTCCATCCTTGTCCGTAAATGCCACCGTCACGCCCTTGGCATCCTTCTTTACTGACTCCACTTTGCTGCTGGTGTGTATCTGAATATTCTTCTTCCGGAAACTCTTATCCAATTCCGCGGAAATCTCTTCATCTTCCACCGGCACCACGCGCGGCAAAGCTTCCAGAATGGTTACCTCGGTACCGAACGAGTTATAAATGGAAGCAAACTCCACGCCGACCGCGCCTGCTCCCACAACAATCAGAGTTTTCGGTATGGACGGAAGCTCCAGTATCGAGCGATTGGTCAAGATGGTCTTGTGATCCGGTTCAATTCCCGGCAACGCGCGCGCTTCCGAGCCGCTCACCATCAAAATATTTGGCGCTTCGATTTCGGTTTTCTTGCCGTCTTTCTCTACGCTAATACGCCCAGGCCCCTCGTAGCGTCCCCAGCCCTGCACCCATTCGACCTTGTTCTTCTTTAAAAGAAACTCAACGCCCTTGGCGTGCTTCTTCACGATCTTATCTTTACGCGCCAGCACATTGGCCCAATTAACTTTCAGTCCGCTGACCTCAAAACCCAATTCAGCGGCGTTCTTAAAATGGTCGTAAACATCCGCATGGTGCAGGAGTACCTTGGTGGGAATACAACCCACGTGCAAGCAAGTGCCGCCAAGATAGGGATCTTTTTCGACTACGATGGTCTTCAGTCCAAGTTCACCGGCGCGTATGGCTGCTACATAACCTCCCGGCCCGCTCCCGATGATCGCAACATCGTACTTAGCCACACTGCTCTCCTTCCGCAGGCCTCAGGACTGCGGGTACCAACGCGTTGCCGGCGCGCAAATCGTTTATGGCGCACTATTAGCGGAACATCAATCTCCCGAATTGACGGTTTTTTCAAAGCACCATCTCACGCCGCCCTACAGGTGGGAATGGTAAAGACCCCGCAAATGGTCAATTTTAGCAGCCCGTCATCATGCCCGCAACTTAGCTATTCCGGCCACACTGTTTTACGTTTCCAACACCTTTTCCACAAGTGATGCTGTACACGCCCATTGCTAGCGACTTTATTTACTGAAGGTTTTCTTGCTATTTAGTTTACTCATGTATCGTTCCCCCTCGCCAGTGCGTGGCAGGAACGCTTTGCTGGTTCGGGCCGGTGTGGCGCGCACCTTCGGAGGCTTGGGAAGTTTCCTCGCCGTTATCTTCCTCGGCAGCGGAATCTATCTACTGCAAGAATCATTCACCGACCCTCTGCGTGCTCAAGCCGTCGGGTTAATTGCCGGTGCATTTATCATCGCCCTGGCTACCATCCTGATTTATTTTATTTTTACTCCACGCAAGAGACTACAGAGCGGCAAAGTTCACCATATTGAGGCGCACACGCCGGTACACTTGCTGGTCACGACTGTGTCAAGGTTGGAAGCGCCGAAAGAGAAGTCCAAAAGCCTTACAAGCACTATCGCAACCGTGAATTGAACGGCGCAATCAATTACGCTCGCGGAATCGCCGCGAAATACCGCTCTTCCAGTATGCCTTGGTGGTGCAGTTCGTGCCCCGCGACGATGAACGCCAGTGCCCGCACGCTGACTTCTTTGCTTGCCATGCCGCGTCGTGCCCAGGTCGCCTCATTCAGGGATCGGAATAGCGCGATGCTGCCGCTGCGAACCGCCGCGAATTCTTCCGCGAGATCGGCCAGGCGCCGTTCGCCAAAACCGCCATTCCTCACATAATCGTCCTGTTCGAACCCTGGCAGTGGAGTTTTATCGCTACGAGCGATGCGCATGGCGCGGTAGGTAAGAACTCGCTCGGTGTCCGACATATGCCCGACGATTTCCTTGACGCTCCATTTGTCGGGCGCGTACCTGAAGTTACCTTCGCGTTCGCTGCGCGCCGATAGCATTTGCAACATATGCAAGCGTTGGGTTTCCAATGCGGCCATCACGTCGTCGCCGGGTACCAGCGCAATGTAACGTGCGTAAAAAGGTGCGTACTCGTTTTGCTCAGGCCTGTTTGGTTTCATTGATCCCACCAACCTCATGCGTTCCGATTTGTTGTTGCACTTGCCTCCGGAATTCCTGTGGATGAGAAATCAAAACGAATGATTCGGGCGTTCCACCTGTGCCATGCACTACTACGTCGCCATAACCCAGCGTGCGCCCCCACATAGTTTCATGGACGGCGATGCTTTCGACTCGCGACAGCATTAAGTCCAGCGTTCTGCGGTTGGCCAATCCAGTTTTGATCAGCACCCGGCGGTTGGTCACCGCCATTTCCGTGGCGTTGCGCTTGGTCATTCCCCAAGCCAGAATCGCCAGCCCGATAATCGCCAGCACGCCGCCGGCAGCCACCAGGGTCTCCGCCCCGCCCGGCATGCGCGTAACGTAATCATAGATTTCCGGGCGCTTTGCGGCGACTGCAAACAAAAGAAATAATCCTGGCAAGCCCACCAGCAAGGCAATCAGCAGCGGTCCAATCAGAACGACCCAATGATGTCGCGTTTGATATAGCAACGTCTCCCCAGGCACCAGATTTTTTTCTACGTAACTCATCTAATCCTCGCCGTCGCCGCCATGTCGTTTTCCTGCGCTTCGCGAAATCATACTTGATACTCTAGGGCGCATCAGAGCGAGGCGTACTATATCGCCTTCGCCCATTAGGACGCCTGAGGCGGCATGGACATGGTACTCCAGAAAACGCGCGTAGCATTTCAAGGCGAGCCCGGCGCCTTCAGCGAAGCGGCCGCCTTTCAACTTCTCGGCGACTCCATTACGACAGTTCCACGCGCTACATTCGATGCCACGTTTGCGGCTATAAACGATGGGACTGCCGACGCGCTGCTGGTCCCCGTCGAAAACACTTTGGCGGGCTCGGTAGTGCGAGTCTTCGATTTACTTCTGGAAAGTTCATTGCAGATTGTCGCTGAAACAATTCTGCCCATCGAACATCACCTTATCGGTTGCCCGGGTGCTTCGTTGGCGGATATTCGCGCCGTAGCTTCGCATCCCATGGCGCTTGCGCAGTGTGAGCGATTATTTACCGACCATCCCTCATGGAAACGCGTGCCCGCGGAAGATACTGCGGGCAGCGTGCGCGAAGTTCTTGCACGCCAGGACAAATCTCTCGCCGCCATCGCCGGACAACGCGCCGCCGATCATTACCGCGGCGTCATCCTCGCCAAATCTGTGCAGGACAATGCCGAGAATTTTACGCGCTTCGTTCTGCTCGTCCCTGAAAACCAAGCCGCTGCGCAAGCCGCCCCCAACGCCCATAAAATGTCCATCGCCATGCGTCTCGCGCATCGCCCTGGGGCATTACTCGCTTCTCTTGAGCCTTTCGCGCGCCACGAAGTGAACCTGCTAAAAATCGAGAGTCGCCCAATCCACGGGCGTCCGTGGGAATACCAGTTCTTTCTGGATGTGGAATCAGACCGTCCCGGCAGCCTTGAGCAGGCCCTCACCGAAGTCCGCCAAGCCACCGCTGAAGTCCGCGTCTTGGGTCTCTATCCTGTCGCCGAAACGGTGTGAATCGACTGTTGTTGTCAGTTGGTTCAAAAACCGGCCACCGAATCCTTATTTGACTTTGCGAAATCGAGAGGTGCCAGAAAAATGTCAACTTTAGCCACCGTCTGCCCGCAACATTTTGATGTAACAGTATCATTATAAATCATTTAGTACGAATTCTAATGAATCACGTTTGGCAAAAGCCGCCTGTTCCGATCGCTAACCGATCGGTACGAGCGCATTGCTAAGTCCTTACAACGGCCCTCGTCGATACAAGCCGGGCAATTCCGACAAACCGCCTCCAACCGACTGTCGCCAGGAATTAATCCGAGTGACGCTGGAATTTTTCATTCTCGTCAGGAAGTTCCTCTTTCGGAGGTCCTGGCCAGCCGGATTCTTCTGGAATGAATGTCCCCGCGGGGGCCGCTACTTGGCTTTCGTAAATAAAACGGTTTTTCGGGTACTGGCGATTTGGGGGCTTGCCAGTCTGGCCTGTCGCCTCTAGGTAAGAAGTCAGTTATGTAAACACTTGAGTTATATATCATGATGTAATATAACGATACTCTATATGAAGATGCGATTAAACACCTCGGGTGTTCTCATGCTGAGGGCGCATCTGCTTGAAATGGTTATTTCGGGAGCCATGATAGCCCTGGGGCTATTTATGTGGTTCTCAGTGAATGACTCAAATTCAGGTACTAATTTACTCGCTGGAGCCGCTTTGCTGACGGCCGGAGTTGTGATGTTTCTTTTAGCAATGAAATCCATTTTGAAATATTAAGCCCATGATATTAGGTTACCGGTTGCGATTATTGCGGGAGGGAAAAAACCTTTCCCAAACCGATATCGAGCAGCGCACTGGCTTGCTCCGCTGCTACATTTCTCGCGTCGAGAACGGCCACACAGTTCCCTCAGTTGAAACCCTAGAGAAAATGGCGCGCGGACTTAAAATCCCCCTATATCACCTTCTCTATGACGGACCCGAACCTCCCGAGTTTCCGAAAGCTACTTGGGACAGTAGAGCTTCTGACGATGACTGGGGGAACCGAGGTAAGGACGCACGATTCTTAGCGAAACTGCGACGATACCTTTCTCAGATGACGCCCTGCGACAGGGCCATACTTATGGTGGTAGTTTCTGAACTTGTAAAGCAAAAGACGCTCCGATTAAAGCGAGCCGATTGCTCTAATTGATAAAGTACCGATTCATCTAGTTATCACTGGTGGTGAGAGGACACTTCGGGGGGAAGGCTTTTTCAAAATCCCCGAGATTCACCAACGGCCGCAAACTCGCTGTCGTACACGCCTCTACTGTTCGCGCGCTTTTTCGGGATTGAGCTGTGTTCCTACAATTCTGTAACCCGATGGACTGAGCCGAAATAGTTTGAATTAAACCTATCGGTAAAGGATTAATGTTCAGGCCGAAAATGACTCCTCGATCCAACGAGTAAAGAATGCGCCCTGTTTATCCAACGCGCGCCAGTATTATATGGTTACTAATTATATACAAGAAGTTGATAATAGATCTATGACATTATTAATCATTAAGTTAGTTATAGACGTGTCCTCTGCTTTTTGTCTCCTGGACTTTAATGGAGCAAACAAAATGTCAATCCGAGTGCTCATTGTCGATCACCACGATCAAATCCGTCGATTGGTTCGAGCTTTCTTTCTGGCTGAATTTGGATTCCAGATCTGCGGAGAAGCGGTTGATGGTTACCAAGCTATTATGAAAGCCCAGCTCCTAAAGCCCGACCTGATAGTTCTTGAAGTGGCCATACCAGGTCTGAACGGGATCGAAGCTGCACCCAAGTTAAGGAAATTACTTCCCAAAACACCGATAATTCTATTCAGCTTGCACGGAAGCCTGCTCAAAGGTTGCGATACCCGTGAAATAGGCGTTGACGCGGTGGTTGCCAAACAGGACGGCATGTCCGCACTCGGAGACTCCGTTCATGCGCTGTTTCGGCAGCCCTCAAGCCGCAAACTTAGCCCAGCGTCCAAAATGCTAACGTGATTCCACTGCAGTCGCATCACGCCGAGCGCTCCGCTAGCTATCGCGGGGAGAAGTTTACTTCATTCAGGTCCATGTCGGGCCCAGTCTTCGGGAGGAAAAGGAATTCGCCAAAAGTGCGAAGCAGGCGCGGCGAATTCGATTCCCACTTTCGTCTTGTTTGCCCCTTGATGCCCGATCCCGACGACACTACAAAGGCACTCTTTTCCTGATTTAGGATTTCGGATGGTAAGCAACTGGCCGGAGTCAACAGGCTCGCCAAGAAGGATGAGTGCACCGTGAGCGTTAACAACCGACGTAACGGCTTCCTCGACGAAAGTCTGCCCTCGTGGCCTTTTGCCGCTTACCACAACTCTGATTGAGATGATAACGCGTTGGCTCCGCCGAGCCTCGTTCAGTTTCGGCGGTCTTAAGGACTCGGAATTCATGAGCGCTCACACGACCTCGAGCCTCTGCACCTATGAACGGCCGACGCGGTTCAGACGTCGGCATGCGGTCAGTCACCGTCGATTAAAAGAAGTGCGTAGGTCCATCTAGGGGTGACATTACACAATGTGCATTTTTTGGGGGTTTGGGACGTAATTCAATTTGTAAAGTGAACGAAGTAGTAACTAGATCACAGCGCGGAGGATCTGATTTGGCACAACGTTTCATGGTGCCAACACACGAACCTTTGTCTAGACCTCTATTGAAAATGGGCTAAGCCAACTCCTGCTTCGAGATCAAGTTTCCGATTAGCGCTGCCAGCTCAACCGGTCGACGCAACACTTGCGTGAAGTTTACTCGCCGGAGTTTGAAATCCTAAAGTTTTTTCTTGGACGCTGATTTAACCGCAGCGCCACTTTGTCCAAGTACGCTTGCGTATAGGCGGACAGATCAGTTCTCCTAGGGAAGTATTGTCGTAATAGCCCATTCGTGTTTTCGTTCGAGCCGCGCTGCCAGGGACTTTGCGGATCACAGAAATAGACTTTCACATCCGTGGCCACCGTAAAGGTCTTGTGCTTGGCCATCTCCAGTCCGCGATCCCAGATCAACGACTGCCGTAGGGTCCCGGGAAGTTTACGAATTCCCCGGCTAAGGGCGGCGACCACCACAGCCGTGTCCTTGCTGGGCACCTTGATGAGCGCCGTAAAACGGGAATGACGTTCCACCAAGGTCACCATGTGGCTGTTCTTGGAGCCGCTAATCAGATCGCCTTCCCAATGACCAGGAACAGCGCGGTCCTCGATCTCTGCAGGGCGTTCCCGGATGGAGATGGCATCTGCGATTTGACCGCGCGAGTCTTTAAAGATACGAGCGTGCCGCGAGCGGCGGATGCGGCGCTTGGATCGCAGGTGTCCCAGCAACTCTTTCTTCAATGCCCCACGCGCTTGGATGAATAGGCTGCGATAAATGGTTTCGTGGGACACGCGCATGCTCTCGTCATCGGGATACTGGGTTTTTAGCCATCCGGAAATCTGTTCCGGCGACCAGTCCAGAATCAGTTTACTCGCAACCACCTTCCGCAGCTTCCCATGCATGGCCAGAAGGCACCGCTTGGGCCGCAAGGCCGACTCCCAAGCTTGGTCATCTGCTTCCTGGGCGCGATACTCAGGGCGGCCACCATGACGTGTCACCTCCCGGCTCACTGTTGACGCGGCGCGCTCCAAACCTTTGGCGATATCACGAAGCGAGGAACCGGAAGCGAGCCTCCGAGAAATGTCCTCTCGCTCAACCACTGTGAGCGCCAGCGCCGAGCGCCGCCGAACCGCTGGAACAATCCCACCGTGATGCGCCAACAGACAGTGAATGCACGTATGCGGCCTGTCAAAGGCGCGCCCAATCATGTGCAACGACTCTCCCGCTTTCCAGCGACGCCACACGTCAGCCCGCTGAGCCACGGAAAGTTCCACGTATTTCCCTTGCGCCATAGACACCACCTCGAAAGGAAGATTTATATCAGGTGGTGTTGCATCGACCTATTGAGACCACCGCGTTTATCAGGCGTCAGGTCCGAGGGCGAACAAGCTACCTCTTGCCCGGCGGCATCATTCCAATCCACACACGACACGAGCATTCGCGATGAGTGTCGTCAAATCATCGAGTTTGGAAAAGACGGCAGTTATTCCCAAGGCTAGGGCATCCTTCTCGATGTCCACATTAT
>JGI12635J15846_10004804_pt1 | contig 11675 bp, 10 predicted proteins | sample BlaSpr_A8_OM2_M2_FD_15846 | JGI IMG/M metagenome (IMG submission 15846) | reverse complement strand
CGCACCGTGTCGGGGTCCACGGCCTGGTTAAACGCCCGGCCGAGGTACCAGTAGGTGATCAGGCCGTCGGGGCCCATCATCTGCCGGAGACGATCCCAGTACTCCTCGGTCGGCCCCTCTCGGATGTCTCGGACCATCGGGCTACCTCCTTCGCCAGCGTGAGGGCGGTGCCGCCGCAGTTCGTGGGCTGGTTATCGATCGCCCGCGGCTGCGAGGCGACGGGCCCGATCAGAACAGCATCACCGCTCAGTGCACTGCACATGTTGTTTTGAAAACAGTCGTCATACTATATTGACTAGAATGTCGTTATCTTGCAGAGATCTTCGGCGANTCAGGTCTTGCTCCAGACTGCTGCCGCGCGTCGTCGGGGTCGTTGGGGGGCCGTCGGAGACCGAACGTGGATCTTGAACTCACTCCGGATCAGGAGCTGCTGCGGGACACGACNCGCAAGTTCCTGCAAGCGACGGTTCCTTTGATCGAGGTCAGGGCGCTGGCCGAGAACCCGGCCGGGTTCGACCGCGGATGGTGGCAGAAGGGGGCCGAACTCGGCTGGACGTCGCTGCTCGTCGACGAGCAGCGCGGCGGCGGGNACATCTCCGGCGAGGGCCTACGGGACCTGGCGCTCGTCGCCGAGGAGATGGGCGCCATGGTGTCGCCGGGGCCGCTGATCGCGACCAACGTCGTCGCGCAAACTCTGTCGTACGACGCCTCCGATGAGCTCGCGCAGCAGGTTTTACCGGGGTTGCTGTCCGGGGAGTCGGTCGCCACCTGGTGTGTCGCGGAGCCGGGCCGCGCGGTCACCCCGGACGGGATGACACTGCAGGCACGACGTGACGGCGACGAGTTCGTCCTGGACGGGGTGAAGTGTCCCGTCGAAGCGGGCATCGAAGCCGACTGGCTACTCGTCACCGCCACCGGGTCCGACGGTCTGTCCCAGTTCCTGGTCCCGTCCTCGGCACCTGGCCTGCGAATCACCCCGCTGTGCGGGCTCGACCTCGTCCGCAGGCACGCCGAGATCCGGTTCGAGGATATTCGGGTGCCCGCGTCCGCAGTGGTTGGCGTCGTGGGCTGCGCCGCGCTCTCCTTCGAGCGGCAGATCCAGACCGCGCTCCTACTCCAGTGCGCCGAGATCGTGGGCGCGACGGACCGCGTTTTCGACTTCACCGTGCAGTACGCATTCGACCGCTCGTCATTCGGTCGCGCACTCGCGTCCTATCAGGCCCTCAAACACCGCTTCGCCGACATGAAGCTGTGGATCGAGTCCGCCCAGGCGATCACGGTCGACGCCACCAGGGCAGTCCAGGCCGGTGCTCCCGACGCCGCCGAGGTGATCCGAATCGCTAAGGCCTACGTCGCTGAGCGATGTCCGGAGCTGATCCAGGACTGCATCCAGATGCATGGCGGGATCGGTGTCACCTGGGAACACAACCTCCACCTGTACCTGCGCCGGGTCGTCGTTCATCGACAGACCTACGGCGATCCGATGCAGCAGCGCGACCAAGTGGCGATCCTCGCCGACAGATAAAGGACAAACCATGACCGTGACGACCGCGGCACCCGGAGGACTGGCCGAGGACCTCGATGCCTTTCGGACGCGGGCCAAGGAGTGGGTTACCACGAATCTGGAACTCCTCAACGGCGCCGACCCCTACCTGGGCCACGCTACCGACGACGCAGACCACGTCATGCGTGCCAAGGCGATTCAGCGCAAGCTCTGGGACGCCGGCTTCGCAGGCCTCTGCTATCCCGTCGAGTACGGCGGGCGGGGGTTGCCTGCGGAATATCAGGACGCGTTCATCGAGGTGACNTACGGCTACGAGCTGCCAAGGCTGTTCAACATCCCCACATTCACGATCATCTTGCCGACCATCCTGGACTTCGGCACCGAAGAGCAGAAGCAGCGCTTTATCCCGGCCGCGCTCAAGGGTGAGGAGCTTTGGGTCCAGTTCCTCTCCGAGCCGACCGGCGGATCAGACCTCGCGGGAGCGCTCACCCGGGCGGAGCGCCACGACGAGGTCTTCATTCTGAACGGCTCGAAGATCTGGAGCACGTACGCGTGGAAATCGGACTACGCGCTGTGCGTTGCCCGCACCGACTGGGATGTTCCCAAGCACCGGGGCCTGAGCGTCCTGATCGTGAAGGTGCACCAGCCCGGGATCACCATCACCAAGATCAAACACGTCGACGGCACGGACGATTTCTGCCAGGAATTCTTCGACGACGTCCCTATCCCCGCCGACCACGTCCTCGGGCAAGTCAACGATGGATGGAACGTCGCATCCCGCCTGCTGCTGCACGAGCGCGAAGCGATGAGCGGCTCCTCACCGTACGCGATGGCGCCGCGCACGGCGGCCCACGAAAGTGACCAGGTCAGTGCCGCTGCACTCGCGCAGGTGTCCGGCGGCGTGAACGACCCACGGGTGCGTCAACTAGTCGGCGAAGCTCGTGTCCTGACTCGCGTGCACACGGCGCTCGTGGGGCGCATCGGCACGTCCATCCGAACCGGCCGCCTGCCGGCCTCGGCCGGATCGATCTCCCGGCTGTCCAACGGGATGCTCCGGGTCAGATTGGCCAGCATCGCGATTGAGATCGCCGGCGATCGCGCAGTCGCCTGGCACGACGACGATCCGACCGGCGCCCTGGGCGTCGCCTACCTAGGCCGACAAGGAGTGTGCATCGGTGGGGGCACCACCGAGATCACCCGCAACATCATCAGCGAACGTGTGCTCGGGATGCCCCGTGAGCGTGCCGAAGACCTGGACCGCCCCTTCCGGGACGTGCGGACCAATGCAGCGGTCCCGCGAGATCGATGACCAAGAAAGGTAAGGAACGATGGGAAAACTCGACTTTCCGGTATTCGACGCAGACAACCACCTGTACGAAACTGAGGACGCCTTCACCCGACACCTACCCAAGCAGTACGACGGACTCTTTAAGTACGTGCAGGTGAATGGGCGCACGAAGATCGCCGTCGACAACGTCATCAGTGACTACATCCCGAACCCCACCTTCGAAGTCGTCGCGCGGCCCGGGGCGTTCGCCGAATACTTCTCCGGCAACAACCCGGAAGGCAAGTCGCTGCGAGAACTGGCCGGAAAGCCGATACGTACCGGCGAGGAGTTCCGCACCGCCGAGCCCCGGCTGACGTTGCTCGACGAACTCGGTCTCGATGCCGCGCTGATGTTCCCGACGCTGGCCAGTCTGCTCGAGGTCAGGCTCACCGACGACCCCGAACTGACGTGCACCGTCATCCACGCGTTCAATCAGTGGCTCTACGACGAATGGACGTTCAACTACCGGGATCGGATCTTTGCCACACCGATCGTGAACCCTTCGATCCCTGAGCGCGGCGTGGCCGAACTCGAGTGGCTGCTCGACAGGGGCGCGAAAGTCGTATTGATGCGGCCGGCGCCGGTCGCCGGCCACCGCGGTACCCGGTCTCCGTTCCTGCCGGAATTCGATCCCTTCTGGGCCCGGGTGGCGGAGTCAGGCGTGCTGGTCACCCTGCACGCGTCCGACTCCGGCTACCAGCGGTACATCAATGACTGGGAGGGCACCAGCCGCGAAACGCTGGCCTTCAAGCCCAACCCGTTCTATGACGCCGTCTCACCTGGTCGGGCCATCAACGACACGATTACCGCCGCGATCTGTCACGGCATGCTCAATCGGTTTCCGACCGTGAAACTCGCCAGCGTAGAAAACGGAGGCAGCTGGGCGATCCCGTGCTTGAAGGCGTTGGAGAAGACGCATCAGAAGATGCCACGGGAGTTCGCGGAGCATCCGCGCGAGGTATTCCTGCGCAACCTTTGGATCAACCCGTTCTGGGAGGACTCCGTCGAGAACCTCGTAAACCTCATGTCACCCGAACACATCTTGTTCGGCTCCGATTACCCCCATCCCGAGGGCATGGCCGACCCGCTGAACTGGGCCAAGGAAATGGGGGAGTTGTTCGCCGCCCCCGATGTGCGCAGCATGATGGGCGGCAATATGTATGGCCTTCTCGGGATGACTCCGAAGCACCTGTAAGGCCATGACCGCAGATGGATATAGCAGGCGCACACTTACTGACAACAACGACTGCCGGATTAGCCCAGAGCGGGCACCTGTACCTAGCGCAGCAGTAGAACCTTATAAGCAAGGGAATAGACTCTCGTGTACGCTGTCGGGAAGGCTTACGTGATTGTCGCTTGAAGGAAGTCATGACTGAGCAGGCGGGCGGAAGCAGCTTCTGCACATACGAGCGTGACGGACTGACGTTGGGATATTCCGTCGTGAGCGACGGACACCCGATTGTGTTTGTCCACGGCGCGACCGCCACCGGCGAATTCGAATGGGGTGGGCTGGCTGCTGGGCTGTCGCCTGCCTATCGCTGCATCCTTCCCGATCTGCGCGGCCACGGCCGATCCGGGTTTCGTGGGTCGGACAACACGGGCGACGCGATGTGTGCGGATCTGCTGCACCTCATTGACCACCTGAAACTCGGCCGGCCACACATCGTGGGTTTCTCCTACGGCTCCGAAATCTCGCTGATGCTTGAACTCTTGGCGCCAGGTACGGCACGGTCGCTTGTGCTCATCAGTCCCGGGACCGGACGCCCCACCGACTACCGGATTCCGCGTCTCGAGTCTCTGCACCGCAGGTGGCCGTACGCGTTGCGACGCCTGCACGAAGCTAACCACGGACCGGAGCACTGGCGTCTCCTGGTGACAGCCCTGCACGAGGACAGTGTCGGCCGCTCCGAGCTTTCGTCCGACATCTTGGCGGGCATCGGGTGCCCGGTCCTGCTGCTCGCAGGTGACCGCGACGAACCGACGCGACAGGCCCAGGGACGGCGGTTCGCCGAGGTCAATGGGCAGGCACGGTATGTGGAGATTGCTGGCGCGGCGCACGCTGCCCACCATGAATGCCCGGATAGGGTTAAGCAGGTCATCGGTGAGTTCCTTGCTGAAGTCGACCTTGAGAGAGCGGGGACGCCATGGCGCGGACAGCTGTGAAGCCGAAGGATCAGCAGCCCACAGAGGAGCCCGTGCCGAGCTGGCAGCGGGACAGTGTCGATCGGTCGCTGCGGAATGCCCGCGCACGGGCCCAGCAGCGCAGTGACCGCTTCGTCGCGGCGGCGGTGGAACTTCTCGAAGAGCGCGACGAGAGCGACTTCACCATCCAGGACGTCGTCGACCGCTCCACCATGTCGCAGCGCACGTTCTATACCTTCTTTGACTCCAAAGACAGCCTGCTGCTCGCCGTCTACGAAACGATCCTGCGCAAAACCGCCATGCCGATCTTGCGGGAGCGCTGCGAAGGCATCGCTGACCCGGTGTTGCGGCTCAGGGCGCTATTGGAGGCAATCTCCGAGATCACCGCGATGCCGGCGCGGCTATCCCGTGGATTGAGCGTCCTTCACTTGCGGCTCACCGAGTCCCGCCCGAATGACCTTGCGTACGCGTTGGAGCCCCTGCACGCCCTCCTCGTCGAACTGCTGACCGGAGTCGCGGATGCGGGCCTGCTTCGCGAGGACGTCGGACTGGCCACGCAGGCGGCGCTGCTTCAGGAGCTGTTGCTCGCCACCTCGCACTCCGCGGTGCTGGCCGGCGGCCGCCAGACCAGATTTGACGATATGTGGGCGTTCTGTTCGGCGGCCATCCTTCGTCCTGGGGACTGACGGCGGCGGGCATGTCAGGTGACGGCTCCGCTGATCTTGAGGCTGATCAGCTCGTCGTCTGACTTGCCGAGTCCGCGCAGGATCTCATCGGTGTGTTCGGCGAACTGTGGCGCCCGCGCGAGTTGCACTGGCTTCTCATCGAACTGGACGGGATTGGCGACCAGTTCGCGGCGCGTGCCCTCGATGTCGATCACTTCGGCGATCATTCCGTTGGCCCGCAGCGCCGGGTCCTGGCCCACTTCGCAGGGGTCCTGCGCGACCGCCCATTGGCCTTCCATTCCGGTGAACCGCGAAGTCCATTCGGCGAGCGTCCGGGTGGCCAGTACCTCTTGAACGGCCGCTGCCGCCGCTGCAGCGTTGCCCATCAGGGACTCGGCCGTCGCGAACCGGTTGTCGGAGAGGAGGTCCTCGCGATCAATGCGCTGACAGAATTCCGGCCAGTAACGGCCCGGCTGGAGCATCGCCAGNACGAGCCACCGATCGTCGGAGGTTCGGTAGTTACCGACCAGGGGATTGGTCTGCGCCGAGTTGCCTGGTGCCCGCCGCGGCGGCGGACTCCCCTCAAGGAGTGCGAAGCCGACTGACAATGCGGTCGCCCACGCGCCGACACCGAGCAGGGAGACATCGACGACCGAGGTCTCGCCGGTGCGATCCCGTGCGAACAGCGCGGCCGCGATGCCCCCGGCGATCGTCATTCCGCCCATCGAGTCGCCGTAGGCGCCGGCTGGCATTGCGCACAGGCCGTCATAGTCCATCGGTGTGGTCCCCAGCGCGCTGCCGCCCCGGGCCCAGAAGGCGGTGCTGTCATAGCCGCCCTTCTCACTGTCTGGACCGGTGCTGCCGAAGGCCGAACCGCGCACATAGATGATGTCCGGGTTGATCTTGCGGACATCCTCGAGCTCGATGCCGAGCCTGCGCCGCGCCGTGGGGAGGAAGTTCGTCAGGAACACGTCGCTGGAGCGGATCAGCTCGTGCAGCACGCCGAGGGCTTCGGGTTGCTCAAGCGCCAGGCCGATGCTGCGCTTGCCGCGGTTGGGATGTTCCATCAGTGGCGCGAAGGATCCGCCGCCAACCGGCATGTCCATCAGAGCGCTGAGGCCGCGCTGGGCGTCGCCGGTCTCGGCGTGCTCGACCTTGATCACGTCGGCGCCCCAGTCCGCGAGGACCGCGCCCGCGGCCGGGACGAAGGTGAACTGCGCCACCTCCAGGACACGGACGCCTTCCATCGGTCGCATCACAACGGTTCTCCTCTGTCCTGGCAGTGTTTCGATTGATGGAGAAGGGATTTCGCGCTGGTCAGATGCTGGCCGGACGGACATGGATGACGTCCATCATCAGCTCGCGCGGCTGGGTGAGGACGTCGTGCAGAACGTCCGCGACGGTCGCCGATGTGAGGAATTGGGTTCCGCTCATTCGCGTCAGGTAGCCGTCGGCCTCCCAGATCGGCCAGGCCCGCTCGATGTCGCCGGGAGCGAAGTTTTCATGGATTCCGGTATCGCCGACGGCGCCCAGGATGACGAGGGTTACCCGAATCGAGTCGCGCCGGAGTTCCTTGTTCATCGCCTCGGTGAAACCGTTGAGCCCACGCTTGGTGGCGGCGTAGAGAGTCATCATCGGCAGGTGGTCGAGGGTGATCTCGGACGAGATGTTCATGATGTCGCCGCCGCCCGCCGCGCGTAGCAGGGGGATGGCCGCGCGCGTGGTGTAAATCGGTGCGACGAGGTTGGTGTTCACGGTGACAGCGATGTCCTCGTCGCTGGCCTCCTCGATCATGCGAATCCGGCTGGCGCCGGCCGAGTTGACCAGGACGTCGACGCGTCCGAACTGCGCCGCCACCTGCTCGAAAGCGACGCAGACTTCGGTGCTGGATGTGACGTCGGTGACGATCGGGACGGCATTGGCGCCGATGGTGTCGGCGATCTCATCGAGCAGCAGCTTGCGACGGGCGAGTAGCACGACGGTAGCGCCCTCCCGTGCGAATCGCTGAGCGGTTGCCCTTCCGACGCCCATGGAGGCTCCGGAGACCACGACGACCTTGCCCTCCATGCTGCGGGACATCACAAGCCTCGATTCCGTGTGCTGGGTAATGACGATTTTGCCCGAGCAGCCCTGCACTGATATGCGGTACCGCGTTGCGTCTTGCGCACATATCGTTCTACCATGACGCGTACGCCATAGTCATCATCCGGACAGAGAACTCATCCGGGCGCGCTTCATATGGAGGGAGTCCGTTGTGCCGACACGTGTCACGGGCAAGGAGGCCAAGGAATGGGCGTCGCAGCATCTGTGGGGCAACTGCAGCTCGTTGTACACGCCGTTCTCGGGTCCTACTGGCGATGAGATCGACTACACGGCGCTGCGCACGCTGGTGCGGCACTGCCTGATCGATCTGGAGCAGGACGGCATCTGGCTCACCGGAGGCATCGGCGAGTTCTGGTCGCTGACCACCGAGGAGCTCAAGGAGGTCGTACGGGTCGCCGTGGAGGAGGCGCGCACGGTCAAGCCGGGGGCGCTGGTCCAGGTGATGTCCAGCACCGACACCGCGAAACAATGCGTCGAACTTACGTTGCATGCGCAGGAACTCGGCGTCGACATCTGCTACATCCTCACCCCGTACTTCGAGTGCTCCGGCAAGCCGGGCGTCTTGGAATACGTGCGGTACGTCGCCGACCGGACCGACATGCCGCTCGGGTTCTTCAACTCGCACTCCACCGGCCTGGTGCTGACGCCGAGCGAATGTGTGGAGTTGTACCGCGAGGTTCCGGCGCTGTGCGGGCTGAAGAACGGGCTACTCGACGCTCAGCACAGCCTGACCGTACATAGGCTCGCACCCGAAATGGTGCTGTGGGAGGCCGACGACGAGGCGGGCATCCGGTTGGGCATTCCGCATCCCGGAGCGCTGGGTTCTGCGCTCTACCTCTACGAAAAGCCAGGACTTCTGCTGTTCTCCGAGTGGATATCGCTTCTGGTGTCCGGCGACTTCGAACGGGCCGAGAAGTTCGCTGCCGAAACCGGGTTGGCGGATATGAAGGCCGCCAGCCGCCGCTACCAGGCGCATCCTGCACGGCCGGGCTCGTTCACGCACTGGGGCGCGGGGTTCAAGTTCGGTGCCTCGCTGCTCGGCTTGCCGGTCGGCGACTACCCGCATTCGCGGCCCCCACAGACGGCCTTTCCCGACGACCTCAAGGGCCCGATCCGGGACGCCTACGCTGCGTCCGGGTTCATCAAGTCCTGAGAAACGGAGCGTTGCCTGTGAGCAGCGGCGAGCGTTCCTCGGCGCTCGCCGACCCCGCTGTACGCGTAACGCGCGAGGGGCCGGTGGCGGTGGTAGTACTTGCCCGGCCGGCCAAGTCCAACGCGATGGACGGCGAGGTCACCCGCGCGCTGCTGGATGCCGTCCGCTCGCTCTCCGACGACGGCGACGTCCGGGCAATGGTGCTCACCGGCGACGGTACGGCGTTCAGCGCCGGCGGCGACATCGAGACGATCCGAGAGATGGGCGCGGACAGGGGAGTTCGCGAGGCGATCCTCGACGAGCATCAGGAGTTGTTCTGGGCCATGACACGCTTGCCGTTCGCGAGCATTGCAGCGGTCAATGGCGCCGCAGTCGGGGCAGGTGTCACCGTCGCGCTGCTGTGTGACCTGGTTGTCATGGCACAAGACGCGTTCCTGTCCGACCCGCGGGTCTCACTCGGCCTCCTCGACGGGGCGGGCGGAATTGTGTTGTGGCCGTTGCTGACCAGTCTCTCGGCGGCTAAGGAGCACCTGTTGCTCGGCGATCGGGTCCCGAGTGCCGAAGCCCACCGGCTCGGTCTGGTTAACCGCGTCGTTCCCACCGAAGACACCGTGCCGGCGGCCCTGGACCTGGCCCGACGGCTGGCGATCCTACCGCCGCACGCGGTGCGGGAGGCGCGGCGCTTGCTGAACTCCCACGTCGAGCGGGCGGCCCCGGTGCTGTCCGAGTGCGCGCGGGCCGAGAGCGAATGCTTCGAGACGGACGAGCACCGCGCAGCGCTGGACCGGTTGAGCGTGCGACTTTCCACTAGACCGCCAAGGGAGTCGTAGTGGTCTCACCCACGCGTGTCGCGCTGGTCACGGGAGGTACCCGCGGGATCGGGCGCGCCGTGACCGAGATGTTGGCCGACTCCGGGGTCGACGTGGCCGCCGCGTACACCACCGATTGCGTTGCAGCAGAATCGGTCCGGGACCGATGTGAGAAGACGGGGGCCCGTGTGACCCTGCATCGGGTGGACGTGGGCGATCCGGACTCTTGCCGGCGCCTCGTCGACGAGGTCCTGGACCAACACGGACTACTCGACTACCTCATCAACAACGCCGGCACGGTCACCGAGCAGCGCTACGGTGACATCACACCTGACGACTGGCAACGGCACCTGGCGGTCAACCTGTCGGCCGCGTTCTTCCTGTCGCAGGCGGCCATGGGCACCATGATCGAGCGCCGGTTCGGGCGCATCGTCAACATCGGCTCGGTGTCCGCCACGATGGGCAGCCCAGTGCAGATCCCTTACGCCGCCGCCAAATCGGGGCTCATCGGATTGACGCGGTCGACCGCACGTGCCGTCGCACGAAAAGGAATAACGGTGAACTGCGTGATCCCGGGCAGCTTCGACACCGATCTGTCGCAGGGGCTGGCCTTCACGGCCCGCGACGTCGTGACGTCGATGATCCCGGTCGGCCGGTGGGGGCGGCCCGAGGAACTCGCGCACGCGGTCAGCTTCCTGCTCGACGACCTGGCCTCCTACGTCACCGGGGCAGTCCTGACCGTGGACGGCGGAATGAGCATGGGCGGATGACCCCGACCCCGCTGACGGCCGCGCGCATCGTCGCCCCCGGTGTACCGGAGGACCGGCGGGACGAGTACCGGAGGCTGGGCTACGTCAACGACATGACCATGAGCTCGTCGGTCGAACGTGCTGCCCGGCTGTGGGGCTCCCGCCCCGCGGTGGCCGAGGCGGACCTGCAGATGACGCACCGCGAAGTGCTGGAACTCGTCGAGCGCGCCGCCGCTTGGCTGACCGGGGCGGGAATTCGACCGGGCGACGTCGTGTGCTGGCAGACGCCGAACTGGTGGGAGGCCCATCTGCTCGGTCTGGCCGTCTGGCACGTCGGCGCGGTGAGCGCCCCAATTGCTCCGTTCTACCGGGAGCACGAATTGCGCCAGGTGATCGAGGAGGTGCGGCCGGCGGCCGTCATCACGGCCGAGTCGTTCCGCGGTTTCGAGCACGCCGAGGCCTTCGAGGACCTGCTCGCCGAGAACGGCCTCGACGAGATTCCGCGGATCCTGCTGCGGGGATCACGATTCGGCTGGACGCCGTTCGACGACGTCGTGTGGCACCCGCGACGCCTACCGTCCGCCAAGGTCGGAGCGGACGAGCCTTGCCTGGTCCTGTTCACCTCCGGTACCACGTCGCGCGCCAAGGCCGCCGTGCACTCGTCACGCACGCTGCTGGCCGAGACCCGGCAGCTCGCCGATGCGTGGGGGCTGCGCTGGGACGATGTCGCCTACATGGCCGCGCCGCTGCAACACATCACCGGACTGCTTAACGCCATGACAATCCCCTTACTGGTGGGGGCGTGCGCGGTGCTCGCCGAGCGCTGGGAACCCAGCCAGGCGGTGCAGGACATCGTGGCGCACCAAGTCACCTACTCGGCAGGCGCCACGGTGTTCCTGCAAGAGCTCACCGACGCAGCGAGAGATGCCAGGGTCCGGTTGCCGCTGAGGATGTTTGCCTGTGGGGGGGCCTCGGTGCCACGCGCGGTGATGGAGCGCAGCGAGGAGCGGGGTATCCCCGCGGCACGGGTATACGGCATGACCGAGCTGCCGACCGTGACGGTCATGAACCGGGCGGACCCGTTCGATCTGCGCGCGACGACGGATGGCGCCGTGGCGCCCGGCGTCGAGGTGCGGGTACTTGGCGACGATTGTCGGCCGCTGCCAATGGGTTTCGCGGGCGAGCTTGCGGTACGGGGACCCGAGCGGATGCTCGGCTATCTG
>JGI12635J15846_10004802_pt1 | contig 11679 bp, 10 predicted proteins | sample BlaSpr_A8_OM2_M2_FD_15846 | JGI IMG/M metagenome (IMG submission 15846) | reverse complement strand
TCCCCGTATGAATGCGAGTGACCAGCTTCATTCAAGTGCGGATCTCACTCCTGTCGCACGAAACGTTCCAATATAACTTCGACATCCGTGCGATGCCACAATGATATCGAAGTGTTGGTCGACCCACGCTGAGCAAGTACGTCCCCTCAGCGCTTATACTTGCGGATGCAGTAAATAATGGAAGGCCCATTCCCGAGGGGATCAGCGATGCCGCGAGAACGCCCAAATTTTTTCTTGATTGTGGCGGATGATCTTGGTTTTTCCGACATCGGTGCATTTGGTTCTGAAATCAGTACTCCCCATCTGGATAAGCTGTCCCATCAGGGCTTGCGGCTGACAGATTTTCATTCTGCGCCGGCATGCTCGCCGACTCGGTCAATGCTGCTGACCGGAACCGATCATCATCTGGCGGGCATCGGCACGATGATCGAGGTTGCTTTGCCCGATGCGGTCAAGGACAAACCAGGTTATGAAGGGTATCTGAACCAGCGGGTCGTCACGGTTACGGAACTGTTGCGTGATGCTGGTTATTACACTCTGATGTCCGGCAAATGGCATCTGGGCGTCACGCTGGATACCGCGCCTTCCGCCCGTGGCTTCGAACGATCGTTTGCCCTTCTTTCCGGCAGTCATAATCATTACGGCTATACCCCCGACGTACCTGGGGTCACCGGCGCGAGGACACTCTATACCGAAGACGACAAATTCGTGGAGGAATTACCGAAGGATTTCTATTCCAGCGACACCTTCACCGATCGGTTGCTCGAATTTCTGGAACAGCGACCTGCTGAGAAACCGTTCTTTGCCTACCTACCATTTTCGGCACCGCATTGGCCCCTGCAGGCGCCGCGTCATTTGATCGACAAGTATCGCGGCCGCTATGATGCCGGACCTGACGTATTGCGCAATGAGAGGTTACAAAAGCTGAAATCGCTTGGGCTGTGTCCCCGAGACGTCATCCCGCATCCTGTCATTACGAACGAAACAGCGTGGGATGAGCTGTCGTCCGAGGAGCGACAGCGTTCGGCTCGCGCGATGGAAGTCTACGCGGCGATGGTGGAGCGGATGGACGAAAATGTAGGTCGCGTGCTGGCTTATCTTCAGAATACGGGCGAACTCGACGACACGGTCATTATTTTCCTGTCGGACAACGGCGCAGAGGGCGCCATTATAGAAGCTATGCCTATCATCGGGCCTAAGCTCGCCGCCTATATCCGAGCGCGCTACGACAACAGTCTCGGCAACATAGGGAGCGCCACCTCGTATTACTGGTACGGGCCGCGTTGGGCGCAGGCAGCCACCGCGCCGTCGCGTCTGTTCAAGGCGTTCACGACAGAGGGCGGCATTCGCGTTGTGTCTTTTATTACCTGGTCGGCAGCTGCCCGACAGGGAGAAATCGGAACGGCTTTCTCAACGGTCATGGACGTTGCTCCAACCTTGTTGGAGCTCGCAAGAGTTGCGCATCCTGGCACTTCATACCATGGGCGAACCGTCGAACCGATGCGAGGAAAGTCACTCGTGAAATACCTGAAACGCACGCACAATGAAGTGCATGAATCGCAAACTGCAACAGGATGGGAGCTGTTCGGTCGTCGTGCGATTCGCCAGGGGGAGTGGAAAGCGGTCTTTATCCCTAAACCGCATGGCCCGGGACGATGGCAACTCTACGATCTTGCCAAAGATCGTGGAGAGACAGACGATCTGGCCGCGAGACATCCAGTGATGCTCGCAACGCTGCTGCGTCTTTGGGACTCGTATGTCGAGGAGACAGGCGTAATCTCGGGTCCGGCCAGCATCTTCGAACTCGATGTCGTGGAAGACCAGCTTTAACGGGCAAGTTTCGCATATCGATGATACAAATTTACGAGCATGGTACCGATGACGCCTGCAATCACCACTCGCCATCTGCCGGGCCATTCGTACGTGGTGTCGATAATCAACCCACAGCGTGCAACCGATCGCGGCCATCCGATCGTCGCGAAGCGGGTCTTATCGTGAGCAAGGCGCCCGCGAATGCAGGCGGTAAGGTGGCGAACTCGATCAGCCGCCCGCTGCAACCCCCGTTTGCGTACATCCCTTCCTTGCCACCGATGGCCATCTCCTGAGCGACTTCGCTGTTAGTATGCGTGCAGATAGCGCGCGCGCCAGATCTCAACTAAGACACAGAGATGATTGCTGCATTTATTGTCGACGCGTTGCGAGTCGCGATAAATCCAGGGTGCGTTAGCCTACGCCACGTTTTGTCATAGGGTCAATTGACGCACTGATACAGCTTTGATATCGACCTATGCTTTGGATTGTATTGGACGCGCTTCGCCGCGGAGCCCCATGCTCAATTGGAAAATCAGGTTTTTACGCCTGCGTGAGGACGGCAGCACTGACCATCAACAAGAATCATAGAACCGTGAGCTGTCATGGGAGTAGCAATGCTGAAACAGTGGAACGACTACCTAGACCGATTCAAGTCGGCCACAGACATTTTCAAAAAGGGCCGGCGTCCTGAGGGCGATGCCTGCCGCGCAGATATCCATCGCCGATTGTGATGAATGCGGCGCTATCGTCCCCCGAAGTACAGTGCGAATTGGCGGTCACCACCCGAGCCGCACACTCAATCGTTTGTCGCGATCTCACAGCCGCGGAGATCGAAGAATCCGTCCGAACGCAAATGAGAGCGCCGGCACGGAGATAGCGCGTGAGAACTATCAATCTCGATCAGTTGACCGTCATCGGCGTATCGGCGCTGGAAATGATTAGGATCGCGGCCGACGTTGGGTACGATGGCTTCAGTCCGATTGCAATGCCCATTCCCGAGTTCGACTTTCCAAATCAGCCTTTCGCCGACGATGAGCCATTATGCCGACAGGTGGGCCAACTCATGCGCAGCACCGGCATGAAGCTGTGTAATGTGGACGGATTCTTGTTGTTTCCGCACTCGAATGTCGCTCGCTTCCGGAAGCCCCTGGAAAATTGCGCGCGGCTGGGTGCTCGCTCGATTACGACATTGTTTTTCGACGGCGATCGACAAAGGGCCGAGGAGAACTTCTTGCGCTTGTGCGAAATGGCAGAGACCGTAGGTCTGATCGTGCTTTTGGAGTTCACGCCAATGAGCGCGATCGGCAATCTACAGGAGTGTGTGGCAATTTTGGAGCGGATCAATAGGCCGAATTCGGCACTGCAACTCGATGCGTTCCATCTTGCCTACTCGGGCGGCGCTCCGTCCGATCTTGCGCAAATCGATCCGCGATGGATCGGCTCCGCGCAGCTGTGCGACGGCCCCCGCAATCAAACACCTGAGCAGTACGCTTACAACGTAGTCAACGAGCGCGGTCTGCCGGGCTCCGGCGACTTGCCGCTAGCGGATTTCGTCAAGGCACTGCCTCTGGATGTACCGATCGGCGTTGAAGTACCCATGCAGTCTCTGATCGACCGCAGCGTAACACCGCTCGATCGAGCGCGCCTCGCGTTTAATGCTACTCTCAAAACACTAGACGCCGCAGCGCGGGCCTCATGCAGCAAAGCAGGGCGCCACTCATGATCGCCATCAAAATGTACGCGCCAAACGACGAGCTGTCGCACGGGGAAGGCACGAATCCGGGCTGGCAGGAATTGACACAACGTACGAAGATCGGGATGCAGCCAACCAGCGCAACCTACCTGAGGACGAGGCGGTAAAGATGGCACCGCAGTTATTCGGCGATGCCATGGATCTGATTCACGAACAAGCGGCCAGTCTGGCCGGATCCGAGGATTTCGGGCCCGATGATTACCTTCCGGGCCTCCGTATGATTCTGCGGTCGGTCGATAGCGACATCCAGCATTTCAGGCCGGGCGGAAGGGAACTGGCTTGGGCCAATCTACTCAATGCACTCGCCTCCAGGGCGCACGCGGCCAAGGGGTGGAAGGACTATCCTCAAGCATTGGAACAGCCGATTACCGCCCCTCTGGTAGTCACCGGGATTCCGCGGACGGGTACCACTGCGTTGCACAAGTTGCTCGCTATTGACAGTCAGTTTCAAGGTCTACCTCATTGGCTGACGATCAGTCCCATGCCGCGACCGCCAAGCGACCAGTGGTCGAGTTATCCGGGCTACGACCAGGCGAGGCTGTTTCTGAAAACCATGTTCGCCTCAGTACCCGAAATGAGAATGGCACACAACATCGTGGTCGACGAGGTCGATGAGTGCTTGGAAATATTACGTCAAAGCTTCGTGAGCAACCGCTGGGCTTGTACTTGGAAGGCACCGAGCTACGACGCGTGGTGGCAGACTCGCAGCGAAAGACCCGCCTATCATTATTACGAGAAGGTGCTGCGCCTGATCGGCCACGGCCATCGCGAGCAGCGATGGCTGCTGAAGAACCCAGGTCACATTTCAACGCTCGACTTGGTGTTCGAAGTGTTTCCCGACGCGTGCGTCGTGCAAACGCATCGCAGTCCACTCTATACGGTACCCTCGATCAGCAACAATATGTTGCTGAGCCATCGAATGTACGAAGGAGCGGAAGCGGACCGATGGGCAAAGCTCCTCGGACCCAGAGAAATGGAAAAGTGGGCGGATGCGCTGAGGCGCGCGAAGCCCGTGCGTGCGCTGCATCGTCGGCAGATCTTTGATGTAGATCATCGACGCTTCCTGCACGAGCCAATGGCGGTGGTACATGAACTCTACGACTATTTTGGTTTCCGATTGGAGCAAGATACCGAATCCAAAATGATGGCGCGGATTGCCGAGAGCCCGGAAAGAAAGCACGGCGAGCATCGATACGATCTCGAATCGCTCGGTCTCTTGAAAGAGGAAATACTGGAACGATACGCCGACTACATAGCTGAGTTCAACCTCGCCCCTCGAGTCGATCATTGATTTTTGTCAACATTCGAGAGGAAATCGCATGATCGACTTCCGTGGAAAAACAGCTGTGATCACGGGCGGGAGCGCCGGCATCGGCCGCTCGTTGGCACTTGCGCTCGCCAAGCAAGGAATGAATATCGTGGTCGCGGCCACCAATCGGCAACGTCTGGAATCCGTCGTCGACGAGGTGCGCAAGATCGGCGTACGGTCTACTGCGATTCTGTGCGATGTTTCCCAACAAGCGCAAGTAGAGGCACTTGCTGAGCAAGCCTTTGCAGAATACGGCGAGGTGAATTTGCTTTGCAATAATGCCGGCGTCACGACGATCGGCCCCTTCCTCGATCACACGGCCTCAGACTGGGCGTGGGTTTACGGTGTAGTGCTCATGGGCGTTGTGTACGGCATACAGGCATTCTACCCGCGCATGGTGCGTCAGGGCAGCGGCCAAATAATGAACACACACTCGCAGGCCGGACTGGTTCCCGACTATAACCTCAATCACGGGCCCTACACCTCGGCCAAGGCGGGCGTGATGGCGCTCAGCGTCGCGCTGCGACCCGAGGCGGCCGAGCATGGCATCGGTGTGTCGGTACTCATACCCTACGCCGTAAGGACGGACATTCTATTGTCCGAGCGCTCGCGACCCCCGGTCTACGGCGGACCAAGAGAGCCAGTAGTCCGTTTGCCGACCATCCGTCCCGGCGCACCCGCGCCCGCGCCCGGCCCTTTCATGCTCGAACCGGATGAGGTAGCTCGAATTGCCATCGAGGGGCTCAAGGAAGACCGGCCGTTCATAACAACCCATAAGGGCATGCGGCCTATATCTGCCGACTATTTCGAGAGAATCCTGAGTGCTTACGATGTCTGATCGATCCGCGCGATTGACAGCGGGAGATCGGTCACCCCGCTGTGCGCATTCACATCAAATGACGTTCGCTTGCGATCGAGGCGAGGAGGAAAGAACGAATGAGCCAGCGTGACTCGAGTGCTGTCCGACCACGATATGACCGCGAAACGACCGCAATGGAGGTTGTGAACGGCGTCGATCTTCGCGGACGCTTCATTATGATTACAGGCGGCGCCGGCGCCGGCATGGGTTACGAGATCAGCCGTGCGTTAGCTAGGACCGGTGCACACATCATGATTGGCGCCCGCGATCGGGCGAGGGGCGAAGAGGCGGCGCGAAAAATTCGCGAGGAATCAAAAAATCCGGACATCGAGGTTGGGGTGATGAACTTGGCTTCGCTCGACTCGATCAAGGGCTTCACCGAGAACTTTCTGACCAGAGACCAATCCATTGATGTGCTGATCGATCACGCCGGGATTGCATACTTGCCGCAGCACACGTGCACGGAAGACGGGTTCGAGGCGCAATTCGGGACAAACTATATCGGGCATTTCGCTCTGACGACGGACCTAACTCGGGCTCTGCGTGCAAATGGTGGAGCGCGCGTGATCGTGGTCTCCTCCGGCGGCCACCGCTTCACCGACATCTTTTGGGACGACGTCAACGGACATAACCGCCCGTACGACGCCCACGAGCAATACAACCAGTCAAAGACAGCGCTTTGCCTCTTCAGCGTCGCATTCAACAGACGATATTCACCGGAAGGAATCTTCGCCAATGTGATGTGTCCGGGCGGCGTCTATCCGACCAGCCTGCAAGTGCATATGTCGAGCCAGGACTGGATGAACTATGGATTAATGGACGACGCCGGCAGGATGTCGCCGATGCTTAAGACGCCTCAGCAGGGAGCGGCGACTCAAGTGTGGGCGGCAGTCTCACCCGAGCTGGAAGGCCGGGGGGGCCTTTATCTGGAGAATTGCGCGATCGGCGAAGAGCACCGGCCGGAGAATCCGATGGTTGGCTACAAGCCATACGCGCTCGATCCCGTTGCGGCAGACCGGCTTTGGAACATGACCGAAAGATGGCTTGCTGAGCGAGGCTATCGATAAAATCGCACTCAATTCCAGTCTACGTCGTGCATTGTCAGCAGCGAGGCGGGGGCGGAGTACCCTGGTACCCTACGATACTCCCATTGCAAGGTTAGAACGAATAGCCGTAGGACAGCCCGAGTTCCCGCGGGGCCTCATACACCACATCGAACCCGGTGCCGCTGGTCAGATAATTGCCGATATACACCGTGTTGGTAATGTTCTTTCCCCACAGTGTCAGCTTGGAATTGGGGTTGAACGCCGGATGCCAGTCGACCGACGCATTGACCAAGGAATATCCTTTTTGATAGACGTATTCCGACAATTCAAATGGGAATCCCGAGCTGTGAAAGGCGGAGACCTCGGCGCCCAATTTACCGAACGAGAAGTCATCATCGTATCTGGCCTGAACATTGACTTGGGCTCTTGGCGTTTGAGCAAGTCGCAGACCCGATCCGTCGATGGTGGTGTTATAGCCCCCGCCTGCTACCAAATTCGGCGCGACGATCGGTGCGTTCGGATAATCGCGATACCTGGCCACGGGAATATAGCTAGCTCCGCCGCTCAATGTGAGCTGATGCAAGGCGCGCCAGGTCAATTCGAACTCGCCGCCGTCTATCTCAGCGGCTCCCGCATTGGAAAGTGCGGCAAGACCGTTTGCCGTATTGGTCTGCACCTGGAGATTGCTGGAGTCGTAATGATACACCGATGCGGAGACTTGGAACGTGGGAGTCGGATTGCTCTTTATGCCGAGCTCGTACGCCTTGAGCGTTTCAGGCTGAATCACATGGGGCGAGAAGCTCGAGGTGTCGAATAGCCCGCTCTTGAATCCCTTGCTGTATGTGAAGAAAACATCCGTTTGATCGGCTAGTTTGTATCGAATGGAGAATCGCGGCGTGTAAGCGTGGAAATCCGCCTTTGCGATCATCGGCAGCGGCTGCACGTTATCCATGGACCCTTGATACTGGCGCTCCTCCCAGCTGTATCGGATGCCGGCGACCAAAGCGAGTCTGTTTGTGATGTCATAGTTGGCTTCGCTGAACAGTGCCCAGGCGTCATCGGTTGACTTTGCGTAATCGGTGAACAGCACCGGCCCCGTTAGTGAAGAGGCGACCTGGAGCGGCGTAAACTTCTCCACGCTGTTGTAGATATAAGCACCGGATACGAAACTGAAATCGCCGAACTTGCGTGAGGCGAAGTCAAACTCCTGCGAAGCAGTCGTATTCGGCTGGCCCAGCAAATACACGGCCAGCATCGCCGACGAAGCATCGTCGTCGGCGACGATTTGTGGCTTGACTATGCCAATGCCGCTCAGGGTGGTGAACGTACCTGCATCGAAGGTGAATGTTCCTTTGATCGAGGTGCCGTACCGCTCCACCTGAAATAGGCCCGCGGCGTCGTTGGCCACGTAAAAGGGGGTGGACGGCGCCAATGCCGGTACGGCTTTCAAGGGATTGAGATTCTGGAGGTTGTAGACGGAGTTATCGATGCGCTCGCCGTAGTAGGCGATCAGCAGAAATTCAGCATTGTCAGTCGGCTTGAATAGCGCTTTAGCGCGATAGAGCTGCGCGTTGATCAGACCGGTCCTGCCGCCTCTAAGCGCATCGTGCGCGTATCCGGGAGAGGTGTCGTATAGCCCCGAGATGCTCAGCGCGAGCTTATCGTTGACAGGGCCGGCTAGAAAGGTAGTGACGCGGGTGTCGGTGCCGCCCTTGTAGCCACCGTCGTACGTGCCTTCGGAAACTTCGATGTCGCCGGTGGTCGTAAAGGTCGGATCTCGGGTTGAAATAACGATCGCGCCGCCTTCGGCATTACGGCCAAATAGCGTTCCCTGCGGTCCCTTCAGCACCTGGACATCGGCGACATCGGGCAAATCCACCCCGTTGCCGTAGATGTCGGGCTGATATATGCCGTCCATATAAACTGCGATATTATTTTCAGCACCTGCGGCCGACGATAGGCTCGTTACGCCACGAAGGTTTGGTCGCGAGGCCGCTCCCGTGGTGTAATTCAGCCCGGGGACCATCTGGCTTAGATCATTCATATCCTGGATCTGATTCGCCGCCAGTGCATCGCCGGACTGCACCGTGATGGCGATGGGAACGTCCACCGTGTTCTCGCTGCGTTTTGTCGCGGTCACCACGACTTCGGCCAAGGTATCGCCGCTCGCTGTGGCGGGTGCATTTTGGGCAAGTGCGATGGTAGGGACTGCCAGTGCAGAAACCACTGACAGAAACACCGACCAGTCCGATGCGCGCTTACAACATCTCATTGAACTCCCCCTCAAAATCCTTGCTATTGTGTCTTTTCCACCCGTCAGCCTGGCACTTGCCCCCCAAGCGGTCCAATATCATTGAGTTACCCATTCGATGCCGACGTGGTATCGCAGCTCCTCATCGCTCAGTATCATGTCGAAGTCGTCGGCGGCGATCGGGCGCATCGACGATGCGTCAACGGCCGACGTTCAGAACCGCGGCATTCCTGTCCACGTCGACATAACTGGTCGATCGGTCCGAGCATGGGCAAGCTCACCCGGGCCTCACCGCGGTCGATACCCGATCGGTATCGGGTTGCACGCGAATTGTATTGGACATGATTTGCGATGCGCCCGGATGATCCCCTGCATCGATACTTTAGTGATCCCGCCAATTATATTTATAAAGCCGGCTCATACAGATCGATGACGGGGGCGAATCATGTTGAAGCAGTGGAACGAGTACGTGGACGGGTTCAAGCCGGCCTCCGACGCACTGAAAAAGACGTGGCATCCCGATGACGAAGGCTACAGAGCCGACCTGTATCGCCAGATCATGATGAATCTGGCGCTGTCCTACTTCGCTTATTTTCAATCCGACCCCTATCATCCGGATTGGATACCGATGCTCAACTCGGTGTTCATGCTCCAGCCGAATCCGGACGACACCTATTACTTTTGCCGGATACGTTCCGATTGCCGCTATGTGGTGAGCGGCGACCGCGGCACGGTTCATTTGCTCACGTTTTCGGTGGGCGGAGGCATGCTGGGCTTCGCCAAGACTGCGGGGCCCGGCTCCAGCCACTTCGATAATCGCTCGCTGCATATAGAGCCGGACGGTCGATTCGAGGTTCTCTTTTCCCGGGAGAAGCCCGCTGGCTACACAGGCAACTGGGGGAAGCTGGAAAAGCGCGACGAGTATATTTGGATACGCCAGCGCTCCTATGATTGGGGCAACGAAAAAGACGCTCGATTCTCAATCGAGTGCCTCGATGCGCCGAGCGATCTGAAGCCGAGAATGACGCCCGACGAAATCGCGGCGGGTTTGGAAATGATGCAGGGATTCTCCGAACGTCTGAGCGGCGGGTTCTTCGATTGGCAGAATTCCCTAAGGGAACGGTTGGGCGTCAACAAGTTCGAATTCACCGGCTTCTCCCATTGGGGCGGAGTGGCCGTCCAGTATTACTGGCAGGCGATCTTCGAAGTCGGTCCCGGCGAGGCGCTCATTCTCGAGACTGAACTGCCGCAAACACGTCCTTATTGGAACGTGCAGCTCAATGATCCACTGTTCAACGCGATCGAGTTTATCTACCGTCAGAGCAGCATCAATGGTCACACGGCGCAGGTCGATACGGACGGGAGGTTTCGGGCGGTGATATCGCACGAAGATCCGGGGGTGCCGAATTGGCTCGATCCGGGCGGCTACAACTCAGGTACCGCGATTGGCCGATGGTACGACTGTAGCACGCAACCCTTACCCACGATGCGATGCGTACCGTTTTCGGAGTTGCGCAAGCATCTTCCGGCGGACACGCCTCACTGCTCGGCCGCGGAACGAAAGCAGCTGCTTCGCGCCAGGCGAATTGGCGGCCAACTGCGGCGACGCTGGTAGCGGCAGGCCTCTCTCTCGTGTACCCCACGGTGCGGTTGGAAGCATGACGGCTCCACAGCGATTTGGCGATGCGCTCGGCCTGATTCATGAGCAGGCGGCGGGTCTCGCCGAATGGGAAGATTTCGGACCGACCGACTATCTCCCGGGCCTGCGCATCATTTTGCGCTCCGTCGACAGCGACATGCGAATGACTCGCCGGGGAAAGGAGCTCGCGTGGGGCAATTTGCTCAATGCGCTGGCCTCCAGGGCGATCGCCGCGAAGGGATGGAAGGAATACCCGCAGGCACTCCAGGAACCGATTGAGGCGCCTTTGGTGGTGACCGGTGTGCCGCGCACTGGTACTACGGCCTTGCAGAAGCTGCTTTCCATGGATTCGCAGTTTCAAGGCCTTCCACACTGGCTGGCGCACTCCCCGATGCCGCGGCCGCCCCGCGAAGAATGGTCGCGTTATCCGGGCTACGAGCGGGCAAGACAGTTCTTAAAAGCCATGTTTTCGTCGGTACCCGAGTTCAGAACGGCGCACAACATTGTCGTGGACGAGGTCGACGAATGCCTGGAGATATTGCGGCAGAGCTTCGTGAGCAACCGATGGGCGTGCACGTGGAAGGCGCCGAGCTATGACGCATGGTGGCAGACCCGCAGCGAGCGGCCGGCCTATCAATACTATGCGAACGTGCTTCGCCTGATCGGCCATGGTCATCGCGACCAGCGTTGGCTTCTGAAAAACCCTGGTCATATTTCCACGCTCGATCTGCTGTTTGAAGTGTTTCCCGACGCGCGGGTGGTTCACACGCATCGCAGTCCCCTGTACACCGTGCCATCGATCGCCAGCAATATGCTGTTGAGCCATCGCATGTACGAGGGCGTCCGCGCGGATGAATGGGCTAAGCTTCTGGGTCCGAGAGAAATGGAGAAATGGGCGGACGCTCTGCGGCGTGCGATGCCGGTGCGCGATGCGCATCGCGGCCGCATCTTCGACGTGGATCATCGACGGTTCGTGCGCGAGCCGATGAGCGTCGTGCACGAGCTCTACG
>JGI12635J15846_10004801_pt1 | contig 11680 bp, 12 predicted proteins | sample BlaSpr_A8_OM2_M2_FD_15846 | JGI IMG/M metagenome (IMG submission 15846) | reverse complement strand
CACGGCCGTCCCGTTTACCGGGCAAGCGTCCAAGCTTAATCCTTGCAAGCAGACGCCTACAAATCGCGGTTGAGCATGCCACGCATAGCAGCAATGGATGGCATTTTCCGGACGCGCGGGAGCCAGTCGCCGGGCGGGTCAGATCGGATATACCAAGGACCCGCATCTCCGCCCGACAACGCCACCCTTCGGCGCTAATCGCGATAGGAAGCATCGATCTTGTCGAGCTTGCGCAGCAGCGCCGGCCACTCGAGCACGCCGAAGGGCCGGCGCGTAGTCGGCAGATAGAGCCGGTAGGACTCGTTCACGACGTCGTCGGGCGGCAGTTGCAGCTCCACGTTGCACGAGAGGGCCGCGACCTGGACCTGGCAGGCGCGCTCGAGCTTGAAGATGTTGTAGAACGCTTCCGGGATGCTGCCGCCCACGGCGAGCAGGCCATGGTTGCGCAGGATCATGCCGGCGTGATCTCCAAGGTCGTGGACCAACCTTTCCTGTTCGTCCGTGTTGATCGCCACGCCTTCGTAGTCGTGATAGCCGATCTTCGCGAAGCGCATCGAGGTTTGCGCGATCGGCAGCAACCCGCACTTCATCGCCGAGACTGCCATGCCCGCGATCGTGTGCGTATGGATCACGCAGTCGACGTCGTGCCGCGCGCCATGAATCGCGCCGTGGATGACGAATCCGGCTTTGTTGATGCCGAGCTCGGTGGGATTGAAGAGGATGTTTCCGTCCAGGTCCAGCTTGATGAAGCACGAAGCGTGCATCTGGTCGTAGAGCAGGCCGTACGGGTTGATGAGGAAGGCTTTGTCTTCGCCGGGCACGCGCGTGCTGATGTGGTTCGCGCTCAGTTCTGTCATGCCGTACTGGTCCATGAGCCGGTAAGCGGCTGCCAGGTCGACGCGCTTTTCCCATTCCTCCTTGCTCACTTGCTGGCGGACGGACTTGCCTTTTACGAAGGAATAGGCGGCCATGGGCGAAGTATAATTCCGTGATGCGAGTCCTGCTTTGCGTGTTCTTCATCGCGGCGTTTTTCCCGATGACGGCCGCCGCGGAGACTTATCCGAACAGGCCGCTGCGGCTCATCGTTCCGTTTCCGCCCGGGGGAAGCAACGATGTGGTTGGGCGCATGATCGCGGTCCAGCTTTCGACGCGGCTAGANAAGCCGGTCATNGTGGAGAACCAGGGCGGCGCCGGCGGGTTGATCGGCACGGAAATGGCGGCGAGGTCGCAGCCCGACGGATATACGCTGCTGCTGGTTTCCGTCGCCTACGCCTTCATCCCGGCCATCTACAAGCTTCCCTACGATCCCGCCACGGCCTTCGCGCCGGTCGCGATACTCGGAGCGGGTCCGGTGGTGATCGCCGTCACGTCGAAGCTGCCGGTAAACTCGGTGAAGGAGCTGATCGCGCTGGCGAAGGAAAAACCCGGCGAGCTCAATTACGCGACGGCCGGGGTCGGCAGCTTCCAGCATCTGGCAAGTGAGCTCTTCAAGCTCCAGGCCGGCGTGGACATCGTTCATATTCCNTTCAAGGGCGGCGGACCCGCGATGATGGACGTGATCGCGGGCAATACTCAGATCGCGATCGGATCGCTCGTNCAGATGCTGCCGCAAATCAAGGCAGGAAAGCTGAAGGCCTTGGGCGTCGGAAGCGCGAACCGCATTGCCGCCCTTCCCGAGCTGCCGACGATCTCGGAGGCCGGCGTCCCCGGCTACGAAGTGACCAATTGGTGGGGAATCGTCGTGCCCGCCGGCACGCCGCGGTCGATCATCGATCGGCTGCACAAGGAGCTAACCGCGGTTGTCGCCTCGACGGAGACGAAGAAGCGTTTCGAGACCGAGGGTGCCGAACCGCTGTCGATGAGCCCGGACGAATTCGGCCGCTTTATCGCGGCCGAAACCGTAAAGTGGGCGCGCGTGGTGAAGGACGCCGGGATCCGCGCCGAGTAGGCGCGTGGTGAGCTATGGCACGCGAGGACAACTCGCGCGACTCGTTTCAGCGCCCGACCTTGAGCAGGCGCGCCGCGTTGCCGCCCTCGATCATGTCCCTGTCGGCACGCTTGAGTCCTCGGACGCTCCCGATCAGTCCAAGCGGATCCTCTTCGCCCATGTCGTAGGGATAGTCGGTGCCGAGCAGAACGTGCCCGGGTCCGTACTTGCCGATCATGTGGCGCAGCATCTCCGGATCGAAGGTGATGGTGTCGAAATACATTTTCGCAAGGTAGTAGGACGGTGGCCGCTTGATTACGGTGCGGCAGTCGGGCCGTGCGCGATAGCCATGGTCCATGCGCGCCCAGTAGTGCGCTAGGTAGCCGCCGGCATGGGGCAGGACGATCTTGAGCTTCGGGTGCCTTTGCATCACGCCGTCGAAGATCAGATGGCTCGCTGCGATCGTCGTCTCCAGCGGATTGCCGATCACGTTGTTGAAGTAATGGTCGATTAGACGCTCGCCCTGTGTGAAGCCGATCGGATGCATGAAGATGATGACGTCGAGCGCCTGCGCCTTGGCGAAGAATTTATCCAGTTTCAGTCGCGGGTCGGTCAAGTCCATGCCGTTGACGCTGGGGTTGATTTCCACTCCGCGCAGGCCGAGCTCCTTCACGCAGCGCTCGAGCTCGGCGACCGCGAGATCGACATGCTGCAGCGGTACGGTTCCGAGCGCGACAAAGCGCTCCGGCCAGGTCGCCACGATCTCGGCCAGCCGGTCATTCACCATGCGCGACAGCTCGACGCCCAGCTCCGGGTCGGTCCAGTAGTAACACTGATTAGGCGCGGGCGACACGGCCTGCATGTCGATGCCCATGCGATCCATGTCCCTGAGTCGCGTCTCTATGGTCGAGAGTTTTGGCAACCTGTCGCGGATCTGTTTGACGTTGACCTCGCGCGTCAGCGCGTTGGCGAACGTGACGGAAGGCTCGTACTGCGCAGGATTCAGGTGCGCAACCTTGGCGGCCACTGCCTGGTTGAGATAGTGACAATGGATATCGATGCGCAGACTTTTTCCACTGCGACCGCGGATGACCTTGGTCGACGTTGCGGCGCGCGGGGCTTTTGCGGGCGCACGCCGCGCCGGCGGTGCACCGTGCGGCGGCGGAGCATCGCGCGAGAGCGGCGCGCCGAGATGATCGTGCCGCGGGTCGGTGCATCCGGGCGTCGCGCAAGTGAACATCATGGCCGTCGCTCCTTCCTCTTTCGAAACTTCATGCGTGGCAGTGGTTCTTAGTATACTTTCGCTCGGCGCTGCCCCGAGACAGCGCCGGCGGGGGCGTCCGGGTCGTGTCCGGAACGTTCGCTTATAAGAGGAGGCACTGATGGAGGCATTGACCAAGGGAACTTCGCGCCGCAACGGCGTGACGGCGGTCCATTCGCTGAATCGTTTCGTCCTTACCGTGCCGGCGCTCGATGAAGCCGAACGCTTTTATACCGAGTTCGGCCTGGACGTACGGCGCAGCAGCGGACGCATCGATCTGCACACCTTCGGCCATCCGCACTGCTGGGGAACGATTTGCGAGGCGCCGGGCCGGAAGAAGCTCCAATACCTGAGTTTCGGAGTGTACGAGCAGGATCTCGAGCCGTTGCTGCGAGAGCTCGATCGGCTGCAGATCGCGCGGGTATCGGCGCATCCGCTGTCTGACAACAGCGGCGTTTGGTTGCGGGATCCCGACGGCAACTTCGTGCAGATTGTCGGAGCGGCCAAAGTTTCGCCGGATGGGCCCGCGCTCCGGGCGCCGCCACCGCCGCATCCCATCGGCCGCGGCGCCGCACCGAGCCGCTCGGCTGCCGGCAGGGTTCGTCCCCGCTGTCTCTCGCACGTGCTCCTCTTCAGCTCGGACGTGCCGCGTTCGGTGCAATTCTATGGCGAGGCCTTGGGATTGCGCCTATCGGATCAGTCCGGCGAGCTCATCGCTTTCATGCACGGAGCGCACGGCAGCGATCATCATATGCTGGCGTTCGTGAAATCGGACGGCCCGGGGTACCACCATTCGAGCTGGCATGTCGCAAGCATCGATGACGTCGGCATCGGCAGGGAGCACATGGCTGCCTGCGGCTACGCCCGGGGATGGGGCGTCGGCCGGCACGTGATAGGGTCGAACTATTTCGCCTACGTACAGGACCCGTGGGGGAGCTTCGCCGAATTCTCCTACGACATCGATTTCATCCCGGCGGATGTCGAATGGAAGCCCGGCGATTATCCAGCGGAGGATTCGTTTTACGTGTGGGGACCGCCACCGCCCGACTACTTTACCGTGAATCACGAAATCGCCGGGTGATGCATCCGCCACCTTGGAATCGAAACGGGGTCGGGTCCAATCTCGATTCAACTGCCTAAAACACGCCAAGGTGCTGGGTAATCAGCGCCTGATCGCTGCGCACTTCGTCGACGCTTCCGGCGAAGGCGACGCGTCCGGTGTTCAGCATGACCACTTCGTCGGCGAGAGCGAGCGCCAGGTTTACGTTCTGCTCGACCAGCACGATCGACTGCCCCTCCTGCTTCAGGCGCGCGATGGTGCGGCCGACTTCGGCGACGATCCGTGGCGCCAGACCCTCCGAGGGCTCGTCCATGAGCAACACGCGCGGATTGCCCATCAACGCGCGCCCGATGGCGAGCATCTGCTGTTCTCCCCCGGAAAGCGAGCCGGCGTGTTGCTGCTGCCGCTCGCGCAAGGACGGAAACAGCTCGAGCACGCGTTCGAATGTCCACTGCGTTGCGGCGCCGTTGCGCGCCTGTCGTGCCACAACCAGATTTTCGCGCACCGTCAGCGTGGGAAATACGCGCCGCCCCTGCGGCACCAGGCCGATCCCCTTACGCGAGATCGCCTCGGGAGACAGTCGCGAGATCGTTTCGCCGAATAATCGGATCTCGCCGCCGCGAGGAGGAAGAAAGCCGATGACGGCATTCATGCAGGTGGTCTTGCCGGCTCCGTTGCGACCGAGGAGCGCCAGCACGCGCCCGGCGTTCAGAGTGAACGACACTGCGTGCAGGACGTGGCTGTCGGCATAGAAAGCGTCGATGCCGGAGAGCGCCAGCGCCTCGGTGGTCAACGCCGACACCGGCTCACTCACCGCGTCAGTTCCCAAGGTATACCTCGCGCGTCTTCGGATCCGCGACCACTTCACTGCGGGTTCCCTCGACGATCACGCTGCCGTAATGGAGCACGGTAATCCGTTCCGCCAGATCGAGTGCGGTGTCCATGTCGTGCTCGATCATCACCACGGTCACGTTCCGCGGAATCCCGGCGATCAACGCTTTCACCGCGACGCGTTCCTCGGGCGAGAGTCCGGCAAGCGGCTCATCGAGCAGCAGCAGCTTGGGCTTCTGGGCGAGCGCCATCGCGATCTCGACGCGGCGCTTTTCTCCGTAGGACACTTCGCCGATCGGTCGCGCGGCGCGTTGATCGAGGCCGACCAACCCGAGCACCCGGCGCCCCTCTTCGATGAGACCTGTCTCGAGGGCGAGCGGACGGAACGCGTTCCAGCGCACGCTCGACAGCCCAAGCAGCGCCAGCACGATGTTGTGTTCCAGGGAATCCTTCGGAAACAACGTGATGATCTGGTAGGTCCTGGCGACGCCGCGATGCGCACGCTGGTGGGGCTTGAGACGCGAGACTTCTTCACCGAACAGCCGAATCGCACCGGCGTCGGGCGCCAGATCGCCGGTGATCAGGTTGAAGAGCGTCGTCTTGCCGGCCCCATTGGGACCGATGATCAACCGGCGCTCGCCGGGCATCACCTCCAGCGACACGCCGTTCATCGCCGGCAAGCCGCCGAACGATTTTCTCAAGCCGCTGATCTGCAGCGCCGGCGTCATTGCTTTCGCCACCGAAGCCACCAACGGCGAAATCCGGGGACAACGCCATCCGGCATGAAAATCACGATCAGGACGAAGACGGAACCGAGCAGCATGTTCCAGCGCTCGAGGTAGGCCGACACGTAATTTTTCAGGAGCAGGACGATCGCGGCGCCGACGATCGGACCCGCAACCGTTCCGGCCCCGCCGGCGATCACTCCCAGCAGCACTTCTGCGGAGCTCGTCAGCGACAGCGCCGTCGGGTGGATATACTTATGGTAATAGACGAACAGCAGGCCGGCGACTGCACCCCAGAAGCCCGAGTAGACGAAGCTGAGCCAGCGCACCAGCCAGACGTTGTGGCCGAGCGCGTTCATGCGGCGCGATTCGTCCCGGCTGCCGCGCAGCGCTGCGCCAAAGGGTGAGTTGACGAACCGCGCCATCATCCAGATGGCCAGAATCGCGACGGTGAGTGCAAAATAGTAGAACGCTGCCGGAGCGTCGATGCTGATACCGAAGGGAGCGGGCCGCGTGAGCCCGGATAAACCGTTGTCGCCACCGGTCACCGCCGCCCAGCGGTAGGCGGTTCCCCACAGCACTTGCGACAGTGCGAGCGTAATCATCAGAAAGCCAAGGCCCGTCGCGCGCAACGCGATCCACCCGAACAGGCCCGCGATCAACGTCGTCACGACGAGCGCGAGCGGAGCCGTAATCCAGTGGGCGAAACCGAGGCGCAGATACAGCCACGCCGAGCTGTACGCCGCAAGGCCGATCCAGGCCGCATGGCCCAGCGACACCAGGCCGCCGTAGCCGACCAGGAGGTTCAAGCTCGCCGCGAGGATCGCCGCGATGAAAATCTGGCTGCCGAGGTTGACGTAGAAGTCTCCGCCGACCAAGGGAAAGCCGGCGAGTGCCAGACCCAGAGCGATCCACGCGAGCCGGTTCATGCGCCTACAGTCATGCGCTCTTCCTCCCGAACAGGCCTCGCGGGCGGAAGGCGATCACGAAGATCATCGGCAGGAACAGGATCACATAGGCCAGATCGGGCAACAGCGCGGAGCCGAAGGTATAAATGGCCGCGGTGATAAAGCTGCCGACGAAGGCTCCAACCAAGCTGCCGACACCGCCCAGGATGACCACGATCAACGCGAGCGGCAACATGTCCGTATCCAGCCCGGGATATGCGGACATGATGGGTCCCCCGATCACGCCACCGGCACCGGCGAGAGCGGCGCCGAGACAAAACACGGTGGTGAACAGTCTCGACACTGGAATGCCGACCGCCCGCGCCATTTGCATGTCGTCGACGCCGGCGCGAATCATCGCGCCGAGCCGTGTGCGTTCCATGAGCAAATGCAGCGCGATCGCAGTCACGATCGCGATACCGAGCACGGCCAGACGGTACGCCGGAAAGGCGATATTGCCGATCACGAGCGGCCGTTGCAGCGAAGCCGGCGCCGCGATCGGGATCGGGTCACCGCCCCAGACGATGAGGCAGGTGTCGGCGACGATGAACGAGATGCCCAGCGTCACCAGCACCTGTCCCAAGGCGTTTCCGGCCAGGGGACGCAAAATGAACCGCTCGACCAAGCCGCCAAACGCGGCAACCACGAGTCCGCCGAGCAGCGCCGCAAGCCAGAGGTTTGGCACGAGCTTGAGTGCCGTGACGCCCAAATACGCGCCGAGCATGAACAACGAGCCATGGGTGAGATTCGCGATGCGCATCAGCCCGAAGATCAGCGAGAATCCTGCCGCGAGCAGAAACAGCAAGCCGCCGAGGGCCAGGCTGTTCAACGTCTGGACGATCCAGAACTGCATGTCGGCGAAGCTCGGGAATATCGCTGATGCAGGACCGTCGTCCCCGCCTATGTTGCCAACTTAGCGGGGACCCAGTGACTTTGCCGCAACGACACTGGATTCCCGCTCAGTTACCAAAATGCAGCGGGAATGACGGTATCTTAAGGCTCGAGATTTTTCGCGGGCGGCCAATCGCGTGAATACACCGGATTCTTCAGGAACTCCTTCGGATCGTAGGTCCAGAACTGGCTCACTCCCGGGTAGGTGTAGATGACCGCATTGACCAGTCGTCCCTCCTTGCGTTCGACTTTGCGAATATAGACGTTGCCGACGATATTGCCGTACTCGTCGAATGCCACCGGGCCGCGCGCCGTATCGATCTTGGTCGCCCGCAATGCTTTCATGAACGCTGGTTTGTCCTCGATCTTGCCGTTGACTGAGGCGAGAGCGGCCTCGAGCACCGCACCCTCGACATAAGTCGCCGCGGCGTAGAAGCCGGGATCGTACTTCCATTCGGCGCGGAAAGCGGTAGCAAATTTCTTGTTGATCGGATTGTCGAGCTCGGCCGAATACCAGCAGGCGGTGATGATACCGAGCGCCTCGTCGCCCATGTTCTTCAGCACCGCCTCGTCGAATGCGGTCATGCCGCCCACGACGGCGATCTTGCCTTTCAGTCCGTACTCATTGAACTGTTTGAACCAACGGAAGCCGTTCGAGCCGGCGAAGCCAAGAAAGATGGCGTCGATATTGGTCTTGAGCTGCGCGAGGTAGGTCGCGTAGTCGGGAACGGTGAGCGGCGGAAACGTTTTCTGCACGATCTTGCCACCTGCATCCTCGAACACGCGCTGGAAGCCGGCGCACATCTCGTGGCCGTAGGCGATGTCGTCGGCGATCACCGCCATGCGCTTGTACTTGAGCGTTTTCGCGCAATAGTCGGCCAGCGCGTCAGCGGACTGCGAGGAAGTCGATGTCGCGCGAACGAACCAGGGATTGGGATTGCGCTGCGTCAGGTCTTCCGCGGCGGCGACCGACAAGGTCGGGAGCTGCTGCGAGCGGATGTAGTCGTCGGCGGCGAGCGCTTCGCCCGCGGCGAGGGGCCCGATCATGACCTGAATCTTGTTCCTCTCGACGAGCTCCTGCAGCTTGGTGCGCGCCTGGGCCGGCACGCCGGCGCTATCGGCGACGAACAACTCGACTTTTCTGCCCGCCAGGGTGTTGTTGCGCTCGCGCAGGAACTGCATCAGCGCTCGCTCCATGTCGATACCGCCGGATGCCAGCGGACCGGTCTTGACGGTCAGCAGCCCGACCCGGATGGGCTCGGTCTGCGCGCGCGCGATGACCGGAATACCGAGCGCCGCAGCACCGAGGCCGCTGCCGGCCGCCTGGATGAAGCTTCTGCGGGTGAGTGCCATAGGTGGTCCTCCTTGTCGACGAATCCGTCAATGAGTCGGGTTCTTGGGCGCATCCGGCTGTTTGGTCGGTTGCGAGCGGTCGAAGGCGTCGATCTTCATGCACTCGTCGAAAATTCGCTTGACGGTGGGTACGCCGGTCGTTGGAGTATCGAAATATCCGGCGGCGAAGACCTGCGACCCAAGGCAGATATCGGCCATCGTCGGTGTATCGCCGTGGCAGAAGCTGCCTGTCTCGCGCTCGTTCGCGAGATGAGCTTCGAGCGCTTCGAGCGCCTTCAGCGTCCAGTGTTGCAGCCAGCGGTTGCGCGCGGCTTCGTCCTGATGCATTTCTCGCTCGAGATAGTTGCGGATACGTGGCACGATGAGTGGATGGGCGTCGCATGCGACAATCATCGAGAGCCCGCGAACGCGGGCGCGGCCGCGTGGGTCCTTGGGCAGCAGCGGCGGTGCCGGGAAGCTCTCTTCCAGGTACTCGATGATGGCGAGCGATTGAAAGAGCGGCGGGCCGCCGTCGATGACGAGCGCCGGGACCACGCTTTGCGGATTGACGGCCTTGTAGTCGTCGCCATGCTGCACGCCCTGCAGCAGATTAATGTACTGCTGCTCGGCCTCGACTCCCTTGAGCGCCAGCGCCACGCGCACGCGGTAGGTGGCGAGCGAGCGCCAGAATCCGTATAGCTTCATTGTCATGACACCGATCCTCCTCGATTGACGATCACCCGCTTGGGGGAATCACCGGAACCAGGACATACGATTGCTGCAATGGGCCTGCGTGTAGTGTAGTCCTGCCGCCGAAGACCGCGGCGGGACGATCGCGCGGATCGTCGTGCAGAAACGGCCCGCAGCCGCGCAGCTCGTTCTTGAAGTTCGATAGGCGCGCTCCGGTCGCTTTGCCCCATTCGTAGTCGCGGCCGCGCACGGTCAGCGCGAGCCGGTGGCCGCTGGGCACGACGATCGAGGTCGGCCAGAGCTCGATGTCGAGCGGCACGGCTTCACCCGGATCGAGGGGCTGCTCCTCGTCATGCGCGTGATACGGCCGGTATTCGGTGGAGAGCGTTGGATCGAGCTTGCGGTGCGACGCGCGTAGCCAGCCTTGCGCAATCGGCGTGTGCGGATCGATCGCACCCATGAACACCACCTCGCGCAGGTCCGGCGCGAACACGCGGAAGACCAGGAACATATCCGCGTCGGCCGTCGACGACGACACGAACAACTTTGCCGCGAGCGGTCCGGTGATCTCGGTCTCGCGGTCGAGCGGTGCGCTGACGAACGTCACGCCGTCGCCTTGTGCGTCGAAGGCGACGCATCCGGCCGCGCGCACCGGTTCGCGGCCGAGGCTCTGGTCGGCCGGATCGAGGTAAAAGCGTGTCCATTGCGTCCGTGCGATAGGCCATTGGCCCTCGTGCCGGAGGACGAAGCGGTCGACGTGGCGTACCTGCAGTTGCACGCGCGGCTGCCGGCTCCAGCCGTTGTCGCGGCCTTTGAGAAAGCAGTCGAAGAAGCGCTTTTGCAGCTTGACACCGTAGTCGGTGTAGAAGTGGGTCCAATGCTCGAGGCCATGCGCCTCCAGCCATTTGTCCTTGGAGGCAGCGCGCACGAAGCCCTCGAAATTGCCGCGAGGGTGCAAGCCCTGTCCGCCCCAGTTGGCGGCGGACAGAAACGGTACGGTTACCTTGTCCCAGACCGGCGAGCGCGACCGGTGATAGTCGTCGTCCTGCGGATGAGCGCGGATCTGTTCGCCAAAGTCGCAGCGGTTCTGGTAGAGCTCCCGATCCGTCAGCGTCTGGTCACCGCACACGAGCTCACCCGTGACGCGGCTCCTGGGCCCTCGTTCGCCGCGACCGTACTGCACCGTGGTCACCTGCATGTCGTACCAGTTGGCCCAGAAGGTGCACAGGATTCCGCCGTGATGCGTCATGTCGCGATACCAGTCGGCGGCGCCCTCCCAGACGCACATCGCGGCAAGATGCGGCGGCTGCAGCGATGCGACGTGCCACTGGTTGATGCCGTAATACGAAATGCCGTTGAGGCCCACCTTGCCGTTCGACCATGGCTGCACGCCGGCCCACTCGATGCAGTTGTAGAGGTCCTTGGTCTCGCGCGGAGCGAAGTGATCGATAAAACCGGGCGAACGGCCCGCGCCCCGCGAATCGACGCGCACGCAAACGTAGCCGTCGGGCACCCATTTTTCCGGGTCGACGACTTCCCAGTTCTGATACTGATTGGTCGAGCCGTACGCAACGTCCGGATGCTCCGCCACCATGCGCTGCCACGCGCTCGGATAGCCTTCCTGGAAGGCCAGACCCTTCGCGTAGGGGCCATAACTCAGGATGACGGGATAGACTCCGGCTCGGGCGGGGAGAATACATCCGCGCGCAGGGTGAGCCCGTCGTCCATCGGGATCGGTGCATCCCAGTCGATGCGCATCCCATCGCGGAGTTCGCTCGCGGGCGACCCCATCCGTCCTCCTTTGGACATAACCGCGGCGCTGTTGCGATTCATTATGTTTATGGCGCGCCAATTTGACGCCACGGTGTAGCAAGTGTCAACTTAAGCCCGTGCCATATCACGAACGATGGAGCTGCCATTGAAAATCGGTATCGCAGGCACGGGACGAATGGGTGCGGCGGTGGCGGGCCGTTTGCTGAGCGTCGGTCACGACGTGACGGTGTGGAACCGCACGCG
>JGI12635J15846_10004797_pt1 | contig 11683 bp, 8 predicted proteins | sample BlaSpr_A8_OM2_M2_FD_15846 | JGI IMG/M metagenome (IMG submission 15846) | reverse complement strand
TCCTTAGTCAGACCGTATCGCTGGCCGCCCGATCTTGCGTCAGGGCTTATCGGGAGCCGCAACATGTGTGTCTTTATCCTTGGACAAATGAAAGTCAATCTCGACCGCGATTTGGCTCGCCTGTGGCTTGCCATTTAGTGTCGCCGGTTCGAATTTCCATTTGCGCACGGCGTCGATCCCTTTCCCATCCAAGCCATAGCCTAAAGGTTGAAGCACGCAGGCAGATTGCACGCTCCCGTCGGCTCCCACCACGACCGAAAGTACTTCCGTGCCCTGATACATGGCCCGCCGGGCTTCCGGAGTGAAGTCAGGGTCGGTTTGGTAGGTTACGCGAGGCGGAGCAGGGCAGATCGATCCGGCATTTGCAGCCTCAGCGGGATTGCAGAATCGGCGAAGTACCCACGGTTGGCTGGCGCTGCCGGACACAGTGCTGCCAGCCGTGGCGGGTGTGCTCCGGCCGGTGGGGTCGGGCCGGTACGAGAACACCCCGCGCAGATTAATACTCGGTCCGGTGAAATCCGGGGGCAAAACAGAGAAGATCGATTTCTCGATCGCCGTCACGGCCATTTTGCTAAGAGAAGAATCAATGGAAGCATCCGTGAGTTTTGTCGCGCCAACCGTGCCGTCTTTTCGAACTTCAAATTCCACCGTGACTTGGCCTGCATTTTTTCCTACCGATTTGGCAGCCAGCTGATACCAATTGGCGCGTACCATCGGCAAGACACGGCTTTCAAGATAGTATCCCGCATCGAAGCCGTGCGCATCGCCCACAGCCTCCATTTCAACCCGCGTCTCGGCTTTCGGCGGTGTAGAGCAGAGTAAGGCGGGGTCAGGAGGATGTGCATCATGTACTTCCGTGATCGTGCCCGTATAAAATGCCGGCGCTGGAGCGCCCGACAGAACAGGCGGCATATTCGGAGGCGCAGGATCCGTTTTGCCCGGAGTGCCAGTCTGAACCGACGCGTCCGGTCGCGCGTTTGATCCCGCTGCACTGCTCTGACCTCCGGCAGAAGAGTCGGCCCAAGCGCGCGCCCCAGCGCCTACAATAAAGACGACTGCAAAAATGAGAAGAGAAAAGATGACTCTGGCCCTCATACTTCCTCCTTCGATTGAAACTAGGGCCCAACCTACTTAGTGACTGCTAGCGTCTCCCGTACCCCAATCCCCGGCACAGTCCTTCCCACGACCGCCGCAATCTGGCGCACCTGTTTCATCAGTTCATCGAACTGATCGGGAAACAGCGACTGCGGGCCATCCGACATCGCCTCATCGGGCTTGTTATGCACTTCCACCATCAGCCCATCCGCGCCCACCGCGACCGCCGCGCGCGACAGCGGCGTGACTTTATTTCGCTTACCCGTGCCGTGGCTGGGATCGACAAGAATCGGCAGATGGCTTAACCGTTGCACCGCGGGCACCAGGCTCAGGTCGAGCGTGTTCCGGGTGTGGTCGGCAAATGTGCGCACGCCGCGTTCGCACAGCGCCACGTTGTAATTGCCCTCACTCAAAATGTATTCCGCCGCCATCAGAAATTCTTCCAGCGTGGCCGACATGCCGCGCTTCAGCAGTACCGGCTTCGTCGCCCGCCCGGCGCGCTTCAGCAGAGAAAAATTCTGCATGTTGCGGGCCCCGATCTGGATCACGTCCGCGTACTCCTCCACCAGATCAAGCGATTCGTTATCAATGGCTTCCGTAATAATCTTCATCCCATACTGCTGCCGGATCTCAGCCATAATCCGCAGCCCTTCTTCCCCTAAACCCTGAAAGGAATAAGGAGACGTGCGCGGCTTGTACGCTCCTCCACGAAAGAACTGCGCTCCGGCGCAATGCACCCGCTCGGCCACGGCAAAGGCCTGCTCGCGGCTTTCGATGGCGCACGGCCCAGCCACAATCGCCAGCCCAGGGCCGCCAATCGTAGCCTCGGTCCCCGCAAAGCGGATCACCGTGTTGTCTTCCTTCACATCGCGGCTCACCAGTTTGTAGGGCTTGGAAACCTTAATGACTTCTTGCACGCCGGCCATTTCCTCCAGCGTGCCCTGCTCCACTTCGCCCTTGTTTCCGGTGATGCCAATCGCCGTGCGCTGTGCCCCCGGCATGGCATGTGCCCGATATCCCAATTTCTCGATCTTCTGGCAAACCAGGCGTACCTGCTCTTCGGTAGCCTGCGCTTTCATCACGACTAACATAAAATTCCCCTTCGACGAACCATGTGCGGACGGCGGCTCGTTCGACTGCGCTCAGGGCAAGCACCCGGCTGTCCAGTTGAGCGAAGGTGGGCTCGCCTACACCTCGCCCATCAAGTCTACCTTTGCCTACTCCTGCACCGCAATCGCAGCATTTTCCAGCCGCTCGCCTTACGGTCCAGTTCGCCGGAAAACGTAAAGATACGCGCGATCTCCCCACAGGTGTTCCGGATCGCCTTCAACTGCCACTTTATCCACTAGCTCATAGTTGTGCTGAGCGTAGGTCCAAGCCATTTCGAGGAATCCCCGATTTTCTTCCAGGGTAGTTTTCGTTCCCCAGGAGCGCGCAACATCGGCGTAGACGAGGAATCTCGGTCGAGCGTCATGGATCTGCCGCATCATGTCATCTTGCATTTGCCGGGCGAACTTCTGCTTCTCTATCAACGGATAGGTATAGAGAAAGCTGCTGGCGCAGTGTCGCGCGGAATAGAAGCAGATCTCCGGTTCGGAGCCGAAGAGTCCAATCGTATCCTGCTCGGACGAGTGCGCTTTGATGTAGCTGCCCACGGCGACCGCTTCTCCGAACGGATCCTGCGCGAAGATCTTTCGGCCCAGGGACGCTGGATCGAGGCGAAAGAACGTCTGGTACTGAGCGCGTACGGAAATCACAAACACGGCGGCGAAGTACAGCACTGGAAGGCAGACGATCAACGCAGTCAGTTGTTTCCCCCGCCAGCTCTGAACCGCCGCGTCAACGGCAATTCCCGCGCACAGCGCAGCCGCCGGCAGCAGCAGGATGAAGTAATGAGGGCGAAAATAAAGCCCGGGGCAAACCGCGAGGCAGGAAAATAGCACGAAACTTGTGACGAAACCGCCGTGTGTTCGGGCGCAGCGGCTCCAGAATGGAGCGGCAAGACCAACCGCAACAATCTCCCAAATCACGAAGGGACGCACAACCCACGGAAGGGAAGCGCGCAGCTTCGGCCAAGCTTCCGACAAAGTTGTGAGGGAACCATATTCCCGGGCGTAGGACCAGGTCCAAAACCAGAAGCTGGGAAAGACTCCGGCGCGGTAGAGTAGCAGGCACGTCAGCGCAAAGGGGAACGCGACGCCCGCGAACAGAGCGCCCCCGCGGACTGCGACATTTCGCCAGCGGAACGGCCGCTTCCATTCGTGCCAGAGCCAGTAGAATCCGGCGAAAGCGGCAAATAGGATTCCCGGCTGCTTCATCAGAAACGCCAGCCCCAGACAGAATCCGCTGCCGAAGAAGAGACCCGCGCGCCCGGTTTCGGTGGCATGCAGTAACAGCAGAATCCCAGCCAGCGCGGCCAGAACCACAAAGTGCGTCGCGTGTCCGTAGAGGCCAAGCACCGCGGGACGGCAGGAAAGAAAACTGTAAGTGATTCCCGCGACCGCTCCCGCCAGCGAACCGTAGAGATATTTCGCCAGAAGATAGACCAGGAGCGTCGTCAGGACATTCACCAGCATCAATCCAATCCGAATCCCACCGGGCGTCTCACCGAAGACCGCCATAATGGCCGCATACGCCGCATAAGTTCCCGGCAGCTTCATGTTGGAGGCGATCTTATAGGGCGGGATCCCTTGCAGCATCAGTTGCCCTACGTAGGCAAACTCACCTTCGTCGCGTTCCAGAGGCACATTGCGCAGCCGTATCCGGACGAACGCGAAAAACACGATCACCAGCAAAAGTATGCCGAGACACCAATACCCAACCCAACTAGCCGAAGGCCGGACGGCCGAGATTGTCACCGAACTGGGAAAGCTTGCGTCTTGATTTGAGGAAGCTCTCATGCCAAATCGAATCGCAGATCGCCTGCAAAAGACTGTCTGCAAAAGAAATCCATTGTACTGGCACGCAGCTTGTGAGTCTCGAAGCGCCTGCCAGCATCCAAACATTGCGATATTTCAAATTGCTCTGGAGTCCTCGTTATGAAAGCTGCAGTCGTACCCTCCGTGAACGGTAAGTGGGAAGTAAAACAGTGGGAAACCCCCAAGGCTGGCCCCAACCAAGTTGTCATCAAGATCCATGCCAGCGGCCTTTGTTACACCGATGTGCATTTAACCCACGGCTTGTTCGCGCTGCCGTTCCCGCGCGTGCTGGGCCACGAACCTGTCGGCGAGATCGTTGAGGTCGGCCCCGGCGTCACCTCCCGCAAAGTCGGCGACCGCGTGGGCGTGGGCTGGGTGCAAAAAGGAGACGGCACCTGCGAGTGGTGCCTGCGCGGCAAGAAAGAGCTGTGCCTGAACCCCACTTCCACCGGCATCACCCTGCAAGGCAGCCACGCCGAATACATGCTGGCCTATGCCGATGCCACCATGCCGCTCCCCGCGGCACTAAGCTACGAGCAGGCCGCGCCGATTTTCTGCGCCGGCTACACCGTCTGGAGCGGTCTTCGCCTCGCTGATCCCAAGCCGCACGAGCGTGTGGCAGTTGTCGGCATCGGAGGCCTCGGCCATCTCGCGCTGCAGTATTCCAAAGCTTCGGGCTTTGAGACCATCGCCGTCACTAAGAGTAAAGACAAAGAAAAAATGATTCGCGACCTGGGCGCCGACGAAGTGGTCGAAAGCGGCGAGAAGCTTCTGGCCGCAGGGGGCGCCGATGTTCTGCTCGCCACTTCCAACTCCTGGTCAGCCACCGCCGAAGCCGCGAAAGGCATGCGCCCGGATGGCCGCATCATTCTGATGGGCGTCGGCGCCGAGCCGCTGAACTACACTCCCGAACTTATGTTCAAACGCGTGCGCCTTACGGGATCGTCACAGAACGGCCCCGAGTATCTCTACGAAGCCCTCGACATCGCCGCCAAAGGAAAAGTCAAAGTCGTCGAAGAAATCTACAAGCTGGATGACATCGCCAAAGCCTACGACCGCGTAGCCGAAGGCAAGGTCCGCTTTAGAGCAGTCATCACCATGAATTGATTTTTTGTTCATCCAATGCAACGATCGTCGCAGCCCATAGCGCAATTTCAGAATCGTGACTTCGCGTCTTACATCCAATAGACAAGGCCAGACGGATCGTCCGTCTGGAAATCGATGTTGCAATTATCCGTTACCAACCTTTGAGATATGTAACCACCAGTAGATACGTACAACCAGTATTAGGAGGCCTAATGAACGCACAATTGCAAAGCCTATCGGCAAGTCTTAGCGGAACCGTCACTCTTGGCGGCGAACTCACCGTGAATCGTTTGGGATTTGGCGCCATGCGCATCACGGGAGAAGGCGTTTGGGGTCCGCCGAAGGATCGTGCGGGAGCGATCGCCGTGTTGCGGCGCGCCGTTGAACTCGGCGTGAACTTCATCGACACCGCCGATTCTTACGGCCCCGGCACCAGCGAAGAACTCATCGCCGAGGCTCTTTCGCCCTACCCCAAGGATTTGGTGATCGCAACCAAGGGTGGCTGGAATCGTCCCGGACCAAATCAATGGACCCACGACGCCAGCCCTGAACATTTGCGGAAGGCGATTGAAGGTAGCTTGAAAAGGCTGCGCCTGGAGCGCATCGACGTCTACCAACTCCACACTCCCGATCCGGTTACGCCTTTCGACGTGTCGGTTGAGACCCTGGCGGAATTGCGAGCCCAGGGCAAGATCCGCCTGGTCGCACTTTCCAACGTGACGCGAGAACATGTCGAGCGTGCACTCAAGATTGTGCCCATCGCCTCCGTGCAAAATCGTTACAGCTTTGCCGATCGCGAATGGGATAACGTCGTCGACTTTTGCGAACAGCGCGGCATCGCTTTTATTCCGTGGTTCCCGCTAGGCGCGGGCAAGGGCGTGAACGAGACCCTGATCAAGATCGCCAAGGTGCATCAGGCACAACCGTTCCAGGTGGCGCTGGCCTGGCTCTTGCAGCGTTCGCCGATCACGCTGCCGATTCCGGGAACATCTTCCGTAGAGCACCTCGAAGAAAATCTGGGAGCCGCTTCCCTGCGATTGACCGCCGACGAATTCCGGCAGCTCTCGGAAGTGAAAACGCTGAGAGTTAAACGCTAAGAGTTCGATCCCCACGAACCTCGACGTCGCTGGCGAACGTAAGGTCAAGTAGTCGAAGAAATCTACGAACTCGACGGCAATCGCCGGAGCCTTCGACTGGGCGCCCCGAAGTCTGAGTTCGCTGGCGCGCCCTCACCAGGATGAACTGAATCCAATGTCAATTTGGGATCCTTGGAGTCAATACTTGATACCTTTGGGTGCTTGCTGTTAGATCGACTCGCCGACTGGTCTTTACAATCGAGGGCTGGAGGTCAACGATGGATCTGCTTCGGACGATGGCTTTAGTCCCCCTCGCACTTTCCTTGGCTTTGGCCCAGGATGCGACGAAGGTTGAACCCAGGCACTACAAACTGGCGTTCGAAAACGATAAAGTGCAAGTGGTCTACATCCATTACGGCCCGCATGAAAAGTCGAAAGAGCACTCACATCCTCAAGGCGTGGTGGTCAATGTCACCGAAGCTCATCTTCTCTTTACCGACCCGGATGGAAAAACGCAGGAGGTGTATGCCAAGCCCGGGGAAGCAAGATGGTTCCCGCCGTTCCGGCACACGGTGGAAAACCTGGGAGAAACAGCTTACAGCGGAGTTTACATTGCCATAAAAGGCGGGGCCGGCGTCCGCGACGGGGCGAGGCACGAACCGCAATTGGATGACGGTACGGCCAAGGCTCTGGTGGCTTATTTGCTAAGTGCGCGCTCGGCGCAGGCGACAGGCGGGACCCCGCAACGGTGACGCCCTCGGGCTTGGACACCGCAAAAACGTTTTATCGGTGATCTTCGGGGTATACGGAGACAGCCGCCCCTTCGACTACGCTCAGGGCAAGCTCTCGGCTGTCTGCGGAAGCGAAGCTCTGCCGCTTGCGCACACGCTTTTCTCGCTTCATTGTAAAATCTAAGGTTTACCCAGCAGTCCATCTGATCCGCTTATGCCGCAGCAAGACAACTCGGAAATCGCCACTGCAATCAACAGCGGTCGCCCTGATCGTCCCGATCGCTCCAACCCCGATCGCTCGAATGACGATCGCTACGATCCGCAGCGGGTGGAAACCAAATGGTCCGCGCGCTGGTTGAGCGATCCTCAGCTCTACGCCGCCGAGCCCGACTCGACTAAGAAGAAATACTACGTTCTCGAAATGCTGCCCTACCCTTCCGGCGTGCTGCACATGGGGCACGTGCGCAACTACGCCATCGGCGACGCTCTTGCCCGCTATATGTGGATGAACGGCTACAACGTGCTTCATCCCATGGGCTGGGATTCCTTCGGCTTGCCCGCCGAAAACGCAGCCATCCAGAACCACACTCCGCCGCGCCGGTGGACGCTCGGCAACATCGCGAAAATGAAGGCGCAGATGAATCGCCTCGGCTTCACCTACGACTGGTCCCGCGAAGTTACTACTTGTTTGCCTGACTACTACCGTTGGAACCAGTGGTTTTTCTTGAAGTTTTACGAAAAGGGATTGGCGTATCGCAAGAAGAGCCGGGTTAACTGGTGCCCGAAGTGCTGCACTGTGCTCGCCAACGAACAAGTCCTCAAGAACGGATGCTGCTGGCGCCACGAAGATACCATCGTCGAGGAGCGGGAGCTCGAGCAGTGGTTCTTGCGCATCACCAAGTACGCCGACGAGTTGTTGCGCGACCTCGAAAAGCTTGGGGGCTGGCCGGAAAAAGTTCGCACCATGCAGCGTAACTGGATCGGCCGCAGCGAAGGCACCCTGGTCGATTTCAAACTCGACTACGCGGAGAATCACCGCGGGTTCGGTCCCGCGGGTTCTACGATCACCGTCTTTACAACGCGCATCGATACCATCTTCGGTGCGACCTCGGTGCAGCTCGCCCCTCAACACCCCATCGTCGCCGATCTCGCGGCGTCCAATCCCGATCTCCGCGCTCAGGTCGATCAACTCATCGCCGAGCAGCGCAAAGCCAAAGAAGAAGGAGACATCGGCGAAATCGAAAAACATGGTGTCCCGACCGGTCGCTATGCCATCAATCCCTTCAACGGCGAAAAAATCCCGGTCTGGGTGGCGAACTACATCCTGATGGATTACGGTACGGGCGCGATTATGAGCGTGCCCGCGCACGACGATCGCGACTACGAGTTCGCCGAGAAATATAAGCTCGAAATCCGCCTCGTGGTTCTTCCCATCTCGAACGATCCGGAAGAAACCATGACGGAGCCGCCGCTTCCATTTGCCGCCCACGAGGGCATGCTGATCAACTCCGGCCCATACAGCGGTCTTGACTGCGCCGAAGCGATCAAGAAGATGTCTGCGTTCGCGGAGCAGAATGGTTTTGGAAAAGCCACTGTCACCTATCGCTTGAAAGATTGGGGAATCTCACGCCAGCGTTATTGGGGCACGCCGATCCCGATGCTCTATTGCGAGAAGGACGGCATCGTTCCCGTGCCGGAAAGAGATTTGCCCGTCATCTTGCCGGAGAACGTCAATATCGCGCTCGCCGTTGGATCGCCGCTCAGCGGTTTGCCGGAGTTTGTCAACGCAACGTGTCCCAAGTGCGGCGGCCCGGCACGCCGCGAAACCGATACCATGGACACCTTCGTCGACTCCTCCTGGTATTTCTACCGCTACACGGATGCGCACAACGACCGCGCTCCGTTCGATTCGAAAACCGCGCAGTACTGGTTTCCCATCGACCAGTACATCGGCGGCGTCGAGCACGCGATTCTACACCTCATCTACTCGCGCTTCTGGACCAAGTTTATGCGCGACCTGGGCCTGGTCACCAATGACGAGCCGATTGAGCGCCTCTTTACTCAGGGTATGGTCATCAAAGACGGCGCAAAAATGTCGAAGAGCCTGGGCAACGTTGTCAGCCCGGACGAAATGGTCGCACGCTACGGCGCAGATGCGGCGCGTCTCTACAGCCTCTTTGCCGCTCCGCCGGACCGGGACCTCGATTGGCAGGACGCCGGCATCGAGGGCATTCAGCGTTTCCTGGGCCGTGTGTATCGATTCGTGAAAGAAAACGCGAAGCCGGAAGATCCCGATTGGCGAACCCCTCTTCCCGCGCAATTAAATGCGCCGGCTCGTCGCGTGCAGCGCAAGCTCCACCAGACGATCAAGCGCGTGACCGATGACTTTCAGGGCCGCTGGCACTTCAACACTTGCATCTCCGCGATTATGGAATTGCTGAATGACGCCGGCCGGTGGGTGCTGGGAAGTCCATCTGTCCAAAATCCCGTCACCCAGGAGCTCGTCAAAGGATACGAGATCCCATCGCCGCTGCTGGCTGAAGTCGAGCGCGACGTGGTCCTCTTGCTCGCCCCCTTCGCTCCCCATCTCGCCTGCGAACTATGGGAGATGCTCGGCGAAAAGGGAAACCTGCTCAGGGCCGCGTGGCCCGAGTACGACCCCGTGCTCGCCAAAGAAGAAGAACTGCAAATCCCCGTGCAGATCAATGGCAAGCTGCGCAGCCTGATCGTTGTGCCCGCCGATGCGGCCGAAGATTTCGTGGTGGAACGAGCTCTCGCCGATGAAAAAGTGCGCACCGCCATCGCCGGCAAGCAGATCGTGAAAAAGTTCTTCGTCGCCGGCAGGCTAGTAAATATCGTCGTTCGATAGCAGTCATGTCCCACGTCTCGCCCACGCTCGAAGGTTTTCGCGCCGCCGTTCGCCGCCCTTCGCTCACGTTCGCCGAAATCGCGTGGCGCTGGTCGCTCGGTGCAACTGCCTGGGCTTTGCTTCTGTTTTCGTTTTTTGAATATCTCAACACTCTGCCGGTCACCAATGCCGATGCGGCGCTCCTCTCGACTCGACAGCCGGCACTCGTCGGTCGAGCGCTCACCCACATTCTTCGCGGAAGCCTGAATCGCGCCGTCCTCGCCGCTTTGCTTGGGGCGCTGGCGCTTTCGTTTCTCTGGGCCGTGGCCGCGTCCTTCGGCAGGATCGCCACAGTCCGCGCCTTGCTCGACTACTTCGCGGAGCGCAAAGATATCGTACGCGATCTATCGACCACGTATGACAGGGCAGGTACGCAGCCATTCCGTTCGCTCATCGGCCTCAATTTTTTGCGAGTGGCCACGGTGCTCGCGGCTCTGCTCGCGTTCGTAGGCGCGGCAATTCTTGCCAGCTTCGCTTCACCCGACGCCAACCCTCGGCCGGGCGTAGCTTTCATTCTTTTTCTGCCACTAGCCGTTCTGATTTGTCTCGTGTGGTCGGCGCTGAGCTGGCTGCTATCGCTCGCCGGCATATTTTCTATTCGCAACGGCGAAGACACACTGGGAGCGCTTTCCGCTGCGGTTACATTTTGCCGCGAGCGCACCGGTTCGGTTTTCGCCGTGAGCATTTGGACCGGCCTTGCGCACCTGGTCGTTTTCAGCGTTGCTACCACTGCCGTCTCGCTGCCGCTGAGCCTCATCCAGATCATCCCACTACGCCTCGTACTCGCAGCCATTCTTCTTGTGACCCTCGCGTATTTCGCCGTCGTGGACTGGCTCTGCCTTGCGCGGATCGCAGGATACATCTGTATCGCGGAGATGCCAGAGGTGGTGGGATCGTCGGCAACGCTGCCCGCTCCTCCGATATCGGGTCAATCCCAGCCGCGTGCGCCTGCTGAGACAATCGATCGCGACGAATTAATCCTCAGCGATGTTCCGAACAATCTTCCGAATCTGGCCCTCGAAACGTAGTCCTTTACACGCGCCCCTCGATTTGAGAAACTCATCAGTGGAAACCCAATCCAAGCCCGGCCAGACCATCCTCATTCTCGATTTTGGCGCGCAGTATACGCAGCTCATCGCGCGCCGCATCCGCGAACAAAATGTGTTTTCCGTAGTGCTCCCTTGCACGGCGTCGCTTGACGAAGTCAAGAGCTGCGCGCCAGTGGGTATCGTGCTCTCGGGAGCGCCGTGGTCGGTATACGACAAGGACGCGCCGCCGGCCGACGCGCGCGTCTTCGAGCTCGGTATACCCGTGCTCGGCATCTGCTATGGATTGCAGTACATGGTGCACGCGCTTGGCGGCAAGGTGCGGCCCGCGGATAAGCGCGAGTACGGCCATGCGGAAGTCGATATTGTCGCGGAGTCAGCGCTTTTTCAGGGATTGGCGAAGCGGCAGCAAGTCTGGATGTCGCACGGAGACGAGGCGCTGGAACTGCCTTCTGGCTTTGAGTTGATCGCGAAGACGTCTCACGCGGCCGCTGGAATTCAGAATGTCGCGAAGCGGTGGTTTGCCGTCCAGTTCCATCCCGAAGTTCACCACACGCGCAACGGCACGGAGATCCTGCGCAACTTTGTGTTCCAGATCTGCGGCGCAAAACCCACGTGGACGCAGCAGCACTTCATCGACTCGACAGTGGAGCAGGTGAGGCAGCAGGTCGGAAGCGGGCGCGCGATCTGCGCGCTTTCGGGTGGGGTGGATTCTTCGGTTGCCGCAGTGCTAGTGGATCGCGCGTTGCGCGATGCCAGCGGCAAGCCGCGCCTGACCTGCATCTTCGTGAACAACGGCGTGCTGCGCAAGAACGAGTTCGAG
>JGI12635J15846_10004796_pt1 | contig 11684 bp, 10 predicted proteins | sample BlaSpr_A8_OM2_M2_FD_15846 | JGI IMG/M metagenome (IMG submission 15846) | reverse complement strand
AACACGCGCACTCCCGAACCGGCTACGCTGGGCATGTTGGCGCTGGGAGCACCGAGGCTAGCGATCTGGAGGCGTGAGGAGTCTGTTATCGCTGCGCCCAAACCCAACTGAATCTTACTTGCTGGCGTAACATCGCGATAGCACTCATTGACCATTGAAGGGGATTTTGAGGCGCTATGGCCTGGTTACAACAGTTATGATTACGTCAACTATGAGACTAGGGCACTGTTTGCGAGCAAGATATATCGATACCGATCCGCCTAGGCCGAAGAGTTCATTGGACTTGGGTAGAAAACAGCCTGCGATGTTTGCACCCACTGCAAAAACATCGGCCCTTGGCACTTCGCCAAGGGCCGTTAACGTCAATACCTCAACCCCTCATACATTTGCAGGCACCATCTTCCCCAAAATAACCCGAATCACCTCCGGCCGATGTTCCCCGGAGCTGCCCTCCAAACGTATAAGACCGCTCAAAACCATTGGGACCGGCAATCCTCATCTCCCACCGGTTATTCGCCTGCGACCCAATAACCGAAACCCGCCAATCCCCGGCCCTATCGGCAAACACATGCTCAATCGCGGCCAGAACACCCGCCCGCAACTCAGGGTCTCCCGTGTGATGAACCTCCACCGTCACTGCCATACTTTTCTCATCCGCACGCGTGATTTTCTCCACGTCACTCGATCGGGCGCGCAAACGACAGCTCGTGGCCATCTGGATCCGGCATGTGGAAATATCGTTCACCCCAGGAGGCGTCTTGCGGATGCTCCGGATGAAATCCCTTTCCCCGCAGGTATGCCCAGAATGCGTCCACGTCAGCCACGTAGAAAATCATTCGACCCCAGCCAGTAACCGAACGACCCTGCTCTAGATTGAGGATCGGGGCCATGGCGTCCTCGCCGCGGAGCGACGAAAAATACGCACCTTCTCCGCCGTACACGAGCTCCATGCCCAGAACATCTCTGTAAAATCGCACGGACTCCGTCATGTTCGCAACCCGAAAGGTGACCGCGGAAATCTTCTGCACCATCACTGCCATATCTCCGCGAACATACCATCACTGCATAGCAAGCGCCAAACCTCACGCCATAATCTGAGGATTCAAGCTGCAGAGTGACGCTGGACGGAGTATCATGTGGGGCCATGACGAGACCAGCCGCTCTTCCCGGTGTGACTCGTAAACGCGGGAATCCCACCTGGGGGCGTCCCGTGCCGCCAGCGCCAGCCCTCCCTACTGAGTTCGAACTGCAGATCAAGCAATTGCGACTCACCGCAGACGCGTATGTCTACTCGGCCGAGCTGCGCCGGTGGTGCGAAGAGAACAGGAATCGGTTCTACATCTCCGAATGGCTGCTTGGGGAGTGGCACATTACCGTAGATCTAAACATCAGCGACGCAGCGTAACCATCCACCAGCACCCGAACCAAATCCAATCGCCTCAACCGCAGCTTGCCGCCGCGGTCTTAAACTCTGCTCTCTGACACCCGGCACTGACGCATGCCACCCACGCCACTCCGAAACCCAAATCTGCACATTCCCAAGCCAAAAGATGCCCAAGCCACCTCGCAGAATCCGCGACCCAGAACTCACAAAAAACGCGAGACCTACCCCGCCGAATCCTCTAGCCACGTTTGACACACTCTCCCTCATCCTGTACGACTGGAAGCAAGGCCTTTCGCTAACATGCCTCCGCAATCCAGGATCCGAAAAGTGCTGATCTCATTCTTCCTGGCTGTTCTGGCTTCTGTTTGGGGTCTCGTGGCGCCAGCCTACACTGGAACAACTGCACGGGAGATTCCGGTCAATCGAGAGTCTTCCTCTCCGCCTCAGACAGAAACGCCTGTCCATCATGTACAACGTACAACGCTGGCAGAAGTCAACGGTCCTGGAAGCTATCTCTTGCTGGCCATTCCAGTGATAGTTGCCGGCATGCCGCTTCTCTTTCGGTCCCGAGCGGTCCGCATCCTGTCCGCCGTGCTGCTTATGGGCTGGGTCGTAATCGGCGTTGCAAGCATAGGACTGTTCTACATCCCTAGCGCGATCATCATGGTCTGGTCTGCTCTTGGGAAGTCTGCCTGAAACTACCTCGGCGAGGCATGTCTCCGTAACTCTGGACATGAGGTAGTCCGAACACGGAGGCATAGGTCGCATTTCGTAAACTCAACTCGCGACGTAGCAACGCTGCACATCTTGTTTGCATTGATCCGGCGACTATGGACAACTATGCTATCCAAACACATTATCCAATTTCCACGTGATAATCACCCGAGGTGTTCCTCGTAGGCATGTTCGCCGTGGATGGATTCATCGAGGCCTATTTCCTCGCTCATCTCATCGACTTTCACCGTCGTGAACGCATCGATAATTCGTAACATCGCGTAGGTAAACACGAAGGCCCATACCGACGAGAAAATAACCGCCACGGCTTGTTTCAGGAGGAACGTCGGATTGCCGTAAAGCAGTCCATTCGCGCCTGCGGGATTGAATTCCTGGTTGGCGAAAATTCCCAGCATGATGATGCCGAGGAAGCCCCCTACACCGTGGACTCCCCAAACGTCCAGTGCGTCATCCCACCCCAGTTTGTTTTTCATCTCAACAGCGCAGTAGCAAACCACTCCGGAAACTAAGCCGATGATGACCGCGGTGGTCGGAGAAACATATCCGGCCGCGGGAGTAACGGTAGCCAGTCCGGCAACGGCTCCGGTCAGCAAGCCCAGGAACTTCGGCTTTTTTTCGTTGAACCATGCCACCAGCAGCCAGGCGACAGCCGCGAACGAGGCTGACAAATCGGTATTGAGAAATGCCGTGGCGGTCACCGAATCTACTCGCATTTCACTGCCGGCGTTAAAGCCGTACCATCCGAACCACAGTAGGCCGGTTCCCAGCGCGACGAGCGGGATGCTGTGCGGGCCGCTATCAGTCGTGCGCCGCTTTCCCACGTACAGCACGGAAGCCAGCGCGGCGATGCCCGCGATGTTGTGCACCACAATGCCGCCCGCAAAGTCCAGCACTCCCCATTTCTGCAGCATGCCTCCACCCCAAACCATATGGACGAAGGGAAAATAGACGAAGGTCAGCCAACCGGTCAGGAAGAGCATGTACGCCTTGAAGGTGACCCGATTGGTGAAGGCGCCCGAGATGAGAGCAGGAGTGATGATGGCGAACATCATCTGATACGCAACGAACACAAAGGCCGGGATCGTGTCATTCGGCGATGCGGTAGTCAGATCAATCCCGCGCAGAAATGCGTTGTCGAAATTCCCGATGATCCCGCGCCAGTCGCCGCTGAAACACAGAGAATAGCCGTATAAATACCAGATCACCGTCGTCCAGCCCATCGAGACAAAGCTCTGAATCATGATGGCGAGTACGTTCTTGCGCCCGACCAGACCGCCATAAAAAAATGCGAGACCGGGTGTCATCAGCATGACCAGGCTGCTGCATAGAATCATGAAACCTGTATTACCAGTATCGAGGTGCAGCATTGAAGGTTCTCCAAGCGAAAAGATTAGACGACATCGAAATCCTTGATGGCCATGAGAAAACGGGAAGACGAGGAACTCGTGTGTCCAGCCGAGCTGGAGGCGAAGGAAACGCCAGCGCTCTCCCGCGGCAGCCAATCTTGGTCAGCATGGTGTTCGAGGGCTTCAGATCACGATGCCGTGATAAGGGCCCTCCGTGCGCGTAATTATAGTCTCAGTGCTGCAAGTTTCAGGGCGAGCGACATTCTTGGATGGATTGTCAGGAACTCCAAAATAATCACGGGCTATGGGGGTCGCCTTTGGCAACTGAACGAAGTGTAACCGTCGAAAATCCCCATTACACTATTACACTCACGACCGGGTTTTGAGTGTAATGGCCTGTGGCTGTTGAAAAACTCCTTCCCGCGAAATTCGCAAAAATAAAATCGCGTCAGGAGGCCATACAAACGACTTTCTCGGTTTTCCTGGACATTTTCTATCCCCCAAATTTCGGCTGTTTTGAGGAAAATGGACTTTTTCAACACCCACGCCTGTTTTCAACAGCTACCTTTAGGACACGTTTGAGATGTATGCTTCATTGGTAGGAAAGTGCTGCTCGGGGTGAATGGTAGAGAGAACGCCCGGAGATCGGCGTAAACGGCGGCTGTGCTGTACGGCGTCCTAGCGGCATTCGTCGTCATTTCAGCGGCCTCAATCCCTGTCGTCGAGGGCGATGTCCAACAAAAGGAGGAACGATGCAGCAAGACCGCTAACTTTCTTGCTGATCACTGATAGGGTGATCGTCCGCGGCGACTTTGGAAGGCGCGTCTTCATTGTTTAGAACTCGCCCCAGAATAGTGGATTTCTGGCGTTGACGAGCCGAGTTTGCGGCCTCGGCAACCGACTGCTGCGGATCTTCCTGCGCCCGCTCTTGGTATGCGTTCGGGAGCAGCACCAGGCAGGCTGCGAGCATGGAGCAGATCCACGTTTTCTCAGGTTGTCTCCTCAATGCTGCGATCCTTTTCCTGACAGGAATCTTATTTTGCAGACGCTCACGACAGTGCGACGTGTCCTAGCGATGAAAAAAGTTTAGCACCCGGCGAGTCTCCAGCGCTGTTACGTTTGTCATCTGGGCGGCTGCTGCCGATTGGGTGGATGACGTTAGTGCTTTATCCGCTGTAGTGCGTATTCACCCGGTTTGGTTACCGCACCTAAGACCTGTACAGTGCGGCTGTGATATTCCTGGATCGCGACATTCACGATTCGGATCGGTCAACAGTTCAGACTTCTTCAATGTGTCCGAAATCGATCTCGCGAGTTCAATTCCGTTGAGCCCGGCGGCTTTAGTCCGGCCGACGTAGGGCATCCGCCCAGAACCTCGTCATTCGCTTCCCCCAAACGCCGTGTGTGGACCTCGGCGCCATCACTCACCGAAGGGGGTTCTGACACTATTGGTTTAATGCTGCCCTGGAGTTATATACTTTGGCACAGCAGAGATCGCGACCCGGCGCGCATATGAGGAGTGCTCGCGAGCTCGGACTAAGGCCTGTCTAATTCCGTTCTGACGCTCTTATTCTGCTTCTTAACTTCGAATGAGTCGTGACGCAGCGATTGCCGGGGGTTACTCCCCGAACATTCGCGCTCCTTCGACGCAGCCAGGAGATTCGCATGGATGCCGCGCCAAAGGATGTCACCAGGCTACTGGCGGAGCTCAGCAGCGGCAACGAGCAAGCTTTGGCGGATTTGATGCCTTTGCTCTACTCGGAGCTGCGCCGCCTGGCGTCTTATTACTTGCAGCGGGAGCGCAGTGATCACACCTTACAGGCCACCGCCCTGGTGCACGAGGCCTATCTCCGCTTAGTCGACCAGAAAGAAGCCCGATGGGAGAACAGAAACCAGTTCATGGCGGTTGCTTCGCAACTGATGCGCCGCATTCTGGTTGACTATAGCCGTGGTCACCATTCCGCGAAGCGTGGCGGCGATGCGCAAAAGGTCTATCTGCAAGAAGGTGCAATTGTTTCCAAAGGACGGGCAGCGGACGTGGTGGCATTGGATGACGCCCTCATCAGGCTGACTGAACTCGATCCCGAACAAGCACGCTTGGTCGAGTTGCGCTTCTTCGGCGGCTTGAGTATCGAAGAGACCGCAGGACTTCTTGGCGTGTCGCCAGCCACTGTCAAACGCAACTGGAGTGTGGCGAAGGCATGGCTCGCGCGGGAGATGCGGGGCAAAGATGCAAATGCGTGAATGGGACCAAGTCAAGGAGATCGTAGCGTCCGCGCTGGAGCGAAGCCCGGACGAGCGTCCCGATTTTTTGCGTGAGGCCTGCGGCCAGGATGACGAATTGCGCGCCGAAGTAGAATCGCTGCTCTCCAACTACGACGGCGCCGACAGCCTACTGGAAGAATCCCCAGTCGCGAAGGTATTCTCGTTTCCCGCGAAAGTGATGGTTGGAAGGCAGATCGGATCTTACCGCATCCTCGGGGAGACCGGGCAAGGGGGGATGGCGGTCGTATATCTGGCCGAGCGCGCTGACCAAGAGTACCGCAAACGCGTCGCCATCAAGATGGTGAAACCTGGCGTCAACCACGAAGAAATCATCCGCCGGTTTCGCAACGAACGACAGACTCTAGCCGCGCTCGACCATCCTCACATTGTCAAATTGCTCGACGGCGGTACAACCGAAGAGGGCTGGCCCTATCTGGTCATGGATTTTGTCGAGGGTATCCCGATTGACCAGTACTGCGATAGCCGCAGGCTCCCGATTCGTGAACGCCTAGAATTGTTCCAGACGGTGTGTCAGGTCGTGCACTATGCGCATGAGCACATGGTGATCCATCGCGATCTCAAGCCAAGCAACATTCTGATCGCAAGTGATGGCGTGCCCAGGCTTCTGGATTTTGGCATCGCCAAGTTGCTGAATCCGGAATACTTCCAAATTCCACTTGTCACCACCGGCGATTGGCGTCCCATGACGCCCCAATATGCCAGTCCTGAACAGGTGCGCGGGGATGCGGTCACAAAAGCAACTGACATTTATTCGCTGGGAGTCCTGCTCTATGAGCTGCTGACTGGCCATCGGCCCCATAGCGTTGGGCGCCATTCTCGCTTGGAAATCGAACGGCTGGTTTGCGAGGAAGAGCCGGAGAGGCCGAGCACAGTCGTCAGCACTATTGAGGAGGATAACTCCCGTAATGGCAAAACGGGAACTGCAATCACTCCTGAACTGGTCAGCAAGAATCGCGGTTTGGAACCGGCTGAACTGGGATATCAGCTGCGCGGCGATCTCGACATAATAATAATAAAGGCGCTCCGCAAGGAACCCGAACGACGTTTCTCCTCTGCCGAGGAGTTCTCGGAGGATATCGAACGTCACCTGACGGGCCGGCCTGTGAGAGCGCGCAAGCCCACTCTTTCATACCGGAGCGGTAGGTTTTTGGGCAGGCATAAAGAAGCGCTAGTCACCGCCATGGCAGTCCTTGCCCTAATGGCTGGCCTGGTTGGATGGGAAGCGCACAGGATCCGAAAGCAAAATCTTGCGGAGCAGCAGTCCGGTCGTGCTCAGGTTCACGCGCGTCCTTCCTTGGCGATATTGGGATTCAAGAATCTTTCCAACCGCCCTGACACTGCGTGGATCTCCACCGCTTTGTCGGAGATGTTGACCACGGAACTAGCCGCCGGAGAAGAGCTGCGCACCATACCCGGCGATACCGTCGCACGAGCCAAGATCGACCTCTCCCTGCCCGACGAAGAAAGCATATCCCCCGAGACTCTGAAACGACTTCGCGAGAACCTTGGAAGTAACTTCGTTGTTCTCGGTTCCTACTTCGACCCGGGAAAGGAGAAGGGAGGCCAGGTCCGTCTAGACCTTCGCCTCCAGGACACAGCAAAAGGAGAAACGATTGCTACAGTCTCGGAAATGGGCCCCGAGTCCCGGTTACTTGACGTCGTTTCACGGACTGGAACGCGTCTGCGCGAGCGATTTGGTTTGTCGGAAGTCTCTCAACTTGAATCCCAGGAAATCAAGGCCTCGGTCGCGTCAAACTCGGAGGCGATGAGGGTCTACTCCCAAGGGCTCGAAAGGCTTCGGGCGTTTGATGCGCTTTCTGCTCGGGATCTCCTCACTCGGGCTGTAGTTGCCGATCCATCTTTTCCGCTCGCCCACTCCGCATTGGCAAAAGCGTGGCAAACTCTTGGTTATGACGCGGCCGCCGCGCAGGAGTCCAAGCAAGCCTTGGATCTAGCAGACAAGCTCTCTCGCGAGGATCACCTCCGGGTGGAGGCGCGCTACTACGAGAGTAATTGGAACTGGCAAAAGGCGATCGAGACCTACGGCGTTTTGTTTCGCATCTTCCCAGATAACCTCGAGTACGGATTGAGCCTTGCCAATACTCAAACCTCTGGGGGCAAAGGGAAAGATGCTTTGAGCACATTGGCAGCGCTGGTTCGGCAGAATGCGCAGGCGAAAAAGGACCCCGGCATCGACCTGGCGCAGTCGCTGGCCGCCGCTTCCGTTGGCGATAACAACCTTCGGCGAGATGCAGCAGAGCACGCCGCAGAGAAAGGCGAACAGCAGGGCGCGAAGTTGCTGGTGGCCCAGGCACGGGCCCAGGAATGCCGCGCACTCGCGAACCTTGGCGAGAATGAAAGGGCTAACACTGCTTGTGAAGAAGCAAGGCGAATTTATGCCGCACTAGGAGATCGCGGAGGTTTGGCGCGTTGCTTACACACGATGGCGGAAATCCCGCTCAATCAGGGTGATCTGGTTTCGGCCCAGAAGCTTTACCGGCAAGCATTGTCCATTTTGCTAGAAATTGGCGACAAGAGAGCCTCTGGGAGCGAACTGACCAACCTTGGTTTGATTTCCGCGAAACAAGGAGATTTTGTTACCGCCCAAGAGCTGTATGACGAATCATTGCGCAGCTACCGCGAGGCGGGCGACAAGAATGGAATAGCCGTTACCATGGGCAACAGCGGCACGCTTCTCCGTCAAGAGGGAAGATTGTCCGAGGCGGTAGTGCACTTTCAAAATACTCTGACGTTGTCCAACGAGTTGGGGCATAGAGGTTCTGCGGCACTTTCCTTCGACGCAATAGGACAAGTGTTGGCCGAGAAAGGAGATTTGGCCGGAGCTTACAAAATGTTCCAGCAAGCAGTAGCCATCCAGCAAGAGATTGGCGAACGAAATAATTACGCATCCTCGCTCACCTTCATGGGCGACGTACGCAGGCAGCAGGACCAACTCGATGAAGCGCAGAAATTGTTCCAGGAGGCCCTTTCGATTCAGGATCAGTTAGGTGAAAACGGCGACGCCGCGGAAACCCGGCTTGCCCTTGCTCAGCTGGCTTGTGATTCTGAGCGGCCGGCCGACGCCGAGCGACTCGCCCGGACCGCCCTGGAAGTGTTTCAAGCGCAAAAACAGCCGGATCAACAAATCTATGCGGAGGGTCTACTGTCGAGATCGCTTCTTCAGCAAGGAAAAACGGGTGAGGCGAACGAAAGTATTGCAAAAGCGTTGAAGCTTTCGGACAAAAGCCCTGACGTATTCAGCCAACTTTCCTTGACCCTTGATCATGCCTACGTGTTGGCAGCCACAAAAAACACCCTCGCCGCTGAAACTGCTGCCGGGCAGGTGCTCGCGCACTCACGCAAACTGGGTATTCTCCCGCTGCAGCTTGAGGCCTCGCTGGCCTTGGGAGAAATTCAGATGAAAGGCAAGAATCCTGCTGCGAGTCGCGCCAGGCTAGAGGAACTGGAAAAGACCGCCAGAGCCAAAGGTTTCGAGTTAATCGCGCGCAAGGCTGCTGCCGCCCGCAAAGGCGGGATAGCTCGTAGTCCAGCAATGCTTTCCCGACCGTCCACCACAACCCGAGCCCAGAAAACCCGCGATCCCAACCTGAGGTGCTCCCTTTTCTTCACGCTCGTTGTCACATTTTTCTTGTTTTTGTGAGCCTTTTTTTCTCCGTTTTCCGCGTTATGGTCCGACAAGGGTAGACGAAGGCCCTTGAAGGCAAATGCCTAAAAAAAGGAGAATCTATGAAAAACAATTCGTTCGGGCTGTTTGTTCGAAGGGCAATCTGGGGTGGCCGAATCCGTGCGTTTCGGGGGTTGTGCGTGGCCACGGTTGCGGTGTTATTGTTCGGCGGTCTAGGACTCGCGCAGGATGCCCCCGCCGCTACAATTACTGGCTCTGGCACCACTAACTTCATTCCCATCTGGACTAACAGCACGACGTTGGGGAATTCGGGGTTATTCCAGCTGGGCACGGGAGCAAAGGCGAAGGTGGGTATAGGCACTACGAAACCTGCGTCCACCCTGGACGTGAAGGGCGGAGGCACCATCCGCGGGTTGTTTAGCTTGCCGACCACCGGCACAGCTACCGCGACTGCGGGCTTCAACTCGCAACCTATGGATCTGGCGGCTTCGGTGTTCAACAGCAGCGCCAGCCAGCCGGTGACACAAACCTTCCAGTGGCAAGCCGAGCCGGTGGGCAATGACACGAACACCGCGACGGGATCGCTGAATCTGCTGTTTGGCCAGGGAACCACGAAGCCAACAGAGACCGGTTTTCACATCGACAGCAACGGGCAGCTCACGTTCGCCACGGGACAGACATTCCCCGGCGCCGGCACGGTGACCAGCGTAGGCAGCGGACTGGGCCTGATGGGGGGACCGATCACGACAAGCGGCACGTTGGCAATCGACACGACCGTGGTTCCACAATTGGGCACCGCAAACACTTTCCTGGGCAATCAGACAGTGAATGGCAATGTGATCGCCACGCAACTCGTGTCGCTTGTCTCGACATTCACGCCTCCCCTGCTAGTGAACTCAACCACTCAGGTTCCAAACCTGAACGTCAGTCTGCTCGGCGGATTTTCCGCCAGCGCGTTTCCCCTGCTCGGGTCGAGTCTCTTTCCGGCCAACAACGCCTTCTTTGGCAATCAGACGGTTTCTGGTGTCTTCACCTCTACTACGGCCTCCGGCACAAATGCAGCCTCCTTCGTGAAGGGATCCTCCAGCGCGCCTACTTCTGCCGCAGCGATTCAGGTGGAAAACGTCAGCACCCTGGGAGAGGTGGCCTTCCTAGAGAATGGAAACGCCTCGAATCCCTTCTCTGTGCTCAAATTGTTGCAAGTGAAGGGGGCGACGGGGCAATTCTTGCAGTGCATGCGGCCAGATGGAACGGAATTATGTAACATCGACAATTCGGGGACCTTCCACAGCGGCTCGGATTTCGCTGAGGCACTGCCGACACGAGGAGCCAGGAAGCTCTATGAGCCGGGAGACGTCTTGGTAATGGCGAACAGCGGCGCCGGAGTGGAAAAAACGAACGAGCACTACTCACCTCGGGTGATTGGCATTTTCTCTACTCGCCCCGGCTTCGTCGGAGCCGACAAGAATGGGGTCAACCGCGTAGACAAGAACGATGTTCCGGTTGCAATCACCGGCATCGTGCCTGCGAAGGTAAGTGCGGAGAACGGAGCAGTCCGCGTGGGCGACCTACTGGTGACTGCTTCTACTCCTGGCTACGCCATGAAAGCCACCGATCACAAGCGCATGGCGGGAGCCATCGTGGGAAAGGCGCTGGAACCGCTGCTACAGGGGACCGGCGTCATTCGGGTGCTGGTTACCATGCAGTAGTCATGGCTTTAGCTGAGTAGTTGGCGGCCCCGGCGCTCGCCGAGCACTGGGGCCATTTTTCAACGTGTGTTTCTTTTTTTACGGGGATGGAATCACTGCTCCCGGTATCTGCTGCTGACGAAATCTCCAATCGCGGCCTAGGGCTTCGACACAAGTCTTCCGGCTTGCTGACGTTGGTTGTCCACTCGCGGCCGTTGCGGATGTGGGAAGCGTCCGCCGGCGATCAGGTGCTCAAAATGCTCCCGCAACTTAGTAGGCATGTCGCCGCCCGTTATAGACAAACAAGCCCTACTTTCAAGCGCCAATCTTACGGACGACGCCTTCCTTCGCAATCTTGAGCTGGGCGTCTTGTTTACGCGGCCGGAGCAGATCATCTGATACCTGAACGCCAACAAGAATAGCGCCAGTACTGGGTCCGGCGTAACTGTTGATAAATCGCCATAGCACTCATTGACCCTTGAAGGGGTTTTGAGTGCCATGGCCTGTGGCTGTTGAAAAACTCACGTGCGAGAAATCGGCAGAAAAAACATCGCGTCAGGATGCCCTATAAACGACTTTCTCTGCTCGGCTAGACNNTT
>JGI12635J15846_10004795_pt1 | contig 11687 bp, 13 predicted proteins | sample BlaSpr_A8_OM2_M2_FD_15846 | JGI IMG/M metagenome (IMG submission 15846) | reverse complement strand
GCCGCGGTCCACGCCGCCGCCGACGCGGCCGACGGCTCGCCGAGGCGGCCGAGTGCCGTCCCCGGGAGGGCGGCGAGTGCGAGCACGGGCGGCTTCCGCCACAGGACTTCCGGAGTCGGGACCGGTGCCATGGCCATCGCCTCGACCTCGACGTCCGTGCGCGTCTGGTCAGCGTCGATCTTCAGGAACACGTCGCCGACGTGCAGGGTCGCGCAATCGTGATGGGCGACGACGACCTCGACCTCTTCCACGCCGGCCATTATCGCTGGATGACCACTGGCGTCGCCAACAGGTTTACCGCGTTGCGGCTGCGCGGCTGACCGCTTCCCGCTGCCCGGCGGCCTACCTGCGCTTATGGACGCTGTGCGATGGCTGCGTGAGTCCGGCCAGGCTGTGGAAGACACCGCTGCCGACAGTGCCGATTCGGGCACCGATGCAATCCTCGACGTAGCTGCGGGCGACCGCCGGGCGCGATTCGCAGTCCAAGCCAAGAGCCGCGCACCGTATCCGCATGAACTGGAGCGGCTTCAGCGGTCGCACGACCAACTAGCCCGGCTTGGACAGCCGCTGCTGGTTGTTCCGTTCGTTCCTGAATCCCTTGGCCCTGCGCTGACCGGTGCAGGCTGGTCATGGGCGGACAGCTATGGAAACTTTGATCTGTCTGCCCCGGGACTGCTGCTTCGCCAGCGTCGGACCCTGACGGCTCCGACGCCTAGGCGGAAGTCACTGCCGCGTGGCTCGGGCAGTTTTGCGGTCATCCGCAGGCTCGTACGCTTTGGCGGCGATGAGGATGAGGAACTCGGGGTAACCGCACTGGCGACTCAAGTGGGTATCTCGCAACCCAGGGTGTCGCAGATCCTCCGTCAGCTAAATGAGCTCGGGCTGGTCGACAGGTCAGGGCGCGGGCGCTGGAAGCCGCGGCGCGAGGCCCTGATGGACCGGTTCCTCGCTGAGTATCCTGGCCCCGGCGGGGCCGAGCAGTACTTCTACACTCTGGGTGGCCTCATTGACGTCGCTGTCCGCGCAGGCCGCCTTGGCATGCCGCATCGCCCGGTAGCGGCTTCTGCTGACGTCGGCCCTGACCTCATTGTCTCGTGGCGGAGACCTAGCGTGCTGATCCTCTATGTAAAGCACGCAGTCGATCCTGCGGTCCTCGAGTTGACAGCTGCGCAAGGACCGCACGACGCCAACGTGATCATGCGGATGCCGCATGACGAGTCCGTTTTCCCTTCGCCTCCCCTTACGGCCTCGATAAAGGACAGCGACGTGCCGCTCGCTGACCCACTCCAGCAGATCTGGGATCTGGAAAATCGACCTAGGCTATGTCGCGCTCAGCGACCTTGCTCACACCCTCAGGGATGTCGCAGCGGACTACCGTGTCATCGGCGGGCATATGGTCACCATGCTCGCCGCCAGATAGCAGCTTGGTGCCGCGCTGTACCGCGAGACTGGCGATGTCGATCTCGGCATCCCGCCGATCGTGGCCAGAGACCATCATCTCGCGAGCCGCCCCGAAGAGCTGACACTGGAAGCCGATCAGCTACGGCGAGGCCCCCCGAGGTCACTTCATACGGCCATAGGTTTCGTCGTGGGTTCCGATGGCTTCCCAGATGATGTGCGTCTCGCCAGGCGTGATCGCCTTGCCGAAACGGAACAGCGCCCTGCCGTCTTTGGCCCAGCTCAGCGACCAGATCTCGGTATTCGCGAGCTTATGCACCCGGAGATCAGGACTGAACCCTCCCCCGGCCTTGAGATCCGCGATGAAGATCACGACTGCCCGCAGGAGCATGGCGCGTTGCGCGGGGGTGAGCTTGTCCCATTGACGCCCGAAGGCTGCCAGAGACTCGTAGGTCGGCATCAGGAATCAGCGAGTGACGCCAGGAACTCCGCCTCAGACCGGTAGACCGTACTGTTGCCAGCCAGCCGGTCGGCCTCCGCTTCGGCGACGCGAGCCTGCCAGTCGGACGACCAGAACCACGCCTGGTCGGCCGGGATGGACAGCGCCGGGGTCAGGACGATGCGCCCCTGCTCCTCAGTGACGATGAACTCGTCCCCTTCTTCGAGGTGCATCTGATCGACGAGCTCACGCGGGATAGTCATGACGTGCTTCTTCCGGAGCACGCTCTTGTTGACTCGCCGCTTGACTCCCATGAGATCCTCCCGGCTGACTTTCGTCCAAGTGTACCTGTCGGCCTAGCGACGGGGATGTATCAGCTGGGGGAAATGCTCCTGCGGGTACGCGCCGAGCGTGAGCAGCCCGGCCAGCGAGGCCGTATCTTCGCCATCCGGGCTTGATGACCCTGCAACTGATTGGTCTCGACGGCACCAGGACCAGCATCGCGTTCGACTGCGGCTCCGTAGACCCCTTGCGCGGACGGATGACGGCCATGAGCGCAGGGGCGCTTTCGGCGAGTACCTAAACGTGATTCAGTCGGATGACCTGTGCCGAGATCTGCCCTCTCATGGCGGCACGTGCTGCCCGCATCTTGCCCACGTTCAGCAAGAAGGCCAGCTCCCGGACTCCGGAAACTGACCTCTGACCTGCACTTACTTGGTAGCGGGGGCAGGATTTGAACCTGCGATCTCTGGGCTATGAGCCATACGACGTGCGTCTTCCCCGTCTCTGGCGTCTCATCGCGTCTCGCTGACCTGCACATCGTCCCGGTGGCCGTCGTCGGCGTCCCCGATCCGTCTCCCCTGTCCCGGCGAGTCTCGTTAGCGTTTCCGTTAGCAAACACAGCTTCTGATCTGGGACTCTCAGCCTTAATCCGAGACGCGTGAAAGCGATTTGGTATGTCGGGGTGGCAGAATACTGTCCCGGGCATGCGTGAGCCCGATCTGCATACCGCCCGCGCGGCCTACGACGCGATAGCTCCCGTCTACGCTGACCAGTTCAGAGACACACTGGATGACAGGCCGACCGAGCGCGCCCTGCTCGCCGCCTTCGCTGAGGTGATCCGGCGCGGGCCTGCGGGGCTAGTCGCTGACCTCGGCTGCGGGCCTGGCCATATCGCGGCGCACCTGCACAGCCTCGGGCTGTCGGTGTTTGGTGTTGACCAGTCCGCCCAGATGCTGGCGATCGGCCGGACGCGCTATCCCGAGGTCCGCTTCGCGCTCGGTTCGATAACCCGCCTTGGCCTAGCCGACGGATCCTGCCGTGGAGTACTTTCCCGCTCCTCGGTCATCCATCTGCCACCCAGACTGCTGCCGACGGCACTGGCCGAGATCGCACGAGTGCTTGCTCCCGGTGGCTGGCTGCTGATCAGTTTCTCAGCTACAGACGCCCCTGAGCCGCCGTACGAGTACTACGACCACCGGGTGGCCGGAGCCTATCGCTGGTGGCCGGATCACATCGTATCGCTGCTACGTTCGGCAGGAATTACCGAGTCGGCCCGACTGATGGAGAACCCCGAACCGGAAGATCGCCGCCAGTTCCGCGTGGCATCCATACTGGCACGTAAGCCGTCGACCGACGGCACCCCCGGGTAGCGTCTGGACAGGAGGGGCCTGTCCGCGATGGCAACTGCCTTGGTCTAAAGACTCAGGCCTATTTCGGCAACAGGTGACCACACGGCCGGGCAGTTCAGAGCAGCAGCGATTCCACTCGGACCGAGGGATAACGCCCCGGGAGCTTCCGGTCGAGAGTCGCCAGCGTCAGATCACTCGCCTGGGCGAACGCCGCCAGATAGTCGTCCGTCCACAGCTTGTGGCTCTTGTCGTCGCGCGCCGAGATAGCCCGCCAGACAGCATCCAGTTCATCTGGCTCGTCCGCCCACAGGACGCGTTCATCCGACCAGAGCTGGTCGAACAACCGCCAGGCCTGGCTGCGATCGACCGAGTCGTCGCCCATGATGGCGGGGTTGGACAGGAGCCTCAGCAGGCCCATCTGGGTAACACGGCAGAAAACCAGGTCGTCCGCCTGTCGGTTAAGCCATTCGGACGCAGCTGGGTAATGCACATGCCGTCCCCAGACCGCGGCGAGCCAGACCCCAACGTCAACCAGGATCATGACGAGTACCGTTCGATATCTTCGGCTTCGAGCGCGGCCGCGATGTCATCGCTCGTGACGAGGACCGCGGGTGCCGCGTCGCAGGCGATTAGCGGAAGCATGACCCGCCCCGTCTTCCGCGTCACCCCAGACGGAAGCCCGAGTTCGTGCGCTAGCGCCCGGTTCACCAGGTCCTTCAGACTTTCGCCGTGCTCAGCCGCCCTAGCCTTAGCCGCTCGCATCAGCGTGTCGGGCATATCAATCGTGGTGCGCATAAAAGCATATTAGCATCACGCCGATGGCGTGGATCCTAGCAAGCTGTGCGGCTTCGACGTCGGTAGTGGAGTCTCCGACCAGTCAGCAGTTCGCGGAGTGCGGAATCCAGCTCGTCACGGCGGAACCTCGGCAGCGCGCTCATGGGCGAGAGTCCCGCAAGAGCGTCACCGCGATCTTCACCGAGCACGGCGTCAGCATCCGCACCAGAGCGCCACAGACCCCGGACACCATCCAGTCCGCGCGGCCAGCCGAAAAACCGAGCAACCTGGCCCCACCGGACCGACCGCCCGCGCCGAACCGGGACCGGTCGAGGCCACGATCAGGAAGCTCGGCGTAACCGACCCCAGCCTGCCAAGCTCGGCGGCGCCAAGGCGGCAGCTCCCACCAAAGCGATCCCGTACCCGGCTTGCACAACGCCGGTGAGCACGGCTCCCAGAAATCGCCGCCAATTCATGACAATCCTGACCGCCTACTGCGGATCTGTCCAGCTGCCACGCAGCCGAAAGGCCGGTGTCCTAACTTTCGGACCCGGCCTCTCACCTGGCAAAACTTGGTAGCGGGGGTAGGATTTGAACCTACGACCTCTGGGTTATGAGCGCAGTTCTGGCCTTCAAATACGTGTTTGACTCGCTGCCTTCTTGGCGATAATCTCCAGGTCAGAAGCCATTTACGATGTCATTCGAAACCGGCTGATGACGGCACCTGACAGAGGGTTCTGCTGCCATGGTGCTGCCATCCGGAACCTGGAGCGGCTCATGGGATGGTCCCAGAAGAGGGCGACGAGCAAGGGCAAGGAACGCTGGCGCTCCTGCTACCGCGACGCCCGCGGGCAGATACAGACCGCCGGAACCTACGCGACCGAGAAGCAGGCCGACAAGGCATGGCAGCGGGCCGAGGCCAAGGCCGCCGAGGGGCGGATGAGCGACCCGCGGCGAGGCCGGCAGACCTTCCGGCGGTACGTCACCGCAACCTGGCTGCCCAACCACGTGATGGAGGCCTCCACCCGCGAGGGGTACACCTATCAGATCGACCGGCACATCATGCCCTGGTTCGGCGGCATGAAGATGATCGAGATCCTCCCGTCGGACGTCCGGGAGTGGGTCACCCACTTGTCGGAGCTGAAGAACGACGAGGGCAAGGCGGCGGTCTCCCCCACCACCATCCGGAACCTGAAGAACATGCTGAGCGCGATCTTCACCACCGCGCTCAACGACCAGGTGATCTTCCTGCACCCATGCAAGGGCGTGAAAACGCCGCCCGTGGCCGTGAAGCCGCCCAAGATCATCAGCCCGGAGCAGTTCGACGCCATCTACCAGGCGCTCCCGGAGAAGGGGGACTCCAGGCTGCTAGTGGAGCTGGATATCGAGAGCGGCCTGCGCTGGGGTGAGCTCACCGAGCTCCGGCCCCGGGACATCGACGTCAAGACAAGGATCCTGACTGTCAGCCGGGCGGTCGTCCAGGTCAACACCCGGTTCCACCCCGACGGGAAGCGCTTCATCGTTAAGGAGTACCCCAAGGACCGGGAGTGGCGCCGGTTCAAGCTCACCGCCCAGATCGTCGCCAAGGTCACGGCGCACGTGTCAGCCAGGGGCCTTGGTCCTGATGACCTGCTGTTCCAGCTTCGCCAGGATTCCATCGTTGCGGAGGCGGAAGATGCGGCCAAGGAGAAGGTCGACCACGGCAGGACCAAGCCGAATGAGGCCGGGCGGACGTACCGGCACGGGTCGCTGAGCGCCTACTCGGCCGGGAAGTGCCACTGCGAGCACTGCCGCAAGGCCTACGCGGACTACCGTGCCGGGCGGCGGGCAGAGGGCAAGGACGCACCGCGCCGAGTCCGGCGGGTCGACACCGACGGGCACATCCCCCGGGACTGGTTCCGTGAGCAGGTCTGGAAGCCCGCCTTGGTCAAGGCGAAGCTCGATGAGCACGTGGCAGCCAAGTACCTACGGCACGCGCACGCGTCCTGGCTGCTGCACGGCGGAGCGGACCTTCAGGTCGTCAAGGAGCGAATGGGGCACGCCAAGATCTCCACGACCGAGCGGTATCTCGGAACCCTGCCCGAGGTCGACGAGACCGCCCTGGACGCGTTCAGCAAGATCCGGAACCGGGGGAAGGAGGTGGCCTGACCGTGAACCCCGGACCCGGCGGACCGCCCTGTACGCCATCGGGATCATCGCCATCCTGGCCACGCTGACGCGCTTACGCACAGTTGTGCGGGCTTGTACGGATGGGCAGTGCACCACCGGCTCGGCGGGTGTGGTCACCGGTTCTCCAACGGTGAGCTGCGGACCTTGGCCGCCTCAGTCGCCCGGCTCGATTTTCGACAGGCAAACCGCATAGTCCGCACGGGGACTTTCTGTGGTCCAAGTGACTCGCGATTTCCTGAAGGTGAAAACGACTGCCGCGGTCGAGCACGCCTGGCTGATTCGCCCCCTGCGCCCGCACGAAACATGGTGTCAGCGGCACAGAGGATCAGGATCAATGGCTGCGCTGCTTGCACACCCATGTGCTGGCAATGGCCGAGGCTGGGTGAAATACGACAGCAGCCGGAAGGCGCGATCGCTGAAGTGCGGCGATGCGTACAGCGCGGTGAGAAGCACGATAGCAGCGAGTGTCGCGTCAAGGCACAGGAGGCAGACGGCAATCGGTGCTGCCATCAGCCATAGCGCAGCATGGGTGCCGAGTACCACGCCAGCTGCGCCGAACCTGGCCGCCGCCGGGTGCCGAGGCGAGGCTGCCTCAGGTTCATAGAACATACCCGCAAGGCTGGCAGCACGGCCCGGGGATACGGAAGGTCGCTCGGACATGTCCGGACTGATGGCCGTGTTCCGACAGCACGGTATGTTTGCAGTAGATGTCTTACATCCGGACTACCGGACAGACATTCCAGGTTTGCGGGACCGACTCGTCGATATAGGTCGTATTACGATTCCTCCGGATGGGCAGTTGAGCGCTGATGATTTCGGCGGTGCTTTCACCGCCCTGCTCGATGCCGCGGGCCTGAACCCGGACAGATTGCTGCGCGCGCTTGACCGGCAGCACCAGTCACGCATAGTGACTCGCGCAACGCTTTATGACTGGAAGAACGGCAAGCATCTACCGGAAGACAGCGCTGTCTTCCGGGTCGTTGTCGGTATCTGCTTGCGGTATGCACGCGAACGAGGAAGTCCGGTGCCACTGGCCGAAGAACAGGAGTGGCTGGCTCTTCTTGCTGCCGCCCGCCGGTCGCGTGATTTCCATGATCACCTCGCTCATAGCCGTGGCTCCGCTAACCGCGTCTCTGTGTTCGGCAGTGCTGACCGGACGATACCCAGTCTGGCCGTCCCGGCAGAAAGCGGCAGCTCTGAGGGCCTGTACAGGGATGCTCTCGGACAGCTGGGAAGCGAAGTGGCCATCGTCCGCATTGGCGGCCTGCACGCCCTGAGCCGCATCGGGCAGGACAACCCGCATCTTCGCGAGTCGATTATTGATGTCATCTGCGCCTACCTGCGGATGCCCTATCCGGCAACTGTCCGATCACCAGGCTCGGACAGCGCAGGCAAGACGCGGGAGCAAGGCGAACTGCAGGTCCGGCTGACCGCACAACGCATGCTGACCCGACACCTCCGCGATGAGGGCTACCTCAGGCAGCGTCACGACGGCTCTACCGAAGATACCTTCTGGCCAGGCATGGACGTCATCAACTTGACGGGCGCGCACTTGGTCAATCTCAACTTGAGCCACTGCCGATTCCGCGCCATCGAATGCAACGGAGCCTCATTGGTCGGGGAGACCCTGTTTAGAGCGCTGCTATGTGATCTAGGCTTCTTCCAGAAAGCGATATTCGATGGCCATGCCGATTTTCGAGGTGCATCATTCGATGACGCCTGGTTCTCCTACGCGAAGTTTACCTCCGAGCCCTGGTTCCAGGGTGACGAATTCTACAGACCCGCCAGTTTCGAAAGCCACGCGGATTTCAGAAATGTCATATTCACAAGAGGAGCCCGCTTCGACCGGGCTACTTTCGGAGGGAGCGCCGAATTCGGCGAAGTATCATGTGAGGCCGGTGCGAGAGCTATAAGCCTGCAAGGTGCCAGAGTCCTGTGTCCTGATGCTCGGGGCCCTGAATTTACACATACACCGAGCAGGTGGCCAGAAGGATGGCGACTCCAGGCCAGCAAAGACGGCATCAGCACTCTCAACTGGCACGGCTAACCACACATACGAGATCGTCCGGCCCTTAGCTAGTAAGGCTGCCATCCTGACTCTGAAGGCCAAGATCCCCGCCTGACCCGTGACGGGCTGGAACGCACAGACATTCTCGCGGTCAGCACCCTGCTCGTGCACTGGCCAGTGATCGAGATCCAGTTCAAGACCGCCACACAGTGAGGCGATGCTACCAGCCGGCTCGTGTGCACGAAGGCACGACTCTTCGACCTTAAGACGTCGTTGCAAGACCCCGCTCATGTACCACGCGCCACGCGCTCTCAACGTGCGGCGCGGTGAAGAGGGAAGATTTGCGCTGATTCCATCTCCGAACCTCTTCGTGAGCGACACCGCTATTGGCCATTGCAGTGGCATCGTGAGTCATAACCCAGTGGACGGTCGCGAGAAGCTCCAATCCGTAAGTGCTCTCGAAACCCTCGATTTCTCCTAGCACCGAGTGGATTCGCTCAGCAGTCGCCTGATGGCTGGCGATGTACTCATCCAGCACTTCGTAGATCCCAGGGTTCACCCGAATTGGCTCGGCTTTGGTGATGGGGAGTGAGCCATCCCCGAAGCCGATGATGAAATGCCCTTCCATGGCGCGCAGAGACTTTCGCAAGTCGTCAGCGTACGGGCCATATATAGCCGCGCTGAAGGCCAGTCGGAGTTCTTCTCCGTTGACCTGAAGGAAGTAAGCGAGCTTCTGCACCTCAATGAGGGTCGGAGGTTCGAAAGTAACTCGCTCATACTCCCGCATGAGCGCCAGCAGCGCAACGCGGGCCGCGGTCAGCTTCGGCGCCCGTTCACGGCTGGGCTGCTCAGCAGCGTTCGGAGCACCCGTTGGTGGAAAGATGCGTATGTCGACAGTCCCAGCAAGCGGCTCGAGCGAGCGCAGTATCCGTGGCTCGACCTCACGCCAGTCCAATCCGCCATTGCCGCATCCGAGGGGTGGGATAGCGATGGATGTGATGCCGAGGTCGCGAATCACCCGGGTCAAGTCCTGGAGGCCCGTCTCGATGTCAATGAGTTTGGACCTGGCACGCCACAGCCGCTTCGTAGGAAAATTGATGATGTATCGGGGACCAGTCAGGGATCCGGTCTCCCACACGTGCATGCGACCAAGTGTTACATCACCCCGCTTGCAGGCCGCCTCGTAGGCCTTGAACATCGCTGGCCACGCCTTCTTGAACTGCAGGGCGATCCCCTTGCCCATGATGCCCTCGGTGTTGACGGTGTTGACGAGCGCATCGACGTCCTGCGTGAGAAGGTTCCCAGTACCTCTTGTGATCGGCATCGTCATCCCTCAGAAATACCATTCGGCTCTGACAATTAGAGGAGTCGGCTGACCAGCCGTGCCCAGCACGAGCTCGACCTGCGCACGCGCGTGCTCGTTCTTCGTCACGATCCCTTCGATGGCCTGCCACGGCACGCTGGGATGAACAAGGCACTCCGCTTGCCGACGCTCCTTGCGGTCAGGATCGTCCGGCGTGTTATTCCAGTACGTCGCCGTCATAAGGGGCCAGTCGATGAAGCCATCGCCATCTAGCTCCCCGTCATGTTCGGTCATAGCGGCGTAGTCCAGCTCTGCATGACGGTTGGTGGCAATCACCGTCAGGCCAGCCCCGCGCAGAGTCTGGGTGGAACTCACCAGATAGACGATCTGTTCAGTGCATGCGGCCTCCGCACTGACCAAGCCGCGCGTTATGGCGTAGAGCATCGGGCTTCGTGGCGCGAAGTAGAAGGGTACGTAGTCAGCTAGGGTGCCACCGACCCCGCACGGCACGACACGAAGAGCGCGTCGCCGCTTGATGTGGTCATACCCGATCTCAACCCCAGTGATCTGCCGCTGTCTACACACGTTGTCCGGCAGCAGCCCAAACGCGACAACGCTTGGAAGTCGCTCGATTCGCGTCATATGGAACACACGTGTGGGCACTGGGCGGGTCACAGCTCTATGATGCCCTGCCAGCGCCGGTCCGCAGCACGATACCCGTCCACGCCATGGCCGTAGTCAGGCGATCCAGACGCTTACTTGCCTAAGCCAGTGCTGGCCGCAGCCCCCAGAAACCGGGCCATACGGTCGCATACCGGCACAACCGAACACTCACCATCAGCTCATCGAGGCACGGATCACTCACCAGTACCGCCGAGCGGCACGTTTTGGACCGCCAGCCCCGGGCAGGCGCCACCGCTGCCGCTGCCTCCGCTGTACCCACCAGATCAGTAACCGGTCGTAGCGGCCTGAGCACTTATGCTCGGTGGCGACTATTTGGTTAGCCGCGCATGGGCGAGTTCCACCTTGCTGTGCATGGCCGCTTCAACGTCTCTAAGGACTCCGGTTTGGAGTATGTGGTTTTGTGCCTGTGTACCGTCGCTGCGGCGGGACCGGCCTGGCGGGCACAGCGGGAGGCTGGAGGATGCGGGCGAGGCGGGTACTTGCCGGCGATCGCTGTATGGCGGTGTGCTGGGCCAGGCGGTGGAGCTGTCCGGCGGCTGCGCGGGCGGCGGCTTCCTGATGGGCGCGGCCCTGGACCTGACGCAGATCCGCGACCGCCGCGACGAGCTCGGCGAGGTTAGTGATCAGCATGGTCAGCGCCGCCGGGCCGCTGCCTGCCGAGCCGAGCACGGCCAGCAATCGCGACGTCGTGCGGAGCGCGTCACCGTGGGCGGTTGGCCGCGGGGTGGCGCCGTAGGCTTCCCGTGCCGCGCGGTCGAAGGCATCGGCGGCCTGCTGCAGGTCGCGCCGGGCCGGGCCGTGGACGGCCAGGGCGCTGCTGCTGAGCGCGTCGGCGGTGGCCTGGGCGAGTTCGGCCGCCGTTCGCTGGTCGATGCCGCTGCGGAGCTGGGCGGCTGTGCTGCCGGTCATGCGGATGATGTCGTCCCACAGGGCGCGGCGCTCGCTCGGGTCGACGGCCGCACGGACGGGCTGGCTGCCTGTGCCGTTCCAGCGGCGGCGGAGCCTAGGCAAGGTCAGGTCGGCGGAGAGCCGGCCGCCGCTGTACCAGAGGGGTTCGCCGTGCGCGTCCTGATGGCCGGGGAGGCTGATCGCATATCCGGTGATCTGGCCAGGGTTCTGGTCGCTGTACCGGTACCGGATAAGGACCCCGGCACTGGTCAGGCGGTCGAAGAAGTCGACGTCGCTCCCGGCGTGCGCCGCGGCTGCCGTTGCGGCGGAACGCAGGGCGGCCCGGACGGAACGCGGGGACAGGCCGTTCTGGGCGCCGCGTTCCGGGTTCGC
>JGI12635J15846_10004792_pt1 | contig 11689 bp, 7 predicted proteins | sample BlaSpr_A8_OM2_M2_FD_15846 | JGI IMG/M metagenome (IMG submission 15846) | reverse complement strand
GTAAGCCCCGCCTAGCGCCGATTGCAGCTCAGCGCTCCCCGGCGCTAGCGAGGCTGCTTTCCGATAACTCTCAACCGCCTGCGCGCCTTGACCCTGCGCAGCCTGCACCTGCGCCAACGCAACGACCGCATCTATATTCTGTCCATCCATCGACACCGCTCGCTGAAACGATCGCTCCGCGTCGGCCGGTTTCCCCGCCTTCACCTCGCTCTGCCCCAGCAACAGGAACGCAGCAACGTCGCCTGCATTCGTGTCGGCCTCCTCTTGCGCGATCCGCACTGCCTCGGCCGGTCGCCCGCGATCAATCTCCAACGAAACAAGTCCGCGTACCGCCGCCATCGACTTCGAATCCCTCGCCAGCGCCTGGCGATAAAAATCCGCGGCCTCAGCCCAGCGCTTCTCGTGCGTCCGCAACTCGCCGAGCTTCACGTATCCCAGCGCATCCTGCGGCGCGATTTTCACGAACTGCCGCAGATAGTCTTCGGCCTCAGCAGCATGCCCTTGATTGAAATTCGCCGTCGCTTGAAAGAGATATCCTTCTGGAGATTTCGGCGAGATCTTCCGGAGTTCCGCCCCAATCGAATCCAACGTGCTCCAATCCGCACGCTGCGAAGCCACCGACCCGAGCGCCGACCAAGCCTGACCAAAATCCGGCCGCAGCTGGACGGCTTTGCGCCATTCCAGTTCTGCCTGTTGCCGTTCGCCCTTCCCCTGTAGCACCATTCCCATCTGAAAATGCCCCATCGCGTTGTCTGGATCGAGTTTCAACGCCGTTCGCACCGTCACCATCGCCTGATCAAAGCTTGCCTGCTGAATCTGAATTTGCCCTCGGAGAATCAGCGCCTCCGGATCCTGCGGCGTCTTCTTCAAAATTTCTTCGTTGAGTTGACTCGCCTCATCCAGCCGATGCTCGACGATCAGCAGCTGAACATACGTTCTCTTCACCGCAATATCGTTCTGGTGCCGCGCGGAAATCTCTCCGAACTCTTTCAGTGCTTCGGGATAGTTGCTGCAAGCTACGTAGTAGTCCCCAAGCAATCGGTACATCGCTGGATCGTCAGGCGCTTGGTTCTTGGCATCACTGAGCGTCTTCTCCGCAGCCGCAGTGTCGCCCCGCTTCAGATACAACGCCGCCAACGCGCTGCGCGGTGTCGGATCGTGTGGAGCAATAGAAATTGCCGCCGAAAATTGGTCTGCCGCGTCCTTCCAGCGACCGTGCCGCGCATACAAGCTTGCCAACGCCATGTGCGAGTTCGTCGAAGACGGATCTGCCGCCTCTGCCTTTTTCAGCGTCGCTTCCGCGTCGTCATCGTTGCCCGCCTTCTGCTGGATGACCGCGAGGTTCAACAGCGCCCGCAATGGAGACCCGCCGGAAGCTACCGCTTGCTGCGCCTCAGCGAGCGCCGCCCCGGTATCCCCCAGATTCGCATCTGCATTTGCCAACAGCATTTGCGCTTCGATGTTTCCGCGATCGCTCTGCAAAACGGCATTCGCACGATCTTTCGCTTCCTGCGCCTTCCCTGCCGCCATCAGAATCTGTGCGAAATCCGTCTGCGCAGCCCAATTTGTCGGTTGCAGCGCGATCGTCCGCTGCAATTCCTGAATCGCGTTGGGCCAGTTGCCCTGCTTTTCGAAGCACTGCGCCAGCCGGAAATGTGCATCCGCAAATTTCGGATCGATTTCCAGCGCACGGCTGTACGAAATAATCGCTTCGGGATACTGCTGCTGTTTAGACGCCTGCTCGCCCTGATTGAAAAATTTCTGCTTCTTGCCAGCCGGGCCGGAAAAGCATCCGACCATCGTCAAGGCCAAAATCGCCAGGCCAGCAATGTTGCAACACGGTTTGTATGACCGCTGAGTGCGCATGGTTCGTCGATCTCTTGTGAAGAGGTGAACCTGAAAGTGGGTGCAATTCGGAATCCAAGACTTCGTCACGACGCGAATCCCGGCCCGCCTTAAACCTTCTCAATAGACGGGGGTTAGCTTAATCGAGAACCCATATACCCAATAATGTGTCTCGCGTGTCTCACTTTGAGGCACGAAACGCCACATCAGTCCCATCTCCTATCCAATGTGGATAGATTACTTCCACACCCCAACTCGCTTGGCTTTGAGGGTTGTCCCAAATACGCTAGCCAACAATGTGTATCTGATTGTAAAAGATAGGCTTACATCGGGAGAAACTGCTGCTCCAAAAGGGTCTGCGCTGGAAGAAGGCGTGCTTACTATACAGCCCGGAATCGTGAATTTTTTGCACCCTTTGGCGACCAACCCTCGGCCCCAGCGGGCCCGATTCCGGAACAAAACGAGAACTTATGATCCGAAACGGTGAAATCACAGTTTCTGAAGTGCGCCGCGTTTTCCGCTCTTACTGGTGGATCCTGCCCATTGCGATCATCGGCTGCGGCGCAATTGGTCTTGCCACCGCGCTGCTCCTACCCAAGAAATACACGTCGGAGACGCTCGTCCTGGTTGATCAGCCCCGCATCCCGACGGAATACGTCAAGCCGGTCGTGACCGACGACCTCAACCACCGCTTGGCATCGATGCAGGAACAAATCCTGAGCCGCACTCGCCTCGAACCCATCATCGAAAAGTTTGGCTTGTATGCCGATCAGCGCCAGCGTCTTCACATGGAAGATCTGGTCGCCAAGCTCCGCACCGCCGTGACGATCAAACCGATCGACCAGATGCCGGGCACCCTGCACAATAGCCTTCCCGGCTTTTATGTAAGCGTCGTTTTCGATAACCCGCAAACCGCCCAACAAGTCTGCACCGAAATTACATCAATGTTCATGCAGCAAAATACGCGTGAACGCGAGCAACAGGCCGTTCAAACCACCACGTTTTTGACCGGCCAGCTCGACGAAGCCAAGCGTAAGCTCGACGAACAGGACCAAAAGCTCGCCGGCTTCAAGCGTCAATATCTGGGTTCGCTTCCTGAGGAAGAGCAGACCAACCTTAACCTACTCAATGGTCTGAACGCCCAGCTCGAAGCGAATGTTCAGTCCCTGAGCCGCGCGCAGCAGGACAAGACCTTTAACGAATCGCTCTTGAGCCAGCAGGAAGCCAGCGCCGCCATCATTTCGCCGATCTTCCAGAATAGTTCGGAAACGCCCGACCGTCAGTTGAGCGACCTCGAACAACAGCTTGCCGCGCTCGAGGCCAAGTACACACCCGAGCATCCCGATGTCGTCAAGCTCAGAAAGCAAATTGAAGATTTCAAACACCGCATGGTCGCTGCGCCAAAGCCGGACGAGAACACCACCCCCACCCCAAAGGTGGATTCGCTTCAGGTCCAGCAGCTCCGCGCCAAGCTTCGCCAGGATGAGCTCAGCATCACCGACCTGAGCCGGCGTCAGACTCAGATTCAAGAGCAGATTACACAGCTCCAGGGTCGCTTGCAGGCTAGCCCGGTCGTTGAGCAGCAACTCAAGGAAATCACCCGTAACTATCAGACAGCACAGGACTTCTACAACGACTTGCTCAAAAAGCGCGAGCAGTCCGCCATGGCCAGCGACCTGGAGACCCAGCAGGAAAGCGAGCAGTTCCGCGTGCTCGATCCGCCAAGTCTGCCCGACAAACCCTCGTTTCCGAAGAAAGGCTTTTTCGCGGGCGGCGGCCTCGGAGCAGGTTTGTTCCTGAGCGTCGGCATTCTCTACTTAATCGCCTTGCTCGATAAATCCATGCACACCGAGCGCGACGCGGAACTTTGCCTCAACCTTCCGGTGCTCGCGATGATTCCCGTGCTCGAAGCTCCGGGCAACCTCGGCAAACGGGGATTGCTCGATGACAGCGTATTGCAGAGCAGCGGGGCCGATTGAATTGCGTGAAGTGACGCGGATTGTGAAACCTGGCATCAGATGCGAACGTAAGGGGACCCGATGAGCCGTATTCACGAAGCACTAAAGCGAGCGGAGCAGGAAAAGGCGGCCAACCCGCGTCCTGCCGCGGGTGAACAAGCGCCCCGTGCCACCGCAACTCCGGTCTATGACCAATCAGTCTCATCGAACCGCGCCGCGGAAGAAGTGGCTCGGCCGCGCCAGGCCGAGCGTTTTGATGGTCACAGCACGACGCTGCGTTACGAAGAACTAGTCGCTCGTTGCACACATCCGGAGTGGAAAGCCGACTCGACTCTGCGCGCTTCACTTGCTGGCGAGGGCGGCCGTGTCGTTGGAGAGCGCTTCCGAACGCTTCGTTCGCGCCTCTATCAAATCGCGGGTATGCGCAATCTTCGCCGCGTCCTGATCACCAGCAGCACGCAGGGTGAGGGCAAGACCTTCATCGCCACCAATCTCGTGCGTTCGATCATTCGTCAGGCAGACAAACGCGCGCTGCTGATCGACGCCGATTTGCGCGCTCCCCGTCTGCACACGGCGCTCGGGGCCCCGAGCACTCTCGGACTTTCGGATTATTTGCGCGGCGAAGCCGACGAGTACCGCATCGTGCAGAACAGCGAAACACCAAATCTTTGCTTCATTCCATGTGGCACTCGCGTTTCGAATCCCAGCGAATTGCTGCTCAGTGAGCGGATGAGAGTTCTACTCGACACGGTGACGCCGGCCTTCGATTGGGTCATTCTCGATTCCCCTCCATCGGTTCCGGTCCATGATGCGAGCAGCCTCGCCGACCTCTGCGATGGAGTCTTGTTTGTCGTTCGCGCAGGCGAAACCAGCTACGAAGTAGCGAAAAAGGCTGCATCGGAATTTCGCGACAAGAATCTCGTCGGCGTAGTCATGAACCAGGTCGATAAGTCGCAAGGTCGCGGCGACTACTACTACAACGCCGAAAAGAAGTAAGCCCGCATCTGCGGCCTCCAACTCCCCGCACTCGCATCGCCAGAGAATTACGATCGCTCGCCCGTCCTTCGTTTGTAGGGGCGGGGCTTGTTTGCCCTGAGCATCGAAGGGCTCCGCCCGGCCGCCCTGTCTTGGCTCAATCTCAACAGCAGATAGTCGCTGTCTTCTATCCCGCGATTTCCCACATTCTTGCTAGGTTTTTGCCGTGGCACATACACTCTTGTTCACCCTGGGCTTCGAAGGGTCTGTGCTCTTGCTGGAAGCTCAGCAGCTTTGATCCGTCACCGAAGCTGCGCTGAGAACCTTCCTTTCGCCTCGCGACAACATCCACAAAACCGGCGCCAGCAGCGTGAGTCCCAATAGAAAAAACACAACGCCGCCGTCGCGGTGAAGTCTGCCGAAGAGAAACGATGGATCGACGTGAATCGCAAGGATCGTCAGAACCGCGATCCGCACACCGTTCTTGATGATCATCACGAATAGGCTGCATACCACGAAGGCCGCCTGCTTCCAACCCGAACGCAAATAGAAATGCGCCGCGAGCAGCGCAAGAATCAGCACCGCCATGCTCGAGCGAATGCCGCTGCACTCTTGCGCGATTTCAATATTGATGTGAGCGGTGTGGAAAACAAATCCACTCCGTAGATAAGGCAAGTCCACCGCGTCGAAGAGCACGGCGACCACTGCTGCGGATCCCGCCTGTAACCAATAAATCGCCCGGCCCAAAAGAAATTCGGGCAACGGCACGGCAAGAAACAGAAACAGCAGAGCGAAACGGCCTTCGTACAGAGCCGAACGTCCAACGAAGAACGCAAACCCCGCGATCCATAGAATTACAATCGCGAGCATGTAGAACGTGAGCTGCTCGCTGGTTCCGGCGCCGATCTGTCCCCTCCACGTGAGAACGGCGATTGCCGCTCCAAGCGCTACCAAAACACTCCCCGCCAGGGCGTCGAAGCTCACGCGCCGAAACACCCTTTCGCGATCTAGATACAACACCCCAGTCGCAAGAATCGGAATGATGAAAATGTGGGACGCGTCGTCGTTTTCTGACGCGTAGGCAATCAGCGACCGGAGGGGCGCCCAAAAGAGTGCCGTCGTCGCGACAATCCACCCGGCGAGAAAATACGCGCGCCGGCCCTCGATCCCAGCCGCAACCGGGCGACTCTGAATGTCGGTAAGTTGGGACATCGCCCCCCATGCTACATGACGCAAACCGCCGTCTCAGACCCGTACTTGTCCGCCTGTTTCCACACCAAGTCATGCTCGAGCAATCACACGCGTACTGTCATTCACTCGCCCCTTCCGGGAGGTCCGCGCCGCGAACGATTAGGAAATATCGGTTGCGGTCGGGCGCACGGCACGCCGTGCCCGTCTTACCCCCCAGAATCGTCCGCCGCTCTGTCTGCGCCCTTTCCGAGTCTCTCCGCAAACCACTGATTCATCGCACTTTACTCGCCTGCTGCGACCACGCACAGTGAACCTAACTCTCTTAGAATCAAATTCTTACGTAAAAATCATACCTAAACCACGCAGAATCATATTCTTAGAAAATAAAGGGGGGGGCCTGAAGACCCCTGGATAGCACTCTAGTCGCAGAATCTCAAATTTAGTCTGATTCCGAATCCGGTATCACGATGGTGAGACGGCCGAGCGTCACCGCCTATCCCGATTTCCCCAACGCGTCAGTATTCCTATTGTTTACAATACTTTACGACCTAGGAAAAACTTTAGAACAATTGGATAGCCGCTATCCACTTAGTCCTAGTCCCTCCTCTTTATCACTCGACCAACTCGTTTATTTTCAGCATATTGCAAAACAAGACCGCCCAACCGTCTGGCATCTGCAGTGCACAACTCTAGGGCGTTCGGAAGGGAGTCCCGCTGGGACTCAAATGGCGGTAGCTTGCCCGAACGCTCATTTTGCGCTCGGGAGGCAGCGAATCAGGGCACTTTACACAATTTTAGCCCTTTTTTGCAAAATCTGAGACGCGCGGAACGCGATTTCCTGTTTCCTGCACGCCATTACTCACGAGATGTCTGTTAGGGGCTCGCGTATCCCAGACTCCTACTGATGTTCCGCTAAGCTCAAGGCTGTCAATACGTAGAAGCACTTGGATTTAGCCCCGAAAACCCGGATGAGGCTCCTTGGTCGGTGAATTGCTCCCACTGAGGGAAACGGAGTGAGATCGGATCGTCCCTCCCGGCTCAGGCGTTATCAGCTTTCGGAGTGAGCCTGTAGTTCCGCTGCAAGGCCTCTAGAGTGAATAGCATCGCGAGGCCAAAGTTCCATCAGGTTGCAACAATCACACGCGGCGACGAGTCCACGCCCAGTTCGGCGCCACGCGAAAGACGAACCGGAACCAAACGGTGAATAATCCCCATGAAGCTCGAAACCAAGACCTCTAACCCCCTGCCTGCCTCGCGCCCCCGGCGAGAGCACGCTGCACGCACCGCCCCCCGGGTAGCGTCGCGCCCCGCGTCGAACCCTCTCGACTTGACGCGAAACATTTTGCCCGAAGAGCTGTTCCTGGGAATGCTCTGCCTTGAGCGCAAGCGCGCCGAGCGTTCGGGCGACAAGTTCACCCTGATTTTGCTCGATGCCCGTGTGGCGCTCCAGAACGCTTCGACTCACGACATTCTGCGCCGGATCACGAAGGCGGCCGACAAAGCTCGCCGCGATACCGACATCGCCGGCTGGTACAAAGATCACGCCGTTCTCGGAATTATTTTCACCGAACTGCGCGACACTCCGGAATCCGGCACCAACGAAACCCTGCGCAATAAAATCCAGCGCAGCCTTGCCACCGAGCTTACAGCCGAAGAACTCGACCTCGTACACGTCTCGCTGCACACCTTCGCCGACGATTCCGACGAGCAAGACTCGAATCACGATCAGTCGAATCCAGCCTTCCACCCCGATCTGTTTCACCGAAATCAGTCGAAGAAACTGCCGATGCTCGTGAAGCGCTGCATGGACATCGTTGGCAGCGCAGCGGCATTGATCATCCTGGCGCCCGTTTTCGCTGCGATCGCCGTCGCGATCAAGCTGGGTTCCAAAGGCCCGGTTCTCTTCAAGCAGCAGCGCATCGGCCAATTCGGAAAGCCGTTTCCGTTTCTCAAGTTCCGTTCGATGTACGTCGCGAATAATTCCGACGCACACAAGGCGTACGTGCAGAGCTTGATCGCCGGCTCGAAAGAACAGCCGACGGGACAAGAGGGCGAAAAAAAGATCGCTTTCAAAATCAAGAACGATCCCCGCGTAACCGGAATTGGTCGCTTCATTCGCCGCACGAGCCTCGACGAACTTCCCCAATTCTTCAACGTGCTCGTTGGCCAGATGTCGCTAGTTGGACCGCGTCCTCCGATTGCCTACGAAGTCGAGGCTTACTACATCTGGCACCGCCGCCGGGTGCTCGAAGCCAAGCCCGGGATCACCGGCCTTTGGCAGGTTTACGGCCGCAGCCGAACGACTTTCGACGACATGGTTCGTCTCGATCTCCAGTACTCCGAAAAGTGGACACCGCTGTTGGACATCAAAATCCTGCTACAAACGCCCGGCGCAGTTTTTTCTGGAGACGGCGCCTACTAGGTTTGAGTCCGTTGTGGCTTCCCAAAATTTGCTTGCCTCGAATCTGATGCAATCCCGTAACACGCATCGCCTCGCTCAATTCACATCCTTAATCGTCCAGGTGGAGAACAAATGGCTACAAAACTGAATTTCAGCTCGTCGTGTGTCGCCGTGAAAAACGAAGACGGAAAAGACCTGCTTCGCGTCGGTGTCATCGGCTACGGCTATTGGGGCCCGAACATCGTTCGGAACTTCCACGCCCAGGATCAGTCGCGCGTCGTCGCGGTTTGCGACAAGAGCCAAAAATCGCTGGCGAAAGTGCGCCATGCATTCCCGGATATGGTCACCACAGACGATGTTGACGATCTCTTGACCTCGCCCGACATCGACCTGATCGCTGTCGTGACGCCGGTATGGACACACTACGAACTCGCCAAGAAAGCCCTGCAAAACGGCAAGCACGTGTTCGTCGAGAAGCCTTTCACCTACAGCGTCGCTCAGGGTGAAGAGCTGGTCGAGCTCGCGGAACGCAAGGGCCTGAAGATCATGGTGGATCACACGTTCTTGTTCACCGGCGCCGTCCGCCGCATGAAGCAGATGATCGACGACGGCACTTTGGGCGAGCTCTACTATTACGACTCGACCCGCGTGAACCTCGGCCTGTTCCAGCATGACGTCAACGTCCTGTGGGACCTCGCGCCGCACGACCTCTCGGTGATGGACTACCTGATCAAGCAGAAGCCGGAAGCGGTTGTCGCGACGGGTGAACGCCACCTGAACGGCGTCGCCGACATCGCCTTCATGACCCTCTATTACCCCAACAACATGATCGGCCACATTAACGTGAACTGGCTCTCCCCCGTGAAAGTCCGCACCACGCTGATCGGCGGCGAAAAGAAAATGCTCGTTTGGAACGACCTCGAGGCCGACGAAAAGCTCAAGGTCTACGACAAGGGCGTCCAGATGACGAGCGGCGACGCTGTCCACCAGTTGCTGGTCAGCTACCGCACCGGCGACATGTGGGCCCCCAAGATCGAACAGGTTGAAGCCCTGAAGGCCGAAGCCGCCTACTTCATCGACTGCATCCTCAACAACAAGACCCCGTTTAACGACGGCCACGCCGGCTTGCACGTGGTTCGCATGCTTGAGGCAGCCGACCAGTCCCTTCAACAGAAAGGCAAAGTCATCTCTCTATGAGCACCACGGTCCTCAACGAACACGTCTGCATCGCGCCCGACGTGAAGCTCGGCCACAACGTTAAGTTGTCTAAATTCATCAACATGTACGGCTGCACGGTCGGCGACGACGTCAAAATCGGCGCATTTGTCGAAATCCAAAAGAATGCATCGATTGGTAACAACTGCAAAATTTCCAGTCACAGCTTCATTTGCGAGGGTGTCACCATTGAAGACGCTGTGTTCATCGGCCACAGCGTGACGTTTATCAACGATATGTATCCCCGGGCCACAGCCGCAGGCGGCGCACTTCAGACCGAGGCGGACTGGAAGGTCGACAAGACCGTCGTCAAGAAGGGCGCGTCGATCGGTTCCGGTTGCACCATCCTGGCAAACGTCACCATCGGCGAGGGCGCCATCATCGGCGCGGGTAGCGTCGTCACCAAAGATGTGCCGCCAAACGCCATCGTTGCCGGGAATCCTGCGAAGTTCCTGCGATTTGTCGCTGAGGAGAGGACTGCTTAAATGAGCGCGAACGAAAAAATTCCGTTTCTCGATCTGGTTACCCCGCACAAGGAGCTCCAGCAGGAGCTCACCGCCGTGTTCCAGCAGGTCATCACCACCGGCGGCTTTGTCGGCGGCCCGCTGGTCGAAAATTTTGAGAAGGACTTCGCGACCTTTTGCGACTCCAAGCTCTGCGTTGGCGTCAACAGCGGCACCGACGCCGTCCGCTTTGCGCTGACCGCGGCGGGTGTCGAACCCGGCGACATCGTCGTCACCGTTCCCCACACCTTCATCGCCACGACCGAAGCGATCAGCCAGGCGGGCGCGCATCCACATTTCGTCGACATCGACGATCGCACCTACACGATGAGTCCGAAGCGGCTCCAGGAATATTTTGATCGCGAGTGCGAAATCGACCGCGCCTCCGGCAAGGCCATCCACAAGAAGACCAAGAAGCCGGTCACCGCGATCGTTCCGGTCCACATCTACGGCCAGTGCGCCGACATGGACGCGCTCCACGAAATCGCGACCAAGTACAAGCTTATCGTCATCGAAGATGCCTGCCAGGCTCACGGCGCCGAATATTTCTCGAAGAAACAGAACAAGTGGCTCAAGGCTGGTTCGATGAGCCATGCCGCGGCGTTCAGCTTCTACCCAGGCAAGAACCTCGGAGCCTGTGGTGAAGGCGGAGCCATCACCACGAACGACGCCGAAATGGCGCGCAAGATGAAAATGCTGCGCGAACACGGCCAGGTGAAGAAGTATTACCACGACATCGAGGGCTACAACGGACGTCTCGATTCGCTCCAGGCCGGCTTGCTTCACGTAAAGCTGCGCCACCTCGCGGAATGGAACAAGCAGCGCCAGGCTGCGGCCGCTGAATATCAGCGCTTGCTCGCTTCGAACACCGCGTTGAAACTGCCCTTCGTGCCGGAATGGTCGCGCCCGGTGTGGCACCTCTTTGTGGTTCGCGTTGCCGATCGCGACGGTCTGCAGAAGCATCTCGCCGAAGCGAAGATCGACACCGGCATCCACTATCCAATCCCTCTGCACTTGCAGAACGCGTACAAGTCGCTTGGTTACAAGAACGGCGACTTCCCTGTCACCGAAAAGCTGGCGCTCGAAATTCTGTCGCTGCCGATGTACCCGCAGCTCCAGAAAGCGCAGCAGGCCCGCGTGGCGCAAGGCGTCGAAGAATTCGTCTCCGTTGCCTCGGTTTAGTCACCGATCGAATCGAGCCACACACAGTCATCGCGCAGGCCGAGCAGCGCAACACGCGGCCCGGCCTGCGTCTTTATTTCCTGACTTTCTCTAACTCTTCGAACCGTCCAGCACGAAATGCCAGCCTTCGAATCATCTGCGACGCAACCCTCCGCCCTGCGCGTTGACCGCCTCGTCAGCTTGCGCTTCGTGCGTCCGCTACGCCGCATCAGCTCGTCGCCGGCGGCTTTGCGCATTCCGATTTTGATGTACCACAGTGTCGCCGAGCCTGGCGCCGATGCGCGTCACCCATACTTCGGCACGGTCACATCTCCCGCCGTATTCGAACAGCAGATGCGGTATCTGCACGACAATGGCTTCGACACGCTCTCGCCCGCCGATGTCTTCGCAAACGGCGAAACCAGCATTCGCATCGTTCG
>JGI12635J15846_10004791_pt1 | contig 11691 bp, 12 predicted proteins | sample BlaSpr_A8_OM2_M2_FD_15846 | JGI IMG/M metagenome (IMG submission 15846) | reverse complement strand
AGACTCAATCCAGAGATTCAGGCACGATTCCGATATTCTTTTCGCCGGCAGCTTTCTTTTCCTGATATTTTTTCAGCCAGGCCTCCCAGCTCTTTCCGGCTGCTGGATCGCGATCGCTGAACGTCAGGGCGCCGATGTCAGCGTAGGAGATCGAAATCTTGTTGCTCGTGGTTTTTTCGAAGATGCGCACGAAAGAATCCGCCAATGTCAGCCCGCTGCGCCGGTCGAAAAGATAGCCTTCAATCTTGGTTCCATCTTTTCTCGTAATCGCAATGTCGCCGCGAAAGTCAAAAGCTTTTTCGAGAGCGTGCCGGATTTCCATCTCAGTAGCCAGCGACGGTATCCAGCCTTCGAGCTTTTCGCGCTGATGTCCAGGTGCGATTTCCAGAGTGTCTGGATTTGGAGGTTTAGTGCGATTTTGCGTTTCGATAGGCTCAGGATCGGGAAGACGATCAGCCTTCATGCGTTTGTTTCCTGCAAAGAATCGCTGGGCGCTTCAATCTGCACCAAGGTGGCAGATTGCCCCGAATCTGAAGGTTCGTCGAGCAGACGCAACGCCCCGCGGTCAGGATATCGACTAAAAAGCGTAGCTTTGACTGTCGCCAGAAAGCCGCCCAGCGATCCGAACTGATCGTTCACCGCAGATGCTTCGTATCCGCTATGCACCATGCAATTCGCGCACTTTGGATTTCCAGATTCCGTGCCGTAGTTCGACCAGTCAGTTTCGTCGAGCAGCTCCTGGAAGGTGTCGGCGTATCCGTCCTGCAGCAAGTAGCAGGGCTTTTGCCAGCCGAAAATATTGTAGGTCGGCATTCCCCACGGAGTGCAGGCATACTGCCGCTTCCCCATCAGAAATTCCTGGAATAGAGGTGAAAGATTAAACTTCCAACTCTTCTTCCGATTCGAAAGGATGGCGCGAAACAATCTGCGAGTGCGGGCGCGTCCCAAAAAATGCTGCTGGTCGGGCGCTTTGTCGTACGAATATCCCGGTGAGAGCATCATCCCCTCAACGCCGAGGTCCATCATCTCGTCGAAGAAGGCGCGCACGCTGTTGGCATCGGCGCCGTCAAAAAGAGTGGTGTTGGTCGTCACTCTGAACCCGCGACTTAGCGCGTCGCGAATACCGTCGACGGCGATTTCGTATCCGCCCTCGCGACACACGGAGAAATCATGATGTTCTCGCTGGCCGTCCATGTGCACGCTGAAAGTAAGATATTTGCTTGGCTTGAAGAGATTGATTTTCTCCTTCAGCAACAGGGCATTCGTGCAGAGGTAAATATACTTCTTGCGTTTTACCAGTCCTTCGACAATCTCCCCGATCTGGGGATGCATGAGAGGCTCGCCGCCGGGGATGGAAACCATTGGGGCGCCGCACTCGTCGACCGCTCGAAAACATTCTTCCGGAGTCAGTTCACGCTTCAGAATATGTGCCGGATATTGAATCTTGCCGCATCCCGCACACGCCAAATTACAGCGGAACAGGGGCTCCAGCATGAGCACCAGGGGATACTGCTTTCGTTTTGCGAGTTTCTGGCCGAGGACGTAGGTCACGACCGTCCACATCTGTGAAACCGGAACACCCATTATTAGAAAATTCTCCTCAGTTCCTCTATGTTATCAGGATCGTCCTGCGGAAGGTTGCCTACGTAGGGACAGCCGCCCTCGGCTGCCAGCAAAGCTCAGCAGCGTAGCGCTGCCAACCGTTTATACGTTCCAAACAGCCCCCAAAAAGCGATCAAAAAGTCGCCTTCCTGAATACGGCAAATAGGCAGTTTACATTACGAGAACCGGGGTCCAAAATCGCCCTCCGGCATGGTATAATAGTCCTAATCCAGCATCCGATAAGTGCCCGTAATTTCAGCAGGTTGAGCGCAAATACGGCGAGCCGAAAACGAACGTTATCGCACGCTAGAAAACCTAATTTTCACGCGGAGTTGAATGGCCACTAAAGAGATCACCACGGCTGTACTCGAGGATCCGAAAAACGATCCAAAAAATAAGAACGGACGCCCCGCAGTCGACGGCGATGGCAACGGCGATTACAACGCCGATTCCATAAAAGTGCTGGGAGGGATGGAAGCCGTTCGCAAGCGTCCCGCAATGTATATCGGCTCGACAGGAGAGATGGGGCTGCACCATCTCGTCTATGAGGTTGTCGACAATTCTGTGGACGAAGCGCTCGCCGGCCACGCTGACAAAGTTGAAGTTGCGATCCACATCGACAATTCCATCACCGTCGTCGATAACGGCCGCGGTATTCCCGTCGACTCAATGGACATCGACGGCGAGAAAGTACCCGCTGCGCAAGTCGTGATGACCAAGTTGCACGCAGGTGGAAAATTTGATAACTCCTCTTACAAAGTTTCCGGAGGACTGCATGGAGTCGGCGTCTCCTGCGTGAACGCGCTCAGCGAAGATTTGGATCTCGAGATATGGCGCGACGGCTTCACCTGGGAGCAGACGTATTCCAAAGGCGAGCCCACCAGCAAGTTAAAAAAAGCCGGTGCAACCAAGAAGCGCGGGACGAAAGTTCACTTCCTTCCCGACAAGAGTATCTTCACCGCGACCGAATACAACTACGACACGCTGGCCCAAAGGCTTCGCGAACTCGCGTTCTTGAACAAGGGCCTGCTGATTACGCTGACTGATGAGCGCACGACGGACGCCAAGACCGGCGAGCCCAAGACTGCGGAGTTCAAGTACAACGGCGGCATTGCGGAATTTATCAAGCATCTCAATCGCGGCAAGCAGGTTCTGCATGACAAGCCGATTTACATGGAAGCCGATCGCGACGGCGTGGTCATGGAAATCGGTTTGCAATATAACGACGCGTACTCCGAAACCGTTTTCAGCTTTGCCAACAACATCAACACCGTTGACGGCGGATCGCATCTTTCCGGCTTTCGCACCGCCCTGACTCGCACCATCAATTATGCCGGGCAACAAATGGGTCTGTTCAAGGATGTAAAAGAAAATCTGACTGGAGATGACGTTCGCGAGGGGCTGGTTGCGGTGATCAGCGTGAAACTTTCGCAGCCGCAATTCGAAGGTCAGACAAAAGGGAAGTTGAACTCCGATATCGCCGGCACCGTTCAAGCATTCGTGAACGAGAGACTCGGCGCTTATCTTGAGCAGAACCCAACCGTCGGGCGCAAGATCATTAATAAAGCGATTGAAGCTGCGCGCGCTCGCGAGGCCGCGAGGAAGGCACGCGACTTAACTCGCCGGAAAGGGGCGCTCGATGGTGGTGGGCTGCCCGGTAAACTAGCGGATTGTTCTGAACGGCAGCCAGAACGGTGCGAACTGTTCCTGGTAGAGGGTGAATCGGCAGGCGGCACCGCCAAGCAAGGACGCGATCGGCGTTTTCAGGCCATCCTTCCGTTGAAAGGAAAAATTCTCAACGTAGAGAAGGCACGTTACGACAAGATGCTCGGGCACGAAGAAATTCGCGCCATGATTACCGCGCTCGGTACCGGAATTTCGAAAGAAGATTTTGATCCGTCGAAATTGCGCTACGGGAAAATTATTCTGATGACCGACGCTGACGTCGACGGAAGCCATATCCGAACGCTTCTGCTCACGTTCTTCTTCCGTCACATGCAGGAATTGATTAAGCGCGGCAATGTGTTTATTGCCCAGCCCCCGCTTTACTCGATCAAAAAGGGAAAATCGCAGCAGTACATCAAAGACGATCGCGAGTTCGTAAAAGTCATGGTCAAACGCGCGTCAGATGGTTTGATCGTCCGTTACGGCGAAGGTGCGGCCAAATTGGAAGGAACAGCCCTGGCTCGCTTCATCACGGTGCTCAACGAATACCTGACATTCTTCGACAAGGTGGGAAAGCGGTTGCGAGATGAACACGTGACCGACCTTTTGCCCAAGCTTGACTTGTCGAAGCGCGCAGACTTTGAGGGCGATAAAAATGCTCCGCCGAAGAAGATCGAGAAGCTCGAAAAAGAACTGAAGAAGCTGCAAAAGGCACGCGCATTTAAAGAAGTCGAAAGCCGATTCGACGAAGAACACAATCTATGGGAAGTGCGATACGTCAACTCCCAGGGCGCTGAGCATTTAATCAACTGGGAACTTGCGTCTACGGCGGAGTACCGACAATTGCTTTCGAAGTTCAAGCAAATCGAGGAGTACATGGAGCCGCCATTCGTGGTTGAAACCATCAGTAAGGGCGCGAAGGCGGAAGCAAATGCCGCCGGTGATCAGGAAGACGCAGATAGCGATGCGTCGTCGAAAAACGTTGGCACCGACAATGCGCCGAAGCCCGCCGCGAAGAAGAAGTCCGCCGAACCGCAGATAGTTGAAAAGGAAACCGCCCGCGAGTTATTTGAATACGTACTGGCCGAAGGCCGCAAAGACTTCGTTGTACAACGCTACAAGGGCCTCGGCGAAATGACCTCACAGCAGCTCTGGGAAACCACCATGGACCCGGAGAAGCGAACCCTACTCTCGGTCCGACTGGAAGACATAGCCGAATGCGAAACCATCTTCACCACGCTGATGGGCGAAGATGTAGAATCGCGCCGGAAGTTCATCGAAGAGAATGCGCTGGATGTGAAGAACCTGGATATTTAGAATTTTCGGGAGGGCATGCCTTCGGGCATGCCGTAACTCCAAACTAAAAAACGAAGGGCGCGGCTGAAGCCGCGCCCTTCAAAACAATAATTGCTGGGTACCCAACCTTCTAAGACGCTTTCCCCAGCTTCTTCGCCGGCACTTGCACTAACTCAATCTGGCTTTGATTGTTTTTCTTCGCATCTGCCTCCGCTTCTTCCTGGGTCGCGCCTGTTCCTACGACTTTGCGGTCATCAATCGAAAGCGCAGCCCAGCTTCCAACCTTCAAGCCCGCGAGTATCGAATCATGTGACGTTTCTGGAGCCGTCGCCAAAGACCGTTCATCTCCCCTTGGGTCCGGAATCGATGAGGGAGGATCGCTCGTAGGAAAGGAATCCGCCAAGGTTTTATCGAATGATTTTTCCCTCTCTTCACTTTCATGATGCGTGTGGCGTTCTTCGGGATCGCGGCAGCTACCCAAATGCTCCGGATCGTATGAAGTGATTTGTGGAGCTCCTTCGATTTTCCTATCCATATATCACCTCGGCTCAAAAGAAAATCCTGTTCGCTCAATTCGGCAATTGTCGCTCAGTGGCGTCAAAATTGCCATCGGGTCTTTACTCCACTAAATCTTCGGACGCAAGAATCCTGATGGGCGGCCGAGCCGGATTGTATTTCACTTTGGGGTAGGCACGATCGAAAACTACCCACAACACTATCAGCAGCACGAAGATCAACGCACTTCCTTCGGGACCGACAGACCCTCCGGTCAGCCAATTAGGGCCGTGGAGCGAAGATTTGAAGAGATGTCCAGGAGAGACGCCACCACTATCCGGGACGGAGTATAAGTAGCTTTCGCCCCAATCCCAGGCTGCGTGAAAGCCGACCGCAAACCAAAGACTGCCAGTACGCCGCAAAGTTAAACAGAAAAACAATCCAATACAGGACGCAGCGACAAGGCCATTCCACGCCTCCCCGGGGTTCAGTTGATGAATGGCTCCAAACGCGATCGACAGAAGCACCGCCGCAGGCCAGAAGCCAATCGCCTGGGACAAGGTGAACAGGCTGTAGCCCCGCAATAGAAATTCCTCGGCGAAAGCAACAATTAGAAAAAAGACTCCCCAGAACGCAGCGAACTTTATGATTCGAAATCCGTGCAAGGCCAGCTTGCCAAGGGTGAACGCATGGCCTCCGTGCAACGCCAACATCAGAACGCCAAGGGCCGTGAGGCCCCATAGAACTCCGTTCCAAAACAGCTTGCCGAAGGCCTTGCGGACGGGCAGCCCGTATTCGTCCGGGGATCGCCTTTCGAGGCGAGCCATAACGAGCGCAGGAACGGTCGCAGCGACCATGAGCACAAACTCCGAAGCCATTGCTATCCAAAGAAATCGAGCATCAGACTCTTCTATGAAATTCAAAGCGGCCGAAAGCAGCACATAAAGAACTCTGACCATGGCCAGATAAATCAAAACGCGCCAAATTGGCCGCAATCCGTCAGCACCGAAAAACATTTTGGTTAGAGGATGATCAACTGCGCGGGGAGTGGAATGGGGAGATTGAGGTGAGTCGAGTTTTGCCGTGCTTTCCAGAGTTTGCGGGGGGTCGGCTGAGGAGCTTGCCTTGGGGAGTTCCTCATTAGTGCCCTCACCCTCATGCATTTCCTGATTCATCCCCGCTCATGGTAAAACACTCGCCGTCCCTCATGAACGCATTTTTCACCCGTGAACGCTTTGGACGTCCCCAATTCCTGGCAGCATGTCTGCTTCTAGTATTTTTGGCTCAATGTGTCTGGCTGGTCGCGCACACTGGCCCGCTCGTTGAGGTGAACTCAACAGACTTGCTTCGTGTACGGGAGGGACTACAGCAATGGGGCGGCGAATCCGTGGCTGGAGTGCCACTAACGCGACCGGCAGACGTTGTATCCTCGCCGAGGATCGGGTTCGAATCTAATCAAGGCTATGATCCCAATCATTCTCCGCTTTGGTATCTGATTCTAGCCGCCCCTTTTCTCGGTTGGCATGACTCACCACCATCCTCTGGTCCCCGGTACTGGCCTTGGCTCGAGCGGCTGCCATTTCTATTGTTCGGCACACTGTTGGGAGCCTCGCTGTGGTACGTGGCTCGCAGGCTGTACGGAAACGCTGGTGGATATATTGCATTGGCACTCTATTGTTTTTCTCCAGAAATCATTAGGTCGAGTTCTTTGTGGATTGCGGAACCGGAGATGGGCGCGGCATGGGGCGCCTTCGGCGCAATTTTCACTGCGATCGCGGTCGCGCACACGCTATACGCTCCCAGGGAAGTAGTTCTGTGGAACTGGCGGCGAACGGTCTTACTGGGCCTATCGCTCGCGCTCGCGGTGGGGTCTCAGTTCTCGCTAATAATCGTGGCTCCTTTGGCGCTGGCGTTCATGCTGTATCTCGCATCCGGGCGCTGGCCTGCTGCAATCGTCATCTGGCTCGCCGCCAGCGCGCTTGCTTTTTGCGTGCTTTATTTTTCATATGGTTTTCACGCAGCCATTTTTTGGCAGGGAATGCGCCACGCAAACTTTTTGAACGTTATTTGGCGAGCCTTCAGAATGAGGGGAAATTATCTCGGGCTGCTGACGCAGTTAGGCCGATGCGGTCCGGCGCTAGTCCTGGCATTGCCAGTCGCGCTCCTGACGTACTTGATGTGGCGGAGAACGCGATATTTCGGCAACACGTCCCCATTGCTGATCGCGGGACTGTTCCTCTTGATGGGCCTGGCATCGCCACATTATCCTGGTTTGGGATTTCAGTTGGTGGCAATACCGTTCCTAATGCTTTTCGTGGCGGGAATCGCCGCGGATCTGTTGGAAAGCAAGCTTCGCGGCGTGGTGCTCACTGCTTTGTGGACGTTATTGGTTACGAATGCGTTGTGGAATCTTGCCGAGTTGGCCCTGATAAGGCGGGGATAGTGGTCAGTTGTTGGTTGAATCAGTGGTAAACCAGCGTACGCTTGAGGTATGAACAGAAAAGAAATCAAGTCTCCGAGAATGACGGCGAACTTCATTGTCTGGATGGTCGCTGCCGCCGTGGTTTTCGTCGCGGTAATGTTGCATGTCTGGAAAGTGTTTTGATCCATCTAGATGGGACAACTTTTCGCTGGGTAGCCGAAGGTAATACAGCTTCCCTGAGGGCTTCCCTACAGGATAATACTAGCTAATTCAGTCTAGGAGTCCCTCCTACTGATGGTAGGATTGTCACGTTAGGTGACTGTGACCACCCGTATTCTCATTGTCGACGACAGCCCGCTGGTTCGGCAGCGGCTACGGGACATGCTGCAACAGCACTCGCAGTGGATGGTTTGTGGCGAAGCGGCAAACGGCCGCGACGCCTTGGAAAAAGCTCAGGTCACGAATCCCGACGTCATCGTCCTAGATTTCCTGATGCCAGGTATGGATGGCCTTCAAACCGCTCGAGAGATCGGGAAACTGCTGCCTTCGATTCCTATCCTGATGTTCACCATGCACTTGTCCAGGCAATTGGTTGAGGAGGCGAGGAACGTGGGTATTCGCGGCGCGGTAGCGAAATCCGATGCTGGCCGCATTATCGAAGGCGTAGAAGCCCTGCTCCGTAACGAAGCATATTTCGCCTGTAACAATTGACCTCAGCGACCTCTTCTTAGTTTCACGCTAAAATTCTCCAGTAGTTCTGCTGGACTGTATAGCGAGGAACATTATGGACGACACCGAACGTGGCCTCGCCACCGTTGTAAGTCCCTACACCGTGCAAGAAACATTGAAGCGCTTGGAGGATCTGATCGTCGCGCGCGGACTCAAGCTTTTCGTGCGCATCGATCACAGCGGCGAGGCGGAGAAGGCCGGCCTCAAGATGAATCCGGCGCAGCTCTTGATATTTGGCAGCCCGGTGGCGGGAACTCCGATCATGGTGGTTGCCCCGACTTCCGCGATCGACTTGCCGCTAAAAGTCCTGGTCTGGGGAAGTGACGACGGCGCGGTTCACGTGACCTACAACAACCCGGAATACTTGGGACGACGGCACGGCATCCCAAGTAATTTGCTCAAAAACATTATGGCGGTGAGTGCGCTAGTTGAGAAAGCCCTCGCGGGTTGACAAAGCTAGCGCAGCGCGACTAAGGCCAGCGTTTTGCGGTGTCTTCCCATCCGGCAGCCCGCGCGGGTTGGGGCGTTGGGGCGTTTACCGCGGCTGGCTGAGGTATGCGAATAGGGGTCTGCGCCGCGGGAGGACTCGCAAGCGTAGGTTTGTTGGCGCTTGCTTCCATGCCTGCTTCCTTCTCGTCAGACAACAAGGGTGCAGCGACTCGCAAAGCTTCAACTTCTTTTTCTAGCCTCGCTAATTCCAATTCTTTTTGTCTTAAAACCTCGTAAACATTCTTCATACCTTAGGCACCTTAGGAAAATTTTCCGTTATTAACGCGTTTGTTCGCACTTTAGGCACACTGGGGATTTTTGTCAAGGAGCAAAGGTTGCTAAACGGCACCAATATGGAAGGTTTGGCTCGAACATCACACGTCAACCCAACGGCCCGTATAAGTGGCCTTCCACGCGATCTGCGATTTTGGGAAGTTCCTTCTTCGCGTACTGTAAAAAATGGGGCGCCGCGCGGTGTGCTTCCATTGCTGCGTCATCTTTGTATTGCTCGTAGATGAAAAATCTTCGCGGCTCGGTCTTATGCCGATGCGCCTGGTACATCAGGCAGCCCGGTTCCCTTCGAGACTCATCGGTCAGCTTGGTCAATACTCCGGCCACTTCGGTTTCCCGGCCGGTCTTCGCCATCCACGTGACTGCCAGTACGATCATTCTCCACCCTCGCCAAGATTTTAGTTCTTTAGCCGGTCACAGACTCCATCTCTGCCGCAAACTCATCCACAAACATCGTTTGCTCCCTGCCTGGACCGGTAGAGACCATCCCGATGCGTGTTCCACTCTCTTTCGCGATGAAGTCCAAATATTCCCGCGCCGCCTTCGGAAGCTTCCGCAATTCGGTGATCCCCTCAGTCGAACTCCTCCATCCCGGCAAAGTCTTGTAAACACATTCGATATTGTCGTAGCCGCTGGCATGTGCCGGGATCTCTTCAGTCGCGCGCCCATTAATCTTATAACTCACGCAGACCGGAATTTCGTCCAGTTCATCCAGCACATCGAGTTTTGTAACAACCAGCCACGAGATCCCATTAATCATGCCAGCGTACCGTAGCAGAGGCAAATCCAACCAGCCACATCGACGCGGACGGCCTGTCACTGCACCATATTCATTTCCTCGGGCCCGCAAGATGTCGCCCGTTTTATCCAGAAGCTCGGATGGAAACGGCCCTCCGCCAACCCGTGTGCAGTATGCCTTGGTCAGACCGATGACGGTACCGATCGCCGTCGGTGGTACACCGGTTCCAATTGAGACGCCCCCGGAAGTCGCGCTCGACGAAGTAACAAACGGATACGTTCCGAGGTCGATATCGAGCATCGTTCCCTGCGCGCCTTCGAACATCACCGACTGACCGTCGGCAATTGCCCGATTCAGCAGCACAGCGGTGTCACTAACAAACGGGGCGATCTTCTCCGAGGCAGCGGCGTATTCTTCATACATCTTGTCGGGATCGAGAGGCTCGGAATTGAAAAGTGCATGGGCGATCATATTTTTTTCGCTGCACGCATTTTCGATATGGGTCTTGAGCAGTTTCAAATCCAGCAGGTCTGCAACCCGCAAGCCCCGCCGTCCCATTTTGTCTTCGTAAGCCGGACCGATACCTCTGGAAGTGGTACCGATCTTGACGCGCCCGGGAGCATTCTCCGATGCCAGCTCAATCATGCGATGGTAAGGAAGGATCACGTGAGCGCGATTGCTCACGAAAAGGTTTCCGTCCACCGCGACGCCGTTCTCGCGCAGTGAAGCTACTTCCTTTAGAAAAGCCAGTGGATCAAGCACCACTCCGTTGCCGATGACACTTCGACAGCCCGGCCGTAATACGCCGCAGGGTACCAATTGAAGAATAAATTTCTTGCCGTTAATAATTACGGTGTGGCCGGCATTGTGTCCACCGGCGTAGCGGGCAACAACAGCGAATTTTTCCGATAGGACGTCGACAATCTTTCCCTTACCCTCGTCGCCCCATTGCGCGCCAATAATGACAGCGGTTTTGCCTTTCATCAAATCGTTGGCTCCATGCAAAAGAATGCCGCGGCCGCCCGGCCGAACTGCAGGATCGCACACACTCATTGCCCGCCAGGAACAAAGCAAGCAAAATTACAGGGATTAATGGAGAAGAGGTGTACTAGAAATGATAACCCGTAAGTAAGCGTAGAGCAATGAGAGGTGGAAGATGGAAATCCGCAGACCAATCCTCGATGACGATACACTGTGATTCGTGCCGGAGCTGCCCGAAGTCGAAACGATCGCGCGTGGGCTCGCCGCCCGCGTGAAAGGCGACGTGATCGAGTCAGTGTGGCTGGGTTCGAAGCCAGAGCCACTGAAGTCCTCGGCCTCCCAAATCGTGGGTACGCTCGAATCCAGCCGAATCGCCGACGTCCGAAGAGTCGGCAAACACATCGTCTTTGACTTGGATCGTGTGGCGCGGGCGCCCTCGCCCGCGAAAACTCGAGGGGGGAAGAGCGGTAGAAAGCGCCCCGCAAAACAAAATTCCCAATGGATCGTTCACTTAGGAATGACGGGAAGACTGCTGCAGTGCGACGCGGGCACAGAAATCGCAAAACATACTCATGCTATTCTCACGCTGGCGTCAGGCCGTGAACTGCGCTTTGTCGATCCTCGACGCTTTGGACGCCTGAGCGTTGCAAATGGCTTCGCAGCCGCGGGTGCGGAGCCGCTCGAAGTGGAGTTGGAGAAGTTCGTCAGCTTCTTTCACTCTCGCAAAACGCCAATCAAAAGCGCATTGTTGAATCAAACTTTGTTAAGCGGAGTAGGAAATATCTACGCCGGCGAATCGCTTTTCCGAGCCGCCGTGCGTCCCCGCCGACGAGCCTCCTCTCTTACGAAAGAAGAACTGCGACGGCTTTTTCTTTCCCTCAGCGAAGTGTTAAAGGAGGCCATCGCGGCGGGCGGATCGTCGATCTCCGACTACGTAGACGCCGAGGGCGAAGCGGGATTCTTCCAATTTCAGCATCGGGTT
>JGI12635J15846_10004790_pt1 | contig 11691 bp, 10 predicted proteins | sample BlaSpr_A8_OM2_M2_FD_15846 | JGI IMG/M metagenome (IMG submission 15846) | reverse complement strand
AATCGGGCGAGCGCGTGGTGACGAGCAATCAATATCGGCTGCAGCCGGGCGCGCCGGTGCACGCGTTGGCCGCGGCTATTTCTCCGGCCAACCCGCAGCCGGGCCCGCCCCAGGAGGCCGACGCTGAGGCGTCGAAGGTCGCGCACCGCCTGGTACCATGAACATCTCAGAGCCCTTCGTCCGGCGGCCGGTCGCGACCTCGCTGCTGATGGGCGGGATACTCCTGATCGGCATCGTGGCCTGGCCGCTGCTGCCGGTGGCGCCGTTGCCGCAGGTGGACTTTCCCACCATCGTCGTGAGCGCGCAGCTGCCGGGGGCAAGCCCGGAGACCATGGCCTCGTCGGTGGCGACGCCGCTGGAATACCAATTCGCGCAGATTCCCGGCCTGTCGCAGATGACCTCCACCAGCGTGCTGGGCACCGCGCAGATCACGTTGCAGTTCGGGCTCGATCGAAGCATCAATGCCGCTGCGCAGGACATCCAGTCGGCCATCGATGCCGCCGGCGGACAGCTGCCGAAGAACCTGCCGAGCCCGCCGTCGTACAAGAAAGTCAATCCGGCCGATTCGCCGATATTGATACTCGCGGTGCACTCCGACGTACTGCCGCTCACCGCCGTGGACGACTACTGCGAGAACGTGATCGCACAACGGCTGTCGCAGATTTCCGGCGTTGCATCGGTAACGCTCGGCGGGCAGCAGAAGCCGGCGGTGCGGGTGCAGGTCGATCCGGCCAAGATCGCGGCTCTCGGCATTCAGCTCGAGGATGTGGCCGGGGTCATCAGCCAGGCCACCGTCAATGCACCCAAGGGTTCGATCAACGGTGAGCTGCATAGTTTCGCCATCTACGACAACGACCAGCTGCTCAAGGCTGCGCCCTGGAACGACGTGGTGGTGGCCTATAAGAACGGCGCGCCGGTGCGAATCCGCGATATCGGCATCGCGGTCGATGCCGCGGAGAACGCGCAGATGCTCGGCTGGCAGAACAACAAGGACGGCATTTTGCTGCTGGTCTTCAAGCAGGCGGGCGCCAATGTCATCGACGTCGTGGCGAGCGTCAAGAGCCTGCTGCCGCAGGTGCTGCTGTCGGTGCCGCCCTCGATCAAGGTCGATCAGGTGGTGGATCGCACCACGACCATCAAGGCGTCGGTGCACGATGTGGAATTCACGCTGGTACTGACCATTGCGTTGGTTGTCATGGTGATCTTCCTGTTCCTGCGCACCGCTTGGGCCACGATCATACCTGGCGTCACCGTGCCGCTGTCGCTGCTGGGCACCGCGGCGCTGATGTACGCCGTTGGCTACAGCCTGGACAACCTGTCGTTAATGGCGCTCACCATCGCGGTCGGTTTCGTGGTCGATGATGCGATCGTGATGCTGGAGAACATCTACCGGCATATCGAGGACGGCCTGTCGCCGATGGAGGCGACGCTCAAGGGCTCGCGCGAGNTCGGCTTCACNATCCTGACGATCAGCATCTCGCTGGTGGCGGTCTTCATTCCGCTGCTGCTGATGGGCGGCATNGTCGGCCGGCTGTTCCGCGAGTTCGCGGTCACGGTAACGATGACGATTGCGGTGTCGGCTTTNGTCGCGCTGACGCTGTCGCCGACCATGTGCGCGCTGTTCCTGCGCAATGAAAAGCAGNTGCGGCACGGTCGGCTGTACCTCGCGATCGAGTCNGGCTTCGACCGCGTGCTCGCGCTCTATACNCGTGGCCTGGACTTCGTTCTGCGTCATCAGCGCGCCACNCTCGCCACGTTCGTCGCGACCGTGGCGCTGACGGTGGTGCTATACGTGCTGATACCGAAGGGATTCTTCCCGCAGCAGGATACCGGCATCATCGTCGGCCTNTCGGATGCACCGCAGGACATCTCNTTCGGCGAAATGGTTCGAAGAGAGCGTTTGCTGACCGACGTGCTGGCGCGCGATCCGGGCGTGCAGAGCTGGGCGACCGCGATCGGCGGCAGTCGCTCGATCAATAACGGCTTCGTGGCCATCAGCCTCAAACCGCGTGATCAACGCTCGGAAACGGCCGATCAGATCATCGCCCGATTGCGCCGNGCGACCGCCCAGGTGCCGGGCGCGACGATATTCCTGCAGGCAGCCCAGGATCTCAACGTCGGCGGCCGCCTGGCGCGCACGCAGTATCAATATACGCTGCAGGATGCGGATCTGAAGGAGCTTAATGAGTGGGCGCCGCGGCTGCTGGGGCAGTTGCAGAAGCTGCCGATGCTGCGCGATGCGGCGTCGGATCAACAGACCGGCAGTTCGATGCTGTCGCTGGACATCGATCGCGATCAGGCCGCGCGTTTTGGCATCCAGCCGTCGCTGATCGATCANACGCTGGATGATGCCTTCGGGCAGCGTCAGGTGACCCAGTATTTCACGCAGCTCAACGCCTACCACGTGATCCTGGAAATCACGCCGTCGCTGCAGGCCGACCCGCAGACGTTGTCGAGAATCTACGTCAAATCACCGGTCANCGGCCAGATGATACCGCTGTCGACGTTCGTCAAGTTCGACACNCAGCACGTGACGTTCCTGTCGATCAATCACCAGGGCCAGTTCCCGGCGGTCACGCTGTCGTTCAATCTCGGGCCCGGGGTCGCGCTTGGCGACGCAGTCGAAGCGATCAACAAGGCGGCGTCATCGATCCGCATGCCGTCGACGATTACCGGGAGTTTCCAGGGCACGGCGCAGGCGTTCCAGAGTTCGCTCAAGACCCAGCCGTATCTGATCCTGGCAGCGTTGGTCGTGGTCTACATCATTCTGGGCATGCTGTACGAGAGTTACATTCACCCACTGACCATTCTGTCGACCCTGCCTTCAGCCGGAGTGGGTGCATTGCTGACGCTGCTGGTGTTTCATTTTGATCTGTCGGTGATCGCATTGATCGGCATCATCCTGCTGATCGGCATCGTCAAGAAGAACGGCATCATGATGGTGGACTTTGCGCTCCAGGCCGAGCGCGAGCAGCATCTGTCCCCGGAAGCGTCGATTCGGCAGGCCTGTCTGCTGCGCTTCCGGCCGATTATGATGACCACCATGGCGGCGCTGCTCGGCGCCCTGCCGCTGATGCTCGAGCATGGTACCGGTTCGGAGTTGCGCCAGCCGCTCGGGTACACCATGGTCGGGGGATTGATCCTGAGCCAGGCCTTGACACTGTTCACGACACCGGTGATCTATCTGTATCTGGACCAGTTCACCGGCCAGCGGCGGCGTGCGCGTGCCGCCCATACGGCCGGCGCGACAGGCCAGCCGCTGGTCCAGGGAGCCTCATGAAAGTTCTGCTGGTCGAAGACAATGAACGCGTGACCCAGTTCGTGGTCAAGGGTCTGCAGGAAGCCGGTCATACCGCCGATCACGCGGCCAACGGCCGCGACGGCATGTTTCTCGCCGCCAGCGAGCCGTACGATGTCATAATCATGGATCGCATGCTGCCGGGGGAAATCGACGGCTTGGCTATCATCGAAGCGCTGCGCAAGTCGGGAAAGCGTACGCCGATCCTGATCCTGAGTGCATTGTCCGAAGTCGACGAGCGCATCCGCGGGCTGCGCGCCGGCGGCGATGACTACCTGACCAAACCCTTCGCGTTCGGCGAGCTGTTGGCGCGTATCGACGCGCTGACGCGACGCGCCCAGGGCGAAAACGCGCAGACCAAACTCGAAGTGGCCGACCTGCGCGTGGACCTGCTGACGCGCAAAGTCACACGCGGCAACCGCAGCCTGGTGCTGCAGCCGCGGGAATTCAAGCTGCTCGAGTACCTGATGCGCCACGCCGACCAGGTAGTGACGCGCACCATGTTGCTCGAGAATGTCTGGGATTATCACTTCGATCCGCAGACCAACGTGGTTGACGTGCATATCAGTAAGCTGCGACAGAAGATCGATGCCGACTTCGAGCGGCCGCTGCTGCGCACGGTGCGTAACGCCGGCTACACGCTGACCTCGCATGACTGACCGGGGCAAGCCGTGAAGTTTCTACGCTCCTCCGCCCTGACGCTCGCAGTCGGCTACATCAGCCTCGGCCTGGCGGCGCTGGCGCTATTTGCCGCGCCGCTCTGGTACGCCTGGCACGTGACGATCCAGGAGGGGCGCAACGAGATTCTGCAATCCGATGCGCTACGGCTGACCGAGGTGTTTCGCCGCGAAGGAGCACCGGGCCTGGTGAGCTACATCAATACCCGTGTCGGCATGCAGATTGCCGGCGAGCGCCAGCTGCTGCTGGCCGATGCCGCGCTCAACCCGTTGGCCGGCAACCTGGCTGCGTGGCCGGTCAATGTCCCCGCAAATCCTGGGACCTATACCGTCAAGCTCGACCTGGGCAACGGCATGACGGACGTCGCCGTGGTGCACGCGACGCTGGCCGGAGGCTATCATCTGCTCGTGGGCCGGGATAGGGCGCGCTATGTGCCGCTGGAGCGGCGCTTCTGGTACGCGCTGGCAGGCGCGGTTGCCATCCTGTCGGTGCTCGGTGCCTTCGGCGGTATTCTGATCCGGCGTGCGTTGATGACGCGCATCCATGGCATCCGCCGGGCAGTCTCGGCAATCATTCAGGGCGATCTGAGTCATCGGCTGCCGACGCATCACAGCGGCGATGAGCTCAACACTCTGTCGCAGACCATCAACGGCATGCTCGATCAGATCGAGAAGCTGATTCATGGCATACGCAATGTGTCCAATTCGATCGCGCACGATCTGCGCACACCGCTGGCGGAGCTGCGCTCGCGTCTCGAGGAGCTGGCGCTGACGAAGCCATCGACCGATCGGACCTTTGCCGAGATCGATGCGGCGGTGGCGGACGTTGACCGGGTCATCCGCATCTTCAACGCACTGCTGCGCCTGGCGGAGATCGACAGCGGCTTGCGCCGCTCCGGCTTCGTTCAGGTGGATCTGGCCGCGCTGGCCGCCGCGGCGGTCGAGTTCTATCAGCCTGCCGCGGAGCTCAGGGGCTCGACCTTGTCGCTGGAAATCAGCGGGCCGGCTCCGATTCGGGGCGATCCGGTATTGCTGGCACAGGCGCTCGGAAACCTCATTGACAATGCACTCAAGTACACGCCAGACAATGGCAGCATTGCGGTCGCGGTTCGGTGCAGCGCCGATGATAAGAGTGTGGAGATGGTGGTGGCGGACAGCGGGCCGGGCATTCCGGAAGCGGAGATACCCAAGGCAGTGGAGCGCTTCTACCGTGGCGATGTCAGCCGCTGCACTCCCGGTGTCGGCTTGGGGCTCAGCCTGGTCGATGCGGTGGCCCGGCTGCATGGCAGCGAGCTTAGATTGGAGGATAACCATCCCGGCTTGCGCGCGCGCATTGTTCTGACGCAGGATACGCTCCAGATCACGCGCGCCGCGCGTGCAAGCAGCGAAGAAGAGGGTTTCCGACATGAGCCTGTCTATCCATGATGCCTCGGTTCCAGTGCTGGCGCGCGCGCTCACCAACGTAGCAGGCATAGTCGAAAAGGGCCGACTGCATGCCGAAAGCGAGAAGGTAGATCCCGCAGTGCTGCTGGGGATGCGGCTGTACCCGAATATGTTCGCGTTGACGCGTCAGGTGCAGGTCGTCTCCGATACCGCCAAGGGCTGCATGGCCCGTCTGGCCGCCGTGGAGGCGCCGAAATACGAAGACACGGAATCGAGCTTCGCCGAGCTCAAGCAGCGGGTCGAAAAGACCCTGAACTATGTCAAGGGCTTCGAGCCGCGCCAACTGGAGGCCGCCGAGAGCCGTGCGATCGTCTTGAAATTCCCAAACAGCACGCTGAATTTCAAGAACGGCTGGGACTATCTGCTGACGTTTGTGCTGCCGAACGTCTATTTTCACAGCTCGATGGCCTACGCCATTCTGCGCCATGGCGGCGTCAAGCTCGGCAAGAGCGATTACCTGGGGAGCATCGGCGCTGCCTGAAGTGCCGCGATGCGCGGTGGCCGATATCCCGCCGCGGGCCATGGCACGGGTGCGGCGGGCGCGAAGGAGATGGCGCGCAATACCTGACCGTACTCGGCGGTGTTACGCGTCGCGAAGCTCTCAGCCCATGCCCCGGGCTGATTGGTGCACGCAATGGTTTTGAGAACCGCACCGCCGGATCAAGTAGCGGGGTTCAGGGCACCAAAGAGCGCATGTCAACAATACGACGGAATAATATCCGCGATGCTTCTCCTTTATTACCGTTCAGCCGCGGACGTCGCCGGTTGATCCTTCTGTTCAATCACGAGTCACCGATCCGCGGCGAGACTTTTGTCATTTGCAAGACGACGCGGGGGCTGGCGCGTCGCGACGCCCTCTTGGCACGGGAAGGTTTCAAGATCTAGCAGTATCGGGAATAATAGCGGGATAATGCTTAACTCCCCGATCTATGTCCCGGGTCACAACGGGCTCGTAGGCTCCGCCATCGTGCGCCGGCTGCGTGCTGACGGCGCGACGCATCTGCTGCTGCGCACGCGCAGAGAGATCGATCTGCGGCGTCAGGTGGACGTCGAGCGCTTCTTCGCCGAACACCGGCCGCAGTACGTATTTCTGGCGGCGGCAAAGGTTGGCGGTATCGAGGCCAATCGCAGCCATCCGGCTCAGTTCCTGCGCGATAATCTGCAGATCCAGACCAACATCATCGACGCGGCGCAGCGTTTCGGCACTCGCAAGCTGCTGTTTCTCGGTTCGAGCTGCATCTATCCGCGACTCGCGCCACAGCCGATGCCGGAGGATAGCCTGCTCACCGGNGCGCTCGAACCNACCAATGAGTGGTACGCGATCGCAAAGATCGCCGGTCTGAAAATGTGCCAGGCCTATCGCCGCGANTTCAGCTTCGACGCCATTTGCGCAATGCCGACCAATCTGTACGGGCCCGGCGACAATTTCAGCCTGACCGACTCGCATGTCCTGCCGGCGCTGATCCGCAAATACCACGAGGCCAAGCTGCGACAGGCCGACTCGGTCGAAGTATGGGGCACCGGCACACCCCGGCGTGAATTCCTGCACGTGGATGATCTGGCCGACGCCTGCGTTTTCCTGATGCAGAAATATAGCGGTGAGGGCCCGGTCAACGTCGGCTGGGGCAAGGACGTGAGCATCGCCGAGCTGGCACAGCGGGTAGCCGATACGGTCGGTTTCAAAGGCGAGCTGCGCTTCGATCGATCAAAGCCCGACGGCGCGCCGCGCAAGCTGCTGGATACCTCGCGACTGAGTGCGCTGGGCTGGCAGCCAAAAATCACGCTCACGGCGGGGCTTGCTTCCACCTACGAATGGTTTTGCGCCCACCAGGAACATCTGCGGCGCTAGCGGCGTCAATGGCCTTCACCGGGTTCGAGCTTGGCGTTAAGTGAAATCTCGGCGCGCAGCAGCCGCGAGACCGGGCAGTTGGCCTTGGCGTCGGTGGCAATCTGCGCGAATTTTTCCGCGCTGATGCCGGGCACCCAGGCTTCGTTCTCAAGATGCACGCTGGTGATGGTGAAGTTGCCGCTGACCAGTTCCAGCGATACGGTCGCCTGCGTCGCCAGGCGCTTGGGGGTGAAGCCCGCTTTGCCGAGAGTTGCGGAAAGCGCCATGGTGAAGCAGCCGGCGTGGGCTGCGGCAATCAGTTCTTCCGGGTTGGTGCCCTGCGCGCCCTCGAAGCGCGTCGCAAAGCTGTAGGGGGTATCTTTGAGCACGCCGCTGTGGGTCGCGAGCGCCCCGTGTCCGCTCTTGAGATCGCCGGACCAGATGGCCGATGCAGTTCGCTTCATTTAGTCGCTCCTCAGATCGCGCGGCGGTTAGTACCGGCGCTGACTCTACTGCTACAGTCGCGGGAACGCCAAGGGTGATGCGATGGATGAACCGAAGTGGCTGTTGTGGGCGCGAGAATTGCAGGCCATCGCGCAGACCGGCCTGACCTTTTCCAACGACAGGTATGACCTCGAGCGCTATCAGCGGCTGCGCGCAATTGCCGTGGCCATGCTGGCGTCCGGCTCCGGCGCGCCGGTCGAGCGCATCAGCGCGCTGTTCGAGCAGGACCTCGGGTATCCGACACCCAAGGTGGACGTGCGCGGAGCCGTGTTCCGCGAGCAGCGGATCCTGCTGGTGCGGGAGATCAGCGATGGTTTTTGGACTCTGCCGGGCGGCTGGGCGGACGTCAATCAATCCGCCAGCGAATGCGTCGAGCGTGAGATCCAGGAAGAATCCGGGTTTCAGACCCGGGCACTGAAGCTCGCTGCGGTCTGGGACTACCGGCGGCAGCGTCAGGTCGCAAGCCACCCCTACTCGATTTATAAGTTCTTCTTCATCTGCGAACTGATCGGCGGTGAGGCGAGCCCGAGCATAGAGACCAGCGCGGTCGAGTTCTTCCCATTGGATCAACTGCCGGACTTATCATTGGGACGGGTCACCCCCGAGCAGATCGGGCGCATGTATGCACACCGGCGCAATCCGCAACTGATGACGGAGTTTGATTGACGCACATGGCCGGAAAATTCCTGAGCCGGCGCCTGCAAGGCATCTGCGGTCGCATGCTGCTGCTGATGATGCTGCCGCTGGTGCTGGCGGTGGCGCTGCCCGCGCTGGGTGGGTCGCCGGCTGCGTCGAGCGGGCCGCCTGCTCCGTACACCACGCTGGTCGATATCGTCGGCCTGCTGCCGCCGCCGCCGGCTGCCGACTCACCGGCGCAGCAGGCCGATCTGCAGGCGGTGCTCGAGGCGCAGCGCGCTGCGCATGCCGACGGTACGGTCGCGCATGCGGTGGCGGATGTGGAGCAGAGCTGCGGACGTTTTTCAGATGCGCTCGGCGACGACCTGACGTCGACGAGCAATTCGAAACTGCTCGCATTCCTGGATGAGGCGGCGCGTAAGGGCGCATTGATTTCAGTGCCGGCGAAGAAATACTGGAAGCGGACCCGGCCGTACGCCTACAGCGCCNAGGTCGAGCGCCTGGGCGACATGGCGCCGCAATGGAAAACCGCAGCCGGGATCGAGATGGGCGGGATGACAAACCCNGAAAAGGAAAAAGCCGCCAATGAGCGGGCGCACTCTTCTTATCCGAGCGGTCATGCCACGTTCGGCACCGTGTGCGCGATANTGCTGGCCGAGATGGTGCCGGAGAAGCGCGAGGCGCTGTTTGCACGCAATCGCGATTATGACCATTCCAGGATGGTGGTGGGCGCGCATTTCCCCACCGACCTGGAAGCCGGGCGCATCGCCGGTACGCTGGCCGCGCAATTGCTGCTGCAGGATCCCAGAGTCCGACGCGAGCTGGCAGCGGCGCGATCGAGTCTGCGCGCATCGCTTGGACTGCCGCCCACTTATAAAGAGTAGCTNTGGGCNNGGACGGGAGCCGCCGCGCAAGGCCAGCGGGCTTTGCGGCTTGCCGGGGAAGTCTAGGCCGCGCGTGCGACGGTGCGGGTTCGCTGCGGTAGCGGCAATTTGCGATCGGCGTCGGTCCANTGCCACAGCTCGAGTTCGCCGNTGCGGGTCTCGACGAGCGCGGAGCAGCTATCGACCCAGTCACCGTCGTTGCANTAGAGCACGCCCTCGATGTGCGCCATCTNGGGTCGATGGATATGACCACAGACGATGCCGTCCAGCCCGCGACGGCGCGCGGCGTGCGCCGCGGCGGCCTCGAAGCTGTGCACGTAGCTCATCGCGTTGCCGACGCGACTCTTGAGGTANCCGGCGAGCGACCAGTAGCCGTAACCAAGGCGGTGNCGCAGCGCATTGAGGCCGCGGTTCAGCCCGAGCACCACGTCGTACAGNCCGGAGCCGAGGGCGAGCAGCCAGCGATTGCATTGCACCACGCCATCGAATTCATCNCCGTGCATGACCAGGAGCTTCTGTCCGTGCAGCGTTTCATGAACGTATTCGCGGCGCATTTCCAGGTTGCCGAAGCTAATGCCGCAGACCTGGCGAAACTGCTCGTCGTGGTTGCCGGGCACGTAGATCACCCGTGTGCCACGCTTGGTCTTGCCGAGGATCGTGCGCAGAACGTCACTGTGCGACTGCGGCCAATAGAAGCTGCGGCGCAGGCTCCAGATATCGATGATGTCGCCGACCAGGATCAACTGATCGGGTTGGACCCGGCGCAGAAAGTCGAGCACCAGCTCGGCGCGGCAGTCGCGCGAGCCGAGGTGAATGTCGGAGATAAAAGCGGTGCGTACCTGAATAGCCGGTCGAGGGCCAGACTTCATGCAAGCCTCTATGGGTCCTGGAGCCGGTACCTAGTCTCGAGAGACGTAATGACAATTCCGTTGCATTCCAGTGAATTAGCCGTGAACACTCATGGTGAATGGAAAATCAACGGTGTAAAGCACCGAAATATGACAGACAAAGGGCGATGCCGAGCGGATGTAATCCGATGGTTCGCTCCGGGCGCCTGCCAGCCTCAGGGGCGCGGCGGCCGCGTTTAGAAATCGGTGCTCGATGGGCGCGGGGCGCGGCCGCCCAGGGCCTGAAACAGCGCTGCGGTATCAACATAGCGATTGGTTCTGGCCTGGGCGCGGCCGATGATCGCCTGCTGGTAGGTCTGCTGTGCACTGAGCAGCGACAGATAGCTCACTGCACCGAGCTCATACTGCCGTCGGGCGATCTCGAGGCTTGCCTGGGACAGTGTGGCCGCACGATCCGCGGCTTTTACCGCGTCGGCATCCGCCGCTAGGGCGCGCAGGGCGTCAGCCACGTTCTGAAATGCCGTGAGCACCGCCACGCGATAGGCAGCGCCGGCCTGGTCGAGCGCCGCACGCGCGGCGCGTTCGCGATGTAACAGCGTGCCGCCGGCGAACAGGGTCTGCGACAGGCTCGCTCCCGCCGACCAGAACTCGCTCTGACTGGAGAATATCTTTCCGGTCTCGGTCGCCACGCTGCCGAGGCTGCCGCTCAGCGTGATCTGCGGCAGCATGTTGGCAATCGCAACGCCGACGTTGGCCGTTGCCGCGTGCAGCTGCGCCTCGGCCGCGCGCACATCCGGCCGCCGGTCGACCAGCTTCGACGGTACGCTGAGAGGAATCGTTGCCGGCAGCGTGATCGCATCGAGTTCAAATTGCGAGGAGGGCGGATCGCTCGGCAGATGTCCCGTCAGCACTGCCAGCATATCGCGCTGCTGGTCGAGAGCTTTCTGCAGCGGCGGCAGACTGGCCTCGAGTTGCGCCAGCGCCGCTTCCTGGGCGAGTGCATCGGCTTCGGCGATGGCGCCGAGCTCGAGCTGACGGCGCATGACCTGCAGCGATTCGCGCTCGATGTCGATGATTTGGAGGGTGGCCTCGATCTGGGCGCGCAGCCCCGCCTCCTGGACTGCCGCCGTCACCACGTTCGCGGCAAGCGTCAGGTAGGCGGCATCGTATTCGTCGCCACTGGCTTGCGCCTGCGCCTGAAGCGATTCCACTTGGCGCCGGGGTCTTAGGCCGCGAGTCCCCAACGACCAACGCCGCAGGGCCAAAGGGCCCGATTGACAGCTTCTGGCTGCAGCGCCAGATTGGCGCCCCTATGAATGATTCAAGAAACCTGGGGGACGCGGAAAGCTGGCATGCGCGCTCGCGTGCCGTGCGGCCGGGCGGCCTTGCGCTGATCAACGGCGCCCTCACGCCGGCGCGTTCGGGCGCCACTTTTGATTGTGTCAGCCCAATTGACGGTCGGGTGCTGGCGGCCGTTGCGGCCTGCGACACGGCCGATGTCGATGCCGCCGTGGCGGCAGCACGCGCCGCCTTCGAGCGCCGAGACTGGGCCGATCGAGCGCCAGCCGAGCGC
>JGI12635J15846_10004789_pt1 | contig 11691 bp, 7 predicted proteins | sample BlaSpr_A8_OM2_M2_FD_15846 | JGI IMG/M metagenome (IMG submission 15846) | reverse complement strand
TCTTCACGTCGGTTCGATGAATAACGGCATGAAGGACATCCTCAATGTCGCCGATAAAATGATGGTCCTCGGCGAAACAATTCCAGAGGTTGTCGCGCAGATGACTTCTCATCCGGCACACGAGATCAAGCAGGACCAACTAGGCAATCTGTCCGTAGGTTCGGGAGCTGACGTCGCAGTTCTTTCGGTGGACACCGGCACCTTCGGCTTCGTAGATATGTACAACACGAAGATGATGGGCACAAAGAAACTCGTCTGCGAACTCACATTACGCGATGGCAAAGTTGTCTACGACCTCAACGGCCTCTCCGCGGATATGTGGGACGCAACGCAGCACTCTGCTGATGAGCGCCAGTCCGCCCGCTGGACGACCTTCAACGAGCGGCCGTTTGGGGCGTCGCGCGGACAGCGTTTCCCAGTGTCCACCCCGGCAGGCCAACCCCCTCCGGCCCCGCCGAAATAACGTAGCGAAGTTGCAAGAGATGTGTCAGCCCAGTGGATCTACTCATCCACTGGGCGATTAGAATCGCTGCTAGCTATAAGCCCCAGCTCGAGACGACGACCAAATGACGCGCAATGCATCTAAACTTGTAGTAGCAACGTCTCTGTCCTCGTGTGACTGCTATTCGGAGGAAAACGATGAAGCGTCTTACATCTATCTTCGCCGCAGTCCTCTGCAGTTCTCTGCTCTTCGCTGCGTCGACGCCCGTCACCGTAGGCTGGTCCACGCTCAAGACCCTCACCTCAACCCAATCCAGTTCTCCCGCCCGCGCACTCAACAACCAGCTTGTCTCCGTTCCCGGATTCATGGTCCCGCTTGAAGACGACGCGGATGAAGTTACTGAGTTCCTGCTCGTTCCATTTGCCGGCGCCTGCATTCACGTACCGCCGCCTCCGCCGAACCAGATGATCTACGTCAAGCTGCAGCACAATCAGAAGGCGAAGATGTCATTTACCGAGCCCATCATGGTCACTGGCCAACTGCACGTCGCAACCGTAGACAGCCCCTACGGAGATGTCTCCTTCAGCATGGATGGCCTCACGGTTCGCCCTTACGAACAGTAACGGAACAGTAACAACACACAAAGCACCACGACAGGAAATATGACACCTGCTGCCGCTATTCACATCCAGGGCGCACGCTTCGCCTACACACCGGGGCATCCGATCCTCAGCATCGACGAACTCAGCATCCCTTCAGGCCGTCGTATCTTCGTGCACGGCCCCTCCGGCAGCGGGAAAACAACCCTTCTCTCGCTCATCTCCGGCGTCCTCGTACCACAGCAAGGAACCGTCAACGTGCTTGGACAGCACTTGACCCGCCTCTCCGCTTCTGCACGAGACACGCTGCGAGGCTCTCGCATCGGATACATCTTCCAGGGTTTCAACCTGATCCCCTACCTCACGGTCGCTGAAAATATCGCACTCCCCTGCGACCTGCATCGCTCACGCCGCGCCCGCATAAATGCTCCCACCGTCGCCGAAGAGGTGGCCCGCCTGGCCCGGCGACTCGACATCCACACCCATCTCAATGCGTCCGTCACCAACCTTTCCACCGGCCAGCAACAGCGCGTCGCCATCGCCCGCGCCATTATCGGATCGCCCGAACTCGTCATTGCAGACGAGCCCACCTCTTCCCTCGACACCGACCGCCGCGATGCTTTCCTCGATCTGCTGACCGAAGCCGTCGATGACGCAAAAGCGCGCAATAACGCGGCCACAACGCTGCTCTTCGTCTCGCACGATCGCTCGCTGGCGTCCCACTTCGATGAGACCCTCTCCCTTGCGGAGTTCCGCGACCCAAGCGCAAACCTCGGGGAGACGGCCTGATGACACTGCTTCGTCTCGCATTCAAATCCCTGCGCGCCCGCTCTCTTACCACGACCCTTACTGTCTTCTCCATCGCGCTCTCTGTAATGCTGCTCGTCGGCGTCGACCGCCTGCGAGACGCCGCACAGGCCGGCTTCTCCGGAACCCTATCGCGAACCGATCTCATCGTCGGCGCACGCGGTGGCGACCTGCCGCTGCTGCTCTCCAGCGTCTTCCACATCGGCAACGCCGCAAACAATATCTCGTGGGAGACCTATCAGCACTTCGCGCATCACCCAGCCGTCGCCTGGACCATTCCCATCTCCATGGGAGACTCCTACCACGGCTATCGCGTAGTCGCGACGGACGATAACTTCTACGCCCACTACCAATACCGTCGGATCAAATCCCTTAGCATCGCGCAAGGCCGCACGCCCGCCGGAATCTTCGACGTTGCACTCGGCGCGGAAGTAGCGAAGCGCATGAAACTCCACCTCGGACAAAGAATCATCCTCGCCCACGGCATCGAAGAGAAGTCGATCCTCAATCACGACACCACTCCATTCACAGTCGTCGGCGTCCTCGCGCCAACCTCCACGCCGGTCGACCGCGCCATCTACATCACGCTTCTCGGCGACGAGGCCATGCACTTCGGCTGGACGGGCGGCACACCACCCGCCATTGGCGAAGCGGCACCCCCGCTCGACCCCTCCAAACTCAAAGTCGATGAGATCACCTGCTTCCTGCTAGGCGCCAAGTCACGAATCAGCACGCTCTATCTACAGCGCGAGATCAACAACTACAAGCCCGAGCCACTCACCGCCATCATCCCGGCCTACACCTTACAGGAGCTCTGGAGCCTACTCGACTACGCGGACACTGCCTTGTCGCTCGTTTCCGGCGCCGTCCTCGTCGTTGGACTTCTCGCCATGCTGATCGCCCTCTACACCGCGTTGAACGAGCGCCGCCGTGAGATCGCAATCCTCCGCGCAGTCGGCGTGCACTCCCGCCAGATCTTCACGCTGTTCCTTCTCGAATCGACACTCATCGCCGCAGTCGGCACAGCATTGGGAATAGGTGCCGTCTACACGCTGCTCTTTGTCCTGCGCAGCACCATCGAGAACCGCTTCGGCCTCCCGATCGCCCTCGTCGGCCTTTCCACACGAGTCGAGCTCTACGCCGTCGCCGTACTTGTCTTGGGAGCCATGCTCGGCGCAATTCCAGCCTTCCGCGCCTACCGCAACTCACTCGTCGACGGCCTCAACGCACACTAGACCAAATTCAGCTTCGAGTGTACCCCGACTTACTCTTGGAAGTGTCATCCTGCCCCTAAGCGCAGCCGAACGGGGGAAGGATCTCCGTATTTCGTCTTTGTTCTTTCTCACAACGGCATGGTCGATTTTGGTTCTGTTCTAACAATGCTCAAAACAATAGCCAGACCGCGGCAAGCCGGATCTGGCTATTATCTTTTCGACTAAGCAAGTTGAACCTAACTCTCAGATGTAAGCGATCAAATCGATCTCGACCAGCGAGTTCCCAGGGATGCCGCCAGCCGCTGCGATCGTAGTGCGAACCGGAGGAACCTTACCCCAACGCCCAGCATAGACCGTGTTCATCTTGGCCCAGTCGTTGATGTCATTCAGATAGACATTCACCTTCAGCACCTTCTCCATCGAAGACCCGGCACCAATCAGATTCTTCTCCAGTTCGTCGAGAACGTGCTTGGTGTGCTCCTCAACCGTCCCCTGGAAGTGCGCGCCGACACCGGCAAGAAAGAGCAAATTNCCGTAGGAGACAGCGCTCGAAAACAGCGGCGGAGTNGCAGATGGATTATCCCCAGTTTTATTGGCAGGATAAGACTTCTTTTCGAGCTTGCCCGATGTTTGCGCCTCAGCCGACGCAGCCGCAACCGTGCCCCCCGCTACAGCCGCGGCCACCGTCATTGCATTCTTGATGAGACCTCTTCTGGACTGACCTTCCATGATGTACTCCCTCCTAAGATGAATATACTTCGTTAGCAAACGCTGCGGTTACGTTCAGATCTTCGATTGGGTAAGGGCTGCACGCAGTCGGTGAGCGACGATCTCTGCCTCGCCGGGCTGCATCATCCACGTTGCAATAACAATACTGTTTTCGTTCGAGTGCGACCCAAATCGGCCAGGGGTCCCGGTAGCCGGATTCAGTTCGATCTGCGGCCGCTCTCTGCGAAGACGCTCCTGCACTTCCTTCGGTGTGATACCAACCACCTTCGGATCATACGCAAGAATTAAGTGAGGGACATGATTCGCAATCGGAAGAACAAATACTTCACTCGTCATCGTCGGAACATCCTTCAACTCGCGAATGATAATGTTAACGCGTCGCATGTATTCCGCCTGGTCGGCATCGTCGTTCTGCTCGAGTATCCAGTCCACCGCAGCTACCATGCCAACAATTTGCTCCTTGGCGACCTTCATGCCGCGCCCGACTGCATCTGAGTTTGGATTGTCGTTGTCCGCGGCAAGATCGATGAGGTGCTTCTTGCCCAACAGCAAACCGGCGTTCTGCGGTCCGCGAATTCCTTTCCCGCCGGAGAAACACACAAGGTCGTAACCCATCCCCGTGTACTTCCATAAGTTCTCAACCGGAGGAACATCGGCCGCCGCGTCGATGTGGCACGGCACCTCATGTTGGTGTGCAATCTCCAACCACGCTTGACGATCGATCTCTCCGCCTTCGGCAGCGTTGAAGAAGTTGGTCATCACTGTCTTTGCGTTGAAAGCGCGCTTGTAGTCATCGACCGTCTGCACCTCAACGATGCGAACACCGCAGAGCACCATTGCATGGTCATACTCATAGCGGTGCGCTTTCTGTACGATCACTTCATTCTTCATCGCTCCGACATCTTCGGGAATCTGATTCGGTCTGCATCCATTTGCAGAGGCAATACAGGCAGCCGTTGCCAGCGTAAGCGCCGCTGAGGCGCCACACGTGACCAGCGCACCCTCGCACCGCAGGCGCTTGGCAATATACTCCCCCGAAGCACGTTGCAGGTCCTTCAGCACAACAGGATGCAGCGCTGCCTGGGCCACCGCACGCTGTACCTGCGCAGGCATAACCGCCGCGGTCAGATAGGTGTAGGTTCCTGCCGCATTGATGATCTTCTCCACGCCAAGCTTCGAATAGTAATCGTCGGCAGCCTGAACAGGGCCGATCGTTGCGGAAGCCTCAGACGAAGATCCCATGAGAGCTGGCGCGCCAAGTGCAGCCAGCGCAGCCGGCGACAAGCTTAGAAACCGACGTCGCGTGAAAGAACTCTGGCCCGGGCTCTCAGACATCGAACCTCCATTCTCGACCTATAAACGTGAAAATATCCTAGTCCGGCAATTGCTCGCATAAAGCAGCGCAAGAACCCGAACAAGAGCAAGGGCCGCCGGAGCACTCGCCGGCGGCTCTGCAAGAATAACAACAACGCTCGGCTAGAAGATGATCTTTCCAGCCAGTTGCAGCACACGCGCCCCAGTCAGCTCGCCGGGAATGGTTTGCACACTTGTCACCGTTCCCGCGCTACCTGCGCTAACGGCATTATTTAGGTTCGTCTGCGATGCCGCAGCAAGCGTTGGATTGCCACTACCGTTCGAAGAGTTCGGGTTGGCCGCACTGGGATGGTTGAATACGTTGCTCGCTTCTGCGCGGAACTGGAACTTCGCGTTCTCCCAAATAGCGAAGTTCTTGAAGATCGACAGATTGTCATACGAGAAGCCCGGCCCGTGCAACGTATTTCTCGACGTGTTCCCAAAGGCATAGTTATACGTGGCGATTCCTCCCGACGAGTTCAGTGTCTGCGGCGTAACCGGAAGCGCATAGGCGCTGATATCGATGCAGGGTTTCGAATTTCCAGCGATGTATGTCTTCACGCTGCAATTCGTACTTGGCGCATGCACCCAGTTCGGACGCTCCGTTCCCTGGTCCAGCCCGGCGCTGTTGTAGCCAAGCGAAACATTGAACGGCTCGCCGGTCTGCAGGTTGAGAATCGTATTAATCTGCCATCCTCCGACCGCCTCCCGCATCAGGAGATTCGATCCAGCGAATGAAGGCAACGCGTAAGTCAGCACCCCAACAAATCGGTTCCTGATATCCCAATTGGAGTTTCCATAATCGGCGGCCAGGTTATATTGCTGCGAGGGAGTGCCGCCGCCATTGGAGTCCGTAGAGATATCCAGATCGTGCGACCAGGTATAGCTCGCCTGACCCGAAAGCCCACGAAACATTCGTTGACGAAGTATCAGGTTCAACCCGTTGTAGTGCGCCCAGGCAAAGTTCCTCAGGTCTCGGATCGACCCAAATAACTGGTTAGGACGAACCAGGCAGTTAGTCTGTCCACAACTGCCAGGGGCCGAGTTAAGGGCGACGCTCTTCGGCTGTGAGAAGACCGTCCCCGCAACCATCTGCGTCGGCTCGTTATCGTACCAGCTTGTATCCAGATCGAGCGAGTGCGAACCGATATACTGCGCCTCGGCTGCGGCTCCCTTCCACAACTCTTGCCCTATGGAAAGGTTCCACTGATAGCTACGCTGTGTCTTGTTCGCCGGATCGTACGTTACGGCACTCCCATAAGTGCACTTTGGTGTACACGTACCCGTCACTGGCGAGGCGTTCGCCTGACCTGGTTCAGGGTTAGTAAACGAGAACGGATTGCCCGGCGTTCCCTGCGATGCGCTATAAGCAAAGTTCGCCCCAAACGGATAGTTGTTGCTGGTCAGCAGAGTAAAGCTATTAAGTTGGTTGGCGTTATAGTAGAAACCCACGCCGCCACGAACCACTGTCTTCGAAAGAGCGCGGTAAGCAAAGCCCAGCCGAGGCCCCCAGTTGTCATGAGTCGGGCTACCAAGCTTCAGCCCCGGAACCGGCGTCCACGTAGCTGGCGAGTTTGCGGTCGATACCGGAAGCAGCTCTGTCTGCGCGGCATTCATGATGCGCGTATAGCCATTCAAACTGTAAGGAACAGTAGGCAGGTCATAGCGCAAACCATAGTTCACCGTCAGCTTCTGTGTCACCTGCCAGTTGTCGAGAACGAAGAAGCCATCACGCCACTCCGCCGCCGAACCCTTTATGCTCGTCACCGGCGTCAGATCGCTCGCAGGCAGACCAAGCGCAAAATCGGCGCGGCTGTCGCCAGTAATCGTACCGTTGAAGACGAACTCGCCAAGCGACTCATTGGTTGCAATGCGCCCCGTATCCAGCTTGCGAAACTCCACTCCCGCCATGATGTTATGTTTTCCACGCGTATAGCTGATCTGTTCATAGGCGTCGATGGAGCGATCGTCCTGAAACCAGTTCGTCCCGTTGTTACCGATATTCATGCCGCTGGCCGAGCTTAGCTGCACGTTAGGAACGCCGGGCATATTGTCAGTAGTGTCAAAGTTGAAACCGGGAATCCCCAGGTTCGTTCCAGCGCTCTTCAGCCCATTCACATACCAGTAGTTCAGCGAGTCCGTCGTGAACTGATTCAAACCAACGTGGAAGTCGTTCACCAATCTGGGTGTAATGATGTGCGTGTAACCGATGGCATAATTACGGCTGTTTGCCGGCCCGTAGCCGCCGGCAACCGGAACCTGGTTCCCATTCGCATACGTAAGATCCTGCCAGTGGAATCGCCCGAACAGCTTGACGCGCTCTCCTATATTTTCGTCCACNCGCTCCAGCGTCTGCGCAACAAACAAGTTATCAGGAAAATTCACGCTGGCAAGGTTGTTCACTGTTCCATTCTGCGTGCCTGCCGTACCAGCAGTAGTATTCGGCAGCGGAACGTAGGCTTCGTACTTCTTCGCAATCGCCGCAGCGCCGGTAGACAACTCACCCGCGGGAATCATGTTGTTCGCGTAATACCCGTTGTTAACGGTTGGGTTGTTTGGATCCTTGATGCAAACCGGAGTAAACGATGGCCCCGTATAGCCCGCAGGACCCTGGCAGGCTCCTGCTCCTGAAGCTGCAGCCGGATTCCACGCTCCAAGCGCCGAGAAATCGCCATTCTCCATCGCGGAAGTCATCACCGTAGACGTGCCCGTCGATTGAGCTTTCTGGTTCAACTTCTCATACGCGCCGAAGAAGAACGTCCTGTTGCGTCCGTTATACAGCTTCGGAATCAAGACAGGTCCACCCAGTGTGAATCCCCACTGGTTATAGTTCAAAGGCGCCTTCGGCGTACCGGGTGTCGTTCCAACCGCAGCTCTATCGGTAAAATTGTGCGCATCCAACGCCGTGTTCTTAATGTAGTCATAGAGGACGCCATGAAAATCGTTGGTGCCGGCTTTACTGACTAGGTTCACATGAACCCCAAGATACGATCCATACTGCGCGGGGTAGTTGCCGCTCTGCATCTGCACTTCGGCAATCATGTCGGAACTGGGGCGGGCAGGTGTAACATTGCCAAGATTATTCATGATCGTCACGCCATCGAGCGTCAGTTCATTTTGCGTCTCGCGTTGCCCGTCACCGATAAAATCCACGCCCGGAGGATTGCCGGAGTAGTTGGTCTTCGATCCAATCATGACATCGGAGGCCAGTGCGGCAACTTCCAGCGCATTATGGCCCTGCACAGGAAGGTCTTCTACTTGATGCGTCCCGAATGTCGCTCCAAGGTTTGCATCGTCGGTTGAGAGTGGAGGCGTGCTGGCAGATACGGTTACAGTCTCCGACGCCGCTCCAACCTTGAGGCTGAAATCCGTACGCACCGCCAGATCGATCGCTACTGGAACGCCAACCGTCGTCTCTTTTTTGAACCCCGGCTGCTGAACCGTAACATCGTAGACTCCAGGCTGAATAAACTGAATCGCGTAATAGCCTTCATTGTTGGTGGTCGCTTCGGACCTGACCTTGGTATTCTCCTCGATGGCGCTGACCTTGACGCCGCTTACTGGAGCGCCGCCCGAGTCCACAACCGTGCCGACAAGGGAAGTATTGTTAGCGACCTGTGCCCGGAGGAACAAGGGGCTCAGCATCAGTACGAGACAGCAGTAAAACGCTTTCTTCATGGTGGGCTCCTATTAAACCCTGGGCAAGCCAGGCAATCGATGCGGTTATGGATTCGCGTTCCATGTGCGGTGCAGTGAACTGCTCGGGGGCGCGATACCAGGCGGAAGATTTCTGATGTGTGACGATTGAATTACAGACCGACGTAATTGTCATGGGTCAGTTGCCGGTGTAGTGTCTAGGCAAAATGTCCTATCTTAGAGTCCATCGGCCACGGTGTAAAAGTTGGCAGCTGATTGCACCGGGATCCAGCGGTTGTAATTGACATGCGAAAGAGTTCGGACTCAGAAAGAGCCGGCCTTGAGGTTCCAATATGCGTTCGCTAAAACTATCGGTAAAAGCTCTACTGATTTTTGTGTCGCTCCTTTCTATGTGCGGAGCATCGTCTGTAACGGCGCAATCATGCGGCTCTACAGGTTTGGCCCTGCAGGTACTCGGCTCCGGCGGCCCGGAGCTGCAGGATAAGCGCGCGTCGACCAGCTATCTAATATGGAACAACGGTAGAGCGCGTGTGATCGTTGACGCAGGAGGAGGCAGCGCTCTCCGCTTCGGGGAGAGTGGAGCAGAGATGTCTCCGGTCGACGTTTTTCTCTTCAGCCATTTCCATGTCGATCACAGTGGCGACTTCCCTGCCTTGATCTTTTCTTCCTGGTTTGGAGACCGCAAGCGTCCCCTGCCAATATTCGGCCCGTCGGGAAACAACATAATGCCTTCTACCACTGAGTTTGTGCACGACCTTTTCAGTGAGCCGCACGGGGCCTGGCGCTATCTGAGCGAAATGGTCGAACCAAATCCCGAAGGAACCTACGAACTACAGCCGCATAATGTTGCGCCCAGCCCAACGCCAACTCTTGTGTTTCGCAACGCAGAAATTACCGTGTACGCAGTGAGCGTCGTTCATGGCCCGTTTCCCGCGCTGGCGTGGCGAGTGGAAATTGGCGGCAAGCGAATCGTCTTCAGCGGAGATACGAATGGCGAAGGGCAAGGCCTTACACTGCTGGCCTCGAACGCAGATTTATTCGTCGCTCATAACGCCGTGCCAGAGGGCGCTGCCGGACTGGAAAGGCGTCTCCATATGCCACCGTCAGTCATCGGAACGATCGCCGCCAATGCTCATGTCAAGCAACTGATCCTGTCTCATAGAATGCTCCGAACCTTGGGAAAAGAGGANGAGACCCANGCCGAAATAGCGCGTCGATTTTCNGGCCCAATCAGATTCGCCAACGACCTCGATTGTTTTCCCGTAAAGTGAAACCTGACCAAATCAGGTTTTCGAATCACTCCCGAGTCAAGTGGCTCCCAGCCGATAAACGCGGGGCGCCGCCCTGATCTGAAAATAAGTGAGTTAATCTTTTCAAAACCTGTCCTATGAGTTATCTCCAACTCTGTACAATTAAATAAGAGATCAAAACACAGGGCTGCCTCCAGCGAAAGCTGCGGCAGCCCTTCACATTGAGATGGTCCTGAGTAGACGGAAAAAATAGTTGCTTTGAAGAGTAGTTGCGCCCTTTGAAGAGTAGTTGTGCTTTGAAGAAGCTATTGAAGAATAGCTGTGCTTTGAAGAATGACTGCTTTTGAAGGGGCGCGGCTTCAGCCGCGCCGTAAGTTCAATCTATTGAGCGCGGCTTTAGCCGCTGAGAGAGTATGTCAGGGGGCAACAAGACTTTTTCAGCACCCTGTTTAAACCACGTCCACAACGAACCACAAACTCACCACAAAAGGAACACAAGAAACCATGTCAATGCAGCCTGAAACAACTCGAAATCATGCCCACGCGGCCCAAATCGCCTCAACCGTGGTCACAAAACGCCGGAAATGATTTGCCTGCCCTCACCTAACCTACACAAAACAAGTATTTTAGCCGTAACCCCTATGAATGCAATATTTTAGCGCCATACTATACCGCTAAACCATTGCATCCATTTCACTTACGCGCAAAATACTCCCAGGGGGGAGGGGAGGGGTCCTCAGGATAGCTTTTACCAATAATTCAGTGCGCCGCAAAACGACGATTCAATGAGGAGTATCGACAAACAGATGATAGTGAATAGTCCAGGTGCCCGTCTGTCCCGGCGCGATATCCAGATGAATGTAAGCCTCGGGCGAGATCGTGCTTCGAATAGACCACAGGTAGAGTTTTGCAATCGGCGAGTCGGAAGTCTGTTCGACGCCAAACCGCTTTCTGGTGTTCTCGACCCGAATTGCGTAGTCGGTCGGCGATCCAGAGTACCCGGTCAGGTAAGCAGCGACAGTTTGCCTCGGTGCAAGCTCCTGGTTATAGACAACTCTGTTTCCTTCGACGGTGGCGGCTGGTTCGAGCGGTGCATCAGGATGGGGCTTGAAGGGAAAGCTGACCTGCAAGTCCGGCCCGGTGGGCTCGCCATCGAGCATGAAGAAGTCGTGATCATAGACGTCGGTGACCAGTGGCTTCGCCCCCAGGTTCTTGAGCTTATGGGAGAGCGTGACGACCGCCCCGTGCCGGTCGAGCTTCAGCACCTTGGTGTACTCGTAAGCAACGCCTGTTGCTGAGCGCAGGCGTTGTGTGAAGACGATGGATCGTGCTTTCGCCCGTACTGTCCAGTGGCCGCCATCGACCAGCGGATAGCGATGTCCGAAGTCGTAAGCGGCGTCCGTCTCGCGACGCAGAACGCCAACGCCAATTTTCACAAAGAGGCCTCCAGGCGCAGCCGCAGCATAGCCGAGACCTCCATCACTGGAGCGGAACTCCTCGACCGGCCCAGTGATCGAGTCGTTGAGGTCGGGGTCGTAGTGCGAGAACCACTCACCCCAAAAAGCGTGCCCCTTGTACTCAGCGCAACCGACGACCCCAGACCAGTCAAATCGCGACGACCGGTAGTAGCCGTGCAGAGC
>JGI12635J15846_10004788_pt1 | contig 11691 bp, 12 predicted proteins | sample BlaSpr_A8_OM2_M2_FD_15846 | JGI IMG/M metagenome (IMG submission 15846) | reverse complement strand
AAACTGGGGCGTACGCTCCCTCACCTATCGGATGAACAAGAACAGAAAAGCGCATTTCGTGCTTTTGAACATCGACGGCCCGTCGGCGGCAGTTTCTGAGGTCGAGCGGCAGGAACGGATCAGCGAAGACGTCATCCGCTATCTCACCGTTCGCGTCGAAGAGCATGAGGAAGGCCCGTCAGCGATGATGCGCAAGGCCGATCGCGACCGTGATCGCGACGACCGTGGCGGCGGCGGTTTCCGTGGCGACCGCGATGGCGGCTTCCGTGGCGATCGTGACGGCGGTGGCTATCGCGGCGACCGTGGCCCGCGCCGTCCGCGCGATGACGACGCAGCGATCGAGGAGTAAGAACAATGGCCGAAGCTGGTGCACGCCGTCCGTTTTTCCGCCGCCGCAAGACCTGCCCGTTCACGGGTCCGAATGCGCCGAAAATCGACTACAAGGATTCCAAGCTATTGATGCGTTACGTCTCCGAGCGCGGCAAGATCGTGCCGAGCCGCATCACCGCCGTTTCCGCCAAGAAGCAGCGCGAGCTCGCGCGCGCCATCAAGCGCTCGCGTTTCCTCGGGCTGTTGCCTTACGTTATTCGCTAAGGCAAATCGTTGGTCCGTGGCGTTCGCGCCGCGGACCTTAAAATCTTCATAAGGCTTCCGGGTCGTCCGGTCGCCGATGGTTGGGGTTTTAAAGAACCTCTAACCGCTCGAAAGGAGCGGGACAGCTGATGATCGTGACCGTTTTCATTGCTATCGCCGCCGGCGCTGCGTCGGCACTGATGTTCGCCTCGCTGATCTCGGGCGCACTGATCTCGCTATTGCTATTCTACCTGGCGCCGCTGCCGCTGATGGTGGCCGCGATGGGCTGGGGCCCGCTCAGCGCGACCCTCGGCGGCATCACGGCAGCCACCGGCCTCGGCGCAATCTTCGGCCTGCCCTATTGCATCGCCTTTGCCTTCATGGTCGCGCTGCCCGCCTGGTGGCTCGGGCATCTCACCCTGCTCGGACGGCCTATAACCAACGGCGTAGCATCAAGCGATGTCGCTTCAGGCAATGGAGCCCCGCCGGTTGCGCCTGATCTGGAATGGTACCCGGTAGGCCGCGTCCTGCTGTGGATCGCAGGCTTTGCCGCACTGACCACGACGGCGGCGGTGCTCACGCTTGGCACCGATGCCGCCACCATCGCCGGCGCGCTGCGGCGTGGTTGGCTAACGATCCTCGGCCTGCGCGACGCCACTTTGACCGGTGAGACCGACCAATTGATCGATGCGCTGGTGACCATCGCGCCGGCCGCAGCCGCGATCTTCGCCACGACGACATTGACGCTCAATGTCTGGCTCGCCGCCAAGATCACCGCGACCTCCGGGCGTTTGCACCGCCCCTGGCCCGACCTCAACAGCGCTGCGCTGCCGCCGATGACGCTCGCGGCATTGTGCGCGGTGGTCGCGTTCTGCTTCACCGGCGGACTGCTCGCAATCCTGGCACTGATTGTCGCCGCGGCCTTGATGATGGCTTACGCGCTGATCGGCTTCGCGGTGCTGCATACATTGACGCTGGCGCTGCGTAGCCGCGCGTTCTGGCTCGGCTGCACCTACACCATCATGGTGGTGTTCGTCTGGCCCGTCATTGCGATGGTGATTCTCGGACTTGCCGACGCCCTGTTCGGGCTACGCCGCCGCTTCCTGCAAGCGAGGCCGCCGCCGTTGCCCGCGTCGTGAAACCTGCACTTCGAACTCAGTCCTAAATCTCAATCATCTTACAGGAGAACGAATATGGAAGTCATTTTGCTGGAACGTGTCGCCAAGCTCGGCCAAATGGGGGAAGTCGTCCGCGTCAAGGACGGATTTGCCCGCAATTTCCTCTTGAAGCGCGGCAAGGCGCTGCGCGCCACCGCTGATAATCGCGCCAAATTCGATGGCATGAAGGCTGAGCTCGAGGCCCGCAACCTGGAGGCCAAGGGCGAGGCGACAAAGGTTGCGGAGAAGATCGACGGCCGCAACGTCGTCGTGTTGCGCCAGGCCTCCGAGACCGGCCAGCTGTTCGGGTCGGTGAGCGTTCGCGACATCATTGCCTCGTTTGAGAGCGACGGCGTCACCATCAGCCGCAGCCAGATCATGCTGGACGCGCCGATCAAGACCATCGGCAAGCACAATATCGCCATCGCCGTGCATCCCGAGGTCGAAGTCAGCGTCACCGTGACGGTCGCGCGCAGCGCCGATGAGGCCGAACGCATCAATCGCGGCGAGGACATCTCGACCCGTCAGGAAGACCAGGACGCCGCCGCCGAAGCGCTCGCCGCCGCCGGCGAATTCTTCGATCCCGAAGCCCGCCACGACGACGTCGAGCCAAAGGAAGAAGCTGCTTCCGAGAAGTAAGCGGCTCTTCAGAATCGAATTGCCGACGTCCAAGCCCGGCCGATCAGGCCGGGCTTGTTTGTTTTGATTGTCTTGTGACTGGCATGCTTGCGCGCAAGATGGTGCACGCGACCCGCCTGCACTCTGATCCGGAGGACGGCCAATAGGGGCGGCGCGCAATGGGACTGGATTGGCTTTCTTAAGCCGATCCATCGATCGGAAATTCGCACTGGCAAGGCTTATTGGGAGATCGGCGGCGCCGGCGGTCCGGCGGGCACCGCCGGCGGCGGGGGCGGCACGGAGGCCGTCGTGACGGCCGGTGGCGGCGCGGACGGCGGAGGCGCGACAGGCTCTGGCGCACTCGCCGACGGTCCGGAAGCCGGCTCCGGCGCCCCGGTGGAAACGGCCGCGGACTCCGCTGGGGGCGCTGGTGTGACCGGGGGAACCGGGTCGGGGCGCAGCACCGGGGTCGAGCCGCCGCTATCTTTCGGTGTCTCGATCTTGTCGGACTCCGACTTGGCCTCGACCGGCGGCGTGGCGCCCTCGGGCTTGCTGCCCTCGTCCTTGGCTGCTTCGCTCTTCGGCTTGTCGTCCGTCGCCTCGCCCTTCGAAGGCTCCTCAGTTTTGGCAGAATCGGTTTTGGCAGAATCGGTTTTGGGAAGCTCTTCGCCGCCCGGCCTGCCCCGCTTGCTCAGCCTTCGCATCGCACCCGATTTGCGGCCATCGGGGCCGCGCTCGATCGCGGCCTGCGCTGGAGCCTGACCATCCGAGGGCTTTGTCGCGTCGGGCACCTCTGCCGGCCGCGCCAGTCGCTTGCCGTTGCGACCGCGAGGTCCGTCGGCATCGGGCTTCGCGGCGTCGCGCGGCTCAGCCTCGGGCTTGCCCGCCTCCTGCGGCGCGGAACGCAGCCGGCGGCCAAACCGGTCGACCTGTTCGGACGGTCCGGAGGGCCTGGCCTCCCCTTTTCCGTCCTTGCCGTCCTTGGTCTGGCCAAAGCGGGTGTCGGTCGCGCCATTGGAGATCAAAAAGGACGTCAGCAGCGAGGCCATCTCGGGACTGGTGGTGTAGTGCTGACGCAGGAAGCTCTGCAAGGAGCCAGGCGGCACGGTCTTCAACAGACCCCGCGGGCTCTTGTGGCAAGCGGTACAGGTGCCAGCGAAAATCTGGGAAGGGCTCTTGCCGGCCTCGAGATTTGTCGCCTGAGCCCACGCGGGGGCCGCCACGAAACAGCCGATCAGAAGCGTCACCGTCGCTAAACTGAGCGCTCGGCCCAACATTCCTAATTCTCCGATTGCGGAAATCGCTCGCAGCGCCGTTGAATTCTGCTCCGGCGGGGCGGTCACCTTTTAGCCGATTATGCCGCGAATGGAAGCGCGCTTATGGCGTGACGACGCGAATGTGACATTTCCGAATATGCGCTGTGTGTACAACGCAGTAGCGTACCCGGGCCGGCACCATTATGTTCACGGGGCGACGGCTGGGAACCATTCTGTCCCGTGTGCGTCGGGTGTGACGGCCGTGCGTCACTACGGGATCGCTTGGTTTGGTGGTTTCGATGGACCGCTTGTTGCGTTATTTCCTGACGCAGTTCATTCGCCGCGGGACGATGGCGTTTACGACTGCGAGCGGGGCAAAGTTCACCTGCGGCGATGGAACCGGCGAGCCGGTCGCGGTGCGTTTCCTCACCGCCGACGCCGAACGCAGGGTGCTGCTCAACCCCGAACTGGCGCTCGGCGAACTTTACATGGAGGGAACGTTCGTCGTCGAGAATGGCTCGATCGCGGATGCGCTGGCGATCTTGATGGATCAGCCGGAAATATTGCCGCGCTGGGCCAAGCTGCAATGGTGGCTGCGTTATCTGGTACGACATGTGAGGCAGTTCAATCCGCCCGGACGTTCCAAGGACAATGTCGCACGCCATTACGATCTCGACGGGCGGCTCTATTCGCTCTTCCTCGACGCCGACAAGCAATATAGCTGCGCCTATTTCGAGACGCCGGAGGCGACGCTGGACGATGCCCAGCTTGCCAAGAAGCGCCACATCGCCGCCAAGCTTCTGATCGGGCGCGGCGACCGCGTGCTCGACATCGGTTCCGGCTGGGGCGGCCTTGGGCTTTATCTCGCCGAAATGACCGGCGCCAAGGTTACCGGCGTCACGCTGTCGACTGAGCAGTTGCAGGTGTCGAACGCCCGCGCCGCCGACAAGAACCTGGCGCAGTCGGCGAAGTTTTTCCTGGAGGATTATCGCGACGTTTCAGGACCGTTCGACCGCATCGTGTCGGTCGGCATGTTCGAGCATGTCGGCGTCGACTTCTACGAGAAATATTTCAAGCGCTGCGCCGAGCTTCTCACCGACGACGGCATCATGATGCTGCACTCGATCGGACGCTCGGAGGGGCCCGACGCCACCAATCCCTGGATCGCGAAATACATCTTCCCCGGCGGCTACATCCCTTCCCTGTCCGAGGTGACCCCCGCGATCGAGCGCGCCGGGCTCTTGGTCTGCGACATCGAGATCCTGCGGCTGCATTACGCGGAAACGCTCAAAACGTGGCGCGAGCGGTTCATGGCGCGGCGCGAGGAAGCGGTGCAGCTTTACGACGAGCGCTTTGCGCGGATGTGGGAATTTTATCTGGCGTCCTCGGAAATGTCGTTCCGCAAGCAGAACCTGATGAATTTCCAGATCCAATTGACAAAACGCCAGGGCGTGGTGCCGATGACGCGCGATTATATCACGCATGAGGAGGCAAACCTGCGCGGGATCGAGCGCGGCCAGCGGCCGCGGCTGCAGATCGCGGGCGAATAGGCAAGCAGAGCGAATAGATCAATTTCGCAGGCTGAAACGAGAGGCGTACTGAACGTCAGCCGACACCGGCCGCTCCAGCTGCGCCCGCAGCGCTAGCAGGATCGAGGAAGCGCAAGGAAGTTCACGGATTTCCGGGCGAGCAATCTCTTCCATGGTATCGATCAGCATCGACAGCCACAATTTCTCGCCGTCTCCCGATCGCCATGATTGAAGCTGCTGGCCCATCGCCTGTCCTTGCCTGAGCCGGGATCGCAAAGCCATCGTTACAACTCCGACGTCCACGACCCGTTCCCGTCTGCCTCATCTGATCTGCACGGATACAGCGGCCAAGACTCACCTCGCCGTCCACATAAGTATGCTCACGCGGCGAAAGGTTCACGCAATTCCGGAGTTTCCCGGGTTTTCTTGTGGTGGCCGGCCGCCGGCCCCTCGCCAAAATCCCGTCAAGCACCAATGCATCACACAAGCGAGATTCCCCGGAGCCCATTGTGTGAATCGGGCATAAGGCAGGTTGGAGCTTTCGCTCTCGTCCCGAGTGGCGCTTTATCGCCGCCCGCTTTCCGACGGGAAATCCCAAGAACGCCCCAATCCGAAGAACAATTTCTCCCCATGGCCACATCTGATTCGAACGTCCTCAAGCTCGCTCCCGACGCGGGAACCCCGGCTTTTCGCAGCGCACCGCACAATATCGAGGCGGAGCAGAGCCTTTTGGGCGCGATCCTGGTCAACAACGACGCCTTCTATCGGGTGTCGGATTTTCTGGAGCAAAAACACTTCTTCGAACCGATCCACCAGAACATCTTTGATACCGCCAGCAGCCTGATCCGGATGGGCAAGGTCGCAACCCCCGTCACGCTGAAGACCTTCTTCCCGGCGGAGACCGACATCGGCGGCATGACGGTCGGCCAATACCTCGCCCGCCTCGCCGCGGAAGCGACCACCATCATCAACGCCCAGGATTATGGCCGGACGATCTATGACCTGGCGCTGCGCCGCGACCTGATCGGTATCGGCGAGGATATGGTCAACGTTGCTTACGAAGCGCCGGTCGATTTTGCGCCGCGGGCGCAGATCGAGGATGCCGAGCGCAGACTGTATGAACTCGCCGAATCCGGCCGCTATGACGGCGGCTTCCAGCGTTTTGCGCAGGCGCTGACCGTTGCCGTCGACATGGCGGCGAAAGCGTTCCAGCGCGACGGTAAATTGTCCGGCATTGCAACCGGCNTGCGCGACCTCGACATCAAGATGGGCGGCCTGCAGGCCTCCGACCTGATCATCGTCGCNGGCCGGCCCGGTATGGGCAAGACCGCGCTTGCCACCAACATCGCCTACAACGTCGCGAGGGCCCACCGCGCCGAGGTTCAGGCCGACGGGACGATGAAGTCGGTCAATGGCGGCATCGTCGGGTTCTTCTCCTGCGAAATGTCGGCCGAGCAGCTCGCCACCCGTATCATCGCCGAGCGCACCGGAATTCCCTCCAGCACGATCCGCCGCGGCGGCATCACCGAGGGCGATTTTGAAAAAATCCGTGATTATTCGATCGAGCTGCAGTCGCTGCCGTTCTATGTCGACGAGACCGGCGGGCTTTCGATCTCGCAGCTCACTGCGCGCGCCCGCCGGCTGAAGCGACAGAAGGGCCTCGATCTCGTGGTGGTCGATTATATCCAGTTGCTGCAGGGGTCGAACAAGCGCGGTAACGAAAACCGTGTGCAGGAAGTCACGGAGATCACGACAAGCCTGAAAGCACTGGCGAAGGAGCTTAACGTTCCGATCATCGCGCTCTCGCAATTGTCGCGTCAGGTGGAAAGCCGCGACGACAAGCGCCCGCAATTGTCGGACCTGCGTGAGTCCGGCTCGATCGAGCAGGACGCCGACGTGGTGATGTTCGTGTTCCGCGAGGAATATTATCTCGCCAACAAGGAGCCCCGCGCGGGCACGCCGGAATACGAAAAATGGCAGCTCGACATGTCGCTGGTGCACGGCAAGGCCGAAGTCATCATCGGCAAGCAGCGCCACGGCCCGACCGGCACTGTCGAGCTGCAATTCGAGGCCAGCGTGACGCGGTTCGGCGATCTGACGCATGACAGCCATTTGCCGGATCGAAGCTATTGAGGCGGCAGCCCCGGGTTGAACCGCAAATGCCCGGAGCTTAAAGTACGGCATGAACATCGTCTCCGACCCGAAATCCATACCACCCGGCAGCCTGCTTTCGCCCGAGGCCAACCAGGCGGCAGCACTTGCGACCGCAACCGGCGTTCTCACCGTCGATCTCGACGCCATCGTCGCGAACTGGCGCAAGCTCGAGAAAACCGCGGTGCCGGCCGAATGCGCCGGCGTGATCAAGGCGGACGCCTATGGCTGCGGCGCGGCTCCGGTCGCCCGGGCGCTAGCGGACGCCGGCTGCAAGACCTTCTTCGTCGCAACGCTGGATGAAGCGCGCGCCGCGCGCGCGGCGGTGCCGCAGGCTGCCATCTATACGCTCGATGGTTTTTTCCAGAACTCCGGCGATGCATTTGCAAAAATCGACGCCAGGCCCGTGATCGGCGATCTCAACGAGCTTGCCGAATGGGACGTATTTTGCCGCCGCTCCGGCTGGGCCGGCGGTGCCGCCATCCATATCGACACCGGCATGAACCGGCTCGGGCTGACGATTGTGGAAGCGCAGGGCATCATTCCCCGGATCAATGCCGGCGATCACGGTATTACGCTGGTCATGAGCCACCTCGCCTGCGCCGAAAGCCTCAACCATCCGCTCAACGCCAGGCAGCTAGCGACCTTCCGCGAAATCGCGAGTCTTTTTTCCGGCGTGCCGGCGTCGCTGTCGAATTCCTCCGGCGTCTTCCTCGGACCGCAATTCCAGTTCGACCTGGTGCGGCCGGGCGCGGCGCTCTACGGCGTCAATCCGACACCTGAGGCCGACAATCCGATGCAGCCGGTTGTCGACCTGAAGGCGCGGATCGTGCGGATGCGCACTGTCGAGAAGGGCGAAAGCGTCGGCTATGGCGGCACCTGGACGGCGCGGCGGCCGACAAAACTGGCGATCGTATCGGCCGGCTACGCCGACGGCTATTTCCGCGCCGCCGGCGGTATCGACGGCACCCGCAGCGCCGAGGTCGTCGTCGCCGGCAAGCGCTGCCCGGTCGCGGGCCGCATCTCGATGGACCTGATGGCGATCGATGTCACCGATCTGCCGAACAACGCGGTGCGGCGCGGCCACATGGTGACGCTGATCGGCGAAGGCATCACCGTCGACGAACTCGCGCATCATTTTGGCACCATCGGCTACGAAGTGCTGACCAGCCTCGGCCCGCGTTACGCGCGGGTGTACAAGGGCGGCGGCACGACACCCGTAGAGCCCGCCCCCGCGACACTTGCTTGACAAGACACATGCCTGACAATCTGTCAGGCATGAAAATCGCTACCTTCAACATCAACAATATCAACCGGCACCTGCCCAACCTGCTGCAATGGCTGCATCAGGCAAAGCCCGACGCTGTCGCCCTGCAGGAACTGAAATCGACCGACGATGATTTTCCGATCGAGGCGATCAACAAGGCTGGCTATGGCGCGGTATGGCGCGGACAAAAGACCTGGAACGGCGTCGCCATCCTGGCGCGGAAGGCCGAACCGGTGTTGATCAGGACGGAGCTTCCCGGCGACGCCACCGACCGCGAGGCGCGCTATATCGAGGCCGCGATCAAAGGCATCATCATTACCAGCATCTATCTGCCGAACGGCAATCCGCAGCCCGGGCCGAAATTCGACTACAAGCTCGACTGGTTCAAGCGGCTCAAATCGCATGCTGCGAAATTCATCAAGCAGGAGATTCCCGTGGTGCTGGCGGGCGACTACAACGTCGCGCCGACCGAGCTCGATATTTATCCGACGAAATCATGGGACAAGGATGCGCTGATCCAGCCGAAGAGCCGCGCCGCATTCAAGTCGCTGGTTGAGCAAGGCTGGTGCGACGCCATCCGTGACCTTCATCCGTCAAAGCCGATGTACACGTTCTGGGATTACATGCGAAACCGCTGGCCGCGCGACGCCGGATTGCGGCTGGATCATTTGTTGCTGAGCCCTGTCGTCGCCCCGCGGCTGATCAAAGCCGGCATCGACCGCAAGGTGCGCGGCGAAGAAGGCGCCAGCGATCACGCACCGGCGTGGATCGTGCTCAAATAGCTTCGCAAACGCGCTCGGCGGTCTTCGTCGTCTTCGCGTCGGCGGGAGCTGCAGGCCTTGCGAAGACGTCCCGGCCGGATGGCTCCTGCATTTTGCGCCACTGCGCCGGAGTGACGCCCATGTGACCCTTGAAGGCGCGCTGGAACGCCGCTTCGGATTGGTACCCGACCGCCTCCGCCACGGCGCCGGTGGAAAGGGACGATCTCTTCAGTTCGTTCGCTGCGAGCGTCATCCGGATGTCAGTCAGAAGATCGCTGGCCGATCTTCCGAGCTTCTCCTGAAACTGGCGGGCGAGCGTGGCCCGCGACATGTTGCACAGCCGCGCAAGGTCAGGCAGCGACCATGCCCGCGCAGGCTCGTTGAAGAGGGCGGCCACCGCCGGTGCAAGGCGGGGATGACCGGCGAGCGCAAGGAGACCTCGCGGCGCGTCGTCCGTCTCGCTGGCGAGCCGAAGCACCAGCGCGAACATCGCCGTCGACAGCGCGTTCAGCATCGCGCGGCCGCCCAGCTGATCGTCCGCGGACTGGCTCCGCATCAGGGAGACGAGGCCTGCGAGCTGCGCGGCAGTCTCCTTCTGCCCTGCGTGAGCGCCGGCGTGCACGACCAGGCGCGGCGGGAGATAACTGCGCAAAAGCCGGTCGTGCGGGGGCGCGATCGCGAACTGTCCGCACAAGAGGTCGAGCCGCTCGTCCGAACCCAGGTTTTCGCTGATCGTGAAGTTGAGGGACGCCCGGTTACGCGCGGGCAGAGGCGCGGCCCCGCTGCCGTCATGCATGACATGCCGTGGGTTGCCGGGAAGCAGAAGGATGTCGCCGGTCTTTAGTTGCAGCGGTCTTCCTCCCCCCGGATCCTCCAGCGTCGCGGAGCCGGCGAGCACGGCGTGATACGGGATTTCGTTGGCCTCGCCGGGCCCCTGGTCGATGCGCCAGGGCGCGCCATAGACGCAGCGCAAGTCCAGCCGCCCGCGCACCGGCATCATCTCGAACAGCCTGCTGAGCCAATCCATAGCGACCTCCAGACGGAGATTGGTGTGAGACGATTTGGCATATAATCGAGCTATCGCGACATTTAAAGTATCAAAACCCGATCATACTGTCACTCCGCAATCGTTCACCAACCCCAACGAAGGAGTGCCACCATGTCCCGTCTTTCAGTTCCCAACCTCGAATCCGACACCGGCGCGTCGGGCCAGATCTATGCCCAGATCAAGAAGGCCATCGGCAGCGTGCCGAACACCTTCGCGGCCATCGCCGCCCGCGGCCCCGCCGCCCTCAAGTCAGTCCTCGCCGCCGACGCCGTGCTCGCTGCGGGCAGCCTGACCAAGCGCGATCAGGAGGTCATCAAGCTCGTCATCAGCGCCGCCGGCGGCTGCGACTACTGCGTCGCCGCCCACAACCATCTCGCCAAGCTCGCCGGCGTGAAGCCGGAAGTGCTCAAGCAGATCCGGGAGGGGCAGCCCAGCGGCGATGCCAAGCGCGACGCGCTGGTCGGCTTCGTCCGCAAGCTCGCGCAGTCCAGCGGTACCGTCAGCGACGAGGATTTCGCCGCGATCAAGGCCGCGGGCTACAGCGACGCCCAGCTGGTGGAGATCAGCCTGGCCTTCGCGACCACCGTCTTCACCAACGTCTTCAACCGCATCAACGACACGGAGATCGACTTCCCGGCAGTCGCGTGAAGCGGCCGCGCCCCGTCAGATCTCGAATGTGAAAGGATCACGACCATGACCACGCTTTCCAACACCACTCAAAATCCGCTTGTCGGCGCGCTGCACCGGTCCGGCCTGCTTGCGGATGATCTCGACTACCACGTCGTCCGCGCCTCGATGGTGATCATGTTCTTCTTCTTCGGCTACCAGAAGTGGTTTCCGTATGAGTTCGAGAGACTGGTCCCGTTCATCAGCAACGGACCGCTGATCTGGTGGCTCTATCCCGTCTTCGGCCACGCCGGCGCAAGCTATTTCCTGGGCGTCTCTGAGTGGACGTTCGGGACCCTGCTGCTCGCCGGCTTCTGGGACAAGCGGCTCGGCATCCTCGGCGCCCTCGGCTCGACCGGCACTTTCATCGCGACGGTTACGATCATTCCGTTCATGCCGGAAGGCTGGGACATCGCCGCAGGGGGCTTCCCTGCGATGACGGGCAACGTGCCCTTCGTGATGAAGGACGTCGTTCTGCTCGCCGTCTCGCTCTATCTGCTGAGGCAGGACGCGGTTCGCCTTATCCGGTAATGGAGTCACGGATCTGCATACAACTCGGCGACTCGCCGGCAAACGATATCGTCGGCCGAATTCTCGATCGCAAAAGGCCCTTGAAAACATCATGTTTTCAGGGGCTTGTTGTCTGGTTGCTAGGGCACGCAACC
>JGI12635J15846_10004776_pt1 | contig 11704 bp, 10 predicted proteins | sample BlaSpr_A8_OM2_M2_FD_15846 | JGI IMG/M metagenome (IMG submission 15846) | reverse complement strand
GATGATGGAAGCCACCGTGGCCTCGACAAAAAGGACCCACTCATTGGGCGCCAACCGCAAGTGTGCGAGCAGCTGCTGGATCGGGTAGGCATATATGTAGATCCCGTACGAAGGATCGCCCAGGGCGGTGAAGCGTCGCAAAGCGACGGCTCGCCGTGTGCTGAGGTAGATGACGCCGTACGAGATAAAGACAAATACGGCAAGCATCACGCCGGCTAGGAGGGCGACGAGCAGACCCACAGTCGCCAGACCAAACAACGGCAATCGCATCGGCACCCGGTGGCGACCGAAGTACAGAAGGCCGCCGCCAATAAAGAACACGAGAAAGCTCCGACTTATCAAATACGCGAGCCCGACTACCATCGGATGGGGCAGCGCATACCGCATGACGACCACACTGGCAACAATGCCCGCGGCCGAAACGGCCGCCAAGATGAGGCGGCGCTGCCCGCGGACCACCAGCAGCGGTCCGAGCAGGGCCAGCCCGGCATACGCCGTCACCTCGATCGGAAGNGTCCAAATCGACCCGTTGACACCGGGACCGGAGTTGGTCCCAAACACGCCGGGCAAGTCCCACACCGGCAGCAGCAACGCGCTACCGGCAAAATAGCGAATCGTACTTGCGTCGCTGAGGTACCGTGCGAGTGGAAGCGTGGTGACGGCTGAACCCAGGATCCAGGTTGTCACGAAAAGCATGACCAGCAGCCCCGGCCAAATCCGCGCTACCCGACGAGCCGCGAACCGAAGCGGGTTGGGATCGCGCATCCAGCTGGAGAGGACCAGGTACCCGCTGATCACGAAGAAGATCGATACAGCGGCCGACCCGAAGCTAATAATGACGTCACCGCGCTGCCAGGTCGGGTCCTCACCGCCACGGGCCAGTGGAAACGAATGGGCGAAGATGACCATGACCGCTGCCGCGATCCGCATCACACCGAATCCGTCGCCAGCCTCATCGAGGCGGTCGTTCGAGACCGGGGAGGCCAGGCCACCCCGGTTAGTTGTGGCTCCGGTCCTGCCCTGGTCCATCGGCACGGCTGTAACGGGAGGCCACGGTGGATTCTTCCCGGAGCCCTTCTGAAGTAGGCGTGCACGTTTGCATAACATCTGCTATCATGGCTATAGCGTTTGAGCCACGCGTCGTACCCATTTGCGGGCTCATGAGGAGAACATCATGGCGGATTCATACGACCGCGAAGTCGTCCGACAGGAGACGACGACGGGCGAGCCGGTGCGGCCGGTCACCCCAGTCACGCCGGTCACGCCCGTAACGACCTCGTCGACCTCGCGGACCGCGGTCCACACCGAAGGCAGCTCGACCAATCGGACCATCCAGATCATCTGGTGGGTCGTCGGTTTCATCGATGTCCTGATCGCGATTCGCTTCCTGCTGAAGTTGTTCGGCGCGAATCCAGCTCCGTTTGTCCGCTTCATGTACGACGTGACCTGGCCGCTGGTGGCGCCTTTCCACGGCATCTTCAACACCGCACAGGAAGGCCGGTCGATCCTCGAGCCGGAGTCGCTGGTCGCGATGGCGATCTATGCCTTGATCGGATGGGGCATCGTCTCGCTGATCCGGCTCTTGTCCCGTCCGCGTTCGACCACGACCGTCGTCGAGTAACGGAGCGATCTACCGTGAGAGCCGCCCGGTCGGGCGGCTCTTCTCTTGTACGCCTCGCGCCGGTTGTAGCCTCCATGCGAGACTAGTCAGCCGTAGAGGGGATGCGATGAGAACGATGGCGCCACCCGAGAAAGCCAGGATCGCCAGCCTGCTGGCGCGGGAAGAGCAACGCTTCGCGCGCGAACACCCCAAATCCGTTGCGTTGAGCGGCCGCGCTCGGCAATCGCTGCTGGCAGGGGTGCCGATGAACTGGATGGTGCGCTGGGCCAGCCGGATCCCTCCGTTCGTGGTGGCGGCCGAGGGGGCTCGGGTCACCGATATTGATCAGAAGACGTACGTGGACTTTTGCCTCGGCGATACCGGCGCGATGGCAGGGCATGCCCCGGCGCCGACTGTCCAGGCAGTCACGGAGCAAACCCGTCGGGGCGTCACCTTCATGCTGCCGACGGAGGACGCGGTCTGGGCGGGGCAGGAGATGACGCGTCGCTTCGGCCTCCCCCAGTGGCAATTCACGCTGACTGCGACCGATGCCAACCGCTTTGCCATCCGCATTGCTCGGGGCGTCACCGCCAGGCCGAAGATCCTGGTCTTCAACTACTGCTACCACGGCACCGTCGATGAGACGCTCGGGGTTCTGGATGACGGGGGCGAGGTGACCTATCGGGCGGGCAATCTGGGCGCGCCGGTGCACCCATCGGTGACAACGCGCGTGGTCGAGTTCAACGATCCCGAAGGTCTCGAGCGAGAGTTGGCTGCGGGCGACGTCGCCTGTGTCCTCGCAGAACCGGCGATGACGAACATCGGCATCATCCTCCCTCAACCTGGTTTTCACGATCGGCTTCGCGAGCTGACCCGCCGCACTGGAACCCTCCTTATCATCGACGAGACCCACACGATCTGCGCCGGGCCGGGTGGGTTCACGGCGGCGGAGGGACTCGAGCCCGACGTGCTGACGATCGGCAAAACGATTGCGGGCGGTATTCCGGCGGCCGCCTTCGGCTTGACTCGTGAGCTGGCGGAGAAGGTCCTCCCTGACATGCAGGGCGACGACACCGATGTGAGCGGCGTGGGCGGCACCCTAGCCGCGAACGCGCTTTCGATGGCAGCCATCCGCGCGACGCTGGAGTACGTCCTGACGCAGGCGGCATTTGATCGGATGATCGAGTTGGCGGAGCGGTTCACCGACGGCGTGAACGAGGCGATCCAGCGACACGGGGCGCCGTGGAGTGTGACGCGCCTGGGCTGCCGGGCGGAATACGTCTTTCTGCCGCAGCCTCCCACGTCGGGTGGCGAGGCAGCGGCCGCCATGGATCACACACTCGAACGCCTGATGCACCTCCACGCGCTCAATCGCGGGATCCTGCTGACGCCATTCCACAACATGGCGCTGATGTCGCCGGTCACCATCGAGGCCGACGTCGACCGGCACACCGAAGTCTTTGAGGACGCGGTCGCTGAACTCTTCGACTGATCCCAGCTCCAGTCCCCCTCCGTTACCCACCACCATGCGGGGTCAGGTCGCCCTCGTGACCGGGGCGGGCAGCGCGGAGGTCATAAGGTTCCCTCCTTGAGTCCTTCCGCCAAGAAACCCGCGCGGCGCGTCAGTCAACGAAGAGGCAGAAGCACTGGGCCCCGACTCAAACCAGAACGAACATATTTCGAGATCGGCCAGTGAGCCTTGTTTCACTCTGCGCTCAACAGTTACAACCTGTCAAGTCGCCTGCTTCAAGGTCGCCCAGATGCTCGGGGCTGGCTGCGGCATCCGCTGGTCGACGGTTGAGCTCGGTTAGCTTGCGCTGACGAAGGTCTTCACGGGAATCCAGCCATCTCATCCGGCGGCATCACGTCATCGCGGGTCCCGACCTCGACCTGATCGCCCGGACGAATCTAGATCGGAGGCCGCTCCGGGGACTGGTGTGCGACCGCGACGGTGACCTTGTGTTCATCGTCCCGCATGGTGGTTAGCCGACCTGGCGAACCGCCTCTGCCAGCACGTCGATCCCCTCGTCGAGCTGGGCATCCTCGATCAGGATCGAAGGGAGGAACCGGATCACGGTGCCTCCGGCCGGGAGGACCAGCACACCGCGCTCCTGCATGGCCCTGATGACCGGTGTCGCCGGTTTCTTCAGCTCGACCGCCAGCAAAAGGCCGCGGCCGCGGACCTCGCGGATCTGACCCAGGCCAAGGTCCCGGACGCGCTGCTGGAAGCGAGCGCCCTTCTCGGTTGCCTTGGCATGAAGGCGCTCATCGGCGAGGACATGAAGCGTCGCCACGCCGGCCGCGCAGACCAGCGGGTTGCCGGAGAAGGTGCCGCCGTGGCTTCCCTTGGGGACTCGTTCGCTGACCGCTTCGGTCACGATGGTCACGCCGATCGGAAGGCCGTTCGCGATGGACTTGGAAAGGCACAGGATGTCGGGCACGATCCCTTCTCGGGTGAAAGCGAGGGGCGCTCCCGTCCGAAAGCCGGTCTGAATCTCATCGCAGATCAGCAGGGCACCGTGCGCTGAGCAGAGCTCTCGGAGGCCCTGCAGATAACCGGCGGCGGGCACCCGGATGCCACCTTCGCCCTGGATCGGCTCGATGATGACGGCGGCGATCGACTCGTTCATCACCTCAGCCGTCGCCGGGAGGTTGTCGAAGGGGACGTGCCGGACGCCCTCGAGCATTGGCATGAAGGGATCACGGTATTTCGCATCAGAGGTGGTCGACAGCGCTCCGAACGTACGCCCGTGATAGGCGCGATGGGTCGCAATGATGCCGGTGCGGCCGGTCGCGACCCGCGTGTATTTGAGCGCCGCCTCGACGGCTTCTGCCCCCGAGTTTGCGAACGACATTCGGCTCAGCGAAGGCGGCAGGAACCCGGCGAGCGCGTCGAGAAACTCCTGGCGAGCCGGCGTGTTGAAGCTTTGGTGTGCGTTGGTGAGCGTGGAGGCTTGCCGGTCGATCGCCGCGGTCACCTTCGGATGGGCATGACCCAGGAGATTGACCCCGTAGTTTGTCATCAGGTCGAGATATCGGCGACCGCGCTCGTCCCACAGGTAGCAGCCTTCGCCCCGTGCCAGGCTGATGCCGCGATCGGCATGCAGCGGAATCGGTTGCAGTCTGGTCTCCACTTTCATGCGGTCACCCATGTGCCGGCTCCTTCAAATGCCCGGGTCAGCGGATGCTCGCCACGGCCATCGAGCAGGCCGACCGCCTGGATGCCGCGACGGATCGCTTGCGCTGCCGCCAGCAGCTTGACGCGTGCCCGACCCTTGCCGTACTCGGCTACCTGTTCGACCTCGTCGAGGCGAATCAGCGGGATCACGCTTCGTTCGTCGGTGACGTCGCGCATGAAGCCCGGCGTGTCGGCGAAGATCAGCAAACGCTCAGCCTGAAGGGCAGTGGCAATTTCCATGGCCAGACGATCGCCATCGACATTGATGGCGATGCCCTCGTGGCTGATGGCGGGTGGGGTAATCACGGGCAGGTAGCCGTTGTCCAGCAGCAGGCGAAGGAGCTTCGGCTCGAGGCGCTCGATGCTGCCGCTGTGGTCGCCGTGCAGAACCTTGATCTTGTCGACCTCTTTGATGCGCAAATCGGGCTTGCGCCGTCCAATCGCGATCCCGCCGTCCATCGCGGTCAGGCCGACCGCGTTCGCGCCCAGCGCGCGAAGCCGCTCCACGATCCGCTTGTTCTGCTTGCCAGCGTACGCCATCAGGAAATGATCCATCGTGGTCGCGTCAGTGAAGCGGCTGATCTCACCCCGTTCGGAAGTGACCATCCGGGGTGGATGGTTAAGCCGGGCGGAAAGCTCGTTGAGCTCCTTATTGGCGCCGTGCACCAGCACCAGCGGCTCCTGGCAGCCCGCGACGTCGCGCAGCAACGGATCAAAGTCGGTCAGGCTGCCGCCGATCTTGATCACCAACACGGCTAGATCGGGTAGAGACCCGGGAAGTCGAGCCCGGTGCGCTCATCCCAGCCGAAGCGGACGTTGAGTGCCTGCACCGCCTGGCCGGCCGCGCCCTTCATCAGGTTGTCGAGGGCGCTCATCACGACTACGCGCCGCGAGTGCGGGTCGCGCTCGAAGCCGACGTCGCAGTAGTTCGTGCCGGAAAGGATCTTGGGATTGGGATAGCGATGAATGCCTTGCGACTCTTTGATGATCCGCATGAAGGGCTCATCAGCGTAGGCCGCCCGATAGATCTTCCAGAGGTCCTTCTCGGACAGGTCGTCCTTGAGGAACACGTGGGCCGTGACCAGGATGCCGCGGACCGCCTCGACGGCGGTCGCCGAGAAGGCGATGGTGGGCCCATGACCGTTGGGAGACTGCAGACCGAGCTCCTGGATGATCTCCGCGGTGTGGCGGTGCGCGGTGGGGGCGAAGGAGCGCATTTCGCCGCTGCGATGAGGATGGTGTGACGCCGGCCCGGACTCCGCACCACCCGCCGATGATCCGGTCTTGCCCTCGATCACGATCGGCATCGCGTGATCGACGACGCCGGCGCGGGTGAGGGGGTAGAGCCCGAGAATGGCCGCAGTCGCGAGGCAACCGCCGGCGGCGAGCCGGTTGGCGCTGCGGATCTGCTCGCGGTGCAGCTCCGGAAGGGCGTAGACGAAATCCTTGAGCAGCGACGGTTGGGGGTGCTCCCAGCCGTACCAGGTTGGATATCCGGCCGGGTCGTGCAAGCGGAAGTCTGCTGAGAGATCGATGATGGTCGGCGCCAGTGACTGAAGCTGGTCGATCTCGCGGCTGGTCTGGCCGTGCGGCATCGCCAGGAAGAGGACGTCGACCGGCTGCAGCGCCGCCCGCGCCTGGAATTTCAGCTCGGTCCGGCGCCGCAGGTGCGGGTGGACGGTGTGGACGAACTTCCCACCCAGACGCTCGGACGTGACCTGCGTGACCTCGATCTCCGGGTGGGAGAGGAGGAGACGGAGCAGCTCGCCACCGGCGTAACCGGCGCCGCCAATGACCGCCGCTTTCATCGCGCCAGGTGGCTGAGCGCCGCGGTCAGCACGTTGACCCCGCGCGCGAAGTCCTCGAGGTCCATCGCCTCGTCGGGCGTGTGGTCAAGCCTGGAATCGCCGGGTCCGTAGGCGAGCGTCGGGCAGCCCCAGACCGGGGCCAGGATGTTCATGTCGGAGGTTCCTGTCTTCATCTTGAAGCGCGGCGTGCCGCCGGCGTCACGGATGCCTTTGAGAAACGCCCGCACGACGGGCGTATTCTTCTCCGCCCGGACGGCGGCATCGGCATACTCGAAACGCAGCTCGGCGCCCTCGGCCCATTGTTCCAGCTCTTGCTGAAAGGACGGCACATCGAAATTGGGCGGCAGGCGAAAGCCCACCGTCATGGCGGCGGTGTCGCGAAAGCCGTCGTGGTCGGCATGGAATCGAAGGATGCGCGCATCGAGCCGCTCGAAAGTCCCGAGCCCCTCACCGTGGGTGGCAGCATGATCCTGCACGCGCCGCACGAAGGCGATCGCCCGGTCGGCCGCGCTCTCATTGGGCCCGGCCCCGTGGCCCATCGGCTGCGACAGCCGGTAACGGACCTTGAGGCTGCCCTTGTAGCCAAGTGTCACCGCGTCCCATCCGCTGGGTTCCAGGATCACCAGCTGGTCGGGCGGCCGCCGGTTCACGAGGTGGCGGGCGCCGCGCGAGCTGCCCTCTTCCTCGATCGCGCCGATGATGGTGAAGCGACAGGTGGCGCCGGCGGGCTGACGCGCCACCGCGGTGATGGCCGCGGCCAGCGGGCCTTTCGCGTCGACGGCGCCGCGACCGAAGAGCCGCTGGCCCTCGCGACGCACCGGGATGATGCCAGGGACCGTGTCCATGTGCCCGAGGAGCAGTACCTCACGCGGTCCGCTGCCCCAGAAGGCGACGACATTACCGACCTCGTCGCGCTTGGCGGCAAAACCCATGCCGCGCAGCCGGGTCACCAGCCACTGGCCGAGCTCGCGCTCCTGCGTCGAGACGCTGGGGATCGACACCATCTCCTCCAGCAGCTCGATGCCGGATTCCGTGACGGGCTGCGTCGCGGTGGACACCTCGGTGATCACGCGGGCACGGCCTCCAGCTCGCCGACCCGCAGCACGTAGTCGATGATACGGCCGGGGATGTCGACGCCGGTGGTGTCGATGCTATTGCGGAACTCCATCGTGTAATTGACCTCGCTCACGACCATGCCATCGGGGTGCTCGAGAAGGTCGATCGCGAGCACGCCGCCGCCCACAGCTCGCGCCGCCGCGCGCGAGAGGCGGTCGATCTCGGGCGTCACCGGGCAATTGCGCGCCTTGCCGCCGCGGGCGGTGTTCGTGATCCAGTGAGACGACTCGCGGTAGATCGCGCAGATGGTCTCGTCGCCGACCACGAAGCTGCGGATGTCACGCGACGGCTTGTCGACGTACTCCTGGATATAAAAAATCGCGTGCTGGTAGGAGCCGAGCGTGTCCTTGTGCTCGAGCAGCGCTTCGGCGGCGTCCCGGTCCGAAATCTTCGCCAGCAGCCGGCCCCAGGAACCGACCGCCGGCTTGAGCACGACCGGATATCCCAGGGTCTCGATCGCCTCGAGCGCGGATTCCGGCGTAAAGGCGACCAGCGTGCGCGGGCTGGGGACATTGGCGGCGATCAGCGCTGTTGTGGTGTTGATCTTGTCGCCGCAGGTCAGCGCCACCTCGTAGGTGTTGACCGTCGGCACGCCCCACTGGTTGAGGATGCGTAACGCGTAGAGCGCCCGCGAGTGGTGCAGGCAGCGCTCCAGCACCACGTCGAAGCGGGCCGGCTCCGCCGCCAGGTCGAAGACCAGCTTGCGATCGTCGATCTTTTCGATCTCGAGACCGCGGCTCGTAAAGGCCTCGAAGAGCAATTTCTCTTCGGCCCGGATGCGCGAGCAGAGAACGCCGATCCTCATTCGCCCCAGTCTTCCTCCTCTTCCGGCGCCAGGCGCAGCTCGACCGGGTCGCGCTCGACCACCTCGAGCTCCGCGCCGCAGTCGGCGCAGGGAACGATCTCGCCCTTCTCCACGTCGGCCGCGAGCTTGACATCGGCCGCACATTCCGGGCACTTCGCGGTTACAGCGGTTGCCATCATGACACCTCCTCGATCGCGGCCCAGCCGCGAGTTTTGATCAGGTCGATCAGCGTGCCGGCTTCCATGATGGCGACCGCCACCGGGCCGGGTGTTTCCCCCTGGAACATCTTGCCATTGACACCGATGCCGCCGGAACGGATGTCGATCGAGACCGGGTCGCCGTCCTCAACGGCATCGTAGATCGCATCGCACTGGATCACCGGCAGGCCGATGTTGATGGCGTTCCGGTAGAAGATTCGGGCGAAGCTGCGGGCTACGACCGCCTCGACGCCGGCCGCCTTGATCGCCATCGGCGCGTGCTCGCGCGAGCTGCCGCAGCCGAAGTTGCGCCCGCCGACGATGACATCACCCGCCTGGACGCTGCCGGCGAAGTCGGGCCGGGCCTCGATGAAGCAGGCCTTGCCGAGCGCCGCCGGATCCGTTGTGACGTTGTAGCGGCCCGGGATGATGGCGTCGGTCGAGATCCCGTCGCCGAACTTGAAGACCCTGGCCATCAGTTCCTTCCTCCTACCAATTCCCACACCCTCTTCGGAAGGGCAGGGACGGGGAGCAGCCGGGGATCCGCGATCGCGCCGGCCAGGGCCGAGGCCGCGGCGACCGCCGGGTTGGCGAGGTAGATGTCGGCCTGCGCACTGCCCATCCGCCCCGCATAGTTCCGGTTGCTGGTAGAGAGCGCACGCTCGCCGGGGCCGAGCACGCCGTGCTGGCGGCCGAGGCATGGGCCGCAGCCGGCGTTCATCACGAGCGCGCCGGCCTCCATGAAGGTCTGGATATAGCCGCGAGCCAGCGCTTCCATGTAGATCTGCTTGGAGGCGGGAACGACGATCGTCCGCGTGCGCGGGTGGACCTGCTTGCCTTTGAAATATCCGGCGACGATGGCGAGGTCCTCGATCCGGCCGTTGGCGCAGCTGCCGACGAAGACCTCGTCGAGCTCCGTGCCTTCGACCGCGCTCAGGTCCTGGACGTTCTCGATCGACGGCGGGCAGGCGATCTGCGGCTCAAGTCTCTCCGCGTCAACCTCGATGACACTGCGATACACGGGCGCGATCGGGTGCAGGTCGAGTACCTCTGCCTCGCCGAGATAGGCCCGCGTGTGCTCGTCCGGCTCGCAAAGTCCGGCCTTTCCACCGAAATCAACCGTCAGGTTGGCGAGTGTCAGGCGTTCGTCCACGCTCATGGCCTCGACCGCCTCACCTCCCCATTCCACCGCCAGGTAATTGGCGCCCTCGGCGCCCAGCATGCGGATCACCTTCAAGGCGAGGTCCTTGGGAAAGATGCCGGGCGGCAGCGCTCCACGGAGGTTGATCCGGATCGTCTCCGGCACTCGGAACCAGGTCTTGCCGGTGGCGAAGGTGACCGCGATGTCCGTGGATCCGAAACCCGCCGAAAAACAGCCGAGCGCGCCATAGGTGGTGCTGTGCGAGTCCGCGCCAACCACGATGCCGCCGGGCCGGACGAAACCCTTCTCCACCATCAATTGGTGGCAGATGCCCTCCTGGAAGACGTGGGTGACGCCGTACTCGTCGGCGAAGTCGCGAACGATCTTGTGGAGACCGGCCGACGCGACGGTGTTCGCCGGCAGGATGTGATCGAAAACCATGATGACGCGCTCCGGATCCCAGAGCGGGACCCCGAGCTTGCGGAAGGCCTCGATCGCCAGCGGGCCGGTGACATCGTGGGCCATTGCATAGTCGACCGGCGCGACGACGATCTCACCGGCATGGACGGGCCGTCCAAGTCGCCGCGAGAAGATTTCTTCGGTCAGTGTTCCCATCTTGTTTTCCCCTCTCCTATGCCGGGACCGAGCCCCGGAGCAGATCGTCGAGTTCGTCGTTGCTGAGTGGCCCCGCGTCCGCGCGGCGCTTGACCTCGTTGGTGAGCGTCCGCAGTTCGCGGTCGGTGAGCGTCAGCCCCAGCGCGGTGGCCCGGCTAGCAATCGCGTGGTGGCCGGTCAGCCGGTGACCCGCCATCACCGTTCGTTCTCGTCCGAAGCGTGCCGGGTCGAAAATCTCGTAACTCGACGGGTCGTTCAGCACCGCATTGGTGTGCATCCCGGCTTTGTGATGGAAGGCGGTGTCGCCGGTGATGGCGGCGTTGAACGGGATCTCGATCCCGACCATGTCAGCGACCATCCGGTCGAGCTCGGGCAGGATCTCGAGCCGGTAGTGCGCCACCAATTCGGGGTTGACGCTGAGCAGCCGGGCAATCATGCCGCTGAGCGGCACGATGCCGTTACGCTCGCCGATCCCCAGCACGGTGGTGTCGATGTGGGTGGCCCCGGCCTCGAGCGCGGCGAACGCGTTGGCGATGGCGCAGCCGGTGTCGTTGTGCGCGTGGAACTCGATGTCGCAGTCGACCGCCTTGCGCACCATCGACACCATCTCGAAGACCTGGTTCGGAGTGGCGATCCCCACGGTATCGGCGAGGCCGACCCGCTGCGGGTGCAGCCGATCGATCGCCTGGTAGACGCGCAGCAGGTCGCGCGGCTCCGATCGGAAGGAGTCCTCGCTGCTGAACCGTACCTCCAGACCCCGCGACTGGATGTAGCGAACGACCTCGGTGCCTGCTTCGATGATCTGGTCCACCGTCTTGCCGTGCGAGAACGCCCGCATCTCCGACGAGGTGCCGAACAGGACGTCGATCCCATCCGCGCCGGTATCGATGGCGACCCGGGCGTCGTCGAGATGACAGCGCACGTGGGTGAGCACCTTGGCCCGAAGCGGCAGCGCCGCTACGGTCCGCAGGTCGGCCTCGGACTGCGGCGAAGCGCACGGCGAGGTCAACTCGAGGTATTCGACCCCGAACTCATCGAGCATCTCGGCGATCGCGGTCTTTTGCGACGGGGTGAAGTGCGCCGGGGCGAATTGCTCGCCTTCCCGAAGCGTCGACTCGATGATGTTGAACGCTTGAATGGTCATGGCACCTCCGAAAAATAAAAAGCCTTCGTCCACCGGGACGAGAGGCCTTCTCTCGTGGTACCACCCGACTTTGCCGTTCTCTCGCAAGAACAGCCTCTTT
>JGI12635J15846_10004772_pt1 | contig 11705 bp, 10 predicted proteins | sample BlaSpr_A8_OM2_M2_FD_15846 | JGI IMG/M metagenome (IMG submission 15846) | reverse complement strand
TGTTCCAGCCGGTGTGGTCGATATGGAGATGGGTGCAGAATACGTAATCGATCTTGTCGTATGTGATGCCGATCGCAAACAGCTCGTTGCGCCAGCGCTCCTTGCCGGGAAAATCGAACGGCGGCGGATGACCCTTGTCCTCGCCGGTGCAGGTGTCGACCAGGATGGTATAGCGCGGCGTGCGGACAACAAAGGTCTGGTAGGTGATCACCATCTTGCCCAGCGTCGTGTCGAAAACCTCGGGCTCCATCGAGGGCAAGTGCCGCTTGAAGGTGGCCTCGTCATAGGCCGGGAAAAAATCCTGCGGCCGCCGCCACGGCCCATCGCGTTCGATCACCGCGTCGATGGTGATGTCGCCGATTCGGAGCTGTTTCATTTTGTTTCCCCCGGAATTGCCGGCTGAGCGTAGCGGGCGTCGATCTGCGGTTCAAGTTGGAGTCGGAAAGACGGCGTTATCGCGCAGGCAGCGCCCTGTTCAGGGTCGCGGCAGCGGCAGATTTCGCTTATACTTGACGTCTAAGACGGCTTGGAGGACGTGCTGATGGCCTTTGCGCGCTTACTTGCTGCCTGCTTTCTCGTGCCGTTCACAACCCCGCTGTTTGCCGGCGACCCGCACCCATCGCAACTCAACGTCTCTTTTCTGGCCCAGCCCGCACCGGTCGTGCAGGACGGTTCCACTCGCCTCGTCTACGAGATGCTGATTACCAACTTTTCCAATAACAAGTACGTCCTTGACGCCGTCGAGGCCAAGGCAGGTACGGCAAAATTCACATTTTCCGGCTCGGCGCTCGCCGGCATCATCATTCCGCTCGGCGCACGCGGAAAACCGGCTGACGCCGCTGATCGAACGCTCGATGGCGGCGGCAGNTTGATCGTTTTTCTGCTTCTCGATCTCGGCAGCAGCAAAGCTCCAGGCACGATCGAGCATTCGCTCCACGTCATTGACGACAAGGGCGGAGCTCACGCTGCCGTGCTTGCGCCGGTGGTCGTTTCGAACGAAAGCCCGATCGTCGTCGCGCCGCCGCTCCGTGGCGACTGGATTGCTGGGGATTCCGTCAATAACGGGCCGAACGCAGCCCATCGTCGAGCCATGCTTGTCGACGGCGGGCNTGCNTGGCTGGCGCAGCGCTATGCGATTGACTGGGTGCAGTATCAAACGGTAGACGGCGTGCGCACGACCTGGAAAGGCCCGGAAGACAAGAACGACAGTTATTTCTGCTACAACCAGCCAATCTACAGTGTAGCCGCCGGCAAGGTGGTCGGTATGTCCGACGGCATGCCGGACAATGTGCCTCACTCCGGCAAATACGTCATCTCGATCGACGCCAATAACGCCGCAGGCAATCACGTCGTCGTCGAAATCGCGCCCGATCGTTACGTCCTCTATGCCCATATGCGACCTGGCACCGTGCACGTTAAAACTGGCGACACGGTCAAAGTCGGCGATATCTTGGGCAATGTCGGCAATACTGGCAGCTCAACCGAGCCACACTTGCACATGCATATTGACGATCGGCCCTCATTTCTCGGGGGCAATGGCGTGCCGTATGAGTTTACCGAAGGAAGCGAAAGCGGCCCTGTCGAGGCCAACGTCAGTTCACCGACGGTAATTAACTTTGGCCCGATCGGACCGCAACGACCCTTCACCAACGACTATCCGGCGGAAAATGCGTTGGTGACCTTTAAGTGATAGGGACTTAGCCTCTGCGAAGGCAAAGCTGTGACCAGTGTTGGCCCGTTAGCCGATACGGATACGATAATTTAGAGATCGCTTCGCGGCGGGAGCGATATGCATCACGCCGGGTTTATCGACGAACTCGCCGTCAAACGTCGCAGGGCTCGCGAACCCANACCAGGGCTCGATACAGAGAAATGGCGAACCCGCGGGCTTCGACCACACGCCGAGCTCACGAAATCCTTCCCAATAAATCTCGATCGATGGGCCGCGCGCGGCCGCGTAGCGAACCGAATGGCTGGCCAGTCGATCCAAGATGATCGCGTCCTCAGCGAACAGCTTTTCCGAAAGGGAGAGGATTTTGCCTCGAATCGGGGTCGGCTCCGCGTCCGCCTTCAGGAGACCGTCCTTCAACCGCCGAACAGGCGCATGCTCCTCGTTGGAAAACGCAAGCTCGTATGCCGCTTTCTCCAATCCGGGAACGAGTGGCCAATTGAACGCCGGATGTGCGCCAATCGAGGCCGGTAGCATCTCCTCGCCGGTATTGGTGATTTCGAGCATCACCTCCAGGTCGGCGTTTTTCACCGTGTAAGTGACCGCCAACCGAAATGCGAAGGGATAACGGGAGCGGGTCGCCGCATCATCCGTCAGAGTGAGCGTGCAGGAGTTTGGCCCTCGTTCTGTCCAGTCAAAACGAAGATCGCGTGCAAAGCCGTGCTGGGTCATCGGATAGACTTTTCCCCGATGCCGCAGTTGGTCGTTCTTGAGCCGGCCCACGATGGGAAACAGTAGGGGCGCATGACGCGGCCATGCCGGTCCGGCCTGCCACAACAGCTCAAGTCCGTCCGCGTTTTGCAGCGAACATAACTCCGCGCCATTCGCCGCGATGGTCGCGGTGATTTTGTCGCTGCGAAGCGTGTGGCGTTCGCCGGTCATGTTTCGTCCCGCCAGAAGGCGATCTGCAACGGAAATTTCTGCAGTGGAAGTTGATTCCTGATCATNGCAACGCCATCGACAACCCTGAGCCCGCGCGGCGATCTTGCCACATTCCCGTCCTTGGTAATTCATGACGTTGACGACGGCAAGCGGGCCAGTACGCGCATTGGTCTTGCGAGGCCCGCGCGATATTGAAAGCTCGGAATTCAACGAATGGCGGCAGCACGGTCATCACGGCTGCACAGCCGTCAAAGACGCAAGGCTGGACGATCCCCGTTCGCTTGAACTTGGCGTGCCCGCAAGAAAGTCCATAACCCCATCCGCGGCTGCTTGTTCCATCAAGAGCCGAAGAATGTTTCTCATCATGTCACGCAATCGGAACATGCGTGTCATCGATGCGGAATAACAACGCGCCTGTTGCTGCCCCCTCATTTCCAAAAACCCAACAGGAGAAAGCTATGAAAAAAATAGCGCTCACGCGCAGGTTTGGCCTGCTCGGAGTTTCGCTTGCGGCCCTTGCGCTTTCGCAAGGTGTTCGCGCAGAGGAANCACAAAACCCGGCCGATGCCATCAAGACCGCATCGCCGATCAAGCATGTCATCATCATCGTCGGCGAAAATCGCAGCTTTGATCACCTGTTTGCCACCTACCGGCCGAAGTCGGACGACGAGCGGGTGTTGAACCTGTTGTCCGAACGCATCGTCAAGGTCGACGGCTCGCCCAACGAAAATTTCGATCGCGCGCATCAGTTCCAGATCACATCCGCGCCGAACGGCGGAAAGTTTTTCATCAGCGCCGGATCGGCCAATAAGTCTTTATATACGGTGCTGCCCGCGCCTGACCTCGCCGGCGTGCAAAACCCGCCGGGTGCCGGCATCCTTCTCCTGCCGGGCGGCGATCCCGGACTGCCCGCCGCCGACCAGTTCCTGTTCGGAACAGGTGGCACGGGTCTGCCAAACAGTGTGGGTCCGGATACCCGCATCACCAACGTCAACACCCTGCCGCCCGGGCCATTCCAGATGACCGGCGCGACCATGCCCTATGACGCCTATACCGGCGATACCATCCACCAGTTCTTCCAGATGTACCAGCAGGTGGACTGCGCCATCGATGCCGGACACGTCACGCGGCGCAATCCGACCGGTTGCCTCCATGATCTGCAATCGGCGATCACCACGACCTACTCGACCCCGCCCGGCGGTACGCCGCACGATACCGGCCAGACCATGGCGTTCTTCAATATGCAGAACGGCGATGTGCCGTTTCTGAAATTCCTCGCCGACAATTACACCATGAGCGACAATTATCATCAGCCTGTCATGGGCGGGACCTGGGCCGACAGCATGCCGCTCGGCTACGCCGATCAGGTATTTTACGGCGACGGCCACGGCAATGCGGCGACGCCGCCGGCCTCTACCATCTACAATCCCGATCCGCTGCCCAACACACTCAACCAATACACCGCGCGCAAGATATGGTTCAATTGCTCCGATCCGACGCAGCCGGGCGTCAAGCCGATCCTGGATTATCTCGGCAANTTGCCNTACGCCGTGCAGNCGAAATGCGACGCGGGCCACTATTACCCCGCGGTGAACGTCGGGCCGGCCTGGACGCCGCAAGGCACATCAGCCGGAGCCGGTTCCGTTCCGACCGTCACCCAGACCAGCATCGGTGATCTCCTGAGCGCGAAGAACATTCCGTGGAAATATTATGGCGGCAGCTACAATGTTTCCGGGACCGGCACTCCGCTCGACGGCATCTATTGCAACATCTGCAACCCGTTTGAATATCAGCTGAACTATCCGGCGATGCGCGCCGACCATATGCGTGACGTCACCGACCTGTTCACCGATCTGAAGAACGGCACGTTGCCGGCGGTGTCTTATGTCAAGCCGGACGGCGCCATGGACGGCCATCCGGCATCGTCAAAATTCGATCTGTTCGAGGCCTTCGCCAAGAACATCATCGAGCTTGCCCAGGGCAACAAGGAGCAATGGGAAAGCACGGCGATCTTCGTCACCGTGGACGAGGGTGGCGGATATTATGACTCCGGCTTCATCCAGCCGGTCGACTTCTTCGGCACCGGGCCGCGCATTCCGATGATTGCGGTTTCACCGTTCTCGCAGGGCGGACACATCACCCACGCCTATGGTGAACATTCGTCCTTTGTGAAATTCGTCGAGCGGAATTGGTATCTCGGCAAGCTCACCGCGCGCAGCCGTGACAACCTGCCCAATCCGCGCGTCGACGACGACAATCCCTATGTTCCCGTCAACATGCCAGCGATCGGCGACCTGTTCGACATGTTCGATTTCGACAGGGATCACGGTCACGACCGGGGCGGCGAAGGGAATTCCAAGTAGTCGCTCGAAAAGCATAGGCCAAACGAGATGGGGGCCGGCACAATGCCGGCTCCCCAATTTTTTAAAGTGTGCTGTGAACAGGTGATGGTGATGCAGCTATTTGACGACGGTAACGTAATGCGCATCGTTCTCCTGACGACGCAGAAGGATGCTGACCGCAGCGCGATGCAGCGCCAGGCCAAGGCGTCAGGTGCTTCTGAGCTCGCCGTCCCCGCGGTCATTCAAGTTGTTGACAAGCTGCCTTTGCTTGGCTCCGGCAAGACGGACTATGTCGCCGCCGCAGCCTTGGCCGCGGAACTTCCAAAGGGCCCGGAGCTGGAAGTTGCGTGACAAGGGAACGCCCAATCATTTCAGGGCAACCGACGACGCCGTCCGGCCGGGGGTCGTGCTGCTTCACGGTATCGGGCGAACGTCGCGATCGCTGAGGAGACTGGAAAAGGCTTTGCAAGAAGCCGGCTTTGCGACACTTAACCTCGACTATCAAAGCCGCAAAAAACCGCTCGATGCGCTGGCCGGCGACATTCATCCGGTGATCATCGATTTCGCCGAGGCCAACAAGGGGCCGCTTCATTTCGTCGCCCATTCAATGGGCGGACTACTGACGCGGGTATATGTCGCGAAATATCGGCCGGCGCGACTGGCCCATGTCGTCATGATTGGAACCCCAAATGGTGGCAGCGAAATCGCCGACGTCCTGAAAGGGCTCGCCCTCTATCGCGCATTCTATGGCCCGTCAGGCCAGCAGCTATCGACCCAGCAGGATAGCACCCTCACGATGCTTCCCCCGCTGGATTATGCCGTGGGTATCATAGCGGGAAGCCGCTCTCTCGATCCCCTTTCGTCGATCTTCAGCCTGCCGCGGCCAAACGACGGCACGGTCTCGGTGCAAAGCTCCAAGCTCCCCGGCATGACCGATCACGTAACGGTCAAAGCCTTTCACAGGGACCTTGTTCGTCATCCCGTCGCGATCGACCAAACGATCGCCTTTTTGCTGGCGGGTCGTTTCAAATCCCTCTTGACCGGAGAGTTGGGCGAAGGAGAGTTTGTAAGAAATTGAAACGGACTCTCGGAGCCCACGCGATCGCGCTACTGCTCCGCCCGGCTCGCCGCAAGAATCGGCGCCCAGCGCGCAATTTCGGACCGGACAAAATGGTCGAAGGCGGCCGGGCCACGCTCGGCCTTGGCCGATACCGAGCCGCCGAGCTGGATCAGCCGTTCGCGCACAACGGGCTCATCGAGTGCCTTGTCGAGGGCGTCGGCAAGCCTGGCGATCACCTCGGGCGGGACGCCCCTGGGTGCAAACAGCCCAGCCCAGATGCTCATTTCGTAATTGACGCCTGCCTCCTTGGCGGTCGGCACATCCGGCAGCATCGCCAGGCGCTCAGAGGCGGAAACGGCGTAGGCCTTGACCGAGCCCGCCAGGACCTGCTCGGCCACGCTGACCGACTGCTCGCACAGAAAGTCGACATGGCCTCCCATCAGATCGTTCAACGCGGGACCGGAGCCGCGATAGGCGACGAGTGTGGGCTTGGCGCCGACTTGTTCGGTGAACAACAGGCACGCCATGTGCGAGGACGCGCCGATGCCGCCATGCGCTTCTTTCAACTGGCCACCCTGTTGCCGGAGGACGGCGACGAATTCCTTCAAGTCCTTTGCCGGAAAATCCTTTCGCGCGATCACGACGGCCGGCGAATGGGCGCTGATGCCGATCGGCACGAAATCGACAACGGGATCGTATTTGACGTTTGGCGTGAGCACCGGCGCCGCCACATGCGAGCCCATGGCCGCCGCCAGCAAGGTATAGCCGTCGGGTGTGGCGGCGGCCACGCGCGCGCTGCCGAGCGTGCCGCCGGCGCCGCCGATATTCTCGACGATGATGGATTGCCTGAGAACCTTGGCCATCTGGTTGGTGACGATGCGCGCTACCACATCGCTCGCGCCTCCCGCGGGGAACGGCACGATCACGGTGATCGGTCTGGAAGGATAGTCTTGCGAGCGCGCGGGCGCGACGCTAACAACGAGTGCCAGCACGATGACGATAGAAGACCAGACGCTAGCACTCGGCTTCATAGGTTTCGGTCACTGTCCAATATCTCTGCCACCTCGACCCGGCGTCCTTCCCGCGCCGACAAAATGCCGGCGCGCACCACCGCCAGCGATCGCGTCGCGTACTCGCCCCCGACTTCGTGCCGGCCCTGCCCGCGCACTGCGGCAGCAAACTCCTCGAGCTCTTCGACCAGCGTGTCGTTCTTGGCGCACGGTATCGCTACCGGCGCGCTTTCGCCGCGCTTGAGCAGGCGGAGCCCATTATGCAGATCGTAGTAGGCGGTCGCATCCCTGCCGTAAATGTTCATCAGATAATATTCGGACGCCGAGGCGTAGCTCGCGTTCAGTGTGGAGAGCGCGCCGTTGCCGTGCTCCAGCATCAGGCTCGCCACATCCGGATTGTCGCCAGGCAGCACCAGCCGCGCCAATTGTCCGCGCACCGCACGGATCGGCCCGATCAAATATTCCAGAACGTCGATATAATGGATGCCGATCTGCAGCATCACGCCGCCGGGCATTCCTTTAGCCTGGTAACGCCACGAGGCGAGATCGATCTTGCCGAGACGGTCGCGGCTGATATTAGCCTCGGCGTTGACGAGCTTGCCGAACAGACCGTTATCGATCTGCTGCCTGATCCAGCGAAAATGATTTTCACGGCGCCGCTGATAGCCGAGCGCCAGCACCACGCCGGCCTTGCGGCAGGCCTCGGTAATGGCGCGGCCGTCGGAGATGGTGTTGGCGATCGGCTTATCAAGGAAGACGTGTTTGCCCGCGGCGGCAGCCACGCAAGTGGTCGCCAGATGCACGTCGTTCGGCGTGGTGTTGATGATCGCCTCGATCTCGCCATCGGCCAGCATCGCCTCGTAGCTCGCGGCCGGTCGGCAGCGATATTTTGCCGCGAAGCTTTTGCGCTTTTCCTCGGAACGGGTGTAGCAGCTGAGAATTGTAAGCTTGCCCGAGCGCTGGATGGCGTCGGCCAGAACATCGGACCACCATCCCATCCCGATGCAGGCGACGCGTAGGGGACCAGTAGTACTCACGGCTTTCGCTCGCCTATTTTTGTAGCTTCACTTGGTACCGAACATCCTGTCTCCGGCATCGCCCAAGCCGGGCAAGATATAGCCGTGATCATTCAGCTTCTCGTCGACCGCAGCCGTCCAGATCGGAACGTCGGGATGTTCTTTCTGGAAGTGTGCAATGCCTTCTGGAGCCGCAAGCAGGCAGACGAACCGCATATCACGGGCACCTCGCGCCTTGAGAAGGGTAGCTGCGGCGCAGGCTGAATTTCCCGTCGCGAGCATGGGATCCATCATGACTACCGTGCGATCCGACAGATCTTGCGGAGCCTTGAAGTAATACTCGACCGCCTGCAATGTCTCGGGGTCGCGATAAAGACCGATATGCGCGACGCGCGCAGATGGAACGAGCGCGAGCATGCCGTCGAGAAAGCCGACACCGGCGCGCAGTATCGGCGCAAGCGTAAGCTTTTTCCCCGCAATCTTGGGCGCCTTCATCGGCTGAAGCGGCGTCTCGATGTCGACCATCTCCAGAGGCAGGTCACGGGTGACCTCATAGCAGAGCAGCATGCCGATTTCGTTCAGCAGCTCCCGAAAACTCTTGATCGAGCGGTCCCGCTCCCGCATCAGCGAGAGTTTGTGCTGAACCAGGGGATGGCTCACAAGATTTACGTTTTTGCCGGTCATATCAAAGGCTCTACACCCTTCCAGGCCATTTCGCCAGATGGCTGCCACGGTCGAAAAAGGCCAAACCGCGAGAGAATAATGCGCTGCCCGGGCGCGTGGCGTGCAGCGCCCGCAGCCAAAAATAAACTCGCGACCGGCATCCCCGTGTTCTAAAAGCGGAGTCACAGGGAGCCTGAAACAGCGATGGACAACAATCTTCCCGCGGCCTCGATCGAGGCCGTCACGTCAGGTCTGGCCTCGGTCGGCTACATCGCCAGCCAGCAGATCGCGACCGCGGTCTATCTCGCCGAGCGGATCGAGAAGCCGATCCTGGTGGAGGGGCCGGCCGGCGTCGGCAAGACCGAGCTGGCAAAGGCGCTCGCCGCCTGGCGCGGGCTCAAGATGATCCGCATGCAGTGTTATGAAGGACTCGATGAAGCCAAGGCGCTGTACGAGTGGAAATACGCCAAGCAGCTGCTCTATACCCAGATCCTGAAGGACAAGCTCGGCGAAGTACTGGGCGGCGCCGAAACCTTGTCGGCGGCCCTCGATCGGCTGCACGATTTCGGCGACGTATTCTTCTCCAAGGAATTCGTCGAGCCGCGCCCGCTGCTGCAGGCTTTGGAACAGCCGAAGGGCTGCGTGCTGCTTGTCGACGAGATCGACAAGTCGGACGCCGAATTCGAATCGCTGCTGCTCGAAATCCTCTCCGACTACCAGGTCAGCATCCCCGAGCTCGGAACCGTCGCAGCAGTCGTGAAGCCAACGGTGATACTGACCTCCAATGGAGAGCGCGATCTCTCTGACGCGCTCAAGCGCCGATGCCTGCACCTGCACATCGGCTTTCCCGAGCAGAAACTGGAAGAGCGCATCGTCGAAAGCCGCGTCCCCGGCATCTCACAAAACTTGCGCAAGCAGTTGGTCGGCTTCATCAACCAGGTCCGCGCGCTCGACCTCAAGAAGCTGCCCTCGGTCAGCGAGACCATCGACTGGGCGCGCGTGCTGGTGCTGCTGCAGTCATCAGAGCTCGATCATGAAACCGTCAAGGACACGCTCAACGTGCTCTTGAAATACGAGGCCGACATCGAGACCACGCTGCCGCAGGTGACGAGTTTCGTCGCCAAGGCCGGCCGGCAAGGCGTGTTCGGCTGATGCGCGAAGAGCTGCATCGGTTCTTCCGGGCGGCTCGCGGCGCCGGCGTTCGCGTATCGCCCGCGGAAAGCATCGATGCCATGAAAGCGGTGGCCGATGTCGGTTTTGCCGACCGAGGAATCCTGCGTGACACGCTGCTGCTGACACTTGCAAAAAGCGAGGACGAAAAGCAGGCGCTCGGGCAATGTTTTGATGTTTTTTTCAGCCGACCGGAGCTGAAGGAAGAGACCGCGCCGGAGGATGCTGTCGAAGGCACGCAGGCGCACTCGGCGGCAAGCGAAGCCGAGCCGGGTGGTCCTGGCGCGCCGTCGCCTGAACTCGGCGAGCTTGCGCAAATGCTGTTGTCGCGAGACCGCAACGCGATCGCGGCCGCGTTGGCGAATGCCGCGAATACGGCCTCGCTGTCCGACATCCGCTATTTTACCCAGCGCGGCATTTTCTCGACCCGAATTCTCGACCAGCTCGGCATCGCCCGGCTGCGCGATGACCTCGATGCATTGACGGCCACGAGTCCTGCCGACGCCGAGCGACTCGCGGCGGCGACCGAGGCATTGCGCGAAAACGTCCGCGACGTGGTCAATCAAGCGCTATTGCTCTATGGGCGCGAGGAAAGCGAAAATTTGCGCCATGAAATCTTGCGTAACGCGCCCCTCGCGCGCCTCGAGCGCCGCCAGGTCGAGCAGATGAAAGCCCTGATCCGCGCCATCGCGCGGCGGCTGCGCGAGCGTTACAGCAAGCCGCGAAAACGCCAGCGACGCGGGCATCTCGATATCAGGCGGACGCTGCGGCGCAACGCCGCCTGGGGTGGTGTCCCCTTCCTCACCTCCTGGAAGCGCCGCCACCGCGACCGGCCGAAGATCGTGGCGCTGTGCGATGTCTCTGGATCGGTGGCGCAGGTATCGGATTTCTTTCTGTTGCTAATTCACAGCCTGCATGAAGTGGTGGACGACGTGCGCTCATTCGCTTTCTCCGGTCATCTGATCGAGGTCAGCGACATCCTCGATGCCAAATCGCCGGAAGAAGCGATGCGCGAGATCATGTCGAAGGTCGGATTCGGCTCGTCCGACTATGGCGGCTCGCTCTCGGATTTCGAAAAGGGATTTCTCCGAACCGTGACGCCGAAGACGACGGTGATCGTGCTGGGCGACGCCCGCACCAACAACCTCGATCCGCGCGCCGACATCCTTCGCCGCATCTCCGAGCGGGCCAAGCGGCTGGTCTGGCTCAACCCCGAGGGACGTATGGCCTGGGGCTGGGGCGATTCCGAGATGCCGCGCTATGCCACCTTCTGCAGCGTCGTGCGCCAGTGCGCGACGGCAAAACAGCTTGAGCGCGCCGTGTCGGACATCGTCGCGGCGTATCAGTAGGTGCTAGAACTGGACGGTCTGATCCGTTTACCGATGTCTGTGATCGCCAATCTATCGGACCCGGGCCGCTTTCGTCGCAGCTTGGGGGTGACCACCCTGCTCCAACACCACCCTGCTCCAACATACATACCTCGACACGCACAGATTGTGGTAATCTTCCCACGCGCTGAATGGGGGGCCGCAGATGTTTGTTCCGCCAATTCCGAAGACACGGGGCAAGACCGACGTTCGCAGCCCCAAGGTCGCCCAGCCGATCGCTTGGCGACGACATCAGGCGCTCGAGCAAGCGCTGACGTTTCAGCCCACGCACGGGAATGCGAACGACCGCACGATGGACCTCGAAGCCGCGCCCCGCTTCGCATGGAATTTCAGTGCGACTCCTTTGTTCCCGCGTGATCGCAAAGCATCGTCACTCGCGCCGACGCTGCCGAGCGTTGCCGGGCCCGAGTTGTCGGTCGGCGACGTCGACGACCCCTGCGAGCGC
>JGI12635J15846_10004770_pt1 | contig 11709 bp, 8 predicted proteins | sample BlaSpr_A8_OM2_M2_FD_15846 | JGI IMG/M metagenome (IMG submission 15846) | reverse complement strand
TGCTGGCCGCGGCGTGCACGGCCTCGGCGGTCGCCGCATCGGCCGGATAAAAGGATTCGATCGCCAGCTCCGATAACATCACATCGACCGGCGTGCCGAACACCGTCGTCGTGGTGAAAAATGAAAGGAGTCCGAACATGGTGTTCAACCGAAATGGAACCACAATTCCATCCGGCGGCAAATTCTCGCGCACGTTGTGCGAATCCGCTTTGCTTTTGAGTTTTGCGCTTGGATATTCCGAAAATTCGCGCAGCAACTCCATCAATACAGGGTCGGCCGTCAAATCGATCTGCCGTCGCAAGCGCGACGTGACGTGCTCGTGCCAGTCCGCCAGATTCGCAACGCGCGGTGCAAGCCCTTCGGGATGCAGAGTCAACCGCAAGCCATTTACCGGCGGCTCCAGCAAATGCGGCGCGACGCCCTGGTATATTTCCGGCAGCGCCCGGTTCGACGCCACGATTCTCCAATGCCGGTCGATTGCAAATGCCGGATACGGTTTCTGTCCTTCCAGAATCAAGTCGATCGCCTTACGCACCGTCATCAGAGCCGGATCTTCCAGCGACCGCTCCGGAAAGATCGGTGCGTAACCCGCGGCAACAAGCAGCACATTCCGCTCGCGCATCGGAATTTCCATTTGTTCGGAAAGATGCAGGATCATTTCGCGGCTGGGCCGGGCGCGTCCGGTTTCCACAAAACTCAGGTGACGCGTCGAAATTTCCGCGTCGCACGCCAGCGCAAGCTGGCTCAGTCGGCGGCGTTGCCGCCATTCGCGCAACAAATCTCCGACGTTTTTCGAGGCGCCCATCGCCTCGATGATAGCGCAGCGCGCACGAAAACCACCGCGTCGCGCCACGCCAAACTGGCCTCACCGCGATTACAGACGTTCGATTCTTACCCACTGTTTATTAAGGTTCGCGATTTTCTACGATTTCGCCGCGATCGGGAAGGTATTGCCTGTGGTGTGCGTTGCACGATCGTCGGCCAGCCACAACGCGAGGTCGGCGACGGCTTGTGGTGGGACCCATTTGCTCGGATCGGCGTTGGGCATGTCCTTGCGATTTCCGGGTGTGTCCATCGTGTCGGGCAGGATCACGTTGGCGGTGACGCCGGCGTCGCGATTTTCCAGAGCCACGGTCTTTACGAGCGATACAAGCGCCGATTTGAATGTCACGTATGCGCCGATCCCTGCGTGTGGTTCGACGGCGGCGAGGCTGCCGATTGCGACGATGCGTCCGTTTCCCGATTTTCGCAAGTGTGGAATCGCGGCTCGCAAAACATAAAACGCCGACGAGAGATTCAGATCCTGCATCTGCTGCCAAGTGGCGTCGTCGGTTTCGGCGATGCTCTTTCCTCCGGCGAACCCTCCGAGCACGTGAATCAGGATATCGAGCCGTCCTCCGCGCTTTAGGACGGATTGCACGACATCGTTGACGGTGCTCGCCTTCGTTAGATCGGCCGAAACCGGAGTAAAGTTTGGCTGCGGAAATTCCTCGGCCGAAATCTTGTTGGAGACACCCGTCACGGAAGCGCCGGTCACAAGAAAACTTCGCGTGATCGAAGTGCCGAGACCGCCATTCGCTCCGGTAATGAGAACCACTTTATTTTTCATGAGTTCTTGGCCTTGAGATTTCGCGGCACTCACTGCACCCGATCATCTGCGCACGCATTTGCGTCGGAAAGAAGATGAACCAAGACAGCGCGGGGTTGCAAACTTTCACATCTCCCGTCAAACCTTGGCAGTTGCCCACATAAATCGCGCGATGGACAAGCAATTTTGAAACGTTCTATATTCGCGCCGCTTGTTTCGCTGTACGGAGCCGCATTTGCTGCCCAAATTCTCGATTCGACTCGCTCTTAACCCCGCGCTGAGCTTAGCGGCCATCGCCGTAGCTATCATCGCGATCGGCTTCATCGCGCCGACGGCATCCGCGCAAGACACAAAAGCCGGCATCACCAGCGGCGGCTGGGACCCGGGCGCACAACAGATTCCTGGCCCTACGTGTCTCACGACTCGCGGAGCTTGGGAGGGCGGCACGACTCCGTGTGCGCCCGACGAGCATGAGACATGGCTCGCTGACATTCGCCACTGGCGCGCTGAGCGCCTCATTCGCATCGGCTACAACGGCGCGCGCTACGAAATGCCGGAGCTTCGCTGGACGCAATCGAGCTTCATCCAGCCGCAGATGATGGTGGAGGATCGCTACTTCTACGATCCAGTCGCGGGCAAATACACCGTCGATCGTTATCTCGACGATCTCGAAAAGCGCTACGGCGGGGTCGACTCCGTCTTGGTCTGGCCCACGTACTCGAACATGGGAATTGATAATCGCAATCAGCACGACATGATTCGCGCGATGCCTGGTGGCGTCGCCGGAGTGAAGCAAATGGTCGCGGATTTTCATCGTCGCGGTGTGCGCGTATTTTTCCCGATGATGATGTGGGATCAGGGCACGCGCGATCCCGGCAAGCCGTGGCCGGATGCGATTGCGGAGCTGATGGCCGAGATCGGCGCCGACGGCATCAACGGAGACACGCAGGACGGTGTGCCGCTGGCGTTCTCGGTCGCCGCCGACAAAATTCATCATCCTCTCGCCTTTGAGCCCGAAGGAAGTCCCGCCGACGAAGCCGTCGCTTACGATGTGATGACTTGGGGACAGTACGAGTTTCCGTTTGTGCCGCGCGTCGATCGATACAAGTGGCTCGAGCCGCGCCACATGGTCAATATTTCCGACCGCTGGAATCGCGACAAAACGAACGATCTGCAATTTGCGTTTTTCAACGGCGCCGGCTGGGTGAGTTGGGAAAACATCTGGGGCATCTGGAATGGGATTACGCCGCGCGATGCCGAAGCGACGCGCCGTGTGGCGACGATGGAACGCGCGCTCGCGCCCTTTCTCGTCAGTGATAGATGGGAACCGTTCGCGCCGATGATTCGATTTGGAGTGTTCGCAAGCCGCTGGCCGCTTGGCGATCAGACTGTCTGGACGATCGTCAATCGCAACGAATACGACGTCGATGGGCCGCAGATGGAATTGCCTGCCGCGGATGGCGTGCGCTATTTCGATCTGTATCACGGCGTCGAACTTCATCCCACACGCAACGGAGACAAGATCTCGCTGAGTTTCGCGCTCGACGACAAAGACTACGGCGCGATCCTGGCGACCAAGTCAGCGCCCGACGCAAAACTCACTGCATTAATGGCGCAAATGAGATCGCTGACGGCGAGTCCGCTCGCATTTTATTCCCATGATTGGAGAACCCTGCCGCAGCATGTCGCCGAAATCGCCGCAACGAAGCCGCCGACCGCCGCGCCGCCGGAGATGATCGAGATTCCGGCCGGCGCGTTCACGTTCCGAGTACACGGAATCGAAATCGAAGGTAGCAACGACATCGGCGTCGATACGCAGATGCCGTGGGAAGATTCGCCGAGGCGCTACCACGAGCACGTTCTCGAGATGAAGTCGTTCTGGATCGACAAATATCCGGTCACCAACGCCGAGTTCAAAAAGTTCCTCGACGCGACGCATTACCATCCGAAAGATGATCTGAATTTCTTGCGCGATTGGCATGACGGCACATTTCTCGAAGGCGCGGCCGACAAGCCGGTCACGTGGGTTTCGCTCGAAGACGCGCGCGCCTACGCCGCTTGGGCCGGCAAACGCCTGCCGCATGAATGGGAGTGGCAATATGCCGCGCAAAGCAGCGACGGTCGCGTCTATCCGTGGGGCAACGAGTGGAATGCCGCTGCGGTGCCGACTCCCGACAAAGGACGGACGATGCGTGGACCCGATAGCGTGAATGCTCATCCGGCCGGAGCGAGTCCGTTCGGTGTGATGGATCTGATCGGCAACGTCTGGCAATGGACCGACGAGTACATCGATGAGCACACGCGCGGCGGAATTTTGCGCGGCGGGAGCTATTACCAGCCGCAGGGATCGGTGTGGTATTTCCCGCAGGCGTACAAGCTCGACGAACACGGCAAGCTGCTGCTGATGGCCCCGAGCAAGGACCGCGCAGGGACGCTGGGATTTCGCTGCGTGCGCGACGCGGAGTAGTGGCTCATCCAGTCGCAGAAAGACGGGCACGGCGTGCCGTGCCCCTACAATGCGATCTCGATCCGGATAAATTGTCAGGCGCGGGCTTTTCGGGCATGATGGCACGGCTTTTTCGGTTCTCTGATCGCCACTGTCGTCGATGAGCTGATGCCCGCAACGGGCAGAAAGCGGGGCGCATGTACCAACCCGAAGCGTACGCAGCCGCGTTGGTTTTTATGATCGGCAGCATGCTCTGCTGGGGCTCGTGGGCCAACACCATGAAGCTCACGCCCGGGTATCCCTTCCAGCTTTTTTATTGGGACTACGTCATCGGCATCATCGTCGCGAGCCTGTTCTGGGGGCACACGCTGGGCAGCATGGGCGGCGGACCGTTGTCGTTCATGAACAACATTCATAGCGCTGATACGCGCCATGTTTTGTTCGCGATCGCCGGCGGCGCCGTTTTCAATATTGCGAATCTACTGCTCGTCGCTGCAATTGAAATCGCCGGGCTTGCGGTTGCGTTTCCGATCGGGATCGGACTCGCGCTCGTCGTCGGCGCGCTGCTCAATTACGCGATCTCGCCGCAGGGCAATCCGCTGCTGCTTTTTGGCGGCATTCTGTTCGTAGTGCTCGCGATCATCGTGGACGCGATGGCGTATCGCCGCCGCGAAACGACACAGCAAGAATTGAGCTCACGCGGCATTCAAATCAGTCTTGCGTGCGGCGTGCTGATGGGAATTTTCTATCCGCTCGTGGCAAAAGCGATCAGCGGAGAAGGTTCGCTCGGTCCTTATTCGGTCGCGCTTTTCTTCGCAATCGGCGTGGCTATTTGCGCCATCCCTGTAAATTATTTCCTGATGCGCCATCCGTTGACCGGCACGGCCCCGGTGAGCATGAGCGGTTACGGAGAAGTGCGCGGTTCGTTCCATCTGTGGGGAATCCTCGGCGGCTTCATCTGGTGCACGGGCGCGGTACTGAATTTCGTGGCGTCGCACGCAGCGATCATCGGGCCGGCAATTTCGTACACGATCGGCCAGGGCGCGACCATGGTGTCGGCTGTGTGGGGCGTTTTCGTTTGGCGTGAATTTGCGAATGCTCCTGCGCCGGCGCGGAAATTGATTCCGCTGATGTTTTTGTTTTTTCTCGTAGGGTTGGGAGCCGTCGCGCTCGCTCCGGTTTTTCCGCGTTAACACTGGCTAGAACGCAGTTAATCTGGAAAACACAATGCCGAAGAGACTCCTCGTCGTAGGCAGCATCAATCTCGACCTCGTCGCGTCGTCGAAGCGCATTCCGCTGCCGGGCGAAACTGTTTCAGGCAACACGTTCAACACATTCCCCGGCGGCAAGGGCGCGAACCAGGCGGTCGCAGCCGGACGGCTCGGTGCGGCGGTCAGCATGATCGGTCGCATCGGCAACGACGCATTCGGCACACAGCTGCGCGCGAGCCTTGAGGCCGCGGGCGTTGATACGAAAGCGGTCGAAGTCGTGCCCACATCGTCGGGCATCGCGCTGATCACAACTGCGGAGGACGGACAGAACGCGATTGTGGTTGTGCCCGGGGCGAACGGCGAGCTTTCGCCGCGCGAATTGGAAAAGCATCTCGACGTGATCCGCGAAGCGGGAATCATTCTGGCTCAGCTCGAAATTCCGCTGGAGACGATCGAATTTCTGGCGACGATCTCGCGCCGCGAAAATATTCCGCTGATGCTCGATCCGGCTCCCGCGCGAGAGCTTCCCGCGTCGTTGCTAGCAAGCGTCGATTGGCTCACGCCGAACGAAACCGAAACGCAGACTCTGTTGAAGCGCGGCGGTGCCGAGCTGCGCAGCAAAGATGTCGAGGACGCGGCGAAGCAATTGTTGAAACTAGGCTGCCGCAACGTGCTGCTCAAACTGGGCGACCGTGGATGTTACGTGGCGCTGGGCACCGGCGAGAGGACCCTGGTGCCGGCACATCGCGTGAAGGCAGTCGACACTACCGCGGCCGGCGATGCGTTCAACGGTGCGTTTGCCACCGCGCTGCTGCGCGGCAGCGGCGCTGTAGCCAGTGTGAAATACGCGGCGGCCGTCGCGGCTATCTCAGTCACCCGCCACGGCGCCCAACCGTCCATGCCCACCCAAGCCGAAGTCGAAGCCTTTTTCCACGACGCCCAGAACGCTTAATCGCACCCGCTGAGTGGGCATGCGTGGCGCGCAAAAACGCCGGCAGGATGCCCTTCGTTCCTGGACAAGCCGGCGCTACCGGGCTATTCCCAATTTGGAACCCGATCAGAGCCCAACATACTCCCCAGGCACCAACTCTTGGCTAGCGGCGTCCAAGTAACCGAAACGCCGAGTTGGCAAGCAAAACCGGCCCAGTAAGGCATCCAATACCGCCCTCGACGAATCCTTTTCTTTGGCCGGGTTTCTCCTTAAAATATCAGTAGCGGTAGCAGGTCCAAGGAGCCGTCAGCAGTGGCACGCCGGGTTCGACACTGAGAGAGTCGGGCGTTCGGCCTTCAAGTTCCGTTAAAACAAGAGCTTGCAAGTTCCTGGCAGCCAAGGCGAAACATTTGGCCTTAGCTACCCGTATGTAAAGGTATCGGTGGACAGTCTTGATTGAAGTCCGCGCGAGAGCGCTCGCGGCGGTATCCAAGAGGCAAAAATGAAGACGTGGCAGAAGGTCGGTATCGGGGTGGGTGCGGTTGTGGTCCTCGGTGCGATTGTCGGGATTAGTGTGAATCAGGCCAACAAGGGCGTGGTCACGGTACAGACGGCGAAGGTCGGACCGCAGGACAACCTGATTTCGCTGGTGACGGCTTCGGGCGAGATCAAGCCCACCACATACACCAACGTTACGGCACAGGGCTTTGGCCGGATCACTTCGATCGTGGTCAAGGAAGGCGACCACATCAAGAAGGGCCAGGTTTTGCTGACCCAGGAAAATATTCAGGCGAACGCCGACGTGCAGGCGCAGGCCGCGGCGATCAATTCGGCGGAGTCGGGCGTGACGGCGGGCGAAGCCAGCTACAAGTCGGCGCAGTCGGACTTGATCCAGGCACAAGCAAACCTCGAGCACGCCAAGCTCGAGTACGAGCGCGGGCAGAGCCTCTATAAAGACGGGTTGATCCCGAAGCAGGATTTCGATCAGCGCAAGACGACGTATGACGCGCAGTTTGCGGCGGTCGATTCGGCGAAGGCGCACGTGCTGACATCGAAGGCCTCGCTGGAACAGACGCACGCGCAGTTGAGCCAAAGCAAGGCTGTGCTCGTACACACGGAAGACATCCTGCACAAGACCACGTACACATCTCCGATCGACGGTATCGTCAGCTATTTGCCGGAGCGCATCGGCGACTACGTCGTGCCGGGCATTCAGAACTCGAACGGCAGCTTTTTGATGACGCTGTCGGATATGTCCACGGTGACGGCTGAAGTAAAGGTGGATGAGACCGACATCGTGAACGTGCGGAACGGGCAGGAAGCCGACGTCACGATCGACGCGATCCCCGGAAAGACCTTTAAAGGCAAAGTGACTGAGATTGGTTCGCAGGCTGTGCTGCGCACTTCAGGTCTGGCGACAACGCAATCGACAACGAGCAATCAGGAAGCGAAGGATTTTAAGGTTGTCGTGACGCTGAGCGATCCGCCGGAGAATCTGCGACCGGGACTGTCGACCACTGCGAAGATCAAGACGGCGGAGCGGAAGAATGTGCTGGCGATTCCGATTCAGGCGTTGGCCGTGCGGACGCGCAAGGATCTGGACGACGCGGCGAAGGATAAGAAAGGCACCGGCTCGGGCGTGACGCTCGCGGCGCCACCGCCATCGGCGCCGGGCGATCCAAAGAAAGATGAGATTCAGGGCGTGTTTGTGGTCAACGGGAAGAAGGCGTTTTTCCGCCCCGTCGAGACGGGAATTTCGGGCGTTACCGACATCGAAATCACCAAGGGATTGCAGAAGGGCGACGAAATCGTCGTCGGCAGCTATAAGGCGCTGCGTACGCTCAAGCCCGAGTCGAGCGTGAAGGTGGACAACTCCGCGCCGAAGAAGACGGAGCCGGATGATCAGTCGAGCTGAGAGCCGAGTTGAGTTAGGCTAGCAGCTGCCGCGTCGCTTCGACTTAGCGGAGAGAGAATGCCCCTCGAAACAACATCATTGGAGTCATATCGCGAAGATCTCGTCAGCTCCGGGATTGTCATCAAGACGGAAGAACTGGCGAAGGTCTATGAAATGGGCGCAGAGCAGGTGCGCGCTCTGAATGGCGTCGATCTGACGATTCGCAAGGGCGAATATGTTGCGATCATGGGGCCGTCGGGATCTGGCAAATCGACACTGATGAATTTAATCGGATGTCTTGATTCGCCGAGTTCGGGAAAATATTGGCTGGCGGGGCGGCTTGTCAGCGAACTTGATGATGACGATCTGGCGTTCATTCGGAATAAGGAAATCGGATTCGTGTTTCAGACGTTTAATTTGCTGCCGCGCGCGACGGCACTGCACAATGTCGAACTGCCGCTGATTTACAACGGCACGCCGGCCGAGGAACGGCTGGTAAAGGCGAAACAAGCTCTGGATCGCGTCGATCTCGGGACGCGCATGCATCACAAACCGAACGAGTTGTCGGGCGGCCAGCGGCAGCGCGTTGCAATCGCACGCGCGTTGGTGAATTCGCCGTCGATCGTGCTGGCGGATGAGCCGACCGGCAACCTCGACTCAAAAACCGGCGATGAAATCATGGCGCTGTTTGAGAATTTGCACTCGCAGGGAAATACGATCATTGTCGTGACGCACGAGAACGACATCGCGCAGCACGCGCACCGCGTGATCTACATCCGCGACGGCAAGGTCGCTTCGGACCAGGCCACGGCGCGCAGCAAGTAGTTTGGCTTATCGCAAGCTCTCCGCTTCGCGCTCGCTGGTGAGCACCTTCGACCGGACAAATCGGCTCTTTATCTTCTTTGATATGTGGTCAGACTGCGTCTAGTGGCGGCGCAGCTTGGTGCTGCGCTTTTCCTGGCACATTCCGAGATGTTTGAAAGGCGCACTTCGATGCCGACGACGACACGCTCTTCGAGCGACCTCACTCTCGAGGCTTTAGATGCCGCGGTGCCACGTGCTCGACGCTATGTCGAGACCATCGCGGACCGACTGGTCACGCCGTCAACGGATGCGCTGGCCAAGCTGTCGAAATTCCACGAACCATTTCCCGAACACGGTGCGGAGGCGAGCGATGTCGTGGCGACACTCGACGAACTCGGCTCGCCCGCAACCATCGCCAGCATGGGACGGCGCTACTTTGGATTTGTGATCGGCGGATCGCTGCCGGCCGCTTTGGCAGCGAGCTGGATCGTCAGTGCGTGGGATCAAAACGGCTGTATGCGTGCGATGTCGCCGGTGGCGTCGGAGCTGGAAGAGATTGTGCTCGGGTGGATTTGCGAAGCGCTCCACCTTCCGGCGGACTGCGCGGGCGGCGTCGTGACATCGGCAACGATGGCCAATTTCACCGGACTTACGACCGCGCGCTACGCGCTGCTCGCCAAGGCGGGATGGAACGTCAACGACGAAGGAATGTTTGGCGCGCCGCCGATTGACGTTGTCGTCGGGGAGGAAATTCATGCGCTCGCGTTGAAGGCGCTCGCCCTTGCTGGATTCGGGAAAAAGCGAGTGAAAGTTGTCGAAGCTGATGGGCAGGGCCGGATGCGGGCCGATAAATTCCCGAAGGTCAACGACCGCACGATCGTGTTTCTGCAGGCGGGCAATGTGAATACAGGTTCGTTCGATCCGGCGCAGGAAATTTGTACGCGCGCGAAAGAGGATGGCGCGTGGGTGCATGTCGATGGCGCGTTTGGCCTATGGGCAGCGGCGTCGCCGAAATATCGGCATTTGACGCGCGGCTTTGAGCTGGCCGATTCGTGGGCTACCGACGCACATAAGTGGCCGAACGTGGGCTATGACAGCGGCATCGCGATCGTGCGCGACGGGAATGCGTTGCGCAACGCGATGACCGCGACCGCCGCGTATCTCGATCCAAGCGCGCGCCGCGAGCCCTTGTATCACACGCCGGATTCTTCACGACGCGCGCGCGGAGTCGAGTTGTGGGCGACGTTGAAATCGCTCGGCAAATCCGGGCTGGCAGATTTGATCGACCGGACTTGCGCTCACGCACAGGAATTTGCCGCTCGTCTTCGCGATGCGGGCTACGAAATTCTCAACGACGTTGTGATCAATCAGGTGCTGGTTTCGTTTGGCACGCCGGAGCAGACGCGCGAAGTGATCCGGTGCGTTCAGGAGGATGGCACGTGCTGGTGCGGCGGAACGGTGTGGCAGGGCAAGACGGCGATGCGGATCAGCGTCTCGTCGTGGGCGACGACCGATGCTGACGTAGAAAAAAGCCTGGCGGCAATCGTTCGGATTGCGCGCCAAGTTTCTTCCAAAAGCTGAATTGTTAAAGCGGTGTTCGCTGTTTGCAGCTTACCGGCTGTGTGCTGCGCTCGGCGCGTGAAAGGCCGCGCGTGTAGTGGGCGAGCTCAAATATGTGCGTGAAATGCGATCGTGCCACGTGAGATGGTCTTCGTCCCACCAGCACCACGCGAAGCCTGCGAAGACTGCTGCCGCCGACAATACGTATCCGATGCTGCGTAGCAAATATTGCCGCGGCGACGGAGACGCGCCTGAGAAACTCGCCACCTGTAAACTGCGGAACATCATGCCAGGTGTCGTACCCCCAAAAATCGTGAACAGCGCGAAGTATTGGAGATAGACGACCGCGAAGGTTGCCGCGTAGACGACGGCGTTGAGCTTGGTGGCCGAAAACTGGCCGCCGAGCGAGCTGAACAGCGCCATAAATCCGCCGTATGCAAAGACCAGGCATACGAGATCGATGACCGCTGCGATGCGCCGATCTTCCAAGGAGGCTACCGGATAGAGGCCGTAGTGCTTGACGTTGCTTGTGTCTTCGCTGTCGCCTTCTTCGCGCTGCGCATTCGGCGAAACCGAAACGTCGATCTCCATGCGGCCATCTCCACCTGCGGATGGCGGAACGATGTAACGGCCGATGGCGATGGTGAAGGAAAATTCTTCGTCATTCGTCACCGGCGCTACATCGGTAGTCGGCAGCGGCTCCGCAACAGCCGTCGCGAAGGCGATGTTGTGCCGAGAGTCTTGTGGATGAGCGCCGGCAGGCTCCGTAAACGAGAGGCTGGTCTGCGCGGCTTCCTGCAAGGGAAGTTCATGCGTCGCGACTTCGCGCGCTCGCACTTCTCGCGGCGGCAGTGGAGGCAGGCCGCGGCGCGCGCGATACGCCTGGATGCGTTCGCCGAGCTCGCCGCGCCAGGCGCCGACAGCGGGCGTGTCATCAGCATTTGTCGTCGAGACGCAGTTCGCCCCACGCCTTCCGGACACACTTATCTCCGGGGCGTGCGTCGGCGCATCGTCCTCGCGCACGATGCGCGCAGACGAAATCTCAACGCTGAAACTGGAATCGCAAAAGTTGCAAGCGCGTGCATTTGAGGGCAGCACGCAGCCACACTGCAAGCATGTTTTTATCACCGGTGCTTTTTGCGCTGCGGACGCATCGACTCCGGTGAGGAGTGATGTTGGCAGAATAACACCGCTGATCAAAAAGCAAGGGGGGAATGCAAGCGCAAAGACGCGAATACGGCATCATTTTTCGTTTTTTTTTGTGTGGCGGCTGTT
>JGI12635J15846_10004768_pt1 | contig 11712 bp, 19 predicted proteins | sample BlaSpr_A8_OM2_M2_FD_15846 | JGI IMG/M metagenome (IMG submission 15846) | reverse complement strand
GGCGGAGGAGGTGGGCCGTCCCGAGAGTATCTCGATGACCCGAAGACGTGGGAAGGTTTATGCGATGAGTCCCTTGCAGGGGGAGGGGGTGAAAGCGTCTCTAGCGCGAGTAGCCCTCATTCCGAGCCTGCCCCCACCCACCCGCCAGAACTGGAGAGCGAGGCGCGGGTCAAGGGCTCGCCGCCCATGAGCCGGGCGCAAATAAGAAAGGCATTGAAAGTAGCGGTGCAGTACGGGGGCATTGATGGTGACCATCACAAGGCGTGGGTGATTGACCAGATGGTGCGTGCGCTCACAGGTAAAGACTATAAGAAATTCGTTGTTGCAGCCAAAGCCGGTCAAGACGGTCCTGATACCTACGACTGGGACGAAGGGATTGCGCCATGAGCGATCTGGAGACGATGCTGCGGGAGTGGCGAGCGGCCTACGCACTGGACGGCGGCAGCAATATGAAGAAGGCCATCGAAGCGCTGGAGCCAGTAGTCAAGGTGAAACAGGCTTTGGCAAAGGGGTGAAGGCTACGAATGTTCATACACAGGTCACATAGACGAGGCAACATAGGTTGCATCGGCGAACTATTCGCAGTGATAGTTGGGATTTCGATCGTGGGACTGTTTTTCTGGTTGGTGAATAGATGACGCAGCCCACGGGAAACGCGGTTCCTCAGTGTTTAGCAAGGACGAACATCGCGCATGAAACGAAGTATTGCGTGCTTAAAAAGGGGCACACAGGAAAGCATCAGACCTGGGAAGGAAAGAAGTTTTAGAGGGGTGAAGGCTCGTGAGTGAACCTAAATCTTGTGAATGGATTGACCGGGAGCCTATCTACATTAAAAGCATCGCAGGCATGGCGATCGATCGGTCGGAATGGGAAGGCGATAAGGGCGCATTCTTTCGTTACCGGGAAACGCCGTGTCGGTTGGCGGCAGATTCCGGTCATAAGTTTTGCCCAAAGCATGAATTGCAGCATTTAGTTGAACGCAAGCCGGAAGCAAGAGCGTGACGGGCTGGGCGCAGGCTGTTCTACAAGTACTGTCCGGGGTTTAGTGAGATGGCATTTCGCAGCAAATGGGCCGAGTGGAAGTTAACTTGAGAGGAGAAACAATGAAGTACATAGGCAATCCAGTGGAAGTGAACGGGGAAATCATCATCGACGTTGGGCCGATTCTCAGCGACGGCTCCGTAGATGTGACTTTGCAGGGCGGCGCGAAGTTTCACGCTGATAGCGGAATGATTGCCCGCTACATCCCAAAGGAAGGCGATTACGTCGTAACGCAAGCGGACGGCTACATGTATCTCAATCCGAAGGAAGTCTTCGAAAGGAAGTATCGGGCGGCATGATTGCTCTGCCTCTACAGCTTGGCCGCAGGCGCATCTTGATTCTCGTCATGGAAAAAGAGAACTTGGTGCGCTTGCAGAACGCTGACCCGATAGACCTGAAGACCGATGATTACTTTGTGCCACAGCACAATGCGGCGGGGATCGAATTGCTGATTTGTTACGAAGCCGATAAGCAAAAGATTGTGGACCTGAGCAAGTCAGGCGGCATCGCGGAAGTCGTGAAATATCTTGAGCGCGGTCGAACGGTTTACGACGGTGAGGTTGTAGCACCGAAGAAACTTTAGCCCTGCGGTATGCCGAAAGCCGATGAGTTGAGCGGTCGTTGTGCAAAAAGCTGGGCGCAGGGATAGGAGGAGGGGAACGTGGACCAAACGAGTACATCAATCAACGCTCCGTTGCCGACGATTCAGCTACCTGGCACGATTCAACTTCAGCGTATTGGTCTTGTGATTGCGAAGTGGAAAGCTGAACGGGATACGAAATGTGCCGCGTGCAGGCAGGGGTTGGCTCTGGGCAGGCACGGCTGCCACTATGACGGCGACGAAGGCGACGAGAGCTATTCGGTTGGCAACTGTAAGGCATGGCCGTTGAGCAGGCGTATCCAGCAATTAGAAGAAGCGATGCGCCCCTGACTCCCCTACACGCTGGTTAGAGCAGAGGTGGGCGGAAAGAATGCTGACAAGATCCCAAACACTGGCAAGCCGCATGGTGTTCTTCCTGCTGGGTATTCTGATTGGCGTAACTTTCGGTCTTTGGTTCCTTTCAGGAATCAGCTTTCAGAGGTAGAATCAAACCGTGAAACGCACAGCGCAAATCATCGAGGAGCATAATTCTCTCAAGGAAGAGAAAATCAAGCGGGGGAGAACGAAGGGCGCCAAGGATAAAAAAAAGCGAAAAGTCCATGAGCGATCCATCGCCAATCTCAAGCCGTATCCAAAGGGAGTCTCGGGCAATCCTGGAGGACAGCCTGGCACGGATATTGCTCAACGAATCGCTCAGCGCATTTTCGAGGGAAACGAAGAAGCCATTTATCGCGGGATGGCCAAGCAGCTCCTCGGTGGCAAGGCGTATGATTTTGATGTGCTTGCCACGCGCGCTTACGGAAAGAAAACGACTGTCGAGCACACGGGAGAAGGCGGAGGGCCGATCGAGGTCAGGGTTAAACTGGTGAGGCCAAAGAAGCCATGAGCACGCCGACTCTCGAACCGCGCATCCTTGAGCCAGAGTTTCCCGAGAAGCTAGGCTTTCTGTTTGAGCCCTATCGCTACAAGGTAGCTTGGGGCGGCCGCGGTGGTTCGAAGTCGTGGGGATTTGCCAGAGCGCTGCTTTTGCTGGGACTAGAGAAGCCGCTTCGCATTCTCTGTGCCCGCGAAACGCAGAAATCCATCGAGGAATCGGTACACAAGCTGCTGAGCGACCAGATTATCGCCCTTGGGCTGGGAGGCGAGTACGAAGTCACCAAGACCAGCATTCATGGGAGAAACGGAACACAGTTCATCTTCGCCGGCATTCGGCAAGCGACCGCTAGCAATCTGAAGTCTTATGAGGGATGCGATATAGCCTGGGTTGAAGAGGCTCAGGCGCTCACCAAGCGATCATGGAACATCCTCATTCCGACCATTCGCAAAGAGAGTTCAGAAATATGGGCCAGTTTTAACCCTGAATTAGAAAGCGACGACACCTATCAGCGTTTTGTGGTGAGCCCACCGGAGAGCGCCAAAGTGGTTCGCATTGGATGGGAAGACAATCCGTGGTTGCCCGATGTTCTTCTGCAAGAAATCCGGGATCTCCGCAAGCGCAGCGAGGACGATTATCAGCACATCTACGGAGGTCACTGCAAGCAGGTTGTGGAAGGAGCGATCTACCGCGAGGAGTTAATCGCCGCCGATAAGGAAGAACGCATTACCCGCGTGCCCTATGATTCAGGCTCGCCAGTCCACACGTTTTGGGACTTGGGCTTTGGCGATAACACGAGTATTTGGTTCGCGCAGACAGTTGGCTTCGAGTTCCGCGTGATCGATCATGAGAGCGACTCGCTGAAGGGCCTGCAGCATTACATCAAGCTTCTACAGGAAAAGCCTTACGCCTATGGTACGCACTGGTTGCCGCACGATGGCGCCGCGCACGAATTAGGCACTGGCCGCAGCATTGAAGAATTGCTCAGGAAAGTCTTCGCTTCGGTGAAGTGCGCTAGGAAGCTCAGCATCGAAGACGGGATAGCGGCGGCGCGAGCGATCTTTGGCCGGTGCTGGTTTGACAGGGAGAAATGTGCCGACGGCTTGCAGTCTTTGCGACATTATCGCTACGAACAGGACGAAAAGCGTGGTACATTCAAACGCGAGCCGCTCCACGACAGAGCGTCACACGACGCAGATGCTTTTAGGACGTTGGGAGTGGCGATCAAAGAATTCAGGCCGCAGGCGCAAGGGCGGCCATCACGACCCGCTACGCCGTGGAGCTGAACGATGCGAAAGGTTTGCGTCGAATGCAAAGTTCGTCCTGCTAAAGCGCATCCCGGAGGGAAGAGCAAGCATTCAGATCATCGCGTGAAACAACTCCGAGGCCATGATTTGTGCCGTCAATGTTTCAGGTCGATACGCGACCGGATAAGGAATCTTGAATGAGAGCCCTGAAAGGTTTCAAAGCAGCACTCGCAGGCATCACTCTCCCATCAGCCAAACGCGATTCCAAGAAGCGAACCACGAAATACACCAAGCAAGGGCCTCGGCTGAACGCGAGCAAGGGCGGGAAGCTGAGGAAGAAATAACAGATGGAGCGCCCGATGACGGCAACGAATCCAAGGCGATATCTGCATCCTTTCGTTTGTCGGCGCTCAGATGCGCTCTGCAATGGTATGAACTTTATGCCAGACGTGTCTGAGATTCTCTCCGCTGGAAGAACCGACGTGGCGAGCGGCGGCGGCGGACGCGGCAATCATGCTGCCAGTGAGGTAGCTAGTCACTGCTTACCTAAGCCAGTCCCCTCGACGGCTGGCCCAGAAGAGCACGGCGGAACGGAACGCTCGCAAATTACCTTGAACATCGTAGATTGGAAGTTCCTGCCAGCCCCGCTGACAATGGTCATGTGCTCACGCCGTCGCCAGTTCATCAAAACGAATTGGGCAAGCCGCAAGGGCTTTACGATGCTGGTGAAGTTTGAGGAAGAAAAACAACCTCAAACGGTGAGCGCGAAGTATGCTGCCGGAATAAGAAGCGCGAACATGAAGTTTGAGGAGAAACAAAAGTGATCGAGCCACGCAACGACCGCGTGCTGATTCAGCCTGACGAACCAACAATTCGTGGCGGCGGGGTGTTCTCAAAGACACAAATAATCATGCCCGACAACGCCAGAGAGGCCGCGCGCACCGGCATCGTGGTAGCCGTAGGCGCGAAAGTTCTTGACGTGAAGTGCGGTGACAGGGTACTTTTTCCACGATATGCAGGTCTTGAGTTCAAGCGAGCGGAAGACCGCGCTGAGTGGGAAGGCTTGAGGCTGATGCGCGAGGAAGAATTGCAAGCGAGGGTGAATCAATGAAATCCGATGTGATGGCCGCGACACCCAAAGCGCGCAAGATGCCCAAGAAGATCGATCACATCGAAATCCACGAAGCAGACAACGGCGGCCACATCTTGCGTCACATCCACACGAACTACGATCACCCGCCCGAGGAGCATGTTTTCAGTCCCGACCAGGGCCATGCGCTCGTTCAGCACCTCATGAAACACTCGAACATCGCGCTCGATACCGAAGCGGCTGCGGGAACAGAAGAGAACGTGGACGCGAAGGAAAAGGCGCAGCTATGAGCCACTGGTGGAACAGGGACAGGACCGGCGATAAAGATCACGTTGCCAGCAAGGGAAATCCCAATGCCGACCGAGCACTTCAAAAGCAAGGAAGCTTACCGGAAAAACTTAGCTTACAGACACATACATCAGATACCGTTCACAGCGGAGAAGGTAGTGGTGGGCGGGAAGTCGCACAAGGTAAAACACTCGACGAGTCCCTCGCGGAAGAGGATCGACACGAAGCAGCGCCAAAAGGCAGCCCGGCGCCGCTCAAGTGGTGACACGCACGCTTTCGTAAACGGAGTGCCAGCATGATACCCATTCGTCCAGGTTTCTCAGGCGGCCAGCCCATAGGCGGTCCTGTGCGCTTCGGCGGCCAAGTCGGTCCCATGGGAGGCGGTGGAATGCGCCCTCAGATGCCCGGGCAACGACCGATCGCCAGCATGAAAAAGGGTGGCAAAGTTAAGAAAACAGGCCTCTACAAACTTCACAAGGGTGAAACCGTCAAGAAAGCGAAAGCCAAGGGCAAGAAGTCGGACACCAGTGCTTTCGTGGCTGGAAAACGTGCCTAAAATACGAAAAGTCCACGCACTTATTCTCTCATTAGTCCTCCTCGCTAGCCTTGCGTCAATCGTCCTGAAACACACCGGAGCGCAGGGCCAAGGCAATGCTACAAACTTCGTCTACACGGGCACCGGCTCACCTGTCGGCAGTTGTACCACGGGTATTTCCTACGTTGATGCGGCCACAGGCTTTCTCTGGACATGTCGCAGCGGTTCCTGGCAGCTTCCCACAAAAGCGATTCTAGCCAGCGCGTACACCAACGCCACAACCGGGATGACGAACATTGCCGGACTGTCGATTCCGGTGGGTGCGAATCAGAATTACGGCGTCATTTGTTACTTGGTGTATCAGGTTTCCAGTTCCTCGACTGTCGCGCAGTTCACAATTACCGGGCCAGCGGCGCCAACGTCCATCGTCTACAGCGCGCAGTTTCAAACGCAGTCGGCGACGCCAACGTACACCGAAGGACAGGCTTCTACGGCTTTCGGCACCGTCCAGGGCGCAAGCAACATCACGGCTGCGACAAATTTTTCGCTCTTAATGCACATTGGCCTCGTGAATGGTGCGAATGCTGGTACAATGCAATTGCAGGCTGCGGCACAGGTCACCGGGAGTGTTACAGTCCAGCCAGGTTCTTGGTGCACGGTTCAATGATTGAATGTAAAGCATGGGATCATCCCAAAAAAGAGGAAGAGGTCGTCACGGCCTTCTTCGACGGCAAGAAAATAGGTCTTCTTTTAGGCGACAAACCGCAAGAACTGAAAATTCATCGCAAATTCGACTCCGAAAACATGAATGCCTCTTTGATGTGCTTGGCAATGGAAACTGTCCGTCGAAGGACTAATGCCGCCTATCGCATCAGTCAAGAGCGGCGCATCGCGCGCGGACTGAATTTTGCGGAGAAAATGATTCAGCGAGCAAGAACTGCTTTGGCGCTCCGAGACATGAAATGAAAATCCTTCATGCCTAATCCCACCTACCGCGACGGTGAAGGAAAAACATTCCTACAGCGAGCGCGCGACCGTTTCAAATATTGCTACGATTCATGGCGAGAAATAAAAGAAGAACACGACAAAGACATGCGTTTCCTTGCCGGCGACTCCTGGGACCCAGCCGAGAAATCCCGCCGCAAGAATCTCAACATGCCGATGGTGCATTTTGATGAGCTGACGCAGTACATCAATCAGCTTGTCAACGATGTGCGCCAGAATAAGCGCGCGGTGAATGTCCTTCCAAAAGGCAATGGCGCGAGTAATCAGACAGCGGCCTTGCGCGCCGACTGGGTGCGAGCTGTCGAATACATCTCTCAAGCGCAAACAGCCTATACGACAGCGTTTCAAAGCGCTGCTGGTTCAAGCTACGGCTTCTTTAAGCTCGAAACCTTTTACGAAAGCGAAAAGTCCTGGGACATGGGCGTGCGTATCTGCGAGATCGTGAACGCCAACACGATTGTGTATGACCCGGATTGCAAGAAATACGACTGCTCGGACGCAGAAGACTGCTGGGAACTGGATTTTATGTCTCACGATGCGTTCAGGCGCAAATATCCCGATGCTGAGGTGACGTCCTTTGCCGATGATGATGTGCAGCAAGCGGCGCCGGAATGGGTAAAGCCTAAACAGGTTCAAGTTGCGTCCTGGTGGAAGGTGGAACTCGATAAGGTGAAGTTGCATCTCGTGCAACTGTCCGACAGCTCCACGAAAGTCATGCGCTCGGATGAGCTGCCAAAGGACTTGCCAAAGGAAAAGCTGCTCAAGTCGCGCGATTTCGAAGATCGCCGCATCGTCCAATACGTCCTGAACGGCGTCGAAGTGCTTGAAACAAACGACCCGAAAAAGGGCAAGGGCTGGCCTGGGCAGTGGATACCGATTATCCCTGTCTGGGGCAAGGAAATGTTTGTGGACGAAGGTTCAGGCGCGGTCAGAAAGATTTACTCGCTGATTCGTTTGGCGCGCGATCCGCAACGCTATCTGAATTATCTAGCTTCTCAGGAACTTGCTGAAGCCAAGATGACACCGCGGAGTCCGTACATGGGGCCGCGCGGGATGTTCAGCGCGAATTGGAAGGACTGGGAGGATCTCAACGAAGATCCGAAAGCCGCAATTGAGTATGACATTCCCGAAGGCCAGCCACCCGGCACAAAGCCTGACCGCGTGCCTTTCGAGCCCAACTTCCAAGCCTACGAAATGGCGAAACAAGCCGCTAGCCGCGCCATCATGACGGCAATGGGTATCTCTCCTTTGCCCACTGATGCCCAAAAAGCCAACAACAAATCCGGCATCGCTTTGGCCAAGATTCAAGGGGAACGCGCGCAGGGAAGTTTTCATTTCATTGATAATTTCGACCGTTCGCTGGTTTATTGCGGCCGGCAGCTGGATGACATTTTCGAGAAGATTCACACGATGGCGCGCGACATTCCGCAGCGCAAAGAAGACGGAACGCAAAGCACTGCGCGGATCAATGACCCCGATAACGGCAAGAACAAGATGTTTGAGGGCGATCACGATGTGACGATTACGGTCGGGCCGTCCAATGAATCGCAGCGCGAGGCAGTAGCGGAGTTCGCCGACACGCTTGCGAATATCCAAGGCGTTTTTCCGCTGATTGGCGATTTGATCGTAAAGATGCGGAACCTCGGGCCGATTGGTGAGCAAATCGCAGAACGCCTGACGCCTCCACAGTTCGCCGGGCAAGGCGATGACGATTCCATGCCGCCGCAAGCGAAAGCCGCTATTGGTCAGCTCAAACAGCAACTCCAACAGTTGCAAACGGTCATCCAGCAACTTACGAGCGAAAAGGCCGCCAAGATGTGGGAACTCGACGGCAAGACGCAGATCGAGAAGATCAAATCGGATACCGCAATCGCCGTCGCGCAGATTCAAACCAAGGCTCAGCAGCTCAGCGAACGCTTGCAAGCCCTCGAAGACATAAAGAGCGATTTCATGCAGATGGCACACGAAAAGGGTATGTCGGCGCAAGATCATCAGCAAGCGACAGCGCAGAGCGCGCAGGAACACCAACAAGCCTTGGAACAAGGAACTCAGCAAGCGGCCCTTGCGCCTCAGCCCGATTCAGGCAATAATGCGGGCGCAGGGCAATGATGAATGAGCCCATTCGGATCACCGAAAAACACGCCACCGCCTATCCAGACGGTGCTGACTGCTGCTATTCCACCGGATATTCCCGGCCAGCAGTCTTCTTCGATGAGTATTATCCCGCTCGCGAGCATTGCGGGAATCTCGGCAATCATGCTGAATCAACTGGCGCAGACCGGCTCGCAAACGGAATATTTCATGCAGATTGACAATGAGCTTATGGCGATAACAGGTCTTGATGGCAGTGCAAGCGGAGTGCGAGTGATTCGCGGCGTGAATGGTACTCAGGCAGTCCCGCACGCCATCGGCGCAACGGTTTTGTACGGGCTGGGAACGCAATTTCAGCAGAATTGAAAGGAAAATATGGGAAACCAACTAAAGAACGCAAAGATGCCTCGGTCAGAAAAAGGGGGCGCATCGCGCGGAGCCAAAGGTCAGAACGTTGGCGCTGTCTCTGGCAAGCCGAACGATGAGTCGAGCATGGAGATTCACAAGAAGCATTTCGGGCACGTTTTGAAGACTGCTCAAGCGCTTCATGGCGGCGATCCTTATAAGCACGAAAAGTAGTTGATTGACAAGCGCGTGGCTTTCAGCGCAGAATGGCGTGCAAATGGTCAGAGACAGACTCGGCAACGAAATCCGCGAAGGTCAGTTGATTTATTCCATTTCAACCGGCCTGAAAGCTCGCGTCAAGTCTGTCGATGGTATCCATGTGAAACTCGAAATTGACTTCACGTTGATTGCCACGCCGGATAATCCCGAGAATCGCTTCGGCGATTTCATCTGCGCGGTTGACTCGGACAGTTCTCAAGCTTCGAACGGCTTGCTTGATAGAGCCGTTCCTCACAAGGGCATACAGTGACACCAGCACTCAAAATTGGATTGGTAGTTCATGGCAACAGAGGCGTCATGACCCTCGATGAAGTATCTCTACTCATCGAGGACACACGATGGCCACAGACGCCGTAGTTGTCGAATCGTCACCGACAGAAACGCTGAAGTCCCTCACGCCCGCAGAGCACAAGACCTGGCGGGCGACTGGCAATCTCCCCGAGAAGAAAGCTCCCGAAGCAAAAGACTCGACGGCAGTTGCGGATCCGTCACCCGCTGCAAAGGAAGTAGCTGCGCCTGCGGCTGAAAAGCCTGCGAGCGGAACTCCTGCGGAGCCAGCGGCCGCAGCCCCAGAGCCAAAGGCAAAGGCAATAAATAGTGCGGAAGCGCGCATCAAGGAACTTCTCGCGGAGAACAAGTGGCTGGCAACCCAGCTTGAAACTTCGCGTAAGGCTCCTGTTGCAGCGCCAGCGAAAATCGAGGAAGTCGCGAAACCTCGCCGCAACGATACCGACCCGAAGACCGGACAGCCGAAATATGCATCTGACGAAGCTTTCGAGGAAGCGCACGAAGCGTACCTGACCGCCAAGGTCACGAAGGACGTGGAGCAGCGCCACGCGAAAGCTCAGGCAGATGCAAAAGTCGCCGAGCAAAACAGGATTTTGCAGCAACGCATGGCCAACTCCGTCAAGATTGCGACGGAGAAGCATCCAGACTTTCTGGAAGCCTTGGGAGCCAAGACGGAAGAGAAAGACGGAAAGAAAAACACCGTCTTTACAAACGATGCCGTCAAGGCCATCAAGACCAACGGAGTGCTGGATGCATGGATTCTGGATTCCGACATTGGGATGGAGATTCTGTACTATCTCTCGAAAAATCCCGGTGAAGTGGAACGAATCCAGTCTCTTGGCGCATTCGCTGCCGCCCGTGAATTGACCAAGCTCGAAGACAAGCTCGCCGGCTCCTCGCCCATCGCTATCGTTCCAAAGCCTGAAAGCTCAACCGCCAAGCCAATCAAGGTTCCCCCGGAACCCGCATCCTCGGTTGGAGGACGCGCTACGGCCCCCGCAGACGGTGAAGAAGCAGCCGTCAAAGACGGGGATTTCAGGCGATTTCAGCGCGAAGCGAACGAAGCTGAATTCCGCAAAAAGAAAGCGAGTTAAGTTTTGCCGAACACTTTTGCATTCCCGCAATGGGTTTCGATGGATGCCCTGCGGCTCCTGCTCAACAAATTGGAAGTCGTTGCGTGCTTCAACACGGAATGGCAGAAAGAGTTCGAGCAGGAATTCCCCATCGGCTCCGTCACCCAAGTCAAGATTCCGCAGCGCTTCCTGATCCGCGATGGCCTTGGCTACAACCCGCAAGGCATCAACCGGCTTACCACGACCGTAAACTGCAACCAGATTATGGGCGTGGACTTCGAATGGGACGACTTCGAACAAGCTCTGAACATGGAGCGTTCAAAGGAAGAAATTCGAAAGCAATACCTCGAGCCGGCAGTAGCGCAGATGGCCCAGGAAGTCGATTCCCGCGCGGCCAACTTCGCCATGCTGAACACCAACAATTTTGTTGGCGTTCTCGGAGTTGACCCTAACACGACAACCACTTTTGCTCAGGCTCGCCAGCGTATGTTTGAGCTTGCGTGTCCTCCGGGCGGCGAGAAGTCGTTGTGCATTCCACCGCAATTCTCGACGTCGATGGTGCCGGCCCTGCAAACTCTCTTGAACCCGCAAGACGACATTTCGAAGCAGTTCAAGGAAGGTTCGCTCGGCAAACTCCACGGCTTCGATGTTTACGAGTGCATGTCGCTCTGGCGCTTCACCGCGGGAACGCAAGCAGGCGCAACGACCGTCAACACGCTCAACGTGAACAATGGCGGCAACCAAATCGGCCTGAACTCGACTGCAGGCGACACGTTCAACCCTGGCGACATCTTCTCGATCGCCAACGTTAACCAGGTCAATCCAATGACGCGCCGGACGCTTTCGACCACGGCAAAGCAGTTTGTCGTTTTGCAGCCTTACCTTGCGGTAGGCGGCGGCGCGGCGGCTGACTTCCTGATCGTTTCCCCGGCTCTCTTTGGCCCTGGCTCGCAGT
>JGI12635J15846_10004766_pt1 | contig 11713 bp, 10 predicted proteins | sample BlaSpr_A8_OM2_M2_FD_15846 | JGI IMG/M metagenome (IMG submission 15846) | reverse complement strand
AGATTTTGGACATCCCGGACGACATTCCTCAAGATCTGCTCGACAAGGCTCGGTGCGTGATTGTCATGCCGTCCGTGCTAAAGGCCGCTTTCGTAGTTGGAGGAAGTTACGGACGCGGAACCATGGTTTGCCGGACAGGCAAGGATTTTTCCGGTCCTTGGGGAGCACCTGCGATGTATGCCCTCGAAGGCGGCAGTGTGGGGCTCCAGATTGGCGGAGAAGCCACGGACCTGGTGATCCTGGTGATGAACGACCGCGGCGCGAGCAGCCTGCTGCATACCAAGGTCAAGCTAGGCGCGGATGCGTCCATAGCGGCTGGACCGAAGGGGCGGACTGCGGCGGCGGATACAGACGCGTATCTGCGTGCCGAAATGCTTAGCTATTCACGAGCGCGCGGCGTTTTCGCCGGCATCTCGCTGGAAGGCACCACACTGCGGCCAGACGAAGACGCGAATCACCGCCTGTATGGCAAAGACGCCTCAGCGGCCACTATCATCTCGGAGCCAAAGATTGACGCTCCGCCTTCGGGAAAGATGCTTGTTGGCCGTTTGCAAAAAGCATCTCCTCAGTTGAAGCCGTAATACAGGCAATTTGCCAGGACAGGGCGAGGCGGACATTACCTCGCCCTATTTTTGTGCGCATGACTCACTGACGACCGCAGGCAGACAGGGACACTCGACCGCGCCTTGAAGCATTCTTCAAGCAAAAACGATGAGCGGCGGCGCTGAGAAGGCCCAGCGGCCAAGGGTAACTTCCAAACCGGTCAAACTGCAAAGGCCCGTCCAGGGTTACCGTGTGCAGTCACTCCCAAGAGGGACATGGCCGCAGGCGATCTTGCTAATCAGGAAACAACCGTAGTCATCTGCATCCGGCTTTTCCATCCGCAAAACACTGTAGAGATTAGGAGACGGTAGAAAAAACAGTCGCTTACTGTGCCGGTCTTCGTCTCACATATTTCAGCGACGATCAATCAACTGTAGCTACGAAGTCCACGCGTAGCATCGCCTTATTGGCGGCCGTCACCTGAACGGGCTTTGGTTGGACAATTGGGGTGCCGCCGAGATGATCCACTTGTTTAGCAATTGTCAATGCATGCTGAAGTTCCTGCGCGGCGAGCTTCTCGAGCTCCTGGGCTATATTCATGTATTCCGCGCCCTTAAGTACTTGCGAGTACACCACGGAAGCGATGACGGCTTGATATTCGCGAGCCAGATCCTCGTTCAGGCTTTGGATGAGGGCGTCGCGTGTACTCGGTACTGTTTTCTTCGCATTTTGTACCACTGAAATCCTCCTCAATCTAGAGGAGAGGATGAATGATGCAGAGTTCTAGTGATATCGGGTGTTTACTGTAGAGGCATAAGCCATCTGAGTGCCGGCGCGCAAAAACGGGGCATCAAAACACAGTCACTGGAGCAAAACGGAAAAGGAATGAAGTTGCGTGCCGGGCAGGAGATCAGGGGGTTCCACTTATTTCACTAATTACGCTTTTCACCACTTCGCTATCAATCTTTGGGCTGATATACGAACCTTCGCCCATCACCACAGTGAGAGCCCTCACCAGTTCTTGCTCCGCATCTGTCTTTAGAAGAAAACCCCTGGCACCCGCGCGAAAGCCCCTCCGCACCAAATCCGCCGATTCGTGCAGAGTAAGCAAAACTATCTTCGCTTCAGGTAGAGACTTACAAATCAGGCGAGTCGCCTCGATGCCGTTCAACCCAGGCATGGAGACATCCATGATGATGACTTCCGGTCTCAGTTCGTGAGCCAGGCGGATGGCATCGTTTCCGTTATCCGCTTCTCCACAAAACTCCCACTCGGGGAACGGATTCAATATTGTTTGAACGCCGCGGCGGATAAAAGCGTGGTCGTCTACGATAAGTACCCTAGGCATGGGCCTCTGTCTCCTCAAGCCCCTGATGAAAGTCAGGGACTCGGTCTGGCAAAGAGCCGCAAGTCATTTGAAGTGGCATCGAATTCCAAAGTGTTTCTCGTCCAAACAAGAACGCGCCATGCGTGGCTGCGGGGAGCGTCACGCCTCGATGATTTGATTCTTTACGGCATAGCGTACAACCTCGCTGACGGAGTGCACCTCGAGTTTTCTCATGATATTTGCCCGATGAGTTTCGGCTGTCTTGACGCTTATTCCGAGAGCCGTTGCTACTTCCTTGCTACTCTTACCTTCCGCGAGAAGCTGTACGATTTCGCGCTCGCGGGAGGTAAGCCTATTTCGCAAATGAGCTTCCGGATCGGGCACCGAGTTCTGCAGGGAGAAGCCGTTCAGGAGCATTTCTGCCGCGCACGCCGTAAAAAATGTTCGATGATTCGCCAGAGCCTCCACCGCGCTGACCAGATCCCGATCGGCATCGGATTTCATGATATAAGCCCGGGCGCCGGCCTCGACAATGTCCCGCAGAAGTTGATCCGAGAAATGTAACGTCAGAATTAGAATCCCCGTTTTCGGAAATAACTTGTGAATCTTTCGAGCTGCTTCTAGTCCATTCAACTCCGGCATGCTGATGTCCAAGACCACAATTTCAGGCTTGAGCTGCTCGGCAAGGGCAACTGCTTCTCGCCCGGTCTTAGCCTCGCCGCAAACTTCCCAGCCTGGCCGCGAAGTGAGAAGCTGTTTCAGGCCTCGGCGGATGATGTCGTGATCATCTGCAACAAGAATTCGCAAGGGCCTAGTCTCCATTCTTAGAGTGGAATCTTGATCCTATCTCTTGCCTGTGCAAACCAGCTACCCAATTCTCTGAGCCCAATAACACCGTTATAATCCTTTCAGAACTCACGCTCTACGAATAGTCCTTCCTGTCCTTAAAACCCATACTGTTTTTCCTGTATATTGCCCTTTTAGGGCAATTTGTGGGCCAGTCCTCAGCGCGGGCCCATATGCTACATTTTCACCCCGTTCGCGAGTAAATCGGATGGCTGATGGTGTGTCTGCGAACGACGCGTTCCCTCCTTTTCGATCTTCAAAAATGGAGAGTCTCGTCTACGTACCCGAATGCAACTTATCTTCTACACAATTACACCGATTGTTCGAGGAAGACTGTTCCAGTGGAATGGCGCAGCGGCTCTTGACCGCGCCCCTTTCGCCCGCCTTTCAGGGGGCAAGAAAACGAAACGCCTCCATCGGGTGTGGTTGGGCAAATACTGCAGCATTCCCTGTATGGGCTTGTGTGTGGCGTTAGTGCATTCTATGCGTGTTTGTAATTCCAATCGAGAAATCAAGCTATGGAGGAAAAGAATATTTCAAAAAACGAATCGGTTCTCGGTATCTATTCGAGCCGGACCGGTGTGGAGAACGCGATCTCCGTCTTGAAAGATTCCGGCTTCTCGCATACGGCCGTCTCCGTGCTACTTCCAGAAACTCTACGTTCCAAGGAATTGGCGACAGAGAAAGGAACGAAAGCACCCGAAGGGGCAACTGCCGGCGCAGGCTCGGGAGCAGCGATTGGTGGCATGCTGGGGTGGTTGGTCGGCATCGGAGCACTCGCCATCCCGGGATTGGGGCCTTTCGTCGCAGCGGGGCCGATTATGGCAGCCCTGGCCGGAGCGGGAGTTGGTGGCGCCGTGGGTGGAGTTACTGGAGCGCTCGTAGGCCTCGGCATTCCCGAATACGAAGCCAAAAGATATGAAGGGAGACTTCAGAGAGGTGGAATCCTGGTCTCCGTACATTGCGATACCTCCGATGAGATCAAGCGTGCCAAGGAAATTATGGAACGCACTGGCGCCGAGGATATCTCCTCTGCGGGAGAAGCCTCGGCAGACGGGAAATCAAGCGATACGCCGTCAACAAAAAAGGTAGGAATGGGTTATTAAGTCGGGAACTCCAGACCCGGAAGTTCAGTCAATCTTGGAAAAGAAGGAGGCTTATATGTTCATCGTCTTGTTTGCAGTTTTGGTGCTGGCTTGGCTGGGGGGGTTCTTGGTCTTCCATGTGTCCAGCGCTCTAATTCATATTCTGCTGCTGTTCGCGGTTCTCTCGCTGATTGTCCATTTTTTCCAGCGTAAGACCCTATCGTGAACTACTTGTGCGGTCCTCCTTGCGCCCAACTGGGGTGCGAGGAGGTCTCGCGCACGTGTTTGCAAATGGTAAGAGGGAGAGCAACTGGTCTCAATGATGCGCAGCTCAACGGACTTACTCCAACAGCGCCTGTTAAGTCGTATTGCCTGGCTTCTATGGGGCATCGTGCTCGTTCTTCTCATGGCTTTTTGTTTCTTTGCAAGTTCCTTCTGCATCACGCTGCTGCTCGCTGCCTTTCTCGCGATCCTCGTTGATCCACTGGTCACCTATCTGGAGAGTTGGCATGTCCCGCGCTCCGCTTCGGCCGGAGTCATCATAGTTGCTGGAATGCTGTTTATCTGTTTCCTGACGTACGCGTCCTACAATCGTATTTCAGACATCGTGGAGACAATGCCCCAGTACGCCGAGCGAATCCGCGATGTCATTAAACCTTTAAACCAGAAGATTGCCAAAGTTCAAGAAACCGCTGGCAGTCTGAATCCCGAGGTGCCCGCAAAAAAAATCGCTGAGGTAAAGATCAAAGAACCGCCCAGCTGGCCTTCGTACATGATTCGCGGCGTCGGGCCGATGTGGAGTGCCATCATTATCATTGGAGTTGTGCCTTTCCTTATGTTTTTCAATCTGATTAGCAAGGAACAGATGAAACAAAGGCTGACGAGCTCATTCGGCAACATGATTGACGTACCTCAATTCGTGGGACGACTGACTCAAATGGTCAGAGGATTTGCGGCTGGCAACTTGATCATCGGTTCTGCGATGGCAAGCGTTACGATTCTCGTCCTTCTCGCGTTGAAAATACGGGGAGCCGTGATCCTTGGCATTGTGAGTGGTTTTCTGAATTTGATTCCTTTTCTGGGCGTAATCCTCGCCGTGCTGGTCCCTTCCGCGGCCGCGCTTTTGCAATTTACTACAGCAAGCCCGTTTGCCATTATTTTTCTAACAGTCGTATGCCTTCATATCATTTCCGCAAACTTTCTAATCCCAAAGGTAGTCGGATCGCGGGTCAATATAGGCCCGGTCGCGGCCACAGCAGGGATCCTGTTCTGGGGTTGGCTTTGGGGCTTGATGGGGATTCTACTGGCCGTGCCTTTGACGGCGTTTGTAAAGCTTGTGGCGGATTGTCATCCATCGTTCGTTCATATCTCCAATCTTCTCGCAGAATCCCCCCGTCCTGTTTCATCCTGGATCCATTCCGGCCGGCAAACTATGTACAAGGCAGTCCCTTACATACGCAGGAGATTTCCAGCCAAAGTAAAGCCCTGAAGACAGCAGCAGCTGGAAACGGTGATTTTTCCGGACAACAGAGGACAGCCACTCGTCCTACAAGAAACCCCGTCGCTCCATACTGGAAAGACCTGATGGTTGCACGCGTGGGGCCCCAGTAGTCTGAGTGCCAGGGAACACCTCCGATTCACTCACCCCAAGAACAGATGCCTGACAGACACAGGCATCTGTTCTCCCTCCTTAATTCGGAAAAGCGACGTTGCCTTCAATTAGGGCTTTTGGGATGCCTCAGTGCGCCGCCGGGCAAAAACACGTCAGAGAAATAGCCTTATTACTGATTCAAGAACCATCACTGACGTGAAATTTATGCACGCAAGCCCGGAGCGAAGCAAAATGTAGCCCGCGATTCCGGAAAATTCCTCGGGAACGGTCTTAGGGTTCACTTGCCCGCTTTGGGAACTGAGACCTCGAGCTTATGGGGATCGCCGCCGCGATCATGCGCGAAGGTGGGATTGTCTTTTGTCCCGGTAATCTTGATTGGTAGGACAGTTCCCGCGTTTTCCCCTTTGAAAAATGGGTCCAATGCCTTCAGGAAAAATGACTTCGCACCGGTAGTTGTTTGGGAAAGCTTGGCCTGCATCACCAGGGTGCCATGAAAATCCAGTCCGCCGCCATCGAGATTGTAGGTTCCCCTCAGGTTGACCGAAGCGCCGGCTACACCAAAGTTCAAATTGGAAAAGTTCACCGCACCGTTCCGGACCTGGAACTTGCCGGCCATTTCCGAAGCAACACTGTTGATTTCCATCGCTTTCGGCTGCCCTTGGCCTTTGCGGCTTAGGGTATCGACCTTCTCCTGAATCTCGCTAGTCGTGAATTGGCCACCGGCGATCCGGAATTCACCTTGTATTCTTAACCGTTCGATCAGGTCAGATTCTCCCTCTGGAATTGCGATCTTCGCCTTTAACCTTGCGACGCCCGTTATGATCGGCTGGCCCGTCTTGACGGCAAGCCGGATAAGGTCTTCCACGCGGGCATCCTGCGAGAAGGCCTCCAACAAGATCGTCTTGCCCTTTACTTCAGGATTAGCATCTTCAATTTTGCCGCTGGCTATAATCGTCGTATGGCGAAACCGGGCTGCCACGTTGTTGAGATACGTGTCGCCGTTGGTGCCGTCCACCACCGCGGAGAATACAGTGTGCAAGGAAATCGGGTGACCTGCCGTTCTTAGGCAGAAATCTGCAGTGTCCGTCGTCCCCTCGACTTTTAGATAATCAAGCGGGCCGCTGAAATTGCCCTCGGAAGAAAGAATTCCACGTAGCCCTTTCAGGGTTCCAAGGTCCGCATTCTGAAATCTATATTGTCCCCTTGTAAAGCTTTTGCTCGGAGCGTCCGCCTGCCAGGGTCCAAACTCGCCAGTGGTTTCAATCTCGCCCGCCGGAACACTGTTCGTGAGCGTTGCATGGAACGCAGCGGGACGATCAAAACTGACATTGCGGAGCTCCAGGCGGTGAATGGGAAATTCCCTGGGCGGTTTTTCAGGCTGTGCCCGCAATATAACGATGATGGCGTCATCGGCGCGCATGTCCTCGATGAGAGCCGGATATTTCTTTGCGAGGTCCTGGTCAGTTCGTTGAATCAAGGGCTCGCCGCCGGATTGCCGGGGCGGGATATGAATCTGTAAGCCCTCCAACTCCATGAATGCGATGTGTGGCTTTGCTCGCAGGATATTGATTAAGCTTGACGTCATCGTGAGTGCACGGACCTCAATCAGAGGGGGAATGTCAGTCCGGCCATGGTGCCGCAAAACCAGCTGATGAATCGTCACACGGACGCGGGGATACAAAGAAACGTCAAAATTGGAAAACTCAACGTTGCTTGCAAAATGTGTCTGCAGAATCTTCTGGGCGCGCCCACGCACCATCGCATGGATTCTGGAACCTAGTCCGTAGAGTGTAAGGAGTGGGAGGAGGACTACAAGGCCAAGAATGAAGGTCCACTTGCGCATAGAATTGGGCTGCCATCTCTTTTCTGCGGCACACTGGCCTTGTTTGCTGCGCCCGGAGCAACAAGAGTCGTCACTGCCATAGAAAAGACCACGAAGGGAGGCTGTAAGAAATAGGCTAAATCCCTGATTTTACGCGTAGCCGCCCTGTACTTATTCCAATGAGGTTCTGACTAGCGTTTTGTCCTGGGTCCGCGAGCCAGGCAGGGCTGGGAGAGAAATACTACGCGGAGATCTAGATCGCCCTTAAGCTTTCTGATCGTTTCAGATTGGGGAGATGATCCTTGAGGATCATTCGCTCTCGGTCAAGCGCCGGGAGCCATTCTTCCTTGAACTATACCGCCATTCCGGGCGCTATAAATGAAGTATTCGCCAGGCGAACTCACTGCCAACCGAGCTAATTGGTTCTTTGCCTCTTCCAGTCCGTCGACAGCCTTTACCCAGATTGGGTGACCATCGGCTAGTTTCTTGAAGATGTCAAACTTCGCATCCATAACCGCCCCCCCAACATTGGATTTGTTATCGCTGTCTGAGGTAAGGGCAACCATGCTTCCATTTCGTCAGCTCAATTAAAAACCTTTCAAATCAAACAGTTGCGCGATCCAAGCTTAGGAGATGATCCTTTGCCGGGCCCCAATTCGAGTGTTGTTTTCGGGGCAGCAGGTATTTTCTGCTTACTTTTCGAGTAAATGGCCGGGGAGTTTATTATCAACGGGCGGTCGTTTCCACGTGCAAAGGGGCGAATTCGTAATTGCTAAGAAGACGTGGAGTAGCATGCTGGCTTCTTTAGTGGAGGCGCGATATTCGTTTGGCTATTCCTCTTTTGACAAGTCTAACTCTGCTTCTGGTATCGGAAGAGTGGCGGTGACGGTGGTTCCTCCCTGAACGGAGGATAGTTCGAGGCTGCCTCCCAGTTGGCGCACCCGTTCATTCATACCGCGCAATCCCACACCAAGTGCGCCCATCCAGTCCTGAGTCCTGTTTTCCCAATTCTTTGACTGAGTGCTGCTCCCTTCGTCAATGATCTGGAGGAGTACGCAGCGGTTCTCAGTGAGGAGTCGGACGGTTGCCCTTGGGCTGCCAGAGTGCCGGTGCACGTTCGTTAAGCTCTCTTGAAGGACGCGAAATAGCGCTAGTTCCAGGTCGCCAGGAATGCGGTCAAATGCTGGAGAAACCTCAAACATTGTTTTGATTCCACTCCGCTTTGTAAATCCTTCCAGATACCATGGGATTGCTGATTTCAAGCCCAACTCTTCCAGCATAGGGGGATACAGCAGGTAAGAAATAGTGCGAACTTCCTTGATCGCCTCTTCAATCAGCTCGGAGCATTCGGTCAGTTGACTATCATCTTCTGGTTGCCCCCGTTCGCGCGAGGACTTGATGGAATCCACCTTCATCTTTAAACCAACGAGGTATTGGCCTACGCTATCGTGAAGGTCTCTGCCGATGCGCCGGCGTTCATCGTCCTGGCTTTGCAGGAGACGGAGAGAAAGTTGCCGGAGTGACTTCTCCGAATCGCGCAACTTTCTTTCGGCCGCCGTCCTCTCGACTATCTCTTTTCGTAACGCCTCATTAGCTTTTACTTTCTCGGTAAAATCTCGCGTAACTTTTCCGAATCCAATCAATCTGCCAGCGTCGTTTCTTATGGCTGTAATGATCACGTTGGCCCAGAAACGGGAGCCGTCTTTGCGAAGACGCCATCCCTCGTCTTCCAGCCGCCCTTTCTCAGCGGCGATCTCAAGCTCCCGTTGCGGTTTACCCGATCTGAGGTCTTCCTCGGGATAAAAGATGGAAAAGTGCTTACCTATGATCTCGGAGACTCCATATCCTTTGATGCGTTCTGCTCCCGTATTCCAGCTGCTGATGTGACCCTGCACATCCAACATGAAGATTGCATAGTCCTGAACGGCATCTACAAGAAGCCGGAATCGCTCTTCACTACGGCGCAGGGCAATCCTGGCTTCGCCACTTGCAAAGGAAGTATCACCTTCGTCAAGCACTATCGCAGAATGTTCCGCGCAAACTCTCATAAGCGGCTGAGAGTCCTTTTGGCCATTAAAGTGAGCCACCGGATAGGCACATCGCAGGGAGAAAGCAAGCTTCGTCGCCAATTCGTTCCAGAGCTGTTCGAGCCGTATGGCGGCCTCGACCTTACCCTCCGTCCACAATAGAGAAACCATCTCTCCAAATGCGGCAATTTCGGGACGCGCCGTTTTAGCGCGCGCCTTGGTTCTCACGATTGCCCCACCGACTATCGCTTCGAAGCGGCCGCTGTCGGGCATCCCTTCCATCATGACCTTCGATAAAAGTTCAGCAGCATCCAGCTCAAGGTACCTTCCCTCATTGGTGGCCTTGGGGATATCCAAGCCGCGAGCGGTAAGCCAGTGCTGAAGTCCTTCGCGATGCATCTTGGTTGCAATGACGAGCGCAGCATTGCCGGCGCCCAAAGCACTACCGATAAAGCTAGACAATGCCTCAAGCAGAGAATCGCTCTCTTGATAGAAGTAGGCAACATGGTCGCCCTGAGAGGGACCGCCCGGCTGCCACTGAAGCATCAGATACCTGGGGTCGGGACTCAAAGCACTAGTAGTCATTTCGATTCTCCTGCCTGACACGTAGCGGCCGCCCACTCCCATGCTTGGATAACGGGCCCTGTGACCCCATCATCGTCATCGTGTTTGATAAGCTGCTATACCCTGTTTCTGATCGAACGTAACACACTCGTTCGTTGAGTTCACCTGTAAAGCTCGGATGGTCATCAAAATTCCAGCGAGTATTCAACTACGAGTGTTGTGACGATGCGGATCTCGTACCCTGCTTTTTATTCGCGTACATATCCTGATCCGCGCGGGCCATGAGTTCTCCAAGCGAGCAGGCAGTTTCCGGATCGAACCGCGCAATGCCGATGCTAAATGACACCTTATAACGGGACTCCTCGGCATTCGCCTTTTCAAGACTCCTATCCATCCGAGGCTCGATCGCTTGCCTGTTTGGGATGGAGGCTTCCGAGGCTAGCACGGCAAACTCGTCTCCACCGAGCCGGGCCAGAATGTCCGAGTCACGGAAGGTCTCCTCCAGCGCATCGGCAGCCCGGATAATTGCCAGATCCCCCTCCCGATGTCCGAAGGCATCGTTAATCCCCTTCAAATTGTCCATATCGAAAAAGAGGAGTATGACGTCTTGAGACTGGCGATGAGCAAGCTTCAACTGGTGCATCGCCGACGCTAGAAAACCGCGCCGATTGTAAAGACCGGTAAGTTCGTCCGTGACGGCCAGCGAACGAATTTCTCGATCCAGCAGCGACTGCCTTATGGCACACGATGCCGCTAGCTGCAGAACATTGTCAAGGCTTCGCGACTTCGGAGCGCCTGACTTTAGCCAGTTGGAGATCTCCTCTAACGCAGACAGAATCTGGTCGAGTTCAGTGTCTTCCGAACGCAAAGCGGTAGAAAGTAGAGACTCCAGCGTTTCTTTACGAATGCCTGGCCCCCTCTTAATGGAGAGCACCTTGGCACTAGCCGAGGGACCAGCAAGAGAGAGCCTCTCCTCATCCCAGTTGTTGGAACCTCGGGGTGGCATCCGTACCTCTCGCGTCGCGCATGAATCTAAGAACTCGGCTCAGCTGGGCCACTTTAGTGATCCAGTCATCGTCGAGCAATAGGGTAAAAGCTGTATAAGGCCGCTAGGGGATACTCTCTGAATTCACCGGATCGTACCTAGAGTAGTCATCCACGGTGGTGCTGCGGGAGATCATCGCAGTGTTGCCAAAACTTTTCGCCTTGGGCGTGTCTGCGCTAACTTTTGCGCTTGTGGCGGCTCCCGAACGACTTGGGAGGTCGTCGCCCATCTCCAGTAAGGTAATCCCGATCCTCGGTGGTTTAGCGTATGGGTATGCAAACCTCTTAGCCTGAAGATGAAAGAGCGAGGAGAGCAGGGGGGCGAGTCCCTTCGAATGCCCGAGGGGAGCGGGGTCGTCCTTTTTGCTCTCGCCGAAAGGACCCGTGATGCGTTGCCCGAGTCATGAGAGACAAAGCTAACGAACAGGGGCCATAGCGGCAGACTACGATGTGATCTTCGCAATCGCTATGACTGCCGACAAGAATACACCCCTGGTAATTCTGGAAACCCCCGTTGACAGTCAATCTTGCAGTGCGCGCCAGAATGCGCAATCCCAACACCCAGTAGTTCCACTGGAAATATCATCCTCCGAGCACTCTTCAGCTTGTTTTATGCGGCGTTCTTGTGTAGCCTTCGCTTACCTACACTCCTGTCCCCGGGAGGGTTTTATGGAAACCGTAAGCGGTTGTTTTGCACATGTCCTTTTATTCGCCTGCCCGAAATGCGGAATTCCTTTAGCTTCTGCATGCGCAAGCACAGAGAGGAATTTGGAGACCGCGGATGCGCACTGGTTCAATCCACATTGCCCTTGTGGATGGACGGGATCAGTGACCGGCCTTCAT
>JGI12635J15846_10004764_pt1 | contig 11714 bp, 12 predicted proteins | sample BlaSpr_A8_OM2_M2_FD_15846 | JGI IMG/M metagenome (IMG submission 15846) | reverse complement strand
CTGCAGTCCAGCTCGGGGTATATCGCGAAACCCCAACCGTTGTTCTCGAACCAACAGTGCACCGGCAGCAACGCCGCTCCGGTCTCGATCGCGAGCTTCGCCGGCCCCGCCGGCATCCGGGTTGGTGCGCCGAAGAAATCGACTTCAACACCGGTGCGGGTGAGGTCGCGCTCGGCCATCAGGCATACCGCCCGGCCGCCGCGGAGCCGCTCGCACAGCAATTCGAAAGGCGGTCGGTTGCCGCCGGACAACGGCACCACTTCGAAGCCGAGACTCTCGCGGTAGTTGATGAAGCGCTTGTACAGCGACTCGGGTTTGAGTCGCTCCGCGACGGTGGTGAAGCTACCTCGCGTCTGCACCAGCCAGATCCCCGCCATATCCCAGTTGCCGCTATGCGGCAACGCCAGTACAACCCCGCGGCCGGCGCCCAAAGCCGCGTCCAGGTTGTCAGTCCCCACGAACGACTCGTTGAGCTGGCGAGCCAGGGTGCGGTGGTTGACCGTCGGCAGCCGAAACGCCTCGCGCCAGTAGCGGCCATACGACTCCAGCGAGGTGCGCATCAGCGCGTCAGGCACCTGGGCAGGCGGCACGCCTATGACGCGGGCCAAGTTCTTGCGCAGCTGATCCGGGCCGCCGTTTCGGGCCGCATACCGCGCTCCGGTGTCGAATGCGCTGCGCGCGGCGAATTCTGGCAGTGCCCGCACAGCCATCCAGCCGGCCGCGTACGCCCAGTCCGTCGCGGTACTGGTCACGAGGCGACGAGGCGCCCCGATCACCTTCAGACCCGCCGGAGCGGAGATCACGGCTCACCCGCTCCCAGGTTTCCCCCACCGGGCTTGGCATGATCACCCGCGGCTGGGGGCAGCGGGTCCACCGCCCCGGGCGAGGTCCGCACCCTATGCAATCGCTGCGCGCAGGTGATCAAGCTCGCCACCGCCAGCAGCCACATCGCCACCGGCAGCGCCCAGGGCAACGGAAATACCGGAAAATCCGACAGGCCGGCACCGGAAAGCACGATGATCAACCGTTCCGGCCGTTCGATGATGCCGCCGTCGCCGCGCAGTCCACTGGCTTCGGCCCGGGCCTTGATGTAGGAGATCACCTGCGAAGTGACCAGGCAGATCAACGTCGCCACCACCAACAGTCGGTCGCGCATGCCGAACGCAACCCACCACAGCAATCCGCAGAACACCGCGCCGTCGCTGATGCGATCGCAGGCGGCGTCCAGCACCCCACCGAAGCGGGTACCGCCGCCACGTTCGCGGGCCATCGCACCGTCGAGCATGTCGAAGACCGCAAAGAACGAGACCGCACACCCGCCGACGAACAGCTTGCCCATCGGGAAAAGCGCCAGCGCCGACGCCACGGTCGCGATGGTGCCGAAGATGGTGATGACATCCGGCGTCAAGCCGACGCGCAGGCAGGCCCTGGCGACCGGCGCGGTGACCCGCGCGAACGCCGCCCGGGACAGGAAAGGCGCCTTACTCATAAGCGCCGCTCCTCCTCATCGCTTCGCTCTGCATCGTCGCCGGCGCGACTCATAAGCGCCGCCGGCGCGGCTCATGGCTGCTTCGCCCACTCGGTGGCCAGCAACTGGCGGGTGTCGCGCAGCAACTGCGGGATCACCTTGGAGCCGCCGATGATGGTGATGAAGTTAGCGTCACCGCCCCACCGCGGCACAACGTGCATATGCAGGTGTTCGGCCAGCGACCCGCCCGCCGATGTCCCCAAGTTGAGGCCGACGTTGAAGCCGTGCGGCCGAGACACATTCTTGATGACGCGAATCGCCTTCTGGATGAACGCCATCAACTCCGCGCTCTCCGGGTCGGTGAGGTCCTCGAGCTCAGAAACGCGCCGATAGGGCACCACCATCAGATGGCCGGGGTTATACGGGTAGAGGTTGAGCACCGCGTAAACGACTTCGCCGCGGGCGACCACCAGGCCCTCCTCGTCGGGGAGCAGCGGAATGTCGGTGAACGGTTCCCCGGAGGTGGCGTCGTCGTGCTTCATCGGTGCTCCGGCCAGGTAGTTCATCCGGTACGGCGTCCATAACCGCTGCAGATGGTCGCTCTCGCCGACACCTCTGTCGAAGATGGTGCCGTCAGTGCGATCAGCTCGTGCGTCTTCACTCACAGGTCACTCATCCGTCCGACTCATCCGTCACTCACCGCCGGCCACTTTAACCAGTTCAGCTGTGGGAGCAGCATTCTCGCGATCGGCGATCCACTTCACGATGGCCGCGACCGCGTCGTCTCGGGCCACGCCGTTGACCTGGGTGCGGTCACCGAAACGGAAGCTCACCGCCCCGGCCTGCACATCACGATCGCCGGCCAGCAACATAAACGGCACCTTCTGGTTGGTGTGGTGGACGATCTTCTTAGCCATCCGGTCGTCGCTGGCATCCACGTCGACCCTGACCCCATGCGACTTCAGCTGCGCGGCAACCTCTTCCAGGTAAGCGACGTGTTCATCAGCGACCGGGATGCCGACCACCTGAACGGGCGCCAGCCACACCGGGAACGCCCCCGCGTAGTGCTCGGTGAGAATGCCGAAGAACCGCTCGATAGACCCGAACAGTGCCCGGTGGATCAACACCGGCCGCTGCCGGGTGCCATCGGCGGCGGTGTACTCCAGGTCGAAACGCTCCGGGAAGTTGAAGTCCACCTGGATGGTCGACATCTGCCAGCTGCGGCCCAGGGCGTCGCGGGCCTGCACCGAGATCTTCGGGCCGTAGAACGCTGCACCACCGGGATCGGGGACCAGCTCCAAACCCGACTCCCTTGCGACATCGGCCAGTGCCGCGGTCGAGGTCTCCCAGACCTCGTCCGAGCCGACGAACTTCTCCGGGTCCTTGGTGGACAGCTCCAGATAGAAGTCCTCGAGCCCGTAGTCACCGAGCAGCTCCAGCACGAACCTCAGCAGCGATGCCAGTTCGCCGTGCAGCTGTTCGTGGGTGCAGAAGATGTGTGAGTCGTCCATGGTGAAGCCGCGGGCCCGGGTCAGCCCGTGCACCACGCCAGACTTCTCATAGCGGTACACCGTGCCAAACTCGAAAAGCCGCAACGGAAGTTCCCGATAAGACCGCCCGCGCGAGGCGAAGATCAGGGTGTGCATCGGGCAGTTCATCGGCTTGAGGTAGTAGTCCTGCCCCGGCTTGCGCACCGTCCCGTCGTCGTTGTACTCGGCGTCGAGGTGCATCGGCGGAAACATGCCGTCGGCGTACCAGTCCAAGTGGCCCGAGGTGTGGAATAGCTGCGCCTTGGTGATATGCGGGGTATTGACGAATTCATACCCGGCCTCGATGTGCTTGCGCCGCGAATACTCCTCCAGCTCCCTACGCACAATGCCGCCCTTGGGGTGGAAAACCGCCAGGCCGGAACCGATTTCGTCGGGGAAGCTGAACAGGTCCAGCTCGATGCCGAGCTTGCGGTGGTCGCGGCGCTGCGCCTCTTCGATCAGCTCGAGGTGGCGGTCCAGCGCCTCCTGCGACTCCCAGGCGGTGCCGTAGATGCGTTGCAGGCTGGCGTTTTTCTGGTCGCCGCGCCAGTAGGCCGCCGAACTGCGAGTGAGCTTGAACGCCGGGATGTGCTTGGTCGTCGGGATGTGCGGCCCGCGACACAGGTCGCCCCAGACCCGTTCCCGGCTACGGGGATTGAGGTTGTCGTAGGCGGTGAGCTCGTCGCCGCCTACCTCCATGATTTCAGCGTCTCCGGATTTGTCGTCGACGAGTTCAAGCTTGTAGGGCTCGTTGGCAAGCTCCTCGCGCGCCTGTTCCCTGGACTCATAGACCCGCCGGTTGAACAGCTGTCCGTCCTTGAGGATCTGGCGCATCCGCTTTTCCAGGGCCGCCAAGTCTTCCGGCGTGAACGGCTCTGCCACGTCGAAGTCGTAGTAGAAGCCATCGGTGATGGGTGGCCCGATCCCTAATTTGGCTTGCGGGAACAGGTCCTGAACGGCTTGCGCCAACACGTGCGCGGTCGAATGCCGGATGACACTGCGACCCTCGTCGGTATCGGCCGCCACCGGGACGACCTCGGCATCAATGTCGGGCACCCAACTCAAGTCGCGCAGCTTGCCGTCGGCGTCGCGCACCACCACGATCGCATCCGGCGCGCCCCGCCTCGGCAACCCCGCCTCCCCGACCGCGGCGGCCGCGGTAGTCCCAGCAGGAACCCGGATCGGGGCTGCTGGGGCGGGGTATGCGGGGGCGCTCATCGGGTTGGTCTCCAATGGTTGGGGGTGTCTGAATTAATCGTTGCCATGCTATCGGGGTTAACCTCGAAGGACCCAAGCCATTATCGGTGGACCACACACCCTCACGGCTGGCCCGGCTTGAGTCGCACAAACAGCGCGTCGGCCTCGGTCAGCAGGGTGTCGCCGTCGCTCAACCGGCCGGAAACGAAGATCTTGCGCCCGTCCACCTGGTCGATTCCCGCGTCGAACTGCAGCTCTTTTTCGATCGGCACGATCTGGCGGTAATTGATTTTGAGGTAAGCCGTGCGCTGGTAGGGGCCGCCGGTGAGTACCGAGGAAGTCAGGCCGAGCACAGTGTCGAACAACATCCCGAGGGACCCACCGTGCACAGCACCGTTGCGTCCGAGATGAAACCGGGCGAAGCGCGCCCACCCCTGGATCCGGCCGTCGTCGGTTTTGCGGGCCGACATGGGAACCGTCAGGACGTTGCCGCGCATCGGCAGGTCCATCCTGCGCCCCGCCGGCGACTGCCACTCGTCTGCGTCGAACGGGCTCAGCAGTGCGGACACCTTCTCCAGCATGTCCGCGGCCTCGGTGATGACCTCGTCGGGAGCATCGACCGCGCGGGCATGATCTTGCAGCTTGCGCACCCCGTCGACGAACCGGCCGTAGTCAGGGCCGCCCTTGCGCGTCGGTTCAGGTGGATTGAATCCACCGCCTGGGTGTTTCTGATGGTCGCCGGCCACCAGAACACCGTATTGCCTGTCTGTTCATTGAGCCCCGGCGGCCGCCAGGGTTTCGAATTCGTCGTCGCTGAGTGTGATCTCGGCGGCCGCGACGTTCTCCTCCAGGTGCGCCACCTTCGACGTGCCCGGAATCGGCAACATCACCGGAGACCGTTTCAGCAGCCAGGCCAGGGCCAGTTGCGACGGCGTCGCGTCATGGTTGGCGGCGATGCGCTGCAGCGGGCCGTCGGCGGCGGCCAGCGGTCCAGCAGCCAGCGGGAACCACGGGATGAAGCCAACACCCTGGCTGGTCGCGGCATCCAGCAGCGGTTCGGAGCCTCGGGCGGACAGGTTGTACATGTTCTGCACCGACACGATCTGCGTGATCTTCTGCGCCTCAGTGAGCTGATCGACGTTGACCTCGGACAGACCGATGTGGCGGATCTTGCCTTCGTTCTTCAACGTGAGCAGCTCACCCACCTGGTCGGCCAGCGGGAAATTCTGGTCGATGCGGTGCAGCTGGAACAGGTCAATCGTTTCTACGCGCAGACGGCGCAGGCTCATTTCCAGTTCCTGGCGCAGGTAGCTGGGATTGCCCAGCGGGATCCAGATGTCCGGGCCGGTCCGCAGCAGTCCCGCTTTGGTCGCGATCACCAGCCCGTCGTAGGGATGCAGCGCCTCGCGGATGATCTTCTCGGAAATGTAGGGGCCGTAGGAGTCCGCGGTGTCGATGAAGTTCACACCGAGTTCGACGGCGCGCCGCAACACCCGGACGCATTCGTCGCGATCGGCGGGCGGGCCCCATACGCCCTTGCCGGTCAGGCGCATGGCGCCGAAGCCGAGTCGGTTGACGGTCAGATCGCCGCCAAGGGTGAACGTTCCGGATGCTTGGGCAACAGATTTTTGTGCGGTCACGTTTACGACCGTACGCCGCGAAGGCGATGGCGCATCCCGGCGTGGCAAGCTGAGGAAGTGGACCTAGAAGCGCTACAAGAGCTTCCGCTGACCTACCCGGAGATCGGCGCGACCGCATCCGGCGACCTGCCGCCGGGATATGGCCACCTTCGAGTGGAGGCCCAGATCGGCACGGGTCAAGAGCGTTTCGAGCAAGCTGCCGACGCCGTCATGCACTGGGGCATGCAACGCGGCGCCGGCCTGGGCATCCAGGCCAGCTCCGATGTCGTTGAGGTCTCCGCGGTGGTGTTGGTGAAGCTGGGTTTCCTGCGTGCACCGGGCCGTGTGGTGTACGTCGTCGACGAACCCGATCTCCGCGGATTCGCCTACGGCACCTTGCCAGGGCATCCAGAGTGCGGCGAGGAACGGTTCGTCGTTCGTCGCGACCCGACCACCTCGGCGGTGTTCGCGGAGGTGTCGTCGTTCTCCCGGCCCGCGACCTGGTGGAGCAAAGCAGGTGGCCCGGTGGTGTCGGTCGCCCAGCGCGTCATCGCCAACCGCTACCTGCGCGCGGTCTAACCCCAGCCGGCCAATAACTCTTCCGCGCCGGCACACATCTTCTCGATGACGTCGCCCACCGGCGCGTCGTCACTGATCATCCCGACGCCCTGGCCGGCGGTCACGGGGGCAATCCGGCAGTCGTCGGCAGAGATCGAGGCGGCCAGCTCTTCGCGGGCCGGCCGATCGGCGGCAAGTGCGTCCTCTTTACCCGCCCAGCGCGCGACGAAGTCGTTTGCGAGCACGCGCGACTGAAACCGCGCCGGCCAGGGCAAGCCCTTCGCGAGGTCGAAGACCCGGGTGATCGCGGTGTCGGTTGCCCGGGCCGCGATCAGGGCGCGGCGGCTGCCGTCGCCGGTCAGGGCCTCAGGGCATGCTGCCAGACGGGTGCCAATCCATGCTCCGCTGGCGCCGGCGGCCAGCACGGCCGCCAGGCTTCGGGGCGAAGCGATTCCGCCGCCGGCAAGCACCGGCACTGACACGGCATCCAAAACGTTGTCCAGCAACGGCAGTGTCCCGAGCTTCGCGTCCCCGTGCCCGCCACCCTCGGATCCGCGGGCGACCAAGATGTCGACGCCGGCGTCGACCGCCTGACGGGCGCCCAGACTGTCGTATACCTGTGTGACGGTGGGGATTCCGGCGTCCTGCGCCTTGGCGACCCACGACCAGTCGGTGCCGAAGCTGACCGACAGCAGGATGGGCCCCGCCGCCAGCGCATCCTCCAGCAGGCCCGTCTCATTGCGCATCACCCAGTCCACCAGGCCGATTCCGAACGCTCCGCGCACCTGCTGCAGTTGGGTTTGGAGCAATTCTCTGGTCGCGACGCTCCCCATACCGACCATGCCCAGACCACCTGCTGCGGTGACGGCGGCGGCCAGCCGACCACCCGCAACTCCGCCCATCGGCGCGTTGACGATGGGTACCCGCAGGCCGAAGCTCGTTGACCAGGGCGTCGATAACATCCCGCTATTCGGCCACCGATGGGATCGCCTTCAACACGGTCAACATGATGACCGAATCCTCGACCGCGTGCAGCGCGTGACGTTCCGCCGGAATAGCGATGTAGTCGCCGGTCTTGCCGTCCCAGGCGTCGCCGCTGGTGGTGAGGCGCACATGACCCTGCAATACCTGCAGCGTGGCCTCACCAGGACTGTCATGCTCGGACAGGTCGTGACCGGCAAGCAAGGCCAGCAAGGTCTGCCGAAGTTCGTGAGTGTGCCCACCGTGAATGGTGTGCGCGGCCCGCCCGCTGTGCGACTGTTGGGCCTCGGTGAGCTTTTCGGCGGCCAGACTGGTCAGCGATATGGATTCCATGAATGAGTCCCCTTGGTGTGACGTGGGCTGTCCGGCATCTTAAGTCAGTTCGTAGGTCTCAGTCGGTTCAGATCAACCAGTCGGTATGGCTTCAGTTCGAGCGNACGCCACGCTACAACTCGATCCCGTGAGGTAGCTTTCCCCGGCCCGCGCGGGGACTAACGGAGACTTCTCGGGACACATNCANCGNCNGTCGGGCATCCTTAGCGCATGAATGTGGAGGCCCTGCTGCAATCAATCCCACCGCTCGCGGTCTACCTGTTGGTCGGCGGTGTGGTCGGGGTCGAGAGCCTGGGCATTCCCCTTCCGGGAGAAATTGTGCTGGTCAGTGCGGCGCTGATGTCATCGCATCACGACTTGGCCGTCAACCCGATTGGGGTCGGCGTCGCCGCCGTGATCGGCGCGGTGGTCGGCGACTCGATCGGCTACACGGTCGGCCGCCGCTTCGGCATGCCTCTCTTCGACCGGCTTGGCCGTCGGTTCCCGAGACATTTCGGTCCCGGGCATGTCGCGCTGGCCGAGCGAGTGTTCAGCCGCTGGGGAGTTCGGGCGGTATTCTTCGGCCGCTTCATCGCCCTGCTGCGGATACTCGCCGGGCCGCTGGCCGGCGCCTTGAAAATGCATTACCCGCGCTTCCTGGCCGCCAATGTGTCGGGTGCCATCTGCTGGGCAGGCGGCACTACCGCGCTCGTCTATTTCGCCGGGCTGGCCGCCGAACGCTGGCTCGAGCGGTTCTCCTGGGTCGCGCTGATCATCGCTATCGTGGCCGGCCTCACCGCTGCAATCTTGCTGCGCGAACGCACATCTCGCGCGGTCGCCGAGCTCGAGGCCGAGCACTACCGCAAGACGGGCAGCACCGCAGACGACACCGTTTGAAATCTCCGCACCGCGCGGCTAACCGGGCGCCGGCCGGTGTTGGTCGATGAGAGTGCGGGCCATATTCTGGGCACGGTGAGCTGCCTCCAAGTCACCGACGGCCGCGAGAATGATGGCGCCCTTCATCAGGATGTGCCAGGACGAAGCGAAGTCCTCGACGTCGGTGAGACCGGCTGCCAGAGCGCGTTGGCGCACGATGTCGCGGACGTGGTCGATGTGAGCGACGCTGGCCTTCCCGGCAGGATGATCGGCCCCCAGCTCGAGCAGCACGTTGATAAACGAGCAGCCTTCATAACCGTCGCGGCTTTGGAACCAGTCGTGCATGACGTCGAAGATCGCCAGCAACTGTTCCTCGGGGGTGCTGCCGCGCTGCCGCGACTTCGCCTCAATCAAACCGTGAGTCCAAAGCTCTTCACGACGGTTCAGCACGGCCAAGACCAGGTCGTTTTTGGTCGCGAAGTGCCGGTAGAGCGTTGCCTTGGCCACACCGGCGCGCTCGATCACCTCGTCGGTACCTACCGCACGGACCCCGCGGTGGCTGAACAGCTGGTACGCCGCGGCCAAGATCCGCTCACGCGCCGAGACCGAAGGCGTCGCGACATCAGGGCTAGCCATAGCGATCCTCACGATACTCATAACCCCTCTTGTGTAGACAGACCGCCCTGTCTTGTTATACAAAAGAGATTCATCTCGGCACAACGTCTGTCTTCAGATACCAGGACGGGCATCCATCGCAGCGTCACCGACGCCAGTCGATCAGGGAGTCCACTATGAGCCCGGTTATCGCGGAAACCTTTTCACCTATGTCCAGCCCCCATCTGATGCTCAGCACCCGATTGGTCTCCAACCTTGGCAACGAGCACAGCACGCTGAGGGCAACCACCGACCGCGACGGGTCGGCGATGCTCATCCACGCGGGCGGTGAGATCGACGCTTCGAACGAGGAGACCTGGCGCCAGCTGGTGAGCGAAACGGCCCACTCCGTCATCCCGCCCGGACCATTCGTCGTTGACGTCACCGGGCTTGATTTCATGGCCTGCTGCGCGTTCGCAGTGCTTGCCGAGGAAGCCGAAAGGTGTCGCCGCCGCGGCGTCGAACTGCGTCTGGTGAGTTACCAGCCGATCGTCGACCGAATCATCAAAGCTTGTGGCCTCAGCGCCGTGCTGCCCATCTACCCCACCCCGGGGGCCGCACTGGCTGCGGCCCGATACTGCTCGATTTGATCCACGGCCACGGGGCGGTTCCGGAGCGCGAGCAGTTGGGCGCCCTGGTGCAACGGGTGCGCCCGGCGTTGGATGCGCTGGGTGAATACGACTCTGTGGTTGACGAACTCAACCGCATCGCAGCGCTGGGTAATGGGGCGACACGGCAGCTGGGTGCATGGCGAAGACGCGGCGAGGTGATGGATGTCATCGAGGAGGCCGCCGTGGCCACGCTGAGCTGAATTACGCCGTGGTCTTCATCCTCGATTTCGTTGTAGGAGTTGCCCGCTCGTCAAGCAAGAGGCGTTTCCGGTGATCGCCGGCGAATCCCCCTACTCCCTCCCGGATCGGCGAGAACACCAACGGACCTATGCCATGAGCCGTACGATGGTGGGGGCGCTTGTCGGGGGGCGCACTTCTGGTCCGCCATGATGCTTTGGGAGGCGCAGTGGACGTCCTACTCGGGGTATCGATGGATTCCACAAAAATCCGTATGGTGCTGGTTGAAGGCGAAAACGCCGACGGGGCCACAGTCGACGAAGACAACTTCCACACCAACACCCCTGACCCGGACAACCCGGCCACCTCTGGCACCGGCAGTCAGGTGCTGTCGGCCATCCTGGGCACCCGAGAAGGCGCTGCCGAGGGTGGGTACGCGCTGGCATCGACCGGGGTGGTGTGGAGCGACCCCACCGAGGCCGCCGCGCTGCGCGACGCGCTGGCCGCCCACAAGGTCGAGAACGTCATGCTGGTGTCGGCGTTTGTCGCGGCGGCCGCGTTGGCCCAAGCTGTCGGGCACGAAACTGGTTGCGGCCGCATCGCGATGCTGCTCGTTGAGCCGGACAGCGCGACCTTGGGCATCGTCGACTCCGACGACGAGTCCGTCACTGTGGTGTCCACGGAACTACTGGACTTTTCCCGGCTCGCCGGCGAGCTTGCAGCCGGCCTTGACGCCGACACTGTTGCCCACTTGGCTGACATGGTCACGAGCTGTGACACGGTTCAGACGCGTCCCGAGAGCCTCTTCGTCGTCGGCCACGGCATCGACATTGCCCGGCTCAAGCCGGCGCTGGAGGCCATGACTCCGCTTAGGGTGAGCACACCTGAGGACCCGGAGACGGCGCTGGCCCGAGGGGCGGCGCTGGCGTCAGCGAAGGCGCCATTGTTCACCTCAACCATTGCCGCANTGGCTTACTCGCAAGACCCTGGTACCGACAGGGTGGACCGATATCTCATCATCCCCGACGTCTCAGACGTCGNGTCCGAGCCGGTCGCATACAGCCTTGTTCTCGACCCGGACACNGTTACCGAGTCGGACACCGAAACCGATGCCCATACCGAAATCGTCCTGATGGACTCAGCAGTTGACGGTGGTCCAGACAAGACCCGGCGGCCCCGCAGTCCCCTATTGCTCGTCGGCAGCACGCTGGCCGCACTGATCGTCATCGCGCTGGTAGCACTGGAGCTCGCGCTGGCGGTCAATATCCGCACCACCGTCGCGTTGCAACCCGGTCCGCAACAGAATCTCATCGTCCCGACCGAGGCGCCGGCACCTGCGCCAACGGTGCGGGCGGCTATCCCGGCTGCCCAGCGCGCGCCCAGCGTGCCCAATCGTGTTGTTGCGGCGCCGGCCATACCAGCGCCCGTTCCAGCAGCCAGGCCGGCCATACCAGCGCCGGCGGCACCCGTTCCAGCCGCCGTGCCGGCACCGTTGCCTGCGCCCGCGGATCCATTGCCCGTTCTGTTTCCGTTCTCTGCCGTCGGCGCTATTCCGGCGGCTCCGCCGCCCGTTGTCGCGCCGCCTGTTTCGGCTGAGTTTTTCCCGAACCTGCTACTGACTGCGACCCCGCCGGCACAAGTACCGGCGCCCGCGGCCGCGGTCCAGGTGCCGGCGCCCGCGGCTACGGTCCAGGTGCCGCTGCCGGCGGCGCCCAAAGCACCGTGCAACTAC
>JGI12635J15846_10004763_pt1 | contig 11716 bp, 10 predicted proteins | sample BlaSpr_A8_OM2_M2_FD_15846 | JGI IMG/M metagenome (IMG submission 15846) | reverse complement strand
CAGCATCCCGCCAGGAAAAGCGGTGCGCTTCAAACCCGGCAAGGAATTGCAGGGCCTGGAAGGCGCCAAGCCAGCCGAGTCAGCATAATCAAATTACTTTACGGCCCGCCGCTTTAACTTCGCTAATTTCTCAGCGGAACAGTGCCGTCATTATGAGTCAGCAGCTTAGTTTTCTGTTTCCGTCGTCGCTCGCACGCTCTTCCGTAGATACATCTCCAAAATCAAATATATAACTGCGGCAATAACTAGCCACTGAATCACAGGAACAAGAAACATGTCGCCGATCAGCTCCGCATACCCTGGCCGCGCCACCCCGACCCAGAACTGCACCAGGCCCAAACCCGGCTGCTGCGTTAGTCGTATCGCCTCCCAGAGCCATAAATTTGTCTGACCATTTTGCGGAGCCGCCAAGGCGCCGGGCAGATACCATAAATACAGCCTCACCAGAAGCAACTCGATCACAAGCCCGATACCAAGGGCCGCAATTAACATTCGCCAGTGAATTTTCGCCACGACATTCATTCTGGTCTTCAAAATAAAGTGAGGTCCCCCGTAACACCGACACCATCACATGAACATTAACCGGAAACACTACAGAAATACGACACTACCAAATTGACTGACTGGCGCGCCCTCCACATCTGTGCTGTACTGTTATTTCGCCGCTTCCAAGGTTCGCCATATCATTCGTGGCCACTCGATTCCCAGAAGGCACCACTCAACCGCTTCCCGTCAACATAGATTGGCGTACCATTCCGCCCGTCAGTCGCTATTACACCGTCACTCCAGCTAGTCCTTCGCGCAAGAGTCTCGCACTCGCAGGACTTCTGTTCCTGTTGACCTTGTGTACTTGCCTCGTTGCGGGTGCGCAATTTTCGGTGGCCTTCGCGCACAACCAGTCCGTCTCCGTGGACGAATTCGTACGCGCTTTTAAACTTCTGTATCAACATCCGGCAGCACTGCTCAGCGGCTTGCCGTTCGCGGCCACGCTCATGACCATCCTGCTAGCTCACGAACTTGGTCATTTTTTCGCTTGCCGCCACCACCACATTCGAACCAGCTACCCGTTCTTCGTCCCAGCGCCCACACTCATCGGCACTTTCGGCGCATTCATTCTGCTGCGCTCACCTATTCGCAACACTCGCGCTCTCTTTGATGTTGGAGCCTCCGGACCTTTCGTTGGCTTTTTATTCGCAATTCCCGCGCTAGTCTTCGGCGTCTTGAGCGCAAGAGTCGTTCCCGGTCTCGCCGATCCCGCCAATTCCGACGTAGTATTTGGCGTCCCCTTGATTCTCCAAATCCTTGCGAGAATTTTTCATCCCAACGTTCCGGTAGACTCGCTGCTGTTACATCCAGTGGGACGCGCCGCCTGGGTTGGCTTGTTTGCGACGTCGCTAAATCTTCTGCCCGCGGGGCAACTCGACGGTGGCCACATTCTTCGCTCGCTTAGTGCACGCACTCATTCCCTGGTCTCCACGTTTCTGCCCGCGCTGCTGCTCTTTCTCGGCTTCTTCCGCCATTGGACCGGCTGGTACATCTGGGCCGCCCTGCTATTCGGCCTCCGCTTTCTCCGCACCGCCCCCGTCTACGACGACACGCCACTCGACCCCGATCGCCGCTTTGCCGCTTTCCTCGCGCTGCTAATATTCCTGCTCTGTTTCATGCCTGCCCCCATCATTAATCTCTAAGAGAACTCTACTGCCTTAGCTACCATCTCTTCTCTCGCACCTCAACAAAAATCCGCGAATTGTCTTGGGCCCGTAAGGTCGCATTTGCGCCTACGGATTTTGCGAATGTCCCAACAACCAACTCCGGTTATCATGCTTGGTCACTTCTTTTACCAATGCCAAAAAATACATAGCTCATGCCACCACTCATTCGAACCCTGCGCCTCACCGATCTTTTACTTCTCTTCATCGGCTCCGTAATCGGCTCAGGAATTTTCCTCACTCCCAGCCTAATCCTCCATCAACTCGACGGCTCAGTAGGATTGTCCCTGATGGTCTGGTTCGTTGGCGGCATCCTCTCACTGCTCGGCGCACTCACCTACGCCGAACTCGCCGCCTCCAATCCGGAAGCCGGCGGCCTGTACTGCTATATTCGTGACGGATTCGGGCGCGCCCCCGCATTCCTCTATGGCTGGAGTCTTTTTCTGATAATCGCCAGCGGCACCATCGCAGCGCTGGCACGCGCTTTCACTCGCTACCTCGCCGAGATCATCCCGCTCTCATCGATCGCCAGCACCGTCATCGGCGTGGCCATGATCGCGGTGGTCACGTCTGTAAATGTCTGGGGGACTCGCAAGAGTTCCGACCTGCAAAACTGGACCACGCTTACAAAGTTCGGCATGGTAGCTATTCTCAGCGCCGTGCTGCTTTCGATGGGTCATCACGCTGCCGATCTGCCGCGAGCCCTTGGCACGACGCAACACGGATTCTCACTGCTATCAAATTTTGGTCTCGCGATGATTGCAGTGCTCTGGGCTTATGAAGGATGGCAATTCGGCACTTACAGCGCCGGAGAAGTTTTGAAGCCCCAGCAAAATTTTCCGAAGGCGTTCCTGATGGGCTCTCTATTTTTGATGGCTCTTTACTTGACCGCGGTAATCGCTTATCTCGTCGCGCTCGGTCCCGCGGCAGCCGCCGCGACCGACGCGATCGCAGCCAGCGCCATGAGCGTCGTGCTGGGACCGTGGGCGGGAAAAATCGTAGCCATCGCCATTCTGATTTCCACCTTTAGCGCCACCAATAGCGTGATCCTTACCGCCCCGCGCGTTTTTTACGCCATGGCCAACGACAATCTCTTCTTCAAAAAGCTTGCGCAGGTACACCCACGATTTCAAACGCCGGCATCGGCAATCATTGCGCTCGGCGTATGGTCGGCAATTCTTTCCTGCGCCGGCAAATTCGCCGAGCTGGCTTCCGGTGCAATCTTTATCGGATGGATTTTTTACGGCCTCGGCGCCGCGGCAATTTTTCCCATCCGCCGAGCTTCAAGAGGCCTGCCAATTCCCTACCGCGTGCCCGGCTATCCCTGGACGCCGCTGATCTTCGTAATTGTCGCCGCCGCGATCGTCTGCAACGCCGTGTTTCTGGCCTTCATCGATCCACGCCAGTTTCGCTACTTGGCGGTAGCTATCTTGATTTTCTTGCTTGGGCTCCCCGCCTACTATTTCTGGCGCAAAAAACAATCTTCCGCCTAGCTCCCGTCACATCAGGCTCAACGGGTCCATATCCACAATCACGGCCTTATCCGGAATTTCGTTAGCCTCACAATGATCGAGCGCCCCGGCCAGGAGTTTGGTCAGCACCGATCGCTTTGGCGATTTCAGCAGAAATTGAAACCGGTATTCCTTTTTCAGTCGCGCTAAAGGCGCCGTGGCGGGACCCAGAATCCGCACACCCTTACCATTGTGTGGTGAAAAATATTCCGAGAGTTGCCGTGACCAGCGAATCGCTTTCTCCAGATTCGTATCGCGCACGATTACGTTGGCCAGCGAAGTAAACGGTGGATATCCCATGGTTCTACGAAAATTCGTCTCGCGCTCAAAAAATGCNCGGTAATCCTGTTTTACTGCATNCTGAATCGCGTAGTGTTCCGGGTAATATGTTTGAATCAACACCCGTCCGTGAAGTTCGCCTCGCCCGGCGCGTCCAGCGACCTGCGTCAACAATTGAAACGTGCGCTCCGCCGCGCGAAAATCCGGCATGCTCAGCAACCCATCCGCAGAAATCACGCCCACCAGCGTCACACGCTGAAAATCATGTCCCTTCGCCAGCATCTGTGTTCCGACCAGGATGTCGAGCGCTCCACCTGCAAACGCTCCTAGTGTTTCCTGGTATTGCCGCTTCGTACGCGTCGTGTCGCGGTCCAGTCGCGCGATGCGCGCCGAGGGAAATTCCTTACGGAGCCGTTCTTCCAGATGCTCCGAACCCTCCCCAAAAAAATAAACATATTTGGAATCGCACTTCGGACAATTCTTCGGCACCTGCGCGATAAACCCGCAATAGTGGCACTCCAGGCGATTTCTGTTCTTGTGATACGTCATGGAAATGCTGCAATTCGCGCATTGCACCGAGGCTCCGCAACTGCGGCACAACACCGACCAGGAATATCCACGGCGGTTGATGAGCACCAGCGCCTGCGTGCCGCCCGCCAAACATTCCTGAATTCCGGCACGCAGCGTAGCGGAAATCGAGCTGGCTTGATGCGTCTGCTGAAACTCTTCCCGCAAATCAACGACTTCCACCTTCGCCAGTTCGCGATTTTCCACACGAGAACCCAGCGTCAACAACTCGTACTTCCCGGTCGTGGCGTGATGGTAGCTTTCCAGCGAAGGCGTGGCCGACCCCAGCAGCGCCACCGCGTTTTCCATTTTTGCCCGGACGATGGCCACATCCCGCCCGTGATAGCGCGGCGTCTCTTCTTGTTTGTAGCTGTTCTCCTGTTCCTCATCCACGATGATCAGCCCGAGCCGCTCCAGCGGCGCAAACACCGCCGAGCGCGTCCCCACTACGACGCGCGCCTCGCCGTTTCGTACCCGCCACCACTCCCGCGCGCGCTCCACATCGGTAAGCGCCGAGTGCAGCACCGCCACTCCTTCGAATCGCGCGCCAAACCACGCCCGGCATTGCCGTCCAATCCACAACGTCAACGCGATCTCCGGCACCAGCACCAGCGCGGTTTTTTGCCGCGCCAGCGTTTCTTGTATCGCCCGCAAATATACTTCTGTCTTCCCGCTGCCCGTTACGCCATACAGCAACTGCACACCAAATTCTCCCAATTCGAATCGCGCGCGGATGCGCTTCAACGCCATATCTTGGTCGGGATTCAATTCATGTGCCGGCGGCGCATATCCCACATCAAAAGGATCCTCGGCGGGATCGATCGGCTCCTCCCAGCTGTAGAGTAAATCGCAGGCAAGCATGCGTTCGACCGCACCACGCGAAAGATCGGCTAACCTCAACAAGTGCGGCAGAGGCAGCGGCCCGCGTTCAAATTCCAGCAACTCTCGCACTCGCCGGATTTGTCCTTGAAATTTCTCCAGCGCCTTTCCTTGCAACGGGCGCACTCGATTTTCCCGCGGCCCATCCGTGCTGTTTTCCCGCTTTTCGGATTCTTCAGTTCGCCAGGCAAGAACCGTCTGCGTCTTCTGCTTTCTCGCAAGCAAGCTCTGCCGAATCTCCACAAGGCCCCGTCGCGCAAGCCGCTGCAATACCGTGCTGCTCAATCCAGACTTTTCGAGCGTGCTAGCCGCCAAAATCCCCTGCTTTGCGATCAATTTCGAGAGCAGTGCGATTTCCTCGGCGCCAAATTCATCGCCAAGCGTGCCCGACTTTGAATCGACAAGCTGACGCCCGGCCTTGGTAATCGCAATTTGCTGTTGCGCGCGCAATTCCGTTACGGGAGGCAACATGGCACGAAACACTTCTCCGATCGGAGCCAGGTAATACCCGGCGATCCAATGCCCCAGCTCAATCAGCTTCGGCGTTAAAGCCGGAATCACATCTAGCACTCTGCCGATCTCGCGAATTTTTGCTTTTTCCGGCGCCCGCTCAGGCAGATCAACCACGACTCCCACGAGCGATTTCTGTCGAAAGGGTACGAGTACGCGCACCCCGGGCTGCACAGCTGGACGCAGTTGTTCAGGTACCACGTAAGTAAACGTGGTTCGCAGCGGCACAGCCAGCGCCACATTGCAAAATGTCTTGTTCATATCTCGGCGTGTAGTTTAGCAGGCGGTGAGATTTGGAAAGAGGAGGCGCGCCCTACAGACTGATCAAAAAAATTCCCAGGAAAATGGTGATGATGCCGGCCCCCTGCCACCGCGCAACATGTTCTTTCAAAAAGATGGCTGCCAAACCCACAGTCACCGCGCCATAAAGCGATCCAAGCACACTCACAATCGCGACCTGTTCCATTTGCATTCCACGATTGCTCAACACAAACGCGCTGGTATCCAGCAAGCCCATGGCCCACACATACCATCGAACAGGCCCGCGCGGCAGGCTAAGCGGCTGTTTCACCGCCAGCAAAATCACCGCAGTCAGCAACACACACGTCAAACGAATCATCCACACTGCCTGCGGCGCACCCACCCGCGGCACAACGCGATTCCCCAACAGCCAGAAAAGCACCCCAAATCCACCCGCGGAACAAAGCGCCCACGCAACTCCCTTACCCTTGCGCGCATTTCCCTCCACGTCATCCTTGTGCGGTTCTTGCTCACCCCGCGCCACCAGCACCACGCCAAGCATGGTGCAAATTATTCCCGCTTCTCGCGCGGCGCGCAGATGCTCTCCCGTTAGCAGCGACAAAATCACCGTCAACGCCGGGTAACTTGCCGAGAGCGGCGCCACCACCGAAAGTTTTCCAATCTCAAATGAGCGATAAAGTGTCAGCGTGCAAACCGCATTAAGGCATCCAGCAAATACTCCCCAGGCCCATGGTTGCCAACCGGATCCGTCATGCAAATGCCCCCAACCGCCCAGCCACGGCAGACAAATGCTGAGCAACACCAGCCCGGTGGCCTGCATATAAAACATTGTCCGGAGTGTGCCGATACGGTGGGTTGCAAATCGCGCAAGAAAATCGGAGCCGCCCCAAGTCACAGCGGTGAGCAGGCCCAGCAGAATTCCCATGTAGTTAGTTTCTCATCGTCATGTAGGTAGCAGGATGCCCGACTAAATTCTGTGAGAGATTCTATTTCAGCGATTAAGCTTGCGTCTGAGCAGACTTCTTCTTCACTTCGAGTCCCAGCTCAGCCATTACCTTTTGCAAATCTTTCCAAACTTCGCTTTTTGCCGAAGGATTACGCAGCAGGTAAGCGGGATGATACGTGGCCATCAACTTCCTTCCGCGAAACTCAAGCCACTGCCCGCGAAACTGCGAAATTCCCCGCGTGGTCTCCAATATGGTCTGCGCCGCAATGCTGCCGAGACAAACGATCACTTTGGGAGCAACCGAGTCAATTTGTCGAAACAAAAATGGCGAGCACGCCGCCACTTCATCTCTTTCGGGAGCGCGATTCTCCGGCGGCCGGCACTTCACCACGTTGCAGATGTACACATCGCTGCGCCGCAGCCCCATGGCTTCGATCATCTGCGTAAGCAGTTTCCCGGCGCGCCCGACGAACGGCAGCCCCTGCAAATCTTCATCGCGTCCCGGACCTTCCCCGATGAAAAGCAATTTCGCCTGCGGATGCCCATCGCCAAAAACAATTTTAGTGCGCCCCTTGTGCAGCTTGCACCGGATACAGTCGCCAATATCTTCGCGAATAGTTTGAAGCGTGCCTTCGCCAATTTTGGGTATCGCGGTAATCAGCGGCTGCGGGGCGGGTGATTCATTCATGGTTTTGACGCCTTCAAAGTTCATGGAGGTCATGTTGATCGCGGTCTGCGGCGTGATCTCTTCGAGTGTAGATTCTAGGTGAGCTGAACCAATCCGGCCGCGGAAAAATTCCCGGATGCCGATATCGTCGTAATAACGCAGTCGCAAAGAAAGTTTTTCTTGAAGGTTTTCAGGAAGGCCGCCGGTCATGATGGGAATCAGACCACCGACAGACGCTTGACAGGCTTGCTTCGCAACGCTCCGCGCAGCCGAACAATTTCGCCCAGCACGCGCTGAGCTACTTCGGCCTTGCTCATCTTCGGCAACGCCACGTCGCGCCCATCCCGGTAGTACAATGAAACTACGTTCGTATCGTGGTCGAACCCCGCGCCCTCCGCGGTAACATCGTTGGCCACGATGAGATCCAGATTCTTCGCCGTTAGCTTCTTGCGCGCATTTTGCCCCACGTCAGTAGTCTCCGCCGCAAAGCCAACTATAAACTTGTCACCCTTTGCGCTCGCCATCTCTTGCAAAATATCCACAGTAGGTTCCAATCGCACCGTAAGACCGCCATCGGTCTTCTTCATTTTCTCCGTATGCTTTGCCGCGGGCCGGTAATCTGCCACAGCAGCCGCAAAAATCCCAATCGAGCATCCTGCAAACTCCTTGGTCACTGCTACATGCATCTGCTCGGCGGTGCGCACGTCAACACGGCGAACACCACTTGGTGTTTCCAGCGCCGTAGGCCCGCTCACCAGAACCACTTTCGCGCCGCGTCGTGCCGCGGCTTGCGCTACCGCATATCCCATCTTCCCGGAAGAGCGATTCGTCAAATAACGCACCGGGTCAAGGTCTTCGCAGGTTGGCCCCGCGGTAACCAACACCGTTTCGCCGGCTAAATCCTTATTTGTATGCAAGGTCGCACGCACGGCGGCCAAAATTTCTGCGTGCCCCGCCAACCTTCCAGCTCCCACCATGCCGCATGCCAGGTAACCTTCATTGGGCTCCACAACATTCACGCCGCGCTCCCGCAGTTTCCCGATATTTTCCTGCGTCGCCGGATGATTCCACATATTCACGTTCATCGCCGGAGCCACCACCACCGGAGCGGTCGTCGCCAGATACAAAGTACTCAGAAAATCATCCGCAATTCCGCGCGCGAATTTAGCAATAATATCGGCGGTAGCGGGCGCCACCAGCAACAGATCTGTACGCTGCGCCACCGCAATGTGCTCGATGGCGCTTTCCAAATTCGCTTCGTTTTCGGAATTGCCAAACAGGTCAGTAATTACTTTTTGCCCGCTTAACGCCGCAAAGGTCAGCGGCGTAATAAATTCCCGCGCCCCACGCGTCATCACCACTTCCACAGTAAATCCATCTTGTTGCAACAGGCGCACCAGTTCCGCAGCCTTGTAAGCCGCGACTCCCCCGGTCACACCCATCGTGATTCGCATGGCGTCCCTGGCAGCGCCGCGCTACTTACGGCGCTTGTTGCCGTCCTTATCCTCGTCGATCGAATCCGGCTCCACGAAATCATACTCGAGCAAACTATGGTCGAGTTCTTCCACCGCGATTCGCGTCGCTTTTTGCGTTCTTGGATTTTCCACCAGCGGTGGTGCGCCGGCCATAATCTGCCTCGCGCGCCGCGCCGCCAGCACCACATAGGCAAACTGGCTCTCCGGAGCTTTTGTCAGTACCGTCATCTCAGTCATTCCCCCCCAAACGATGCCAGAAGTTTTTCTACCAGGTCCTGACGCCGCGCTTTNGTACAACGCAGCGCCGTTACAATTGCTTGCACTTCGCGTCCNGCCCGTTCNACATCTTCATTCACGACGCAATAATCNTAATATTTTCCAAACTCCGCGATTTCATCNCGCGCTTTCTGNAANCGCCGCNCNATATCNTCGTCCGAATTNTGTCCNCGCGACCGCAACCGCCTTTCCAGCTCCTGCCGCGAAGGCGGNAAAATAAAAATCGCCACCGACTCCGGTAACTGCCGCTTCACCTGCGAAGCCCCTTGCACATCGATCTCCAGCACCAGGTCGAGTCCTAACCTTCGCGATTCCTCCAGCCATTTCTTCGGCGTGCCATACGAATGCCTGCCAAACACGCGCGCATATTCCAGAAATTCGCCGCGGGCGATCATGGCTTCAAATTCCGCGTCCGTCACGAAATCATAGCACTTCCCACTCGACTCGGTCGCGCGACGCCCCCTGGTAGTAACCGAGACCGACGGCATCGTTCCCGGCATTTCCAATATCTTTTGGACCAGCGTCGATTTTCCCGAACCCGACGGGCCGGACACTATAATTACTAACGGCGCAATCTTTGCCTCAGCAGTCATTCGATGTTCTGAACCTGCTCTCGCAATTTTTCTATATCGGCTTTAATCTCCAGCGCCAGCCCGGTGATTGCCAGCGCCTCCGAATCAACTCCCGGGGTTTTCGACAATAGCGTGTTCGCCTCGCGATGCATCTCCTGCAAGAGAAAATCGAGTTTCTTTCCCATTTCACCGGCGCCGCGTAACAGGCTTGCGAACTGCGCCACATGACTTCGCAATCTTTCGAGTTCTTCGCTGATGTCACTACGTTCCGCAAGTAGCGCGGCTTCCTGCGCAAGTCGCGCCGGCTCCAGCGAAATTCCGCTCAACAATTCTTTCAGCCGTGCCTCAAGGCGTCGCGCAAAGGCAGGTCGCAATGTCTCCGCGAGCACTCGAACCTGATCCGCTTCGCCTTCGATCTTCGTGAGCCGCTTGTTCAGCTCGTCGATCAGGTGAGCACCCTCCGCGCGCCGCATATCATCTAGTTTTGACAGTGCTTCTCCCAAGCAATCCTCGAGCGCTCGCCCTAGTTTTTGCTGGCTCTCTTCCGATTGCGGCGTTGCGATACCTAATCCCGAAATCACTCCGGGCAAACGCAGCAGCGCCACCACATCCACGTCCGCAGCCGCGCGAGTTTCCTGTCGCAACGCTTCCGCCGCGCGCATATAGGCCCTCACCAATTCCTGATTCACCTGAATCGTCGCAGCCGTGCGCGGCTCGGCGCTCACTTGCAGTTCTACGTGACCGCGATGGATGCGCTCGCGCACCATCTGCCGCAACCGCGGCTCGTAGAGCTCCAGTCCCTCCGCCAGCCTCATTTTCAAATCGAGAAAACGATGATTGACGCTCTTGATGCTGACACGCAACGCCAGATCGGTGGTTTCCGCGCGCGCTTGCGCGTATCCGGTCATTGAAAGGCATTCGGGTTTCCTGATCGCTGCTGGGGTTTGGCTCATAGAAGTTGTGATTTGACGCTCGTCTCGGACGACAACCTGGACGGCGCCAGCATGTCATCATCCGCGAATTGAATATCGTGCAGCCGCGCGTATGTTCCGCTCTTGGCCATTAACTCCGTATGCGTGCCGCTTTCACGAATCTGTCCGTCTTCCAGTACCATAATTTTATCGGCGCGCCGAATCGTCGCCAATCGGTGCGCAATCACAAACGTGGTGCGGCCCACCATCAAGTTCGCCAGGGCCTTCTGCACGAACATTTCGGATTCAGCGTCCAGCTCGGACGTAGCTTCATCGAGAATCAAAATTGGCGAATCTTTCAGAATCGCTCGAGCGATAGCGATGCGCTGCCGTTGTCCTCCGCTCAATCTGGTCCCGCGTTCGCCAACTAGCGTGTTGTAACCCAGTGGCAACTCCTTGATGAAATCATGCGCCAGCGCTGCTCGCGCGGCCGCCAGCACTCGCTCTTCAGGAACCCCGGTTAGCCCATAACAAATGTTGTTCCACACCGTATCGTAGAAAAGAATATTTTCCTGGGCCACCATGGCGATCTGGTCCCGCAGGGAGCGGATCGTCACTTCTCGAATATCCTGTCCGTCGATTCTTATCGTGCCCGCGGTCACTTCATAAAAGCGCGGCAGCAGATTCACTAGCGTGGTTTTTCCCGCACCGCTCGAACCTACCAACGCAATCACATCGCCCTTTCGTGCTTGCAGCGTTACGTTTTGCAAAACCATCGCCGAGCCCGGGCTGTAGCTGAAACTCACATGCTCAAATGCAATTTCACGAGCGAACGCCGGAAGAATCTCCGCGCCCGGCTGTTCAATATTTTCCGGCTCGAGATCAAGGTACGCAAAAACCTGAGTGCTGGCCCCTTGCGCGGCCTGAAACTGCTGGTACACATTGCCCATCCGCTTCAGCGGCATATAGGCATTGAACATCGCATAAATAAAAGTAAAAAACTGCCCCGTGGTCATCACGTGATGCTGTATCGCGCCACGCGCATACAGTAGCAACAAAGGAATGACGATAGCTCCGAGCAGATCCATCAGCGGCGAAGTAATGACCCCAGCGCGCACCCATCTCATGTTTTCGCGCAACAATCTCTTCGAAG
>JGI12635J15846_10004760_pt1 | contig 11724 bp, 8 predicted proteins | sample BlaSpr_A8_OM2_M2_FD_15846 | JGI IMG/M metagenome (IMG submission 15846) | reverse complement strand
CCGCCGCGAGATTGGTGCGGTACTGGGAGGAGTACTCGTCATCTGTGTCATTGGCGAGGCTCGTCCATCCCGCCCCGGGTGTGTAGCTCTCGGGATTCTGGGAGCTGCTGGTCCCGACGCTCGTGATCACGAGGTCGTTCGCGGCGACCGCGGTGGGGTTGGTAGAGACGGTCGCCGACGCCTGGTTTGAGTTGTAGGTCGCAGTCCCGGCGGCGTCAAATGGAGCAACTGCCACTCCTGACCATTCGGTCATCTGTCCGACGGCGTTGATCGAGTTAGGGCTGACGCCGAAGTCGACGCCTGGCGGTGGGCCGATTCCGCCGATTCCACCCGGGTTGTTGGGGTAGTACCAGATTTCGGTGTGCGCGGTGCCGTCAAGGAACGCGCCTCCAGCGAAGGCAGAAAGCCAGCCCGCGGGGGCTGTAAACGGCTTCCGAGAAGCGCTCGTCTCCGAGCGAAGCGTCGCGACCAGCAGGGTACCCGCCACGCTGTTTGCTGGGAGCGACAACGTCAGCGTTCCGGTCGCGGGCCCCACCACAGGACCTGTCTGCTTGTTCGTTATGCCGCCCCCGCCTCCGCCTGAGAGGGAGCTCGGGTTCAGGTAGCCATAGCAGCTCGGCTTGAAGTGGTAGAAGCCGCCCGCATCCGGAATCGTCGGAGGGGTCGCGAAGCTTGTGCCCACGACCTTCCCGTTGACGGATATCGCCGGGGGCGTACCGAGCGGTGTGCACGCCGCCCCACCGGTTCCCATCAGAGTGGCGATCGCCGTCGCATCGGTGTTGGGCTCGGGAGGAAGGCTGGTGGACACAGGCGGGACCGGCGGTCGTGCGACGCCGGCCGCGCACGGGTTCGGGTTGATCGCCGCGTCCCCGACCGACAGGAACGCTGTCGTGGTGCCGCACGTCGGGGTGACATGACCGGTGAGCTCGGACCCGTCGGCGCAGATCGCGTTCGTCGAACCGGTGTTGGCGGCCGCTACGCAGCTGCCCGCACCCCAGGCCTGGGCGTCCGCGTATACCGACGTGTTTCCAAGATCGGAATAGGAGCTTGAGGCCACGTCGAATCGAGTGTGGGAATAAAGAGCGCAACCGCCGCTGAGCGTGACCGCGTTCTGCGCGATGACGCTTCCAGCGATGTTGACCTGGCCACCCGTGCACGCGAGCGATGTAGCCGAGAGCGCGGCCACCGATCCGGGCAGCGCCTGGGCGACCGCTCGCCGGATCACCTGGGTGCTCGATTTGCCCACAACGGTGCCGAAGGAGATGGGAAGGGTCAGGGTCAAGACCACCTCAATTTGCTGCTGGTGCGCCCGATACGGGTAGTTGACAGTCGAGCTCAATGTTCCGGAGGAATAGCTCTCTGTGGCGGTGTACCCGGCGGCACAGGGTCCCCCCGTGACCGCGCCAAGTCCTCCAACCGGCGTTCGCTGCTTGCCGATGGAGGTTTCCGCGGCGTTGATCACGGTCGTTGCCTTGCCGGCGTCGCAGCCGATGCCGATCTTCAGGGCTGCCTCCAGCGCCGCCTGGTCGGCCACCTGCTGGAGCTGGTTTTTCTGCCATTCGGCCGACCCCGCAACCAGGACCAGAGCGGCCGAGCCGATCAGCGCGATCAGCGACACCGCCACGAGCACCATGACCTGGCCGGACTGCGACTTGTCGTGCCTGGGCATCAAAACTCCATCCGGATGACGGTCTGCGAATCGAAGGTGATCACAGTCGGAATGCCCAGGAACCTGGCGAGCACGGGCTGCCACTGGAGCTTCAGGTCGACGACCGCGAGCTGATGACCGGGCGTGCGCACCGCAACGCCGTTGGCCGCGGCGCACGAAGGGCAGCTCCAACGCGGGTTAGGGGCGCCGGCCGTCGAGTCCAGCTCATAAATGAAGACGTACACCGTGTTCGGGGTTGGGCTCACCAGGGTGATCGTTCCCGGCGACGTCGTGGTACCCCCGGCGTAGGTTCCGTACGCGATCGGCGCTGCCGAAATCGTCCCCGAGTCGCTGTACATGACCGTGGCGCCCAGCGAGTCCAGCAGGTGGGCGCCCTGCACGATCGATTTCCCGGAGCAGGGCGTCGCGAGCGCGGTGCAGTCGGGCGGCAGCATGTTGGAACCGCTGTAGTAGCCGAGGGCCGCCTGCCGCGCCATGTCGCGCGAGGCTCCCTGGAGAAGCGCGTACATCAACATCCCGCGCCCCATGTCAACGGTGCCCCCGATGATCAACAGAACGACGGGCGCCACGAGGGCGAACTCGACCATCGCCTGGCCAAAACTTCCGCGCGCAAAATGCTTCACCACGAGGAAATGGCGCGGCTCGACCCGGAGATCGTGATCCCGCCTCCCAGGAGGTTGAGGTCGCTGAAACCGTAAAACACGTAGACGTCGATCTCCGAGTTGACGACCGACGTCACCGAACCAGTGCAGTTGAGGCTTGCTCCGCAGTACACGACGACGACCGCCTGCCCCGCGGTCGGCGCGGTGTAGTCCGAGGTGAGGATCGGTGGCGCGTGGCTGAAGGTGGTCGGGCAGCTCACCGTCGATGTGATCGCCTTCAGGTCTGCCGTGATGAGCGAGCACATGGCGGCCAGGCCCGGTCCGTTGGTGGTCGAGGTCTTTCCCGCCGCGTAGCGGGCGCCGTCGCGGGCGGCGTCGGAGGTCGCAATCGCAAAGACATACCCTCGGCCCAGCTCGAGCACCCCGGCCACGAGCAGGATCAGGACCGGCAGCGTGATCGCAAACTCGACCATCGCCTGAGCCTGGCCTCCCCACCTTGTGGGGAGGTGGGCGCTGCCCTGGCCTCCTCGCCGCGCGGGGAGGTCGGCCCTGGCCGAAGGCCACGGCCGGGTGGGGACAGGGCACCGCCCAGAGGGGCGAACCAAACCTGTAAATGCCTGCAGCGGAGTGCGGTGGTGCGCTTTAACCATCCAGCTTCAAATTGGCAACGATCACCCTCGCCAGGTCGGTCGCTCCGCGTGCCACGAGGGAGTTGGGGTCGCGGACCAGGACCAGGCCGCCCGCCAGGGCCGCGTCCTCGGGCCGCGAGTCGTCGAATCCGACCGTCACCGACATCTTCCGGCCGAGGATGGTCTCCACCGCCGCGCGGTCGAGTGGGGGATGAGGCACCCGCTGGTTGAGCACCAGCTCGATGCGGCTGTCGTTGATGTTGAGGATGTCCCGGAAGACGGCGAGCGAGCGTCGCGCGTCGGTCATGGCCGCAATCTCGGGCGGAATCACGATCACCACGCACTCGGAGCGCTCGAGCACCGCCAGCGCAGCTTCGCCAAGCGAGGTTCCGAGGTCGACCACGATCAATCGCTGCCAGCTCACGACCACGTCGAGCACCCTTCCGGTGAGGTCCCCGGTCATGAGATCGACCTCTTCCGGTCGCAACGTTCCCGGCAGCACTCCCATGCCCGACCGGTGGTTGACGATGTTGCCCCGGAGCACCGTCTCGAAGTCGACCGGCGCCGCCTTCGAGGAGCTGGCGATGGAACCGGTGGCTATGAGGTCGGCGAAGAGGGCGGCGTGGCCGAACGGGGCCGACAGGTCGACCAGCAGCACCTGTCGAGGGAACTTGCGAGCAAGCGCCGCAGTGGTGTTGATCGCGAGGGTCGTGGCCCCGGACCCGCCCTTGGCCGAGAAGAAGGACACGATCGGCGCCGCGGTTCGGGAGGAGCGCTGGACCTCGGCGGCATTGACAGCAGAGAGCTCCTGTTCCCACAGGCGGTCGAGAGCGAGGGCCACCTTCTCGACGTCCGGCCCCAGGCCTTCCAGGAGCCCGTCGCGGTCCAGCGTCATGAGAACCGCGTCGGTGAGGCCGTAGATGGCCGTCTGGTACCGGTCCTTGGTCCTGGGCGCGGGTAGGATGACGAGGTCCCCAGGCGCGGGTCGCCGGGTCAGGAGCACCTTGCCGGCGCCGTCCGTGATCGACTCCTCGACCTGTCCAGACGCGAGGAAGAGAACCACGTCACCACCCTGGGCTTTGAGGCGCAGCGTGTCGCGGGCTGTCAGCCCAACGGCTCGCATGCGCCGCGCGAGGGCCCGGAGCGCCCCGTCGCTGAGCTCAGCGAACACGGTCGACATCTCCAGGATCCGCGTCCTCAGCTGCAAGGTTGACGGTGTCTGTTCGGCGGCGGGATCGCTGCTGGCGCCCACCTGGTGTGGCTCTTCCTCCTGGGCCCGATCGGCTTCGCGAACCTCACGGGGGGTCAATNCGCCGATAATGTACCAACGTCCCCCCGGAACGACCGGGCATCCCAGTACCAGCTTTGAACACGAGGCCTCCGGCCGAGATCGATCTGCAGCGCCTGACCAAGCGGTCGGGGGCTGCTTCCCGCGCTCCGCGATCTCGCGTTGCGTCCCAGATTGAGCGGGTCCTTAACGCCGCCCTCGCCGGCGAGCGGCAGGTCGTGCTGAACATTTCAGCGGCTGAACTTATGGCGGAGCCGTATAGGGTCGGAGCGGTGATCGTGAACGCTCTCCAGGAGGCGGGACCCGGGCTGACCGGCCAGTGGCGCATCACGGAGCCTTTCCGCCGCTCAGGTCTCAGCGATGAGCTCCTCAACTCGCTGGTCAACCCGAACCCTCTGACGAGGGCCGCAGCGGCGCGCCTTTGCGGCGCGCTGCGCCTGACCGGCTCTGTGATCTGGATCGAGGATCTCGTCCGGGACAAGAACCCCAAGGTCCGCGAGGCGGCGATTCGCGCCCTCGGCCTGGTCGGGGGGCGACGGGCGGTTGAGGCGTTGATGGCCGCCGCAGACGTGATTCCGACCCACCGCCTTGCGATCGCGCTTGCCATGGCCGCGTCGGATCTCGACATCGAGGCATTGATGCGCCAGCCGGCCAGCGAGAAGGCCGCCGTGGTGACCGTGCTCGCGTGCGGCTTGCGACGCGACACCTTGCGGGTGCCGCCCCTCCTGGGCATCGCTCACGACCGGCGCTGGCCCAAGCCGGTCCGGATCGCCGCGTGCAAGTCGCTCGGCATGATCGCCGACCCGGCTTCGGGGGACGGGCTCCGCACGCTGGTGCAAAGGGAGCCGGACGCCGACGTCAAGAAGGCGGCGATGCACGCNCAGCGGAGGCTGCATGCCGCGGCCGAGGCTGGTTCGGCATGAAGCTCTCGGAGCGGTTCGACCGCCGCTACCAGCAGGGGCCGGCCGTCGCCACGGCGCCCGGCGTAGCCCCTGGATCGGTTGTCGACGGAGCTGCGCCTGTCGCTCCGACCGAACGCCGCATCGTGCCGCGGGAAGGCGTGGCGCCCCCGCCAGAACCGACCACCGAGCAGATCCGCATTCCAGAGGCTTCGGCGCTCCTGAGCCCCACCCTCGCCGCCGCGAAAGGGGAGATCCACGCCCAGCTCCTCAGCCGCCACGCAGCCGCCATCGACATCAACAACCGCGCCGGGATCAGGCGCCTCCTCCTACAGCTCACCGAAGACCATTTCCGCGCCAAGCCACCGGCGGCGCTGATCACCGCGATGGACAAGGAGCGGCTGGTCGAGATCCTCTTCGACGAGGTCATCGGACTCGGTCCGCTCGAGGCGCTGCTGCGCGATCCCGAGATCAGCGAGATCATGGTCAACCGGCCTGAGCAGATCTTCGTCGAGCGCCGCGGCCGCATCGAGCTGACGAACCTGGCCTTCGAGGACGAGGACAGCCTGCGCCGCGTGATCGACCGGATCGTCTCGACGATCGGGCGTCGCGTCGACGAGTCGGAGCCGATGTGCGACGCGAGGCTGAAGGACGGATCTCGCGTGAACGTCGTGATCCCGCCGGTCGCGATCTACGGGCCCTGCCTGACGATTCGAAAATTCGGCCGCGAGGTGCTCTCGCCCGAGAAGATCGTCATGACCGGCGGAGCTACCGAGGCGATGATGGAGTACCTCGACGCGGCGGTCAGGACGCGGCTCAACATCATCGTTTCTGGCGGAACGGGCTCCGGTAAAACCTCACTGCTCAACGTCCTTTCCGGCTTCATCCCCTCCAACGAGCGAATCGTCACGTGTGAGGACGCGGCCGAGCTCCGGCTGCGCCAGGTTCACGTGATCAGCCTCGAGTCCAAGCCGCAAAACGTCGAAGGGCGAGGCGCGATCTCGATCCGCGACCTGGTTCGCAACTCACTGCGCATGCGCCCCGACAGGATCATCGTCGGCGAGTGTCGCGGCCCAGAGGCGCTCGACATGCTGCAGGCGATGAACACCGGGCACGACGGCTCGATGAGCACCCTCCATGCGAACAACCCGCGGGACGGCCTCGGCCGCCTCGAGACGCTGGTTTTGCTGGCGGGCACAGAGCTTCCGTCGCGCGCCATCCGCAGCCAGATCACGTCCGCCGTCAACGTGATCGTGCAGACCGAGCGGCTGCGCGGCGGCGCGCGCAAGGTGGTCAGCATCGCGGAGGTCATGGGTTTGGTGGAAGGCGAGATTGCGATGCAGGAGGTCTTCGTCTTCAACCAGGTCGGCGTGACGCCGGATGGCCGTGCCGTCGGGTATCACAGCGCGACCGGCACGAAGTCGATCTTTCAGGCGCATTTCGTCTCCAACGGCGTCAAGCTTTCGGACTCGATGTTCGTGCCGACGAACCAGCCGCCGGCGGAGCAGCTCAACTGATGAGTGAGCAGGGGGCGAAGCCGATGGAAGAAGGAGCACGCGCGAATGGCGTTCCCCAGGCGGGCGTGCTGGACGCCGAGCTGCTGGCGGACTTCGGTCACCAGGTGCGCAACCAGCTCAATGCCGTGGTCGGAGCCGCCGGACTGCTGTCCGCGAGCGCCGCTTCAAGCGAAGAACGCGAGCTGGCATCGATCGTCGAGATCGGCGCCGAGCAGATCGCCAGGCTGGTCGACGACGTGCTGGACGCAGCCACCATCCAGAGCGGTGCGTTCGAGCTCGCACTCCATCCCTTCGATGTGCGGTCGAGCGTCGAGAGCTGCATCGGGCTTGTGGCCGACGCGGCGGGGGCCAAGGGCCTCGACCTCTCCTTCCAGGCCGCGTCTGACGTGCCGAGCGTCATCGTTGGCGACTCGCGTCGCCTGGAGCAGATCGTCCTGTCGCTGCTGCACGGAGGGATCGAGCGAACCTTCCGCGGCGGTGTCGGGGTCGAGCTGGGCTTCGAGGACCGAGGCGGCCTGGTCGCGCTGAGTTTCACGGTTCGCGACACGGGTCGCGGCATCCCGGCCAGGATCCTGCGCGGCGGCCTGGACGGCGTGTCCAATCCCCGTGATCGCCTGGAGCCAGGCGACCGGCTCGCGGTCCTCAGCCTGGCGACGACCAAGCGTCTTGTGGAGCTGATGGACGGCGAGCTTCGCGTCGAGCAGGGCGGCGTCGAGGCCGGGCCAGACGCAGGCACCTCGTTCCAGTTCACGATCCTGGCCGAGGTCCTTCCCGCTTCTGTGACGACTTCTCAGCTCACGCTCGAAGCGATGCGGGTTCTCGTCGTGACGGCCGACCCGACTGAGCGGCGTGTGCTTGCCCTCCAGTCAGAGCAATGGGGCGCGACGGCGACCGCCAGCACACCTGAAGAGGCGCTGGAAGCGGTGAAGGCGGGACATCCATTTGACATCGCGGTCGTGGAACACCGGCCTCCGGTCCTCGATGGACTGGGTCTGTCGGCCATGCTCCGTTCGATCAAGCGGCCCGATCAGCTCCCAATCGTCCTGATATCTGTGGCGTCGCCAGGGCCTGAGGTTGCGGAGGCCGCCGACAGCGGGGTCATCCAGGCCACGCTGACCAAACCCGTGGCGGCCCGGACGCTCCACGACGTGATGGTCCAGGTGGGAGTTCACACGGTCGAGGCGCCGAAGCCCGTGGTCGAGGTTGTCGCCGGGGCGCTCCACGTGCTGATCGCGGATGACAACGCCCTCAACCAGAACCTCCTGAAGCGGTTGGTCGTGAAGCTGGGACACACCGCGGACGTCGTCTCAAACGGACGCGAGGCCGTGGCCGCGGTGGCGCAGGAGCCGTACGACGCGGTGCTCATGGACGTGCTCATGCCGGAGATGGACGGGCTCGCGGCGGCGGAGGCGATCTGCCGGCGCTGGCCGCGCGGGAGCCGGCCTCGGCTCATCGCGCTCACCGCGATGGCCGGTCCAGGGGACGAGGAGCGCTGCATGAAGGCGGGTTTCGACGACTACATGAGCAAGCCGGTGCACCTGGACGAGCTGACCGAAGCCTTCAGAGCCGCAGCAGGCTACCGAACCACGCGACAGAAAGCCGGGCTGTAAGCCCTCTCCCCGCAGGGGAGAGGGTGGAGAAAGAAGTCCCCTCTAGCCCTTTAGCCTGCTATCCAGCCGGTCTTCATGCCCGGCGAGCCGCGACGCCCTCGCCTCGAGCAACACCACGACGATCACGATCACGCCGCCGAGGACCATCAAGCCTCCAAGCGCCTCGGCCTCCACGCCCTGCGGCTGGGTGATGATCTGGATCATCGCCGCGCCGAAGACGAGGATGTAGCTGAGGCCCAGCAACCTGACCCGCGGCGCCACTTTGGTGTCCTCTCCGCCTCGCCACGGCCGCTTGCCGATGATGAGCAGGTATGCGCCCATGATCAGGGCCAGCACGGCTAGAACCAGTGCGACGATCTGGACGAGGGGCGTAGCCACCGGCGACTGATAGTAACCGTAGGTTCTTACAATCGTCACTCTTATGACTCGTTCCCAGCCGATTAAGGCCGTCCGCGGAATGCGTGACATTCTTCCGCGCGAGCGCGCGATCTGGCGTGTCGCCGAAAAGGCCGCCGCGGACGTCGCCCGCAGCTTCGGCTACGAGGAGATCGCGACGCCGGTGATCGAGCACGCCGAGCTCGTCGAGCGGGTGGGCGAGGACACCGACGCCGTAGCGAAAGAGTTGTACCGGTTCGAGGACCGAGGCGGCCGGAACCTGGCCCTGCGCCCGGAGGCCACGGCCGGAGTCGTGCGGGCTTACTTCGAGGGTGGACTGAACCAGGGCCCGCAGCCTTCGCGCCTCTACCTGATCGGCCCGATGTTCCGCTACGACCGCCCCCAGAAAGGTCGGTACCGCCAGTTCTTCCAGTTCAACATCGAAGCAATCGGAGTCGGGAGCGCTGCGCTGGATGCTGAGGTCATCGAGCTGGCGGAGGGCTGGCTGCGAGAGGTCGGGCTCGGCGAGCTGAGGCTCGAGCTCAACTCGATTGGCGACGGCAAGTGCCGTCCTGCCTACCTGGAGGCGCTAAAAGCTTATTACCGGCCGTTCAAATCCCAGTTGCACGGCGAATGCCAACTCCGCCTGGAGCGCAACCCACTGCGCCTGCTCGACTGCAAGGTTGCACAGTGCCAGCCTTTCAAAGCCGGCGCACCCCGCATCACCGACCACCTGTGTGAAGAGTGCGGAGCCGCCTGGACGGAAGTCCGGGCGCTGCTCGACGCGGCGGGCGTCGAGTACCAGCTCAACCCGTACCTCGTGCGCGGCCTTGACTACTACACGCGCACCGTCTTCGAGTTCTACCCAGCAGGCGCGGAGGGCCAGCAAGACGCGCTCTGTTCGGGTGGCCGATACGACGGCCTCGCGGAGGCCGAAGGGTGGCCGTCCACGCCGGGAGTCGGTTTTGCGGGCGGGATGGACCGCGTGACTGAGCTGATGGCGGCAAGCGGAGAAGAGGTCGTCGCGCCACCGGCCGCAGACGTCGTTGTGCTGCCGGACGGTGAGCTCGATGTCGCCGCCGCTGACGTCGCGCGAATCTGTCGCGCCGTGCGCTCGACCACGGTCGACTACGACCGCAAGAGCTTGCGCGCGAAGATGCGCTCGGCCAACAAGTTAGGCGCGCGTTGGGTGGTCCTCCTGACCGAGGACGAGGCCAGGCGACGCACGGTTCAGCTCAAAGAGATGGTCAGCGGAGAGCAGGTGGAGGTCGCGTGGGACGACCTTCCGGCGCGCCTCGCATGAGCGGATTCAGCGGCCCGCACTGCGGCTCTCTGCGGGCGACAGATGTTGGGCGCGAGCTCGAGCTGTACGGGTGGGTGGCGCGTCGCCGCGACCACGGAGGTTTGATCTTCATCGACCTCCGCGATAGGTGGGGCGCTGTTCAGATTGTGTTCAACCCGACAAAGGCGGCGGAGGCGCACGCCACCGCTTCCGAGCTCCGAGCAGAGTTCGTCGTTCGCGCAAAGGGGACGGTCGGCCGGCGACCGGCAGGTTCCGAGAACCCGCGCATGGCGACCGGCGAGATCGAGGTGACCGCCACCGAGCTCGAGGTGATCTCTACAGCCAAGACTCCACCGTTTCAAATTGAGGACGACGTCGAAGCTGATGAGGCAACGCGGCTCAAATATCGCTATCTCGACCTGCGAAGGCCACGCATGCAGCAAACGTTGGAGCTGCGGCACCGGGTGGTGCAAACGATTCACCGCTACATGGACGCGAACGAATTCGTTGAAGTCGAGACGCCGATGCTGCTGAAGGGCACACCTGAGGGCTCACGCGACTTTATCGTTCCGTCGCGTCTCCACCCGGGCAACTTCTTTGCGCTCCCCCAATCACCGCAGCAGCTCAAGCAGCTGTTGATGGTGGCCGGCATGGGCCGCTACTACCAGATCGCACGGTGCCTTCGTGATGAGGACTTGCGTGCGGATCGCGTGGTCGAGATCACTCAGCTCGACGTCGAGATGTCCTTCTGCACTGAAGAGGACGTCTTCACGTTGATCGAAGGCCTCTGGGCCAAGGTCTGGAAAGGGGTGCTCGGTGTGGAAATCGAAACGCCGTTCCTGCGCCTGGACATGCAGGAGTGCTTGTTGAAGTACGGCACCGACAAGCCGGACTTGCGGTATGGGCTCGAGATCGCCGACGTCAGCGATGCGTTGAGAGAAACCGGCTCGACCGTCTTACGTGGAGCGCTGGATGCGGGCGGGGTTGTTCGCTGTATGGCCGTGCCAGGCGGCAAAGACATGACTCGACGAGAGCTCGACGAGCTGACCTTGCTGGTGAAGGGCGCCGGAGCAAAAGGCCTGGCGTGGGTCCCGGGACCACTCGACCGGCATCTTGCCGAGGGCGAGATCGCAGCCATCAAAACGACTGCCGCCGCCGGTCCCGATGATCTTGTCCTGCTCGTCGCCGACAGGCGCAGAAAAGCGGAGACCGTGATGGGCCTACTGCGTCGTGAGATCGCCCGACGGCGCAAGCTGATTCGTCAGGGGGAGTGGAAATTCCTGTGGGTCTATCCGATGTACCTCTTCGAGGAGGATGACCTCGGCAACCTGACCTACGGCCACCATCCCTTCACATCGCCGTGGCCGGAAGACATGGAGCATTTGACTGAGCGGCCATACGACGTCCGGGCCAAGGCGTATGACTGCGTGCTCAACGGAGTCGAGATTGCCGGCGGCAGCATTCGAATTCACGAGCGAGAGCTGCAGGAGAGGGTGTTCGAGATACTCGGAATGAGTCGCGAGCGGATCCGCGCCCAATTCGGACACTTGCTCGATGCGTTCGAATATGGCGTGCCGCCGCACGGTGGGATCGCCTCCGGCATCGATCGCCTGATGATGACGATCGTGGGAACCGAAAACATTCGAGACGTAGTCGCCTTTCCAAAGACCCAGAGCCATCAGGACTTGATGTTGGGGGCGCCAAGCCCTGTCGATCCGGCGCAGCTCGAAGAGCTCCATATCCAGGTTGTTCCGCCGAAGAAGCCCACGTAGTATTGGCTGGCTCCCGAAGGGCTGCGGGCGATGTGCGCGTTGCCCAACTAGACAGCATTAGGGACCCCGGAGTCCGGAAAG
>JGI12635J15846_10004757_pt1 | contig 11726 bp, 12 predicted proteins | sample BlaSpr_A8_OM2_M2_FD_15846 | JGI IMG/M metagenome (IMG submission 15846) | reverse complement strand
AGCGAGCGGATCGCGGTAACCGGCGGAAGTTATGGCGGGCACATGACCCTGGCGGTGTCGACGTTTTACAGCGGCCGGATTCGCTGCTCGGTGGATATCGTGGGTATGTCGAACCTGGTGACGTTTCTCGAACACACGGAAGCGTACCGGCGGGATTTGCGGCGTGCGGAATACGGCGACGAACGCGAGCCGAAGATGCGGGAGTTCCTCGAAACAATCGCCCCGATGAACAACATCGAAAAAATCAAGAAGCCCATGTTCGTGATTGCGGGAAAAAACGATCCGCGGGTGCCGGTGAGCGAATCGCAGCAGATCGCTGATGCACTGAAGAAGCAAGGGACTCCGGTATGGTTACTGATCGCGAAGGACGAAGGCCACGGGTACCGGAAAAAGCCGAACCAGGATTTTCAGTTTTATGCGACGGTGGAGTTTTTGCTGGAGTATTTGCTGAAATAAACCCGGCTTCATCCTGACCGCGCCTCCACTGCTGGGCGCAGCATGCCGCGCCCCTACACAAGACTTACCACTACAAAGGGATGTTGCCGTGTTTCTTGCGGGGATTCGTGTCGCGCTTGTTTTCGAGGGCGCGGAGAGAGGTGATGATGCGGGCACGGGTGTCGGCGGGCTCGATGACGGCGTCGATGTAGCCGCGCTCGGCGGCAACGAAGGGATTGGCAAAGCGGTCGCGAAATTCAGCGATTTTTTCCTGACGGAGTTTTTCGCGTTCGGATTCGGAAACCTTGTCGAGTTCGCGCTTGTTGACGATGTTTACGGCGCCTTCCGGACCCATGACGGCGATCTCCGCGGTGGGCCAGGCGAAATTCGCATCGGTTCGAATGTGTTTGGATGCCATTACGCAGTACGCGCCGCCGTAAGCCTTGCGCGTGATGACGGTGATTTTCGGGACGGTGGCCTCGGCGAAGGCGAAGAGCAATTTGGCGCCGTGCTTGATGATGCCGCCGAATTCCTGCTGGGTGCCCGGAAGAAAACCGGGAACATCTTCGAAGGTGATGAGCGGGAGGTTGAAGGCGTCGCAGAATCGCACGAAACGCGCGCCCTTCACAGAGGCATTGATATCGAGAACACCGGCGAGGAAGGCGGGCTGATTGCCGACGATACCAACGGGACGGCCATCGAGGCGCGCAAAGCCCACGACAAGGTTTTTCGCATAATGTTCGTGGACTTCAAAGAAGTAACCATCGTCGACGATGGAGTGGATGGCATCTTTCATGTCATAGGGCTTCTGGGGATCGGCGGGAACGAGGGTGTTGAGTGATTCATCGCGGCGAACCGCGGTGTCAGCGGTAGCGCGGCGCGGCGGATCCTCCAGATTGTTCGAAGGGAGAAAGCTTATCAGCTCGCGGATCATGGCCAGACAATCGGCATCGTCGCGCGAAACAAAATGGGCGACGCCACTGGTGGCATTGTGGGTCATCGCGCCGCCGAGTTCCTGCTTGGTGACTTCCTCGTGGGTGACGGTCTTGATGACGTCGGGACCAGTGACGAACATGTACGAGGTCTCGCGCGTCATGAAGATGAAATCGGTGATAGCTGGGGAGTAGACCGCGCCGCCCGCGCAAGGGCCCATGATGGCGCTGATCTGCGGGATGACTCCACTGGCAAGCGTGTTGCGGAGAAAAATATCGGCGTAACCCGCGAGCGAGGCGACGCCTTCCTGAATGCGCGCGCCACCGGAATCGTTTAGACCGATGATGGGAGCCCCGGCGCGCATGGCGAGGTCCATGATCTTGCAGATTTTCAGCGCGTTGGTTTCAGAAAGCGAACCGCCGAAAACGGTGAAGTCCTGCGCGAAAACATAGACCAGGCGGCCATCGATTTGGCCGAAGCCGGTAACAAAGCCGTCGCCGGCGGGGCGCTGCTCCTGCATGCCGAAATCGACGCAGCGGTGACGAACGAATTTGTCGAGTTCCTCAAAGGTGCCTTCGTCCAACAATAAGTGGATGCGTTCTCGCGCGGTGAGCTTGCCTGCTTTGTGTTCGCGCTCACGACGCTCCGGACCGCCGCCAGCTTCGGCTTCCTCTGAAATGCGGCGAAGTTGTTCCATACGGTCGCGATGTCTGGCTTCGGGAATCAAACTGGGCTTGGGCTCAGACAACGGGTCCTCCCGCGGAAGGGGATTCCCTCGGGGTAAAGATGCGCACCGCAAGATGTGTGGCGAGCCAAACGGTTCCGAGGAGCAGCACGACGCCCAGAAGTAGCTCCGCGCCCATGGCGGCGGCGCGCTGTAGGGGAGATTCGAGCGAAGTCACATATTCCGTGGCTTGGACGAGAATAAACATGGCACCGAGGGTCATCGCCACGATGAGGATGGTGGTAAGAACGGAAGCGAGAATCATTTTCATGGGATTGAGCCTGGGCCGCCCGGAAGCGGCATGGAGAAGGATAGCGCAACCGGAGGGAAAGCAGAACGCAGAAGACGGTCGGCCAGCGGGAGAGCAATCAGCGCAGGCCGGACCAATCGTCGGCCACGAGGATGGAATCGCTGGGATTGGAGGCGTCGTACTTGATGCTGGCGGGCTGGCCCGCAACGAGCCGTTCCAGGCGAATCTGGCTTTCGAGTCCGGTGATGTCCTGCGCAGTGTGATAGGTGACGCCGGAAATCAAATAACTATAGGAAACGAGATGGCGCGGGCGCATGTCCGCAAGCGGGCGGGCGCCTGCGCCGAACAAACCCTTGCGCGCCTCTTTCGATGCGGGCGGGTGCTCGACGAGCTCGACGATCTGCCCTTCGGCAATGCGGCCGATCTGGTTCAGATGGAGGCGGCGCTTGCGTTCCTCTTCTTCGGGATTCAAGGCGGGACGCAGGAAAGCATAAGCGATCATGGCCAGCGCGGCTATCAACGCGCCACCCATGGCGAGCAACAGTTTCCAATCGGCAAGCAAGGCCTTCAACGAGCGGACTCCGTATTCTCAGATCGGTGGAATTGCACACGGCGCACGGAAGATTCAATCCACGCAATGCGGCGGAAAGACTCCCTGCACCCGCCGATGCCCACTGATGTGTATTCTATCGAAACCTCGAGGCGTACGCGAAACTACGCTTGCGGAGCGTACACCGGATTGCGCAACACGCCAACACCGGCAACACTGACCTCGACCGTGTCGCCGGCAACGAGCGGACCTACCCCGGCGGGCGTGCCGGTGGCGATGACGTCGCCGGGCATCAAGGTCATCATGCGGGAGATCCAGCGGACAAGAAACGCGGGCGGATAGGTCATCAGCGAGGTGACCCCGGACTGGCGGCGCGCGCCGTTGACGTGNGTCTCGACGAGCACGTTGGANGGGTCGAGAGCNGTTTCNATGTGCGGACCNACGGCGCAGAAGGTNTCGAANCCCTTGGNGCGAGTGAANTGAACATCNCTNTTCTGAAGGTCGCGCGCGGTGACATCNTTGAGGCAGGTGTAACCCATCACAAAGGACAAAGCATCGTCGGTATCGCGCANNTGCGAGCAGCGNCGGCCGATGACCAGGGCGAGCTCGCCTTCGTGTTCCACGCGCTGGGAATATTTTGTCAAGACGATCGCTTCTTCCGGACCGATGATGGAAGAAGGCGGCTTGAGGAACATCAACGGCTCTTTCGGGACTTCGTTGCCCATCTCCGCGGCATGCGCGGCGTAATTGCGTCCGATGCAAACGATTTTCGAAGGCTCAACCGGAGCGAGCAGCCGAACATCGGCGAGCCGCGAAGAACGCGAGCCCCGCGACCACGGCGCCCAGAGCGGGCCAGAGATCTCAATGACATTTTCTCCTTCGATTAGTCCATAACGCGGCGAAGCAGGGTCCGAAGAGGAAGCGTCGCGCAGCAGGTAACGGCAGATTTTCATTGGTGGTCAACTCGCGTGGTGATTGGGATGAGTATCATGCGCTCCACGGGCTCTCCAGATCGTGGCAACAATCCAGCAGAGCGTGGTGAGAATCATATAGACGACGGCGCCCAGCATGAAAACATGGAACGTGCTGAGCCGATTACTGAGCCCGCGGAAAATCATGCTGAGTGCGCGATAGCTGAGGCTGAAAATGAGCCAAGCGATAAGGCTCGACGCCAGGAGATGCCCCGGAAAGCGCAGAAACCGAAAAATGGGAACCGCAGCGAGGAAGCCCAGAATCACGGCGGCGGCGATATTGCGCTCCAACGCAAAGCGTTCCAGGAATGGGGCATGATTGGCAATAAGGACCCAGGCGGTGAAAACCAAGGTCAGACAAACACCAACGTAAACACCGGTGCGAATCGCCGCGTTGCGGAAGACATGGAACCAGCGATACCCAGGCAGATGCGGACGAACCAGCATGAAGTGCTCGGCTCCCAAGATGCGAGCAATCGTTAAACCCGGATTTACGACAATGGTTGCGCGACGTCGACAACCACCGGTGCGCCGGGCTCGCTTTCATTCCCGGCGCGGTCTATGGCGGTCACGGTGTACCAATAGCGGTGGCCGGGCTGTACAGACCTATCACGAACAGCGGGCGTGGGCAACAATTCCGGGGTGACAAGCTGGCCCCTGATGCCCCCCTGCTCACTTCTATAGACGCGATAGCCGGCCAAATCGGTTTCAAGGTTGATCGACCAGGAGAGGTCAACTAGAACTGTACCCGGGGCCAAGCCAGGGAGCAAGGCGGCGACTAGCCCCTGGGGAGGGGCAGGAGGAAAAGTGTCGTGCGGGGTGACCGTCACCGGCTGAGAGTCGGAGGACTCCAGCTCGTCGCCCTCTACATGGATTGCACTGCGCACGATGTAGAGGTACGAATGGTCGAAAACAACGGATGTGTCGCGGTAGTTGTTGCTTTCAGAAGAAGCGAGCAGCGCAGCATGTGATTCCGGTTTGCCTTGCGGAAGCTCTTCAGGAGACGAAGAGGGAGCGGGAGGATGAATCTCCGAGCGGTAGATTCGATAGCCGGTAATGGCCGGCGCAGGCGCCCCGGCGGCAGTGCGAGCTGGCACCGGCCAGGTCAATTCGACCGCGGACTCGGTTACGCGAGCCTCCACGTAAGCGATGGGAGCCGGAACAGGAAACACCCGCAGCGAGACGGCGTTCGAATCGGTGGAAGCGCGTTTCTGTGAAGCGCGCGTTCGAGCGATGTAGGCGACCGCGCCCCCGGGATGCGATTTGGTTTCCTCGGGCGCGATGGGATCGGTGAAGCGCACTTGGCCATCGGCGCGATAATTTTCGACGAGAGCCCCGGGAATGGTGTAAACAACGCGGAATGACTTCGTGTCGGCCGAGCCGTCCGATCTGGCGGTGCCGCGGAGGATCTCGACCGCAGGCGGCGCTGGCAGTTTTTCTCCGGAGATGGAGTTCAATGGGAGGGTGAAGGAAAGTTGCACACCATCGCCGGACTGGTGGGCGGTGAGATCCTTGATCGCGGCGGCAACAGGCGGCGAAGGCGGAACGGGATCGCCCGGAGCGCCGCAGCCGGCCGTTAGCAGGAGAATTGAAAAATGAAAATAGAAAATGGCAAAGACTTGTGCGGGGCGTCTGGCGATGTGGATTCCCGTCCCTTCTCTATTTGCCATTTTCAAGTTTCAAGAATCAGAGAATGTAGCGGCTCAGATCCTGGTTCTTGACGATGTCCGCGAGCTGCTTGGTGACGTAGGCGGCGTCAACCTTCACGTTTTTCTTCTTGAGGTCGGGCGCTTCGAATGAGATTTCGTCGAGAACTTTTTCGAGGATGGTGTGCAGGCGGCGGGCGCCGATGTTTTCGGTTTGTTCGTTCACGCTGGTGGCGAAGCGGGCGACGGCGGCGACAGCGTCTTCGGTAATGTTGAGTTTGACGCCTTCGGTTTCCAGCAGCGCAACGTACTGCTTGATGAGCGCATTCTTCGGCTCGGTCAGAATGCGAATAAAATCCTCTTCCTTCAGGGATTGCAGCTCGACGCGAATGGGAAGGCGGCCCTGAAGCTCGGGGATAAGATCGGACGGCTTGGTGACGTGAAACGCGCCCGCTGCGATGAACAGGATGTGATCGGTGCGGATCATGCCGTAGCGCGTGTTGACGGTGGTGCCTTCGATAATGGGCAGAATGTCTCGCTGCACTCCTTCGCGCGAGACGTCCGGGCCGTGGCCGGATTCGCGGCCTGCAACTTTATCAATCTCATCAATAAAAATAATGCCCATCTGCTCGGCGCGCTCCACGGCCACGCGGGTGACCTGGTCCATGTCCAGCAGCTTGTTTTCTTCTTCCTGGATCAAGTATTCGAAGGCGTCGGCGACGCTCATTTTGCGTTTTTTCTTCTGCTGGCCGAACATGCCGGAGAGCATGTCCTTGATATTCACGTCCATCTCCTCGACGCCCTGGTTGGAAATGATTTCGAACGAGGGCATGGCGCGTTCGCGGACTTCGAGGTCGACCATGCGCTGGTCGAGCTTGCCTTCGCGCAGTTGGAGGCGCAGCTTTTCGCGCGTGCGCTGGGTCTGTTCCCGGTGCACGGCAATCTCGGCGTCCGGAGTGCCGGGCGCAGGTGGAGGCGCGGGCGGAAGCAGGAGATCGAGCACGCGTTCTTCAGCGGCCTGCTCGGCGCGGTCGGCGACTTCGTCGAGTTTTTCCTCGCGGATCATGTCGATGGAAGTCTCGACGAGATCGCGCACCATCGATTCCACATCGCGGCCGACGTAGCCGACTTCGGTGTATTTCGAAGCTTCGACCTTGACGAACGGGCAGCCCGCGAGGCGCGCCAGCCGGCGGGCGATTTCCGTTTTTCCGACGCCGGTGGGGCCAATCATCAGAATATTTTTGGGCAGAACGTCTTCGGCGATTTCCGGCGGAAGCTTCTGGCGGCGGACTCGGTTGCGCAAGGCCACGGCCACGGCGCGCTTGGCGGCAGTCTGCCCGACGATGTACTTGTCGAGCTCCGCCACGATTTCGCGCGGCGTCATGTCATCCAAGGCGGGGAGAAGTTCCTGCCCCTCGACGGGCTCGGCGCCGTTTCCTCCCGGTGCGTAAATCACTTCTTTTTCGGGCTTGCTGGTCATGAGGTGCTTAGTTCCTTTGATCCGTGAAAACAGCTGGTCGCGTTCCCATGCCTGACCCCTAGAGCTCTTCGACTGTAAAGTTGGCGTTAGTGAAAATGCAAATTTCGCTGGCGATGCGCATGGCCTCCATGGCCAGATCCTTGGCATTGAGTTTCGAATGCTTCATAAGCGCGCGAGCGGCAGAGAGCGCGAAAGTTCCGCCAGAACCAATGGCCACCAAGCCGTCGTCCGGCTCAATGACATCGCCATTGCCGGAAAGAATGAATGTGCCCTTGGTGTCGGCAACGATAAGCAGGGCTTCCAGATGGCGAAGAGCGCGGTCCTTGCGCCATTCCTTGGCCAGCTCGACGGCGGCCTTCTGGAGATTGCCGGAAAATTCCTGAAGCTTCCCTTCGAAGCGTTCAAAAAGTGTAATGGCGTCGGCGGTGGAGCCGGCGAAACCGGCGACCACCTTGTCGTTGTAAAGGCGGCGCGTCTTGCGCGCGGTGTGCTTCATGACGTGATCGCCCATGGTCACTTGTCCATCCGCAATGAGCACGACTTTGTTGTCTTTGCGCACGCACAGAACTGTGGTGCCGTGCATCAGTGGGCTTTCCTGGCGATTACGCATCCGCCCATTATAGCCCCCGAAGAGTCCGAGCGCCAAAAGCACCGGAACATTCGAAGCCGCCTCGAGTCGGTACGGAGCGAACTCAAGTCCTCCGAACAAAAAACAGAGTGAACGAAATACCGGCGAGCCACTTTTTATTGCGAGATTTCGCGGAAGGAGAGAATCTTGTACTTGCCTTTAGGTTGCACCTTCTGGATCCAACAGGAGCTATACCGAATGCCATTGCCTTGCATGGAAGGGGCGAAAGATACGGAAGCGCCTCCTATTCTTCCCGTCAGCAGAATTCCGCTTGTGTCCCGCGTTTTTGCCACAAACATCGCCCCATTAATTGGTTTGTACTGCATGTGGCTTCCATTGACGATGCCTTGCCCGATCACCAGAATGATTCCATTCCAATTGGTGTCCGGGTCATAGGTAAACGTACCTGTCACCAGGAGAAGCCCATATCCATCGTGGCTCCAGTTACTGATATCCAGATTCCCATTCGCAACTATTGTCATGATGTTGGCTGGAGACATCCCCAACGACGTCAGGAAGGCTGTCTGGGTTGCGTTGCTGCCTGCTGGGACGACGACATCGGCAATCTGAATGATGGTCTGTGCAAAGGCATCGATTTGACTCGGCGATTGTAGGTTTGCTGGAAACCCGGTGAGGTATTTCACATCCGGGGCGGGCAGCTTCCCGGTATAGTTCGGCTGGGTGTCGGTTCCACTAGCATCAGTTGGAATTCCGCCAACAATACCACTAACGTCCGACGTGTAATTGTTGCCGCTGTAATCGCCGAAAAGACCGATCGCATCGACAGGGAGATTCGCCGTAGTATTACCGGAACAGTCCACATCATTCCCTTTTACTGCATAGACGGCGTTATTGGCTGGAGCTTGAAAGAAGGGGCTATTGCCAGGACTGCCTGAAAGGGTCAGCCCGGCAAGAAAAGGAGGCAGCGTAATTGGCCCGGGAGCAATGAGGTACTGCAAGAGCTTCTGGCTGCCGTTGGGGAGCACCGCAAGCGAGGTGATCTCCAGCACCTGAGAGCCAGTGGAGGGAGAGTCGGTTAGATTTGTTCCGTCGTAGAAAAGGGGCGTGGAGTCAATTGTGCCGTCGAACGGGGCAACGTCCTGACCGAGCCCCTGACGCAGCCATTGTTCCGAGACTGGGTTGATGCGAACCCACTTGTAGAGAGGACCGGGAAAGTTCAAGGAGGCATTGAGGGGAGGACTGGTCCATACCGAGGCCGTCTGCTTCGTGTCCAAGGGCGGGGCAGTAAACTCCGTCGAATATTCGTTGTCCGGATAGTCCGTGAGAACGTTTCCGTCCCCGGGACCGGGATTCAGGACGTAGCGAACATAACCTATTTGGAGGGCAGTCCCTGGCGAGGGCAGGAAGCCCGCCGGTGCCGTGTTTTTGAAGGAACTCGCGCTATTCGCCAAAAGCCGCCCGCGCGCTTCTTCCAGCCCCGCGAGCGCCGCATAATAAACTCCCGTCGCGGACCGATAGTTCCCCGCCAACGAGGATTCCGTCCCGGAAGCGACGATCAAAGCAATCGCCACAATGCTGATCAACAGCAGAATAAATATGGAAATCAGCAGGGCAATCCCTTCTTCGGTCCGCTTCGTTTGAAACTGTCTCCGGGCGCTCACTTATCCTCGATTGACCTCACTGATTGGGATTGATGCGTCGGCCACGCCCGTTCAGCATCACAAGACGTGGCTGGCCTGTTGTCGCATCCGGGAGTGGGGCCGCCACGATCAGCGTGATCATAACATCGCGGATGTTTGCCGGTGAATTATCCGTCCCCGCACCAGGGCACGGAACCGTTTGAGGAGGTGGAGACGAATTATCGCAGGTGTAGGAGAAGATCGGCACCGGAGCCCCTCCTAGGAATATGCCCGGATAAGCAGCCTGGTATTGTGCCACTAGGGGATTTGTTACATTTTGGACAANCTGCGTGTTTACGACATTTTGGACAAAAGGCACAAGCACCCCCGCCGTACTCGTATCGGGGTTGCCGTTCGTCGTCTTGCCGATCACCCCGCGCATGAGCGTGGGTAGCGGCGTGGTGTTCTGCAATTGGTAGCGAATCCATTGAACACGGCAGTTTGGCAAACAGCTGGGATCCTGGGGATTCGGATTGGTCTCGATGATGAGGTCGAAATCGCCGGGAGCAGTGTCACCCGCGATGGCGGTCGTGCAATTCCCGCCACCTCCGGTAGCGATCTGACAAGGCGTGCCAGGGTAGTTGGGGCTGCTCCATGCGAAAGGAGCACTCGCAGAGTCAGCTGGAACGCCATCCGTGAAAGTCGGCGGCGGATAGCCGGCGTCATTTACGTCGCGCACGATCTGGTCCAGGCCGAGCCGGGCTTCCTGGAACGAGATCAGCAGTTGTGATTCGGTCCGGTAGTGTTTTTGCGAGGTCCCCAGCAAAGTGAACGCCGCTCCAGTGATCACAAGAAATATGCCCAGAGCGACCAGCAATTCCACGAGCGTGAACCCACGCTGGCGCTCGTCCCTTGGGGCTAAATTCATTTTTCCACCATCGTGTCCAGGGTGATGGGCTGGAAATAGCCATTGCCGCCCGCTTGCCGGACCCCAAGGACAAATCGTTTCGAGGAGGCTGTACCGCTATTCCCGGTGACGATCACCGCCCAGCGCACGTCATAGGTCGTGCCGCTGGGATCATTCGGGTCCGCATAAGTGAAGCCATAACCATTCGTGGGAGCCAGGGGCGGGTTAGGCGAATTGAATACAATGATTGTTTGGTTGTTGAGCGTCGTCACGGTGCTGCCCTGCACGGAATTGGTGACCGTCGGATTGCCAAGCTGGCAGGTGTTTCCCAGCGCATCGGTGAAGGAATTCGCGGTCAGCGGCTGGTCGAGCATCTGATCGAGTTGGCGTTGGGCAAATACCAGCGCGGAGGAGTCCGTGCGGTTCCGGTAATTCATAAGGATCGAAGCCGGCACAAGCTGCGCGACGGCCACAAGGCCGACCAGCAGGAGGATGGTGGCGAGCATCATCTCGAGGATGCTGAAGCCCCTTTGTCCATCGCAAAACTTTGTGGATGAGCGTCGCATTCCTGTATCTTGTTCGGGCCTCAGCCGACCTGTTGCCAGGTTCCCCCGTTCGGAGCAGTCCAAACTTGAGTGCTTCCGGAAGGAAGCTGAATCACGGCGCGATAGCCAAATTCAGNATTAGTCGAGCTNCCGATGTAAAACACAAAAACACTGTTGGAAACACTCCCGCCGACGCGAATCGCGCCACGCGCGTCAAAGGTGACCTTGCCACTGCTTCCCGAGAGCGTGTTAGCGTTTAGTGTACTCACGCTTACACCCAAGGCTGTGGCGATGGCTCCCGGACTCGGCGGACCACCCGCGGGCAGGAGCGTCGCAAATCCGGTTATCAGAATTTGCTTCTCCGTGGCAAGAGGGCTTGTGTTGGTGTTGGATGAAGTCGTCCAAACGAGCCAACCGGGGGCGCTTGGGTTGTTGAACTGACAATACTCCAGACTATTTCGGCGCACCGCTTCGAATCGCGTAAATTTCAGAATGTCAGACAGGCGGGCGGCCGCGTCGTTGAGCTGGTAGGTTCGAAAAGAACGCATGAGCGAAGGGATCGCAATCGCCGTCAGAATCATGAGCACGGCCATGGAAACGACCAATTCGACCATGCTGAAGCCAGCAATGCGGCTGCGACGAGTGCGGGAGCGTGGGGCACTCTTATACAAGGCCGTTTCCTCGTTCAAAGGCAGGACCACCGATCCAGCCTGTAAGGGCGGTTAAGAAACCAATCCGATGCAGTTGCCAGGCCAGGGACAGCCGGCCGCAACTAACGCTAAGCACAGTACTTTCTTCAACTGTACAATTATAGCTTATTACAAGCGTCGGGAAATGGGTAGATATGTAACAAAATGAAACACAGGGATTACCCGCCGGGTCGTAAAGCCCCGTCCTTCAGGGTGGGGATATAAGACCCATTAAAGACTATACTTGACGGCGTAGCACGTGTGTGATACTTTTCCCGATGGTTAAGAAGCTCCGTGCTGTTCGCATCAAAGAGCGGGACTTGGAAGAGCTAGCAAGGCTCGCCAAGAAAGAAGACGAAACCGTGAGTTCTTTAATCCAGAGAGCCGT